>ERZ824480.890-NODE-890-length-30985-cov-6.062884_pt1 | contig 30985 bp, 25 predicted proteins | sample MGYA00519861_ERZ824480 | MGnify/ENA primary metagenome ERZ824480 (study PRJEB31778, sample SAMEA3449152) | human gut metagenome | biome: human gut; feature: human-associated habitat; material: faeces | place: United Kingdom | collected 2010/2012 ... | reverse complement strand
TATCTGTTGACAGCATGAAATTACTCCTTTCACTTTGTACTAAGCTGTTCAATATCCAATCATCCATAAACCTTCCGGCACAAACCACTGCCAAAGTATCACGCAATAAAGATTTTATGCCTAAATATCATTATATACAATAAAAAAAAAATTTAAAAGACTTATTTTAAATAAATTTATAATTTTTTTTAATATCTTTACTGTTTCTTAGTGCTTACATACTTCTTAATCTCTTCAAACGCCTCGCCAAACCTCTTAGATGAAGCAGATGGGAAGCTCTTTAAAAGTGATTTGTGAAGTTTACCGGCTTTCTCCTTTGCAGCGTCAAGTTCAAGACGAAGTCTTTCAACTTTCTGCTCCTGATTAGAAAAATATTCTATCTGCTTTGCAGTTGCCTTTTCCGTAAATGCTTCTTTTGCTTCCGCAAGTCTTTCTGATATTTCTGAAAGTTCTTTCTTTATCATAGACTCATAAGCAAGAAGCTTCTGGTAATCAAGTGCTTTCTTAAATGCAAATACTGTATCGGTCGCAGCAATCACAATTATAACCAGCAAAACTGCCGTAAGAATTCTTATGTCAAGTGAATCAATAAATTCTGCTATAGGCACATGGATTACCATAACAAGCACAACTGACAAAAACCCCCAGAAAAGCGATGATTTCAGGCATATATATCCATGAATGTTAAACTTTTTGTCACTGTAATCCCAATATTTCATATTAAATATAGCTTCCATTGCAGCACCTGTTACGTATTCAAGTGCAGTAGCCGCAATCATGCCGCATATATATACAAGAACTGCATTATCAGCAACCATCAGTGTCGAAATTATAATTGTCAAAGCCCCAAAACCATATAATGGAAGCATAGGACCTTTTAAAAATCCTCTGTTTGTAAGCTTTCTTTTGCTCACAGAAACTATAGTTGATTCAATGCACCACCCGAGAAAGCTGTATATAAAAAAGAATGCCAGCCATCTCTCAATTGTATAATACCCTTCCATCAAAATCTCCTTAAATAAACTGATAAGAGCCGGATGCAGGAAGTCTGTCCCACATCCGGCTCTTATTATTATACATTACCGTAATGTTATTTTACAATTGTTTTTATAAATATTTTTTTAATAATTCTGCTTTATCTGTCTTTTCCCATGGAAGATCAAGATCCGGACGACCAAAATGACCATAAGCTGCAGTCTGCTTGTAGATAGGACGTCTTAAATCAAGCATCTTGATAATTCCTGCCGGTCTTAAATCAAAGTTTTCTCTGATAAGCTCAACAATCTTATCTTCTGAAAGCTTGCCGGTTCCAAATGTATCAACCATGATTGATGTAGGATGTGCAACACCAATTGCATATGAGAGCTGGATTTCGCATCTGTCAGCTATTCCTGCTGCAACGATATTCTTTGCAACATAACGTGCTGCATAAGCTGCGGAACGGTCAACCTTTGTGCAGTCCTTTCCTGAGAAAGCTCCGCCGCCGTGTCTTGCAACACCGCCGTAAGTATCAACGATAATCTTACGTCCTGTAAGACCGCTGTCGCCGTTAGGTCCGCCGATTACGAATCTTCCTGTAGGATTAATGAAAATCTTTGTATTTTCGTCTATCATTGCAGGATCAACAACCGCATCAATTACATATTTCTTGATATCTTCATGAATCTGTTCCTGTGAAATTTCAGGTGCATGCTGTGAAGAAACAACAATAGCATCAAGCTTGACTGGTTTGTTATTTTCATCATATTCTACAGTAACCTGTGTCTTTCCGTCAGGTCTTAAATATGAAAGAGGTCCGTTCTTTCTTACAGCTGTAAGCTGTCTTGCAAGTTTCTGTGCAAGTGCAGCTGAATATGGCATATATTCCGGTGTCTCATTAGTTGCATAACCAAACATCATACCCTGGTCACCGGCACCGATTGCATCAATCGCAGCGTCATCTTCTTCACCATTTTTTGCTTCAAGTGCTTTATCAACACCCATTGCAATATCTGCAGACTGCTTGTCAAGTGCAACCATAACTGCACATGTATTTCCGTCAAATCCCTTTTCTGAGCTGTCATATCCGATTGTTGTAACTGTGTTACGTACAATCTGAGGAATGTCGATATTTGCCTTTGTTGTAATCTCACCCATAACCATTACAAATCCTGTATTTGTAAGTGTCTCGCAGGCTACTCTTGAATATGGGTCCTGCTCATATAAAGCGTCAAGTATTGCATCTGATACCTGGTCACAGATTTTATCAGGATGTCCTTCAGTAACAGATTCTGATGTAAATAATCTTCTTTCCATAATAATTCCTTTCTTCATAAAAATTAATTGTATATGTGGTTACATTAATTAAAACATAACGAAAAAAAAGAGCCCTCGTAAAAGGACCCGCAATCATCAAGACTCGAAATCCTCTTATTGTTCGAACTTCCGGTATAATCCGGATATCTTCGCTCAGGTTGGCACCTTCCTTGCAACAGCTCAATCATCAAATCACTGCCATTGCCTACGGGGTTGCCGGGCTTCACAGACCCTATGTGTCTCCGCCACTCTAAATAAGGGATGTAATATCATAAAGCATACCGCTACATGATACTCACTCGTTATATTTTTATTTCAAATGAATATTACACAATTAATACTTACTAGTCAAGTGTTTTTACCGAAATATATTTTATTTTATTTTATAAAATTGACAATTTGCCCCATTTTTTCTATAATAAAATCATATTCAAATGTCGATATTATTTTATATCTAAACGGGAGTATTTTAATTATGTCAGATAATAATTCATCATCTAATAACATACATACAAAGACAGTGTTTATTTTTGATGCCGATGACGGAATGACTCTTTCTAAAGATGTCCTTAACAGCGATGGCTCTCTTATTGCTGCATCAGGCACAAAGCTTGATATGGATATGATTGCAAAGATTTCTGCAAACCATATCCTTGAAATCGAGATTATTGATAAAGATTACACCGAACCTGTAAGACCTGTCGAGAATGACAATTCTACATATTACGAAAAGGTAAGAAACAGTAAAGAATTCAAAGCTTTCTGTAAAGAATACAATGAAGGAATTTCTGATTTAAAATCACAGTTAAATGATATTGTAAACCGTAATGCAGATGTTGACGTGGATGAACTTCTTACTTATCCCCTTTCTCTCATGAATACATATTCAAACAAACTTCAGATGTTTGACATGCTGCACAGTTTACGCCAGTTTGACGACCTTACTTATGCCCATAGCGTAAATGTTGCACTTGTCGCATCTATTATAGGTGAATGGCTCGGTTATTCCGAAGAAGATGTGCATGTTCTTACACTGTGTGGTCTTTTGCATGATATAGGCAAAGTCCGTATTCCTAGGAAAATTCTTGAAAAACCAGGCAAGCTTACACCTACTGAATTTGAGGTTATGAAAGCCCATGTAAACGAAGGTTATGATATTATAAAAGATAAAGATATCGACTCAAGAGTTAAAGAAGCGTGTCTGCTTCATCATGAAAAATGTGATGGTACAGGCTATCCTTTTGGACTTACAAGCGAAAAGATTCCTGATTTTGCAAAAATAATTGCAATTGCCGACATTTATGACGCAATGACATCAGACAGAGTTTACAGAAGTGCTGTATGTCCTTTTACAGTTATACATCTTATGGAACAAGAGTGTTTTTCAACACTTGATCCTAAGTTTGCACTTCCATTCTTTAAAAATGTTGCATCATCATACATTCACAACAATGTCAAACTTTCAAATGGCGAGACAGGTGAAGTTGTACTCATTAACGACAGAAGTTTAAGCAGACCGGTTATACGTTGCAAAGATAAATTTATTGATTTATCTGCAGCACCTGATTTAACTATAACAGCCATTCTTTAATCTATATTTTCAAAACGCTTTGAGGTCATATTTGTCTTAATTATTGAATATGATATACAAACAAATATGCAGGGGTTTTGATTGAAAGGTTATATCGAAGAACGGGCTATAAAAACTGCTGAATATATTATCGAAACAAAAGCTACCGTCCGTCAGACGGCAAGAAAATTCGGTGTCAGCAAAAGCACTGTTCACAAAGATGTCACTTCAAGATTAGCACGTATTAATCCCTCACTTGCAAGTGAGGCAAGAAAGGTTCTTGACATTAACAAACAGGAACGACACATACGAGGTGGTCTTGCAACCAAAGAAAAATATCTTCATGAACACAATTTACATACGTCAAAAAATATTTGATTTTTTAATAATAGAGACAGCCATTATATAAGCCATAAATTTATCTGCTTATATATGGTTGTCTTTTTATATAACAGCTCATAATATTTATGATATTATTTCTTGACTTTTTTATTTGCAGTGAACTATAATCTTCTTCGTGGGATTTTTCCGCATATTTATTTTTAATATTATTTTATGAAAACGAGGTGAGATCATGACTGACGACAGTTACGGGCGAAGTAGCATCATTGTCTGCAAAAATCAGAAGAATTCATATAAGAATATAGATTTTAAACCCGGCACTTTTGTCATGGCGGGTCTCATTTTAAGTCTATAGATTTCTTCATTTCTAAATATGAAAAACTTTCATAAATCCGGTTATCTGCATCGGATTTTTTTCTCCTGCTTTTTCTGGCAATGATTTTCATGTCCGGTCGCTACAGACTATTTCTAACTGAATATGAAAGGAGATTGTGATGGAAGAAAAAGACATCGTAAACACAACTGCTGAGGAACTTTCTTCAGCAAAACCTGACTACGAAAAGGAAATCGCTTCTATTATCAGAAGCAACGCATCCCCTGCACAGATTAAAGACAAGCTGCTTGATTATCATGAAAATGATATTGCCGCTGCACTTGACAGCATGAGCATATCAGAAAGACAGAGATTATACAGGCTGCTTAATATTGACGAGCTTTCAGATATATTTGAATATGTTGACGAAGACAATATTCCGACATATTTCAAGGAGCTCGATATCAAGAAGAAAGCTGCTGTTGTATCCGAAATGGACGCTGACAAAGCAGTTTTTGTTCTCCAGCACCTTGATAAAAAAACACGCGATGATTTAATCGAGCTTATAGGTAATGATGCAAGACGTGACATTGCTCTTATCTCTTCATTTGACGATGACCAGATAGGCAGCAAAATGACAACAAATTTCGTTTTAATCCACTCTACACTTACAATTAAACAGGCTATGCGTGAGCTTGTAAATCAGGCCGCCGAAAATGATAATATTTCTACAATCTATGTTGAAGATGAAAATGATGTTTTCTGTGGTGCCATAAGCCTTAATGAGCTTATCATCGCCAGAGCTGATATGCCGCTCTCAGATTTAATTGTAACGTCATATCCTTTCGTCTATGCCAAAGAAGATATTGACGATTGTATCGAATGGATTAAAGATTACTCAGAGGATTCTATTCCTGCACTCGATGAAAATAACAGGCTTTTAGGAGTTATAACCGCACAGGATATTGTTAAAGTCGTTGATGATGAAATGGGTGAAGATTACGCCATGCTTGCCGGTCTTACTTCTGAAGAGGACTTGCATGAGCCGCTAAAACAGAGTATCAAAAAACGTCTGCCATGGCTGATTATACTTCTCGGTCTCGGACTTGTTGTTTCATCTGTTGTAGGAATGTTTGAAACTGTAGTTGCCCAGCTTACTATTGTTATGTGTTTCCAGTCACTTATACTTGATATGGCCGGAAATGTAGGTACGCAGTCACTCGCTGTTACTATCCGTGTTCTCATGGATGAAGATCTGACTGCCAGACAAAAATTCGGACTTGTGTTTAAAGAAGGCCGCGTTGGTCTTATCAACGGACTGATTCTCGGCATATTATCACTTGTATGCATTGGCAGCTATATCCACTTTTTTAAGGGTGAATCAATACTGTTTTCATTCAGCATCTCACTCTGTATCGGTGCTGCACTTATGCTTGCTATGCTTATATCAAGCCTTGTGGGAACACTTATACCTATGTTTTTCAAAAAAATCCATATCGACCCGGCAGTTGCTTCAGGTCCGCTTATCACAACAGTAAACGACCTTGTTGCCGTCGTGACATACTATGGACTCGCATGGATTTTCTTAATAGAAATCATGCATTTTTAAATATACATCTGCACAAAATATGCCATCTGCAGCATTGATATGCAAAGCTTACAAAAAGCTTCACTGTCCGTGAGAATTGCTTTATTCACGGATGCGAAGCTTTTTATCTTTTCTTTATGCTGTTTTTCCTGCTCTCTCAAGTCGTTTTTTACAATACATAAATGCAGGGAACAAGAATATGTCCGCTGCAATCCATGCGAGCGGATTTGCAAGACACGCACCGCTATATCCCATAACCGGAACCAGCATAACTGCCGCAAATGTTCTTGCCGCCATCTCAAAAACTCCCGCAAGTATTGCAAATGTTGAAAATCCCATACCCTGTATGCAAAATCTTATTACATTGACAAATGTAAGCGGTATATAGAACAATGCCGAATATACAATAAACTGATGTGTCAGTCTTATTATCTCTGTCTCTGATGCTGCCACAAACAGAAGTGCGATGTAACTTGCAAAGAAATATAAAAGAACAAATGCAACAATGCTGTATATAATTCCTATTATTCCCGCAGCCTTAATTCCCTTTCCGAGACGCTCCGTTTTGCCGGCTCCTACGTTCTGACCGCCATATGTTGCCATCGTCGAACCGAGTGCATCAAACGGACAACATGTAAATGTAAATATCTTTGAGCCTGCTGTCATTGCTGCAACATAGACTGAGCCAAGCGTATTAACTGCTGCCTGAAGAATTACACTTCCTATTGCAGTGATTGAATACTGCAGTCCCATAGGAATTCCATTTATGCAAAGATTCTTAACATAAACCTTTTTAAACTTCTTCTCCTGCTTCTGAAATTTCAGTATATCATATTTTTTATTCATATAAACATAACATGCCACACCTGATATAAGCTGTGATATGTCTGTCGCCCATGCAGCCCCGGCAACTCCCATTTTAAATACAAGAATAAATACAAAATCAAGTATTATATTTATAACTGCCGAAACGACAAGAAAATATACAGGTGTCTTGCTGTCACCAAGTGAACGGATTACACCGGAAACCATATTATAAAGGAAAACTGTTGGTATTCCCGCAAATATTACAACAATATATGCATATGCATGCTCATAAATATTGGAAGGTGTCCTTAAAAGTGTAAGTATACCGCGGCAGCCCACAACTGATGCGACCATCAGCACAACCGAAAATATAATGCTGCAAATATATCCATTGTATACATACTTTCTGAGTTCCGAATATTTGCCTGCTCCAAACTGCTGTGCAACAGGAATCGCAAATCCGTTACATACTCCCATGCAGAAACCAATAATCATAAAGTTAATGCACGCCGTAGCTCCAACGCCCGCAAGTGCATCTACGCCTAATGTTTTTCCAACAATCATTGTGTCCACCAGATTGTAAAACTGCTGAAAAAGCATTCCCATAAGCATAGGAATCGCAAATCCAAGAATCAGTTTCATCGGCGAACCTTTTGTCATGTCTTTAACCATGTGTATCCTCCTGATTTTCGTGTTCTTTTATACATTTAAGAAACTCTTTTCCGTATCTTTCGTATTTATTTTCACCAACACCGTTTACATTAAGCATTTCTGCTTTTGTATGTGGTCTTTTTATGCACATATCAGTAAGTGCCTTATCTGAAAAGACTATATATGGCGGCACATTTTCATTTCGTGCAATATCAATTCTTAACATACGCAGTCTTTCAAACAGCATAAGGCCGTCTGCATCGAGGCTTTTTGGTGTACGCTTTTCTTTTTTGAATTCTTCTTTTCGTTCCGACCATTTCATAATAAGATGCTCTTCACCTGATATCAGCATATCTGAAGTTTCTGTAAGTTTAAGAAGTCTGTACATATCATCCGTTTCCCTAAGATACCCATCAAGCAGCATCTTGTCAATAACGCCTTTTATAAAGCTTTCACTCATCTGACGACACATTCCGAATGTCGAATACCTGTCAACTCCGTAACTTCTTAGTTTTGCCTTATTTTCACCGCGAATCATCCCTGTTATTACCGATGTTCCAAATCTTTCATGACACTCTTTTATTGTCTTAATAATAACTGAAGCTGTATTTGTTACATCCTTTTCTTCAAATACTGCAGAACAGTTGCTGCAGTTGCCACAGTCATCTTTTCCTGAATACTCGCCAAAATAGTTTAGCATGTATTCTCTCAGACACTCTTTTGTACTGCAGTAGTAACGCATTTTTTTCAATCTGCGTATATCATTGTCATGTACAGCTTTTCTTTCCTCTTCAGTAAATTCGTTATTTTCCCCTTTATTTTCGATGAGGAATTCGTTGATAATAACATCCTGCGGCGAAAAAAGCAATATACATTCTGCAGGTTCTCCATCACGGCCGGCTCTTCCCGCTTCCTGATAATAATTTTCTATACACTGAGGCATATTATAATGAAGCACATATCTTACATTTGACTTGTCTATACCCATGCCAAACGCATTTGTTGCCACAATTACCGGTTTTTCATCATATATGAAATCTTCCTGATTGGCTTTTCTCATATCATTATCAAGCCCGGCATGATACCTTGTAACTGCAATTCCATTTTTAGCAAGCATCGCATATACTTTGTCAACATTTTTTCTTGTAGCACAATATATTATCCCACTGTCATCCCTGTGAGAAAGCACATAATTAAGCACTTCTGCATCCTTATTATTCGGCTGACGCACTTCAAAATACAGGTTACTCCTGTCAAATCCGGTAACCTTTATAAAAGGATTATTCAGTCCCAGCACGCATACAATATCATCTTTTACTGCCTGCGTTGCTGTTGCTGTAAATGCACTTACAACAGGTCTTTTAGGCAGCATTTTTATAAGATTCACTATTTTAAGATAGCTTGGCCTGAAATCCTGTCCCCACTGTGAGATGCAGTGTGCCTCATCTATCGTAATCATCGAAATATCGGCATTAAGCACAAATTCAAGAAATCTGTTGGTTTCAAGTCTTTCCGGTGCTACATAGACTATTTTGTATCTGCCACACATCGCATTATAAAGTGCTTTCGTAATCTGGTTTTCGGTGAGGGCACTGTTTATGTATGCTGCATGAACCCCTGCCTCATTCAATGCTTTTACCTGGTCTATCATAAGTGAAATAAGCGGAGATACTACTATTGTTATGCCTGGAAGCAACAACGCCGGAAGCTGGTAACATATTGATTTACCTGCTCCTGTAGGCATTATTCCACAAACATCGCGTCCCAGAAGTATGTTATCCACAATTTCCTCCTGCCCCGTCCTGAATGAATCATATCCAAAGACTTTTCGCAGTACATCTTTTTTTCTGTTTTTCATATCCGCCATTCCTGCCATTGTTTATCTCCGCTAATTACTGTTTTGTGTCTTCGTTAATTACTGTTTTGTGTCTCCGATAGATTATCGCTTTATCGCAAAGTATGCAAGTATTTTTTCTTAATAAATTTAATATTGATACACTTTTAATCATTGCTAATTTTCACTATTTATGATACGATATTTTAAATAGTTTTTAAAAACAAAAGGAGTTATTTATTATTATGGGTTCAGAGAAAAAAATTCCGTACAAAATTTATCTTAACGAGGATGAGCTGCCAAAATCATGGTACAACGTGCGTGCCGATATGAAAAACAAACCGGCTCCGCTCCTCAATCCAGCAACTTTAAAACCAATGACAGCAGATGATTTGAAAGCTGTATTTTGTGATGAATTAATCGCACAGGAACTTGACGAAACTAATGCATATATTCCTATTCCTGAAGAAATCGTTGATTTCTACAAGATGTATCGTCCGTCACCTCTTGTCCGTGCATATTGTCTTGAGAAAAAATTGCAGACACCTGCTAAGATTTACTATAAATTTGAAGGCAATAACACAAGCGGAAGCCACAAACTTAACTCTGCTATCGCACAGGCTTATTATGCAAAAAAGCAGGGGCTTAAAGGTGTTACAACAGAGACCGGTGCCGGTCAGTGGGGTACTGCACTTTCTATGGCATGCTCTTATTTCGGACTTGACTGTCAGGTTTATATGGTAAAAGTTTCTTACGAACAGAAGCCATTCAGACGTGAAGTTATGCGTACATACGGAGCAAAAGTCACTCCTTCTCCAAGCACAACTACAGAAGTCGGAAAGAAGATTCTTGCTGAACATCCCGGCACAACAGGAAGTCTTGGATGTGCAATCTCTGAGGCAGTCGAAGCCGAATCACGCCAGGAAGGTTACCGCTATGTTCTCGGAAGCGTTCTCAATCAGGTACTTCTCCACCAGACTGTAATCGGTCTTGAGACTAAAGCTGCTCTTGAAAAATATGATATTGTTCCTGATATTATCATCGGATGTGCCGGTGGCGGCTCAAACCTCGGCGGTCTTATTTCTCCATTTGCCGGTGAAATGCTCCGCGGTGAACATGACTATCAGATTATTGCGGTTGAACCTGCATCATGCCCAAGTCTTACAAGAGGCGTGTTTGCATATGATTTCTGCGATACAGGAAAGGTATGCCCTCTTGCTAAGATGTATACACTCGGAAGCGGATTTATACCTTCTGCCAACCACGCCGGCGGATTACGCTACCACGGTATGAGCCCTGTTGTTTCACAGCTCTACCATGACGGAATTATCGAGGCAAGAAGCGTAGAACAGACTGCTGTATTTGAGGCAGCTGAACAGTTCGCAAGAGTTGAAGGCATTCTTCCAGCTCCTGAAAGCAGCCACGCAATCCGTGTTGCAATCGACGAAGCTCTCAAATGCAAGGAAACAGGCGAAGAAAAGACTATTGTATTTGGTCTTACAGGCACAGGTTACTTCGACATGGTTGCTTACGAAAAGTTCAATAACGGCGAAATGACAGACTACATTCCGACTGACGAAGATTTAAAGCCTGGCTTTGACGGAATTCCAAAATTTCCCGGAAATGAATTTTAATATTCTATAGATTTTTATAAAATTTTTTAGTATTACAGTACAACACACGTTGGTTAAATAATCCAATTTAATAAATGTCCTGTAAAATTAAGCGGATGAAAAACGATAACTAACTGAAGATTTCCTTCTGATTCGTTTTTCATCCGCTGTTTTTATTGTCTTTCTTTTTTTAATGTCGTAATTTCCTTATGCCCCGGATAAATCAGATAATTTCCCTCTATATCTTTTAAACGCTGTAAAGACTTAATCATATCTTCTTCATTTCCACCCGGCAGACTTGTCTTTCCGCGTCCTCCCGCAAGCATGGTATCACCCGTAAAAATTATGCCTTTTATATTATCCGGTTCATTTGAATCACCAACCTGATATATTGTATTTTCAGCATCCATATATTTGGCAGCTGTATCTTTGTTTTCATCTGTTCTGTGTCCCGTGCTGTTTTTAAAATCAATCTTAAATGCAGCAGAACCCGGTGTGTGCCCCGGTAAAATCATGGTTTCAAATCTTATATCATCAAGCCAGATTTCATCACCCTCTCCTAATAAAACAGATGGATATACGGCTTTATAAGGCACTTCAACATATGGTCTTTCATTTATCAGTTCTTCATCAAGAAGACGCGGTGCATCAATCCTGCTGATAACTACAGGAATATTATACTTTTCTTTCAAAGCACCAAGTGCAAGTATGTGGTCCGTATGCCCATGCGTCACCAGAATATACTGTGGCTTCAACCCATTTTTACTGATATTATCAATTATCTTTTCTGCATCATCCGCCGGGTCAATAATCAGGCAGTTATTCGTCCTGATATTGTATACAATATAACAATTAGTAAAACATGCACCAAGAACAAGCCTTATTATGCCGATATTATCTGATAGCACTGCATCGCTGATATCTTCCTTTACATAACCTGCAAATTTTGCTTTTTCTATCTTTTCTATTGTATCTTTGTTTGCATGTTCTTTTAGTTTTTCAGTCACTTTACTAAATGCAGTCTCTTTTTCACCATAAGAGAGCTGCAACTCATATTCTAACGGCAGCCATGTTCTTATATCAGCCTCGTTATGCTGGATAACCGCCTCCATCCTGTCAAGTGCCTTATAAAGTTTGGCTTCAGTTGTAACCTGCTCTTCCATCTCTTTAAACAGATCATAAAGTTCTTTTTTATACGGCTTTGGCAGTTCATCTATCCAATTTTCAACTATTTTCTCTTCTTTAAGGCTGTCTTTTTCTTTCTTTTCAAATGTCGGAATGTCGCCTGTGAACGCCTCCCCGATATCGTGAAACATACACATTCTGATTACCTTATCTATGTCTGCATCTTTAAACTCATCCTTCATAAAATAAGCCATAAGTGTAAGTCTATAACAGTGCTCAGCAACACTTTCACGTCTTCCAGATGAAAGCCATGAATGTCTTGTATTATTTTTTAGTTTTTCAGTCAGATGCATTATTTCAAAATATTTTTCAAGATTCATAATACTTCTCCATTTTGATTAATCTGTTGAAATGTTATGTGTTTGATGATTTTTATAAATTTATATAACATGCTGTGATTCCAGATATGCAAGGAAGCCTTCACAGCCTTCCACAACATCCCTATATGTATCAACGAAATTGCCTGAATACCACGGGTCAGCAATACTGCTGCCTTTGCGGTCTGTATAATCCAGAAGAAGCTTTATTTTGTTATCTGTGTCAGGTCCTGTAATTCTTATTGTATTGCGTATATTGCTGCTGTCCGCACACAAAAGATAATCATAGTAATTGTAATCCTGCTTTGTGACCTGTCGTGCCCGCTTGCTGCTGAAATTGGTATACGCAGTCTTTCCAATTCCGTGTTTTTTTAGTTCTGCCTGTGCCGGCGGATATATAGAATTGCCTTTGCCATTCCATATCTCCTCGGTCGATGTCGCCGCCGATGCTATATCAAATTTATCTTTTATGCCACGCTTCTCAACCATGTCTTTTAAAATAAATTCAGACATCGGTGAGCGGCAGATATTGCCGTGGCAGATGAAAATAATCGCCACAGGCGTTTCTTGTATTTTTATCATAGTTTTGTTTCTCCTTGATTTGCCCTGGAATGCCCTACCTCGACTATCGTCTCGGTCGCGGCAGTCGCAAAATGCCCGATTATGCAAGCATATCGGGACACTTCGCTCGTTGCTTCGCGTATTTTGCAAGGGTTTCCGGGGTTATTGTGATATGATCTGAAATTACAGATTATGGCAAATCAGAGCAGAATTAAGCAAGTTGTTACTACCTGTTAGTAGTAAAATTGGTAGTAAAAGGGAAAAGGGAGACTACTAAGGATTTTTTCCTTATTCCACCTCCGCAGATTTAAGTTTTATGAATTTAACTCTCTCACTACCAGTCTGTTCAATTACAAAGTCTTTACCAAACATTTCTATCAGTGAAATAACCAACTGTTCATACGCATACTGGCTATGATAGAAAATAGTAATTTCTGAAACATATTTTTCAAGAAAGAAATCCTTCAATATTTCTTTGTCTGTCATTCCCAAAGAATGACCCATAATATATACTTTAATCGGAGTATCTTCCAAAGTGGTAAATTCTTTTGGAATCCATGTTTTATAATATGCCCCTGTTTTCTTTTGGATTCGTTGGAAATACTTATGAAAATAAACATAATCTAAATTATTGAATGCATTATCGCTTACGCCTAATACAATATCATCGTTTGCTAACGAACCGTGCACTTGATGATTTGAATTTGCACTGCCTTAAACACTTTTATATGTATATGTGTAATTAAAGTTAAGCAAATTTATATTTTTCAATTCTTTAATTTGTTGTGAAAAACAAGACACCTTTATATTACCAACAAATTCTCTCATATAAATTGTTGATGCTCTTATCAAGTCATTCAACTCAATTTTTAATTCAGCAAGTAATTGGATTTTCACATCTCCATACACAATTTTCTCTATATCACTTTTTAAATATAATCCCACATTTAAAGGCATCGCCTTTGAATGTGTCATCACACACTTTATCGCCTTATACATTGTTGGATTAATCACCTGTGACATTACTTTTCCTTCACACTTATAAATCTCACATGTACAGAACTCCTCTACCAAAACAAGTAATTTTTCTATCTCCGCCTCAAAATCAATCCATCCCTCAGAAGAATATCCAGTTTCTATAAAATATTTTATCCATACATTTCGTGAAATAATGTCCCCTAAAATTGATATACTTTCATTATCCAAACATATTGCATGATTAGCAAAATCCTCTAACGCTTCCTCTGTCAGTTTTCCATATTCGTTTACAGATACACTAAATTGTTCATGCTCTGTTTCACTTCTCATATTATGACTTTTTATAAGTTGTTCAGTGTACAAAGAGTAAAACTTTTCCCAATTTCTTACCAAAAACAGGAAGTCTGTATATCTTGTTGGTAGTTTATGATACAAATCGAATCCATTTCCTATAATCAACACATTATTATTCATCATAATTACCTTTCTCTTCTAATTGTTTTTCTTTATTATTGTCTTTCAGCCTTAACAAATATAGTAATGCATATGCCCGATTATACAAATATTCAATGAACTGTGAATCATTTAATGCTTCTCTCTGCTGCTTGGCTGCGTTTAAATAATCATTGTGTCTAATATCAAAATATTCATTAGAAATCTTCATCAAATCATCAATTTCGCACTTAACCACCGCATATACTTTACTATTACCATCATCTTTTACAGACTTTGCCAAGGCACCATATTGCTTATCTCGATTTCCTTTCTGCGTAGAAATCATGTACTGCAAGGCATCTATTATAAAATCCAATGCACTTTTCTTTTCCATCATATCATGGCTATTTATCATATCCTCGGAGAATCTGATTTTTCTTTCAAACATCCTATAATTAATAATCTTATCAATTCCATACGTAGTCTTATATCCTTGTTTTAATAAAATACCATTTTGTAATCGGTAAGGGAGTTTAAATATTTTTAATCTTTCATTTACTTCTATGGTAAATGCATAATGTGATTTTCCTTCATTGATAATCCAGTACTTATATGCCAATTCAATGAAAGTTTTAATATCTTCCATGTTACCAGTGTTTTCTTTTAATGAATCTGGATAATTCACACCTCTATGGATCCGAAATTCGTAGTCATAATCTATTTCCAAAAACCACATCCCACCATCCCAATTATCCCAGCGTAGGTACTGCGATTTTAGCAATTCCATACTAACCAATTCTGTTTCAAACCACAAAATGAACGATGACCAAAATCTTTTTATTTCAGCATTTTCCTCTTTTTTCTTTCCTGTATATTGGATTCCATTATTGGCTAAATACATTACTAACATTGCTCTAACCGTATTTGCATCTCTTATCTCTGTTCCATCTCTTAGTAATATTGAATCTCGTATTTCGGGTAGTTCATTCTGCATAACATTCGATATTTCAATTATTAAATCAAATATTTCATCAGTCGTATTATCTATAACATCATAGTTTTCTACTACATTATCTATTTTTTCTATGTAACTTATAATTAATTGAACCTTAATATTATTGATTTTTTCTTCCATATTTCCCCTTCACTTATTGTATCGACAACTCTACATAATATATACACATATTATATCGTCATTTTCACTTCTTTTCCACTCAAAAAACGCCCCAGCCTAAGCCAGAGCGTTTCCTATCTTCCATTCTTTATAGGCTTCAATCGGAATCAGAATTCTTGCTCCGATTCGTATTGTTGGAAATCCCGGTGTCTTTACAAGTTCATATGCCTTTGGCAGGCTGATTCCCATCTGTGCAGATAATTCCTGCACACTCATAGTTGTTTTTTCCATTACGATTCCTCCAATCTTAAATATTGTGGTGTCCGTCTCACCACAATGCATTTTCGATACAACCGCTCTTGGCAGGTTACCAATCTCGGCAGTTAGCACCGACTTACGAAGTGGGAACGGGATGAATTTTTCAAGGTGCGACTTCAAAAATCTGTTGTACTGTTTTGTAAAGAATTTTGTTGTTTTCAAGAATATTTTAGTATATAATGTAACCGAAGTCTAAAAATCGACGGTAACGCTAATGGTTACGGATTAACGATAGGTTTGTGAGGTGAGAAGATGCCATTTAATTGGAACGGAGACTATATTCCGTCTAAGGCTGATAAAACAACAGACATATTGGGTTCAAAAGAAATAGGTGGTATCGGACAACTCATATACCACCCATTCAGATTTGCAAGTTATGATATCAGCTACGACGGAAAAGATTACTGTGCTTATCCCGTATGTAAGAAGGGGCAAGAACCAACATTTCCTAATGATGATACTCTGACAGGACGAGGAATCCTTGTAAGCCTATGTAATCTAGCAAAGGTAATAGACAGCTTTGAGAACAAGATACCTAAAGAACAACTTATAGTCAGATGGTGCATGGAGAATATGCACCCTTACAGCAATGACTTTATCTACTCAGAACTTATAGAAAATTTTGATATCAATACCATTGACGCAGAAATGGTCGAGCATGATGGAATCTTTGAGATTGACAGATTTATGAGTGATTTAGGAAAACTTTATAATGCCGTCCGATTCTATGTTGCACTTGAAGGAATTCTATTTGCCGAAGATGATGGAGCATATAATCTTTATGAAGAAGGACGATATTTTGAAAGTTACTCCTACTTTGAGAAATACAAACATGCAGTTCCCGAAGTACCGGATGATATAGTTGGTGAACCAAACACTCATCAAGAACTGTTGAAAAGCATGATGCGTACTAATCGGTACATAGAAGATCATCCTATAGAACAACCGCCGGAAGGTTCGTTTGATTTTAATAATAATCCCTATGATGATTATGACGAGCTTCGGAAAACACTTGCAGACTTTATTCCGGAATTCAATATGAAATTAAAGCTCAATTCTGCTACCGGGAAATACGAATTTTCTGCTGATATTGATTCCGTGTTTGATATAGCATGGTACACTCTCGCAAGAATGATTTCAGAAGACTCTGCTCTTGAAAATAAAGTCAATAATGATTCAAGACCAGAAGGTATCATGATATGCTGCCATAACTGTGGCAAATTTATAATAAGGAAAAGTAACAGACAGGAATTTTGTGATTCCGAAGAATGCCAGAAAGTTAGAAATGCTCGAAAACAGAAAGCCTATCGTAAACGAAAAGCATCTGAAAAGGCTCATTTAGCACAGAAAAAGAGACAAAAATCAAAACAATCTGACGCAAGTCCGGATTAATGCACGGCATTCTCTATAAGTTATTTGTATGTGTTTATAGAGAATTATAAGAAAATAGCCTTTTATCTTTGCTGACGGAATACCCCCTATGCAATTTCGTAGAAATATGCGTTTGAGGGGCATCGGTCTTTAGGATGAAATAATACAGAGAAAATACTCCCCTATGGGTGAAGTGAAATGAGGTGTGATGTATGCGATATATTGGAGGAAAATCCAATTTACTTAACGATATTAATAATGTAATCACACAACGAATGATTAACGTTAATACCGTAATTGATATATTTTCTGGTAGCGGTGTAGTTTCCTCTTTTCTTAAACGAAATGGCTACAATGTCATCGGAAATGATATTATGTACTTTTCATATGTTTTAAGTAGAGGCTCTACCGAGTTAAATCATACTCCTGCTTTTGCTAATTTAGCAATTGCTGACCCTATAGCCTTCCTAAATAATTTAGATATTGCAAATACTGATATAAATCTTGAGGATTGCTTTATTTATCAGAATTATTCACCACATGACAACGTGGCTCGAATGTATTTTCAAAATGATAATGCCATAAAAATAGATATTATAAGAATTACGATAGAAAAGTGGCATATGGAACATCTAATCAATGACGATGAATACTATTACTTGCTAGCAGCTCTCATTGCAGCAGTTCCTTATGTTAGTAATATCACCGGCGTTTATGGTGCCTATCTTAAACATTGGGACGCAAGAACATACAACATGCTTACAATAAAAGCACCTGAAATTATAGCAAATAATTTTACCGCTACATTCCATAATGATAATTGTGATATATTGCTTCCAAATATCGTTGGAGACCTTTTGTATGCAGACCCACCATATAACTCTCGACAATATCTGCCTAATTATCATATTTTAGAAACAATTGCTAGATATGATTATCCTAGAATACATGGAGTTACTGGAATGAGGGATTATCAACAGCAACGGTCGGATTTTTGCACCAAAAGAGGAGTCGAAGGAGCATTCAGACGTTTAATTGAAAATGCAAATGTACGTTATATACTAATTAGCTACAATAACGAAGGACTTCTATCTACTGAGCAATTGTCCTCGATATGTCAAGATTACGCTATAAATAATACTTTTGTATTTCAAGAAATTGATTACCGAAGGTATAACAATGCTGGAACAACACCCAGAGGAGTTACAGAACAGTTATATTTCTTCGAAAAATAAGGAAGTGATAAATAATATGTACGATAAGTCACCACTAAACTATGTCGGTGGAAAATATAAAATGTTACCTCAAATCATGCGTTTCTTTCCACGAAGAATAAATAATATGTATGATTTATTTGCAGGTGGATGTGATGTTTGTACAAATATTCAGGCCAATAATATATTTGCTAATGATATTAATTTTTTTGTAATTGACATCTATAGAGCGTTCCAAGCTATGAATATTAATGAACTACTTGATGTCATAGACGGAATCATTGAAGAATGGGATTTAAGCATGGATAACGAAGCGAGTTATTTAGCTTTTAGAAATCATTACAATAGCTTACCTGTTGCACAACGAAATCCGATTGAATTATATGTGCTTGTATGCTATTCCTTCAATTATCAATTTCGTTTTAACAATCATCATGGTTTTAACAATCCGTTTGGTAGAAATCGAAGTAGTTTTAATTCAACTATGAGAGAAAATCTTATTGTTTTTCATAGCAAACTTAATAATATTCAATTTACAAGTTGTAATTTTCTTGACTTGAATCTGGCTTTTTTGGGTCAAGGTGACTTCCTATATGCCGATCCACCATATCGAATTACAACAGCAAGTTATAATGATGGACGCAGAGGATTTGAAGGCTGGTCTTTAGAAGATGATTTAAGATTATTCGAATTATTAGATGATTTGAACCAAAGAGGTGTTAAATTTGCTCTCTCAAATGTAACGCACCACAAAGGGAATACAAACGATGCTCTTATTCAATGGAAAAGGCAAAATCATTATCATGTGCACAGAATCAATTACAATTACAATAATAGTAATTACCATTCACAAAATACAAACCAAGAAACTAGAGAAGTATTAATAACAAATTATTAAGGAAAAGGAGTGACTAAAATGGCAGTTAAACGTACTTTTGGCTGGGTTCAGAATCCGGGAGATTTAAAAAAATTAAAAAAGGTAGTCGGAATTTTCAAAGCAGGCTCTGCGGAAAATTTAGATTTAGTATCAAACAAACTTCCTTTATTATTGACCTATGGTCTAATCAGTAATGATGATTATAATGACTTCATTGCAGAATTGAATAAGACTGACATAGAAATTGATTATTCAAAGTTAAAAGGAAAAGGTTCTGGTTCCAGAACAAGAAAAGACGCTATTTGTACCGGAATAATCCAGGCCATTATTGAGGCTCAACAAAACAAAACATATTCAGATGCTGCTGGTAATTCCATAACTATAAAGAAACCATATACTGATGATTGGACTGCAGAAGGCTTTTTGAGATGGGCCATATCATGTGGTTTACTTGAATATGTCAAAGATGATGATAAATGTAAAATTACTCCTTTAGGTGAAGAACTTGCTAATGCTCCGGATAATTCTCCGGCCGAAACAGAGGCATTAACAAAAGCACTTTTGTCTTATCCTCCTGTTATAAGAATATTATCATTATTAGAAGCACAAGATGAACAAACAAAATTCGATCTAGGTTCCAAACTCGGATTTAAAGGTGAAATGGGTTTTACATCTATGCCACAAGACGCATATCTCTGCGATTATTGCGAAGCTACAACAGCAGGTGAAAGAACCAATGTGCGTTCAAATGAAGAAGGTGATTCCGATAAGTATGCACGAGGAATTGATAGTTGGTGGATGCAGATGGGGTGGGTAGAATCCAATCAAAAGGATGTTACAGAAACATATAGAAGGAAGAGCTACACTGCAAAGCTTCAAACATATTCGATTACTAGAAAAGGCGAAAAAGCTCTGATTAAAGCAAGAGGTAATTCAAGCAATCCTCGCTTAGCTAGAGTTCTTATGTTTGAAATGCTTGCTTCAAATAAAGTGTCTAGTGCTAATTATTTGCGATTTGTTCGTGCTTGTATAATTAAAGCTCTTACAAGTTCCGATAAATCAACCGACCAATTAAAAGAAGCTTTAAAAGGTTATGAATTAGATGTAGATGACACTGCTATAAAAGACCATATTGAAGGCTTGATTTCAATTGGCTTGGAGATTACAGAAAATGCTGGTAAATATAGATTACTTGATAAAATTGAATGCTTAGAAATTCCAGCAAGAACAGAGTGTGTTAAAGATAATGTTGTTGACATTAAAGATAGGGTTAGAAATAAGCTTATACATCTTGACCATAAGTATCTTGCGCTTATCGACTTGGCATATAGTGATGCTGCTTCTAGAGCAAAAAAGAATGCCGACGCAAGAGAATTTGAAATTCAGACAGCTGACTTATTTACAAAGGAATTATCGTTTAATGGACAGAGACTTGGTGATTCAAGAAAACCAGACGTTATTATTTCCTATGGTTTAGATGGCACTATTGTTGATAATAAATCATATAAAGATGGATTTAATATAAGCCGTACTTGTGCTGATGAAATGAGTCGCTATATAAACGAAAATAATTTAAGGCAAAAGTCCTTGAATCCAAATGAATGGTGGAAAAATTTCGACTCCACTATTACCGCTTATACATTTCTATTTATCACTTCATACCTCAAAGGTCAGTTTGAAGACCAACTCGAATATGTGTCTAATGCTAATGGAGGCATTAAAGGAGCTGCCATTGGCGTGGAAAGTTTATTGTATCTTTCTGAAGGAATAAAAGCAGGTCGAATTTCACATGCTGATTTCTACAGTAACTTCAATAACAAAGAAATGATTTATACCGCCTGATATTCATAGAGTATAACAAAGCCATAATCCCAGTAGTCTTTCTATCAACGATTGTGGCTTTTACCATCTCTATTCACTTAAACAGCCAATCTTGCTCCCTTAGTAGTAAGGTCGGTAGTATCGCTCTTTCCATCTGCCTTATTTTGCCCTGTATTGCCCCACTTTACAAATTCCTGCATTATAGTAAAACTGGAGTGCCGTGGCATACGAAAAGCACTTTAATCATAGTTTTGTTTCTCCTTGATTTGTCCCGGAACGCCCCGTTTTGCAAGGGTTTCCGGGGTTATTGTGATATGCTCTGAAATTACAGATTGTGGCAAATCAGAGCAAGATTAAGCAAGTTATTACTACCTGTTAGTAGTAAAATTGGTAGTAAAAGGGAAAGGGTTACTACTAATTTTTTTATCATCAATGTATTACTTTAAGTGCATCCTTTTTTGGCACCTCAAAATGTTTTAGTTTTTTACTATTCTTTAATATCTGATAGCATGAAACAGATGTAAGCGAAAGTAATTTTATAACTGCCACTCCAAAATATAAGCATACACCTGTAGAGCAAGCATATTCACTTATGATGCCATGTGCAATCTCATTTCTTATATTTGCACCCGCCTGTTCATTTAATAAACCTCTAAATGTAAACAAAATATCGTTGTCATAGCAATCTAATAATTCCGGTAAGGACAAAATGGAACTCAATACTTTCTCCATTGATGATCCATCATCTTTTAATGTTACAGTTAAGCCACCAACCTCTTTTGCAATATTTCTAAAAAGATTTTCTACTTGCGGTGCAAGAATATGCATTGCCTCATAAAATTCTCCGTTCAAAAACATGCGTAACGCACTTTGAAAAATGTGTTCTCTTCCTTCTGGAATAATTGGATTATCTTTAACCAAAAAGTCTAGCATTGAATTATCAACAACATATGTATCCCTTAAAATAGCCAAAGCATTCTTCATCCAAATGTCACCAGAAATTTTTTGTTTTTCTAATACATTCTGATACATATGTAACTCCAAAAGATATGGATCTTTCTCTGGATTTTGTATATCCAGAGGTGGCAAAGCCAACACGGTCTGTCCTTGTGCATTTATCAAACTTTTTCCAAACATATGAGCTAATGGATGATCTTTGAATTCTCCAATAACACGATTCTTTATATCTTCTTGTTTTTCAAAGACAAACATTTGTGTCAATCTAATTAAACCTTCCATGTTAATTTTAATATTGTCGACAACACCTTTTATATCAAGTTCAATAGAAAACGGAACCATTATTTGAGGTATCTCTGTTTGTATTTCTACCAATCTTTTATGTGCAATTTCCGCTTTTTGTGGTTCCCCATTATCTCTATACAGTTTAATCCCTTTTTGATAATAATTAACACACCTAAGTGCTCCCTGTATATCATTTTGAAAGATTCCCTCTGCAAAATCCAAATAATACTTTGCTAAAAGCAAATTATTTTTCGTTGCTTCTTCTTTCTTTTTTAATTTAAACAAACATTCAGTTTTAACATATATGCCTGTTCAACCTTTGCGATATTATCATTGTTGTAGGCAATCATATTATCTAATACTGGTAAAAATATAGAAACATCAAAATTCTTCTGTCCAAAGAATAACTCCATCACTCTAAGTGCAAAAAAGCCATCATTGTTTGTAGCTTTCTTCTCCAAAAAATCAACAAACCATCCTTGTATTTTTTCAAATAATAAAGTTTGCTTTGTTTGTGCTGAAATACATACTGCTCGTCGAATTATGTCAATTGTCCCAACATTGTCATCATCCCTATACCAAAGAGTAAATAATTCCCAATATGCATTTGCTGCAATTTTAGCAGCATTAAATTCTTTTTTATTAGTCCACAATATATCCGCAATCAGTGCACGTAAAATCAATGGCATTTTATCTAATTCCAAACTATGCAATATCAAATAATCATCTTCTGATATATCTTCTATTGAAAAAGTTCGACTACCATCTGCCATTACAAACATAGGATGAAATTCTATTCCATCATCATGAATTTTTGTTCCTAATGAAACTATATTTTTCAGTAAATCAAAAATGTTTTTTTCTTCTTCCCTTAATTCGGTTCTATATGTTTCAATAAACAAATCAGGTGACAACAAATATCTTTTATTTACAATAATCTGATTTAATAACTCATATATGTTCACCGCATCATCTCCTAAATGCAAAGTCTCTCCAAATTATATTATATCGGCATTTATATTTCTTTTTCACAAAATAACGCTCCAGCCTAAACCAATGCGTCATACCTCTTTCATATTAAATTATCCTAAATATCTTCTACAACATCATTTTCTCTTTCTTCTGCTTAACTTCCGCCTATGCTTTCCTAAGCTTCTCCATCCGCTTCAATTCTTCCTTTGCAGCATCAAATCCTATATGCATGTACACATTCATTGTGACCGATATATCCGAATGCCCATAAAGTATTGTACTTTATGGGCATCAGTATTTAAGCAAGAGTTGTAGATATTTAGCCACCCTCACATATAGAATTCTATATTATGGCGCCCATAAACTTTTCTCTCCATTCAATATCAAAATTTATCTTATCAACTTCAAATAGTTTATGTACCTTTGATATAATTTCGTCATACTCTGAAGATTTATCTATCAACGAATACAATTCGTCAGTGTTAACAGGCATAATAACAACATTATCTGTAAACTTATCTTTATCAGTAGATGACTGAAGCGGAACTGCAGCAACAGCTTTCCAAATATTAATAGTATTATAATCAAAGCTATCCGCAATAAAGAAAGATGTCACTTCTCTCCCTGTACCAGCAGTTTCTTCTTCTATTTTCAAATTGATAGAATGTCTAAGAACAGGTTCCCATTCTCCGCGCTTTTGGCTACTAGCATTCATCAATGTAGCCTCTAACATAACAACTTTATCCTCTTCATATATTACAATATCTCCTTGTCCACCACCAGCATGTACTAATGGTTCAAAGTTTGCAGACAATGTCAAATTATAGCTACTTAGCACATCCACTCTTTTTCCTGAAAAATAATACCAAGCTATACCAACAATGTACTCATAAATAGTTGGCACGGTTGCATCCGGACTGACTGTGTCTTTAATAAGCTTATCATTACTTCGATTGCTAAATAATCCAAGAATTTGCTTAACTTTCTCTGGCGGATAATTTTTATCTATAAATTCCGCAAATTCCTTTCTACGTTTATCTGCTACAATAACTGGAATTTGTTCAATAGTTGCACCTGGGAATTCTTTTTGAATATTATCATCAACTTGTTTAGTTTCTTCTTCATAATATTCTAGAATTTGCGACAAAGAAGTCACCTTACAATAAAAACTGTTTATTCCTTCTTCATATTCCTCATAACACTCATAATATGAATGCAACTCCTCACTTATTCTTCCAGCAATTCTACTCCTAATCACTTCTTCATCAAATATACATGCACACAATTCTCTATAAGCCAATTCAACAAATCCGTTATCAAAACTAATAATACCTGTAGCTTTAAAAATACGTTTTGTAGTATCTGAATACTCACGAATCTGATCAAGTATCTTCGACAACGAAAACTGCTTAAACATATAAACATTTAAATTTTCTTCAAACATCTTCTTGTATTGCTTAGAAAATTCAATTGTTGTTGGTCTATCTCCCGTTTTTTGGGTAAATATATTCTGCCCACACCCGAATGCCTTATTAAGCATTGACTTGTTATTCTCAAAAAATGTAAGCAAATTGTCTATTGTTATAACGGATGGATTTTCTATATAATCAAATAACAGATTATAATATGTCCAGTATACATCAACGCCCGAATTACTTTTTCCATTTTTATAATTGTTTCGAAATACAGTTTCTGATATTCTTTCTTTTGTATGTATCTCTACGGGAATATCAATTGCAATATCCGAAACAACATCCCCTTCTCTATAATTTAAAACATATTGTTCGATATCTGTAAAATCCGAATATGGACTTAACCCCTGAACAAGTTCAGAAAACTCATTTTCTGATAGCCTATTACGTTTTAATAATGCAAAAATAGCCAAATTAAATGGCGAATAGTAATTTTCTCCTTCATTATCAAACAAGCGCAATTTCATCAACTGACGTAAATAAACTATATTAACTCCATCTATAGGTAGCATAGTTTCTAAATCATCTTTTCTAAGTTTTTTCAAATCAAGAAGAAGTTCCCCAGCAGGTGAAATTTTTCTTCCTTCATCTGTAAATCCCAATTTCACCAAATTACTTGTATAATGTCTAGCTCTATCTTCTATTCCTAAATCAAATTGCTTAACAAGACTTTGGAACATAAAACTATTCTTTTGAATCCATTCGATATCTTGAGCTTGAACAGCTGTTGCAAAATCTTTATTACATTCAAGTGTTTCAAGAAGTTTATCATATGGTCTGTGTTTTCCAAACACTTCTGGTGATAACTCTATAGCCTTTCTATAAAATTCATACTGTGCCAAGCTTTCCGGCATAGAGGCCCAATTCATTTTTTGCTCATTCTGAATATCATCTAAAATGGATAAATATCCCTGCAAAGCATTAATTACATCATTTCTTCTTCCATTTGTATCCATCAAATTAAAAATCTGCCCCTCTTTTATTCTCATAACAGCCTCCTAATAATTCACAACAAGAATTTCTCTAGTTTTTTGTTCCTTATTTTGCCTCTGATAACTTGCATTATTATACGAGTAATTCAAATCTATCATTTTATAATTAGGTCTAGACTTAATCCATTGCCTTAATAAAGCATTTTCTCTTCCCTTCGATTCTAAAACATTAGACAAAGCAAACCTTATACCTCTTTGAGATAAATCATCGAGCATTTTAAGTAAATCCTCCTCATCAACTTCTGACCACCCTCCCTGCTCATTATAAGTTGCACAAGTTATTAAATATGGAGGATCTGCATATACAAAATCTTCATATGTAAGTTTGTCATTTTCTATCTTTCGAAAATCTCTATGTAAAAATGTAGCATTTTGATTTTGAAGCAATTCTATAAAATTTTTAACTTTGTTATACATTTTATGATTAAAATCTCTTTTGCCCGGCGGTAAGTTAAATTCTCCATTTCTATTGAATCTAATTTGATTATTAAACGCATATACAATAAGTACATACAACATAACATAGTAATCAACATCTTTTTCTTTCAATGCGTTAAAATCTGCTCTAAGCCTCATGTATTTATCTCTATTATATGCCCCCAATCCATCTGAACTATTACAATTATAGAAATCGTATCCATGTGATTTTACATCAGACAGTCCATATCTTCTTATTACTGTTTCAATTTTTTCTAAAAAGCATGCAGACTCTAAAGTTTGCATAACAGAATAGAGATTAATCAACGGCTCACAACTGTCATTATAAACATATTTTTGAGCATGAACATTAATCCCAACATTGCACCCACCACAAAACAAATCCACAAAGCAATTAATATTTTTAGGAAAGAAAGGTAGCATCTGTGGCAATAACTTATATTTTCCACCAGTATAATTTAGTGGCGATTGAATCATTTTATTTCTCCTCATTACATATACATAAAAATAATCTTTCTTGATTATTTTCAATATCAGATTTACCAGTTGTAAAGGCTTTATACTCTTCAGAGAATACCTTTAATTTTCCTTTAGCAGAAAGAATTCTAATAATATCTTCATCTGAAATTCTTGCATTTGAGCGGTCATTTCCTTTTTTTGCCATATTGTTATATGATAGCACAATATATTTGCAATTTAATTGCTTAATCAAATCCTCAAAAGCTTCTGCTGCACTTCTAGTACAATATTTACTTTTCAATGCCGTCCTATCCATTTTCTTTGCGACGCCAAAAACTTCCGGTTTTTCCCATCTGGCCACATTTTCAAGTAAATGATATGCATCGCAATACTGCCTTGAGTTATATGGAGGATCAATATAAACTAAATCTGCAACAATTTTTTTCGCTAAAGCATTCGAATCCATATTGTAACATTTATTCTTTTTATTATTCGTTGTGCTTGCTTCCGGTAATAATAACTCTAAATGCATATCAAATTCTACACCTTTGCGATATGCATCATAATGACCACACGTCTTCGCTATTTTGTCCATTGCGTAAAGAAGTGAAGTTATTAATAAGGCTCTTTCCCTCTCATTTATTTCTTTATTTGCATACTTAGTCTCTATATCTTCACGAATAAATCCGATTTTAGAACAATCATCATGACTAAAATATGTGTTAGAGAAATTCATGGTCATATAATTCTCTTCATTAATTACCATTGTGTTATACTCATCAATTATTTTTTCTATTTTTTTTCTACTATACTTTCGTGGCGAAAACCATGCAAAATTAGAAATATAATTACTGTACATAATATCATTGGTTACTAATTGCTTATCCTGAAAAGCAGAAGCAACTGCACCAGTCCCCGAAAATATATCTACAACAATTTCAATATCTGTACACTCTGAATCCACAACCTTCTTAATAAATGGTAAAAGTTTATATTTATTTCCAAGGTATCTTCTATTATTTATTTTCGTAGACTTAGCCATTTATACTACCTCTTTCAATATTAGTATTTATCGAAAATTCAACATTATTCTTTTCACAGTACTCTCTAATAGTACGTAAAGCTTTGTACGTTGGTTTTGTTTTCCCTGTTTCCCAACGATTAACTGTTGCAAAAGAAACACCTAATTCCTTCGCAAATGCTTCTTGACTAAGTAAACACTCTTGTCTTAAAGTCTTTATTTCCTTTGAAAAACTCATATTCTCACCTCAAAATTTCAATAATAAGCAGCCAAAAGTTATAGCAAAATTATAACATTCTTATAACACTTCATCAATAAGAAAAAGAGCTACATTACCAGTGGCATTTCTACCCAGGATTGTAGCTCCATCATTTATATCTCTTAGCAATCTTTTAACTAAAGATTTCTCAACAATCATTTGCCTTTATCCCATTCACCCCATGTACCTTAGTTGTTTAAATTGTGGTATTTATGCAGTTTACCGCCATATTCCCCAATATGCATTAACATAAAATCGGAGTGCCGTGGTAGATGAAACGTATTTTTCATGTATATTTCTCCTTCATATTTTATAAGTTATACACTCTGTTAAAAATATATTTAAAATTCCGGAAGACTTGTGATTTTACAAATCATTCTAGTACTCTTGAAACATCTTATCATAATTATTCTTCTACTCCCAAAAGAATCAAATCTTTCCTTAATGATTCAGCAAAATTACCAAGAGCAATTTTTCTTGTAATTCCTCCTTGTTTCACTATGTCGTCATCCTTAAGACTTTCTATAATTTTCTTTATTCCCTCTATATCTGCCATGTAAAAATCTTTAAGATTTCCCATGCAATATACTACTTCAAATGCTTGAAGTATTGTATATATGCCTTTATTATCACTTGTATTAATCAACTCAAGTAACTTATCCAAATCCAAATATTCAATAAATGTTTTGTGACTGCAATAATAATTCTCCATCTTTCTGCAATACTCATAAAACGCACTTGCATTCCTATACATATCAGATTCTTCTTGTTCCTCTTTATTTATTCCACGATTTCTTATTTTTCTTTCTTCCGCAATAGGAGCATATAACTCTTTATATTTATCTCTTATATCTTTCGACGGAAAATTTTTAGGGAAGTCATTTTCTTCCTGAATATCAGAATCTTTTTTTATCATATCAATCATTATAGTTTGAATGTGATTTATATCTCCCGTAAAAAGTCCATTTGCCTGAAGATATAATAGTGATAATAAAATGTTAGAATAGTCATAATATGCATATTTACCTTCTTCGACTTCATGAACTAATTTCTCTAATATTTTCCTAACCTGCTTATCATCCATAAAATACCAGTCTCTTAATTCAGCTAAAGCTTCGCCCGTTGAATGTATTTTAGGTGGATCATCCACATCTTCTTGTTCTCTACGCTTAATAATTGACTTACATGCTTGACATAAATCTTTGTCATCCCATACATCACGATTAATCCAAGCATCAATGAAACTATATCTAAAAATATAATTATACTCATGACCTTCAAAACAAGCCATGTCTTGACTTCCATAATTAGCACTATGTGTTATCTTTTTATTTTTCTTTAGTGCCCCCGCTACCCAAATACTATAGTGTAAGAAATCATTCAAAATATCTTCATAGTATTTACTATTCTTATAAAATTTTGTTGTTGTAGCATATATTTTCTTAAACGAAAATACCCACGATCTAATAATTCGTAAATTTCGATTTTCTGTTTCTGTAAATGCACTTACTATCCCTTTCATATGTTTCAGCAAATAATTTTTATATTCACCTTCTTGGATTATACCTTGGCTCTTCTCATTTCCATTTATTAATTCTTCAATAACATCTTTTAAATCTGGGTAATACAACATAGTCTTACCAATTACTTTTTCCTTTATATCCTTATACAGATAATTTTCAGAATATAATATTTCATTTAGTTTTTTTACTTCTTCAACCGTAATCTCTCCTTTTGGGGCTTTTCCGAGTCCTGTCTTTTGTATTCTTGTATTTTTCCCGTCCCCTATATACTCAACCACTTTACGATCACCGGAAAGCACTGTAAGATATTTTTCTTCTATATTTGTATTTGCATATATTTTCCCAATATTTTTCTCATCCGCCAAGATAAGTACTTTACAGTTGCAATGTTCTGTCAAATTGTTAACAAATCCAAAGAACTCGTTAATTGGAATTGTACATCTTTCTAAATCATCAAAACATATAACCATATCTTTAACATTTATATTTCCCTCGATTTTTTCAAACACATTAGAAAAATCTGTTGATACCGGACCTATAGAAAATGAAAATGCACTACTGGCTACACCAATAATGCCTGCAAGTGGTTTTAATCCTTTTTTAACTAATTTATTTCCATTTCCTTTGACATATATCAAATAATTCGCAATTAACTGCTTTGCCAGTAAATCAATATTAGAAACTCCATAAAGAGAAATATAAACATTTTGCTTTGGTTCATTTTTGCCTATTTCTATTGACTCAATTGCTGCAGCCAAATAATTTTCATATAAATAAGTTTTTCCACTTCCCCATGTTCCATCAATCAAAATTGCATACGTTGCGTTTTCATCACGAACATAACTGATTACAGCATCTACTATTTCTTTAGTTGTCATTTTTATTCCTCCAATAACCACAAACATACCCTAATAATTTTCATTATCCAAGTTTGGTCAATTCTTCTGTTATATCATCTAATGTGCATATAAACATTGATACAACATTTGAATTTCTATCTCAATATTCATACCTAATTTTGACATATTACTGCATTAGAGACACCGACATATATGTGGCATTAGATATCTAAATTCAAGTAAATATCATTATATCAATTCACCATACGATTAAATCTATTATGCTGACACATTATATATTCTAGGATAACCTAGAAGCCATTTATAAGCATTTTCACCTTTTTCCTGTTGGCTAAATACATAAATCAACATGAAGACTTCCATTGCATTTGGTATCACTCACACAAACTTCATTAGCCAAGAGATTCTCCACCTGTAATATAAAATAGTCTTTATACTTTACACTTGTCTACCAAACTACTTGCTCTTTGATTTTAACAAAAATTACCCATCGCCAATCCCAGCCGATAAGCCTCATCCAGCCCATCAGTGTTCCTGACATCA
>ERZ824480.889-NODE-889-length-31038-cov-4.443501_pt1 | contig 31038 bp, 25 predicted proteins | sample MGYA00519861_ERZ824480 | MGnify/ENA primary metagenome ERZ824480 (study PRJEB31778, sample SAMEA3449152) | human gut metagenome | biome: human gut; feature: human-associated habitat; material: faeces | place: United Kingdom | collected 2010/2012 ... | reverse complement strand
TTATATAGTAGATTTTTAATTTTTTAATCTGTCTACTATATAGGGAGCATATCATATTATGGATGTTCTGACTTTTTATATATAGAAATAAAATGTGAAATGATAGCGTTAGAGAGGAATAAGGAGAATGAAACAAAACAATAACAAAGAGAAAACAGGTGCGGTACATAAAACGGCTACTATCATTGGGGCTATCCTATGTGTAATACTTCTGCCAATCCTGATTATTAACATTACTCTGATTGTCCGTAGTTATGTCAATCAGGACGAGGTTCCGAGCGTCGGCGGATATTTGCCGATGATTGTGCTTACCGATTCTATGTACCCCGATATTAAAAGCGGAGACTTGATTATATGTCACACTATTGATGCCGGGGATGTTAAGGAAAAGGATGTCATTGCGTTCTTCGACCCGGCAGGTAACGGCTCAAGCGTTGTTACCCACCGTGTTGTTGAGATTGTGAACGAAGACGGTAAGCTGTCTTTCAGAACTAAGGGTGATAACAACAATACCGAGGATACCGATTTAGTACCTGCCGAAAATCTTGTCGGCATATATAGAGCGCGCATTGCGGGGGCAGGCAATATTGCCATGTTTATGCAGACCACCGCAGGACTTATTGTTTGCGTAGTTCTGCCTATTATTCTGCTTGTCGGCTACGATATTATTCGCCGCCGTGTGTATGAAAAGAAAAATAGATCCGACACTGACGCTTTGCTTGCCGAGCTTGAGGCGCTGAAAGCAGAAAAAGCCGAAAGAGCCGAAGAAAAAGGAACTGCATCAGTCGATGCAGGAACCGATGAATCATCGGATAAGTAGTATATTCTTCCCACGGAAGCCACGTTCCGGGGTTGATATATAATACCGCGGTATTCTCTGCGGGTGGGTAATTCTTTTTGAATGCCCGGTAAAAACTATCTTCCCGGAAGGGGAGGAATAAAAAAGTGGCTTTAAGCCAATTAAGAAAGGAGATTAATATTATGAAGAAAAACGTAATGATGAGAGCCGCTTCCGCTCTTTTGGTTGCAGTTCTCCTTACTACATGTGCTATTTCCGGCACTTTTGCGAAGTACACCACATCAACAACCGGCTCCGATAAAGCTCGTGTTGCTTACTGGGGCTTTGACCAGAATGCAGCAACTACCATTGAGTTGTTCGATAGTGAGTATACCAATGTAAAGGCATCAGGTGAGGTTGACGGTTTCAGCAATGTTATTGCTCCTGGAACCTCTAAATCTGCTACATTTGCTTTCGGTTACACAAATTATAAAACAGATAAAATTGAAGCTCCAGAAGTTGCTTATAACTTTAAAGTAGAGCCAACCATTACAGGTGATTATGATTCATTGGATGCTAACCCTAACTTCAAGTGGACCTTGAAGGCGCCTGGTGCCACCGAAGCTACTAAATACAATAAAGCTTCCGAGTTGTTAGGAGCTGTAAAAGCACTGTCCGGAGATGGTTTTGGTACGAAACAATATGATGCCGGTAACCTTCCTTCAGCTTTCACCTCTGCTGACGAAGCATACACAATCGGTTGGGAGTGGGTATTTGAAACTGAAGATGATACCAATACTACTGATAAAGACGAGATGGCAGAGCAGGATGCAACGGATACCGCTATGGGTAATGCTGAAGCTCTGGAAAATGTTACATTCAAAATCACCATCTCTGCAACTCAGATTGACTAATCTTTACTGATTAAATAATCTTATTGAAAGATTTTCGCTTGCGCCGGTCGTGGCACGGCGTGGGCGAGTTTTCGATTTTTTCAAAGGGCAAAAATCTTTTGTTTTTTGAAAAGCTTGAAAAAACACTTTAAAAAATTTACAGAAAGGAAGGAAAACTCAATGGGCAAAAACGAGTCAAAACAGAATATAAAGCATACCTGGCGAAACATCTGGATTGTTGTATTGTTTTTGCTTATCGGTGTAATGCTTACCTTGATGTTACTCAGCCCTGTGCTCGGAAGACTGACACAAAGCGACCGCAATATTATTCCGCTTACGTATCACGGCGACCGCGAGATATTTGATAAAGACGGCTTTAGTTATATAAGAGCTAACGCAGAGCCGGATATGCTCACCAGTGACGAAAATGCTCAGTGGCAGGTAAACACCGACGTTGATTTGTTCAAAACCGCTTATGCTAACGATAAGGGCGAAATCACCGTAAATAGCCTTAAAGACGATAAGATTATTGCTCCCGGCACTTCAAACGAATATGAGTTTTTCATTAAAAATACCGGTAATATATCGCTTAGTTATACAATGCTGTTAGACAGCGTATTTACCCTTTCAAATCGCGACCTGCCAATGCAGGTGCGGCTTCGCAGCGGAGACCGATGGATATTAGGCAGTGAAATCAGCTGGGTATATTCCGAAAGCCTATCCGGAATTATTGAGACGGGTACGGTAGATGTAAACAAATATGTAGTATATACATTTGAATGGCAATGGCCCTTTGAGGATGGTAGAGACGATGCTCTCATACTGAATGACATTAACGATACCATTATTGCTGAGGCGGCTGTCAATGAGGATGTTACTTTCAAGCTTTCTATCGAAACGCAGTCTGTTGCAGCGCCCGGTGCTGTTCCTGTTAACGGAAACGGTATAGAGCTTGCTGAACCGCTTGTTTTGTGGAATTTCTTATCAAGGGTATTGTTCCCGGCTATTATTGCAGCAGGAATTATTATTATTCTGTTGGCATTGTTTAGAAGACCTATTTATGTTACAGGTTTTATTCCTGCCGAAGAGGGCGCTGGATTTAACCTTGATAAAAAGAAGACTTATATACTTTCTGGAGGTCGGTTTGTCTTTAAAAAGGTATATACCGGCAAACGCCGCTTTATCTTAGGCGAAAAAGAGTGTCTTGTGAGGCTGAAATATAAGGCGAAAATAGAGGGCATTACTTTTGAAACCAAGGACGACGTGTTGAAAATTTTAGTTGGACGCAAGGTTAGGGCTATTGAGCTTTATATGCTCCTTGCCGAATCAGAAATTATTGTTACGCAAAACAACTGGGCGGCAATAGACAAAAAACGTAATGTGATAACTCCGGATGGTGTTAAAGAGCCGGAAGATAAGCAAAACACAACGCCTGGCGGACTGCATATAAATAAAGACGGATATTTTGAAATTACAACCCCGTCATAAAAGTGAAATGATGCTTATGAAAGAAAAAACGAAAAAAATTAAATATTCTGCTCTGATAAGAAGGATATCACTTGCCATTCTTGGAATATTGTTAGGTCTTAATGTTTACTTTGCAAATGCTCAAAGCCTTGCAGGCAACAAACTTCCTATGCCCTTGGGATTTGGTGTGGCGGTGGTACTTTCGGGCAGTATGGAGCCAACATTAAGTGTAAATGATGTTATTATTGTTCGTGAGTCAGAAAGCTACAACATAAACGATATTGTGGTTTACGACAGCGGCAGAGAAATGATAGTACACCGAATTAAAGAACAAAACGGAGATACACTCACCACAAAGGGCGATGCAAACAATATATCTGATGAACCGATTAGTGCAGAAGCAGTCAAGGGCAAGGTGGTGTTTTCTATACCGTATGCAGGTGCCATTGTAAAGGCGCTTCGTTCTCCTGTCGGAATAATCGTTATCATTCTGACAGCTATTTTGCTGACAGAGGGTTCATTCCGACGTAAAAAGGAAAGCGACGAAAACCGAATAGAGGAAATAAAGGAAGAAATCCGAAGGCTCAAAGCGGAGCAGGATAATAAATCTGAGTAAAAGGAGTGAAAACAGCGAGTATGGGAAAAGAACGCAATGTAAAAGTGGATATTGTTATGTGCACAGTGGCGGTGCTTCTTTGCGCAACGCTGTTTTCAATGCATCTTGTGGGCGGTCTGTACGCAAGGTACACCACAAGCATAAGCAGTAGTGACAGTGCAAGAGTCGCTGCATTTAACATTCAACAGGAAGGAACAATTTTCGAAACTTTCGAAGCAAAAGTTACACCTGGCACAACACAAAGTGCAGAGCTTACTATCACAAACAAAAGTGAGGTTGCAATGGAATATACTCTTAAGGTTACAAATGTGACAGGTAATTTAACCTCATTAAAATTTACATTAGGCCCGGTAGACGGTGAACCAGCTGTTATAACTGAAAGCCATGAAAACGGTGTAAGTATAAGCAGTGCTCGTCAGATACCGGGAGACCATACCGATAAATATACCTTAAACGTTGATTGGGAGCAAAGTGAAAACGAAGAAGACGACCTTGCACTTATTGGTATGGTGGATTATATAACCGTTTCTGTTACGGCAACGCAGATAGACTAAGGGGTAATATTATGAGAAAAAAATATATTCCGACTTATTCAAAGAAAAATATAAAAACAACCAGAAAAAAAGTGATAATTTCTACCATCGCAGTAGTATTATCGCTTTGCGTTTTAACGATTGGTATGTTTGTTGCAAAATATATTAATGACGAAAGCTCAGACGGATTGGTAATAGCAAAGAATTTCTATTTTACAAGTAATTTTTTGGACGGCAAAGAACATACCCTTGCGCCTGACAGTACAAGTGTTACCTTTACACTTGGCAATCATGAGGATGACCTGCGTTATTCCGAGGTGGATATAAAATATACCGTTACGGCTAATAACGAGGCAGCGATAAAGAACGATACAGGTACATTGGCAAGCGGCAGCATAAATGATGCGGAAGTTACTATATCAAATTTAAAGCCGGGAACAACATACACCGTTACTGCGGTTGGCGAAGGTGGATATACCAAAACTCTGACAGCAACGATTGTGGTGCCTGAAAAAAAGGCACAGCTTTATTACCACGAAGACAAATCCTCAGGCGAATACATTCTCCTTACGGTTTGGAACGAGGGAGATGAAGAGGGAGAAGTTACTATTACGTATACAGGAATACCTGATAATACCAATCCTAACATGAATGATTGGAAAAAAAGCGATAATGACACAGAAGTAAGTCAAAAGGTCAAGATAGGTCCGCATGAATCCAAGGTGTTCCGTTTCTTTGGCGAAACCAAGATTACCGTGACAGACGCGGCAGCCAAAGAACTCTACTAAGAAAGGAGTGTACTTTTATGAACCAAATCAAACGAACATGTGCCCTCCTGCTGGCGATTGTGTTGACGCTTGGAGTGGCGCTCCAGTCGGGCATCGGCGGAGTGTTTGCTGAGCATACACAGGAAACCGAGCAAATTACAGAACCTACTATAGAACCTATCATGGAACCGAAGGACGAAACAGAAACCGCAGGGTACCGTGAAGTAGTCAGTTATGCGGAAACTAAGACGGAAAAAGCGGAAGTCATGGCGGAAAGAACGGAAGCCGTGACGGAAGACGGCAAGGATGCGTATATCTATTTTGACCTTGCGGCAGGAAATGTAAACATAGGAAAAACTACTTATACCGGCTATGTTTTTGTAAACGGTACTCAAACGAAAGTTACCGGACAACACAAGGCCGAGAACAAATATTATGTATATCAATCTAATTCAAAGAATAAATCAGAAACCGGTTATGTGTCTGACGATTTTAATAAAACAAAATGTAGGATTCCGGAATATACACGCGTCCATACAAATGTAGATGTCGAAGGCAAAACTGTGTCCACAAAGTGGACCAACTTTATCACCAACAATACAGATGTATATGATGTTAGTACAAAATGGGCAGACGCAGCGAAAGCTTCCGACAGAGAGGGAACGTCGAACTATATTACTTTCTCATCCGAGTCGGACTATGCTGTAGATATGACGGTTGACAATATATGGTCCACTCGTCATGAGAATCGTGTCAATCGAACAACCGGAGGTATTGGAGCCGACCTTAGACAAAATAAAAATACGACTATTCGGCTTCGGCTAAAAGGTGATAACCGTGTTGGCTGTGTTCACTATTCTGCTGAGAGGAATTATAAGAATCAAATCATTTTTTCAAATGGAGAAGGCGCAGATTTAGAACCAGGCAGCATTACAGTGGCAGATTTTCCGAACCAGTGGGGTTACAATCATTGGAATGCAGCGATTGGTTCTTGCGATAATAATTGTGACCGCTCTGACGGCATTGTGATTGATAGCGGCGTGATTTACGCGGGAACCACATGGGAAGATAACTGTACGGCGATTGGCGGCGGCGGCAATGCATATGGTGGCGTTACCATCAATGGCGGCACGGTTACTGCAGTTGCCGCAACAACCGGTACAGCGATTGGCGGTGGCATCGGTTGGGGCTCGCAGGGCGGTGACGCAAAAGTAACGATCAACGCTGGTACTGTATATGCTTATAATCTAGGCATTGGTAGTAAGTCGACAGATAATTATGGACAGTATGTTCCTGCCGTTGCAATCGGCGGCGGCAGCTCTCGAGACGCTAATGGCAATACAAGTACCGAAGTTACCATCAAAGGCGGCAATGTATATGCCCAAAGCATGGGTGGCGCGGCAATCGGCGGCGGCGGAAGTACGAAACAAAAGGGAGGCAGTGCAAATATCAACATTTCCGGCGGCACCATTATCGCCAAAAGCACCGAGGGTACATTTTATAGTGAAGATATTTCCGCAGGCGTAAGCATCGGCGGCGGCACCGGAAAGACCGGCGGCGGCACCGTGAAACTAACCATAAGCGAGGAAAGCGGCAAAAAAACGATTCTGCGCACCGGCTCCATCGGCGGTGGTAAAACAACCGGCACAGGAAACATCGGCAGCGCAAAAGTAAACATCAGCGGCGGTGATATTACCGGTCAGGTCATTATGGCGGGTACAGGAGATGAGAATAACTATTGTGAGTTCACCATGACCGGCGGTAGTATTCATGATACCAATGTAATTGACGGCAATACCATCGAGAACCAATATAACGATCCCAAGCCAGACGTTAAGATTCAGTATCTTGAGAAAAATGGCGGAGCGGTCTGGATGGATGACTCCATAGGTGTTACAACCATCACCGGCGGTACAATTGAAAAATGCACCGCTTACCGAGGCGGAGCGGTCTATATGACCGGCGGTACATTTACTCTGTCCGGCGATGGAAATATATTTAAAAATACAGTGCTGTACAGTGGCAGCGATACATTTTCAGGTCGAGGCGGCGGCGTCTACGTCACTGGCGGAACTGCCAATATAAACGGCGGTACTATCGACAGTAACGCTGCTCAGGTACGAGGCGGCGGTCTCTACGTAACCAGCGAAGGTGAAAAAAAAGGAGAGGTGAAAGTAAGTAACGGCTCCATCAAAAAAAATACTGCCGGATTAAACGAAAGTAGACCCGATGTGGGCAGAGGCGGCGTCTACCTGGAGGGCGGCGACTTCACCATGACCGGCGGCAATATCACCGACAACATTGCTAATTACGGTGGCGGCGGCGTCTATCTGGCCAAAGGTGAAGGAATCTTTACGCTGAATGGAGAAAATGCCATCATCAGCCACAATACTGCCACCAGCGGCGGCGGTATCTATCTGTACGTAAATCCTTATTTGAATCAGGGAAGGATAGAGGGAAACATAGCTAAGGAAAACGGTGGCGGCATGTATATTAGTGATTGCCCAGTCACGCTGGAGCCTGAAAAAGATGTGTTCATTACCGGCAACAAAGCTGCTCAAAACGGCGCGGGAATATATATTCACGGCAGTTCCGGCAGTTCTGGAAGCTCCGGCAGTTTAAACAGCAAAGTAGACGCTATTAGCTCTGCTACGTCCACCCAAAGAGTCGGCTTGCTTGTACCGGACGGGTTTCCCGGAAAAATCCATTTTACAAATAACGTTGCCGAAGAGAGCGGCGGCGCGGTGTGCGTCGACGTGGGTCGCTTCTATTTGGAATCAGACAATGTCACCGTCACCGGAAACCGGGCGAAAAACGGCGGCGGCGTGGCGGTTTTGAGCGGCAACTTCACTATTTCTGCCGGCTCCATCGGCGAAAAGAATGGAGCAAATACTGCTACGGAGAGCGGCGGCGGCGTTTATGTTGCTGGTGGTGAGGTTTGGTTCAAGGGCGGCCGCATGGAATACAACCACGCGAAAAACGGCGGCGGAGCATACATAGCCGGAAACTATAGTATGACTGATGGTGAAGTTAAATCAAATACGGCGACAAACGGCGGTGGAATATATGTTAATGATGGTATCGTTACCATGTACGGCGGTAAGATTGATTCAAACACCTCGACCGAAAGCGGCGGCGGTATGTATATTTCGTCTACTGAGAAAGATGCACTTGTTGACATTTTCAGTGGCTCTGTCAGCAACAATCAGTCAAAGTCAGGCGGCGGTGTATCTGTTATCAGTAACAGTGATAAGGCTATCAATGTTACGGTGGGTGTAGACTGTGTGCATCCTAATCTTGAAGAGGCGGGGGCTGATTATACTCATTTCCTCTATCCGGCGTCTGATGACTGTGGTAAAGCCCACATTGGACATACCAATCATATTTCAGACCTCACTCACTCCAGCTGCCCTCAGGTCATAGGAAATGTCGCATCGGATAACGGCGGCGGTTTCTTCCTGAGCAGTTCTAAAACAAACCTTGTTTTCTATTGCATAACTGAGAGAGGAAACACGGCACACGGCAACTCGCAGTGCTATAACATGGACGTGCGGGGAGGTAATGTGGTAATTGGCGATAGTTCCTATGACCACACAAAAGATGCCCCGGTTAAGGGAAATATCATTATGGATAGCTCTATTTTGGTTGAGGGAGGCACGGTAGACATTTACGGTAAAATGGATAATCCGAAGTTTACCAATGATGTTACGGTTGATATTAAGCAAGATAGTGATCATTATATCGATCACCGTTTAACCGATGACCCAGAGCTAACATATTATAAGGTCCATTATTACGAAAACTTTAAAGGAGACGGTGATACTCCTACCGGACTTTATATTGCAAGGCAATACCCTGATTTAGATCACGATCATTCCCTTGGCGATAAAAGGTATGATTTTACGATTATGTCGTCAATTTTCTCGCACCCCGGATATAAAATCGTTGGTTGGAATACAAAACCGGATGACACCGGCGATAAATATGAAGTAAATGAAACATACAATTTAAAAGACCTTGATCATGCAGGTAAGATAGGTGCGACTAATTCCGGCAAAGAGGATGACAATTCTCTGCTCGTAATCTATGCTATTTGGGAACGCAGCGGTTATGTGCTGAAATTTGACCCTAATGTCGGTAAGGGTGAAACCTATACAGGTACTATGGAAAATCAAAGGGTGACGGTTGGTCTGCTTGACGGCTCACAGACGCTCAATAAGAATCAGTTTAAGCGCCCTGGATATAAGTTTGTGGGTTGGACGCTCATATCTTCTCCAACTGATGCTGATACTGTATATGAAGACGGTCAGAAGATTACAAAAAACTTCACAGAGGAGGACGGAGCAACAGTTACCTTGTATGCTAATTGGGAGCCTTGCGACCATGTGGATTTTCTTACCTACAGTGCGGACGGAAACATCTTGACTGAAAGCTGTTCCAATTGCGGCGGTCATTCTGCTACGGCGATAGTTTCAGCAGTTAATTGTGTCTATGACGAAAAAACGCATTTGGCGGCTGTAAACTACTCTTCGAATTGGCTCGGAGACCAGCCTGAAATTTCCTATGAAATGGCGGAAGATGCAAACTGGGATGACAAAGACGAAATAGATGATAATTGGAAGACTGATTCTAAGCCATTGCACGCAGGAAATTACACTGCAAAGATTATTGTTGAAGGTGTAACCGCCCAGACGGAATATACTATTAGTCCTATTAAATGGGAAACACCGGAAGTGCCTGAAATCACTTTTAGGGTTGATGCCGATAAAAAAAGTATTATTGAGATTAGTAAACCAACCGGTGATAATATAAAGTATTGGATTAAATGTCTTAAAAATGGCACTGAAACTGAAGTAGCTGGATATTCGGATTGGCAGAAAGAAAGTCAGTTTTCTAATATTCCTTTTGGTGATTTTTACTATTTTTACGCAAAGAAATGTGCTGACAGAGACCATTTGGAATCCACGCCAAGTCGGTCGGAAGCTTATTTGGCAGATGGTAATAATATTATATATATTAAAAAAGATACAGGAATTAAGGTGGAACCTCATATCGGCGATGGTAAATTTGAGTATACTGTAAGTGCTGATGAAGGTTACCATTTAAGAGACTATCGTGACAATTTGGATACAGCGGTTAACGGAGCTGAACCAATTCCGGGTGCCGAAAAAGATGCATATAATCAAGACGGCATTAGTGTTGAAAGAACTGGGTCTTTAGATGAGAAGTACATGTACACGGTAAGGTTTACTAAAGACAAAGTAGCGTATTACCAGCTCACGCTTGAATTTCGGGGTGCAGCTAAAGATGCCTCTGTCTCCCACAAGGTTACGGACGGTGAGGTGTTTGGCGACTTTAACGGCAAGGCGACTTCTATAAGCCGCGATTCTGCCTTTACAGCACAGTTTACCGTAAGTGACTATATCCCTGATGAATATACTGCACAGGCGTTAAGCTTCTCTGAAGCGCTTCCTGCAGGTACCACTATTATTATGAAAGCTGACGGCGGATATTGGTATTATAATTTAGGCACGGAGAATGCATCTATTGATTTGACTAATTTTACTGCTATGGGCGGAACGGATAAATTTAGCTTCAATAAAGAAAAAAATGCAGCCAAAACATTCACCTATCAGTTTATTGTTGATTTCTCCAAAACAAAAATAGATGATAGGATTACTATTGATAGTGATAAGAAGTTAGAGGTAAGTTTAAGTTTGACTGCAGGTACACCGAAAGATACATCGCAAAGTGCTCCAAATATACCGACAGCGGGAAATACGCACATTTCCTTGGGCATTAAAAGTGAGGCAGAATTTACTCTTACTTCAGCAGGTGTCGCTGGCAAATCGGCAACGCTTAACTGCGCTTATAATCCCTCTGTAGGTGATGCGTCTATTTGGAACGGCAGAAAAACGACTCTTATTTTAACTGCGCCGGAAACGGCTCCTGCCGATTTAACGCTGACAGCGGTTATAGCCGGAAATACTACACTTTACACAATGAACTCGGATAGGAAGTTTATAATACCGCTTGATAAGATCGACAATAAGGAAGTGAATATTACCCTGAATTCCTATTTGTTCGGTTTATCACAAGACCTTGAGTTTACAGCAGAATGGTATGTTTCTGAAAGCAGAGCCGATAAGTCTCCTTTGAACGGATACAATGCGGCAACCTGCGGCGAAATTACCTTCTCTTGTGAAAAAGACGTAGTACCGTCTGTGCGCATTGACGGAACTACACATCGTTGCAGTGTAGGTGGTCAGCTTAGTGTCGATGTAAACTATGCAGATATTCCAATCGGAGAAAAAACTATTACTGCTTATTTGCAAAGTAAAAACGGTGAACAATATGTAGATACCGGAGCAAAGAAAGAGATTTCACACACGACAGGCACGGGTGACCAAGAGATTGAATTTAGTATGGGACAGATGCCTAAAGGCAGTTACCGGATTTTAGTGATTGTTCAGGAGTCGGGTGCAAATATTCTTCAGGTTCCTTACTATTTTGTTATTGTATAAATAATTGTTAAGCCTTCACGGTCTGTAATATGATTCACAAGCCGGGAAAACATATAATTCAACTAACAGCTCAATGTTGGCATAGTTTAAATGGTTAGATTTCAAAAGAAGTCTAACCATTTTTGACTTTTAAATTTGCACAATTTGAAAAATAATTTCAAAATGATAAAATAGAGTTATATATATAATTTTAAAAGTTGGTATATAGATTTAAGGCATAATATGATAACTTGTGATACATTTTAGAACGTTTGGATTAGTAAAGGAGGTCTGATAGAATTGATGATATATGTAGATGCCGATGCCTGTCCGGTAGTTCATATTGTTGAGCAGGTTGCAGAAAATAATAATATTCAGGTTATGCTTTTGTGTGACACTAACCATGTACTTCATTCTGATTATAGCGAAGTGCGGGTGATTGGAGCAGGAGCTGATGCTGTTGATTTTGCGTTAATATCCGGTTTAGGCAGTCTTTTGAGAAGTTGGTTGCAATTGCGATTAACTGATAATTAACAATATAATAAAGAAGATAAGCAAATTTTTTTGTGAAGATTGTGTGAATTATTAGCACTCGGTATTGACGAGTGCTAATTTATATGTTATAACACAAATAGAACAAAGGAAATGAAAAGAAAGAAATAAAAATCCCCTGTTCCAGTTAACCAATAATTTTTTAATAAGAAAAGGAGCGATGACTTATGTTGACACCTAGTATTTTTGGAGAAAACTTATTTGACAATTTCTTTGATGATTTTTTTGGTTTCCCGGTATGGGATGACAGGGCAGCGCAAAAGGCCCAAAAGAAGCTGTATGGACGCCATGCACCGAATATGATGAAGACTGATGTACAGGAGAATGGCGACCATTACGAAATAGACATTGATTTGCCCGGTTTTAAGAAAGAAGAATTGTCTGTAGAGTTGAAAGAAGGATATCTGGTAATCAGTGCAGTAAAAGGGCTTGATAAAGACGAAAAAGAAGAAAAAACAGGACGATATGTCCGCAGGGAGCGTTATGTTGGCAGTATGAGCAGATCTTTCTATGTTGGAGAAGATGTGAAACAGGAAGATATACATGCGAAGTATGAAAGCGGTGTATTGAAACTGTCCATTCCGAAGATGGAAGAGAAAAAACCGGAGATTGAAGAAAAGAAATATATAGCCATCGAGGGATAACGGCTCAACATTTATATTGTTTGACCTGCATAAGAGAATTTAAACAGTGTGTAAGTTTGCTAAACGGCAGCTTACACACTGTTTTTTGTTTTGAAGTTTTTAAAATAGTTGTATTTTAAATAATAATCCGCTGTTTATTATAAAAATGTTTATGGCATATGTCAATAAAGTAATTGACATATGTCATAAACTTAATTATACTTGTATTCCGGCTGATTGACAAGGAAGGTTTTTCACAGGAACAATTTGGAGAACAGATGAATATTGCAAGAACAACTGTACAGCAGATTTATGCTGCTGCGCGCAAAAAACTTGCAGATGTTCTGGTGGATGGTTTACCCCTTCGTATAGAGGGTGGTGATTATCGTCTTTGTAATGGAAATGCTGACAAATGCAGCTGCATCGGCAGCTACAAACAGCAGATTAACAGGCAGTATGCATCAAAGAAAGGAGATTATATTATGAGAATAGCAGTAACTTATGAGAACGGAGATATATTTCAGCACTTTGGGCACACAGAACAATTTAAAGTATATGATGTGCAGGATGGAAAGATAATTTCTTCTGAGGTGGTAAGCACGAATGGCAGTGGGCATGGCGCCTTAGCCGGAGTTCTGAACGCTTTACAGGCGGATGTATTGATTTGCGGTGGAATAGGCGGCGGAGCACAGGCAGCGCTGGCAGCCGCAGGTATCAGGCTGTATGGCGGAACATCAGGAAATGCTGACCAGGCTGTGGAGGCTTTCCTGAAAGGAGAGTTGGACTATAATCCTGATGTGCAGTGTAATCATCATGGAGAGCATCACCACGAAGGAAATTGCGGTGAACATGGCTGTGGAGAACACAATTGCAGCGGACATTAATCTTTATCCGGTATACTAGCCATTGCTTTTCTGAATTGGAAAAAGAATAAAATTGCAGTAAAGGTAACGGCGATGGCGTCAGCAATTGGTTCAGCCATATATACGGCTATTGACTGATTATCTGTATATATGTGCGGCATCAGATAAATAAGCGGAAGCAGCAGAATGAATTTTCTTGTTACTGCAACAAGGATAGACGCTTTTGCATTTCCAAGGGAAGTAAAAGCCATTTGGCATGCAATCTGGATACCAAACAGGAATAAAGACGCCAGATAGATTCTGAGTGCAGTTTTTGTAAATGATAATAAAGCCGTATCAGAGGTAAACAGAGAGGCAAAAATCTGAGGGAACAGCATAATACAGAGCCAGAGGATAGAGGAATAAATCAGACTGGATTTCAAAAGCAGATAATATGTCTCTTTTACACGGTTTCTGTTCTCTGCTCCGTAATTATAGCTCATAATAGGCTGGGCTCCCTGCCCAAGACCCTGAAGAGGCATCATTGCAAACTGCATGACACTTGTTAAGATTGTCATTGCGCCAACTGCAATATCTCCGCCATATTTTAACAGAGAAGAATTAAAGCATACGGATATAACGCTTTCGCTTGCCTGCATAATAAAAGTGGCTAGTCCGAGAGCAAGACATGGGAGAATGATATTCGCACGGAGGCGTAGATTCTCCTTTTTTATTTTTAAAATTGTTTTTTCGCCGGAAAGAAAAGAAACAACCCATATACATGAAATTGCCTGGGAGATAATTGTTGCCAGCGCTGCGCCGCGTACACCAAGACTGAATCCATATATGAAAACAGGGTCCAGAATGATATTGCAAATTGCTCCGATAAGCACAGAAAGCATACCGGTTTTTGCAAAACCCTGCGTGGTAATAAAAGCATTCATTCCAAGAGTTAATTCTACAAAAATAGTTCCAATGGCATAGATGTTCATGTATGCAGTTGCATAGTCAATGGTATTTTCGCTGGCGCCAAAAGCCATTAGGAGGCTTTTATTGAAAATAAGAAGGAGTGCAGTTAAAACCAGGGAAATCAGAATTTGAAGAAAGAAACAGTTTCCCAATGTTTTTTCAGCAGATTCATTATCATTTTTTCCCATAAATATAGAGGCTCTTGGAGCACCGCCATAGCCGACTAAAGCAGCAAAAGCTGAGACAATCATAATAATGGGCATGCATACACCGACACCGGTCAGGGCAAGAGCGCCTTCTGTTGGAATATGTCCGATGTAAATCCGGTCTACGATATTATAAAGCATATTAATAAGTTGGGCTGCCAAAGTTGGAACTGCCAGCTTGAATAAGAGTTTTCCAATCGGAGCCGTACCTAAAAAGTTTTTATTGTTATTCATTGTAAGATGACTTCCTAATAGTTTTTATTAAAATTATTATAGAGCCAATAATAAAAATGTCAAGGCAGGACAATACGCGCCACTCGCAATCTCGCACTTTGTGCTTCAAAGCTTGCTTACGCAAGCGGATTGCTCATAATCGGTTATGGCTGAACTGTTATTTAATTTTTGTGCCCTAAACGCTATAAAATGTGATATACTATCAATATAACGTAATGGTTAAAATGTGTTTTATTTTCAAATGCTTGTATAGGAGGGATGCATTATGAAAAATCAGATAATTGTTTCTATTAGTCGTGAGTATGGCAGCGGCGGACATGAAATAGCTGAAATGGTTTCAAAAAAAATGGGACTGAAGCTGTATGATAAAAATATTTTAAAAGAGATTGCGGAAAAAAATAATATTGCGCTGACAGAATTAAAAGAGTTTGATGAAAAACCGAAAAATGTGTTTCTTTCAAGAAGTGTTAAAGGATATTCTAATTCTTTAGAGGAAAATATGGCTCATATGGAGTTTGAATATATTAGGGAGAAAGCAAAGGAAGGCGAATCATTTGTTATAGTGGGACGTTGCTCGGAAGAAGTCTTGAAGGATTATGAGGGACTTATATCTGTCTTTGTAAAAGGAGACATGGAAGTTAAGACTGCACGTATTATGGAACGGCTGGATATGAATGAAGAAGATGCTGTTGATGAGATTAAGAAGCAGGATAAAAACCGCCGTAGGTACCATAACCAGTATTCGGAGCATAAGTGGGGAGATTCCCGTTATTACGATATGTGTATTAACAGTAGCCGTCTGGGACTGGAGAAGACTGCAAGACTTATTGAAAAGTATATTAGTGGAGAGATATAAGAAGCAGGATTATGATTAAAAGATACCTTGGTGATTATTATAATTTTACATGCATTGCAGACAGATGCCCAGCCACTTGTTGTAGTGGCTGGGCTATTGAAATTGATGATGATGCATTGGAATATTATCGTTCTTACAACGGTGAGTGTAAAGAATTATTTGATAAAAACATAGATTGGAAGGAACAGACATTCCGGCAAAAGGAAAACGGAGACTGTGCGTTTTTAAGAGAAGACGGTTTGTGTGAAATGATATGTGCTATTGGTGAAGGCGCACTTTGTATGACGTGCGGCAGATATCCGAGACATATGGAGGAGTTTCCGAATGTCAGGGAATTTTCACTTTCAGCATCATGCCCGGTGGCAGCAAATAAATTAATAAAGCAGAAGGAAACGCTTACATATACGGAAGAGGAAGATAGTGAAACGGAAGAAATATATGAAGATTTCAATATGGAGATTTATCAAAAGCTTGTAATATTAAGGGAACATATATTTCGGATTTTACAGAACCGTGATATTCCTTTTTCGCAGAGAAGCAGAGAAGTTCTGGATATGATGAAGAATGTCCAGAACAGTATTGACGGATTTGAAAATGAAAAGTATGAGCGTCATATACAGCCGGAAACACTTTTTTCATTATTGTTTAGATTAGAACCTCTTGAAAAGAATTTCAGAAGGTTTTTATATGAAGCAAAGCATATACTTTTTGGTAACGGAGAAGAATATTTTTATGAAATAGAATCAGAATTTGAAATGCTGCATCCTGAGTGGGAGATAAGATGTGAACAGATTTCGGTGTATTTTATATATACATATTTTTGCGGCGCAGCATATGATGATTATGTGTATGCTATGGCGGCGCAGGCGGTATATAATGCTTATATGATTAAGCTTTTATGGATTGCAAAGTGGAAGGAAAAGAAAGAATGTCTGGATTCTGAAAAGATGGCGGAAATTTTGTATAAATATTCAAGGGAACTGGAGCATTCTAATGAAAACATGATTCTTTTAGAGCAGATGTTAGATAGTGTGGAGGCTTAGAATTTATGGCTGTGTACATAATTTTATGAGCTGTATTATGTATATTTGAAATATTTGTTGGAATGATGATAAGTGAGAGATTATGAGAATGAGGTGTGAAAGCATATGAGTAATTTACTTGATTATTTGAAATGGCGCGGCGATATTGTGATGGATTATGACGGGTTTCGGATTATTGACAATATACTTTTTAGTACGATGTGCTATGCTAATCTGTCTGATATTGTGCCGGATGAAAACAGCGACTGCTGTATTACGTTAGGCGAGGCGGCGGAAAAATATAAAAAGCTTAAAAGGAAAGAACGCGATAAATCAACGCATAAAAAGGGCGAAATAGCATTGAGAGCGATGGCGTCTACAAGGAGGTTTCGTAACGTACTGCTTTCTTCCTATGTGGATGTGATAGATGATGATACAAGAACACAGTTTGCCGCTGTTAAGATTCATTTGCCTGATGATTCATATTATATTGCTTTTCGGGGGACAGATGATAACATTGTCGGATGGCGTGAAGATTTTGAAATGTGTTTTCGTGAAATCGGGGCACAGAATATGGCGTGCAGTTATCTTAACAGGCAGATAAAGAATGGAAAATACAGAATAGGCGGACATTCAAAAGGCGGTAATCTTGCGGTTTACGCAAGTATGAATTGTGAAAATGAACTTAAGAAACATATTTTAAATATATATTCAAATGACGGTCCCGGAATTTGTGATGAAATGATGGCTAAAGAAAAATATAAGATTATCGAAGACCGCATAATTCGTATTATGCCGGGATTTTCAATGGTAGGAGTGCTGTTTGCTAATGCTGAACCGGATTATATTGTTGCGGCAAGCGGAAAAGGCATGAGACAGCATAATCCGTTAAACTGGCAGTTGGAAGGCGTTAAGCTTAAAACAATTGATGCAATGGACGAACAGTGCAAAGAGTTCGCAGATACATTTAACAGTTGGGTAAAGGCGCTTCCTGTTAATCAGCGCGAGGAGATTGTAAGCGGATTTTTTGATGCAATAGAAAGCAGCGGTAAAAAACAGATTATAGATTTTTCAAGCATAAAGCCGGATACATTTGAACATTTTTTTCGTGTAATTAAAGGCGCTTCAAAGGAATCCAGACAGGCGGTTGGAATGTTGCTAAAGAATGTTACAAATGATAAGATGAAACGGATAACCGGAAGGTAAAAGCTGAGAGGATGACTTTATATAATGTACAAAAGATTATCAATAGTATGTAAAATCATAGACGTAATATTTATATTTTTAATGGCCAATATATGCGCGTTAAGATGTTTTGTGACGGGCAAGTGGTTTATACCGCTTATAATATCAGCGTTTATTCTGGTAAATATAAGACCTGATGATACTAACAGACGTCTGTTAAGTAAAAAGCTGAAAAGGTGTGCGGACGCGCTGGCATTATTGGAAGTTTTTCTGGCGTCTGCAGTTTGTTCGGTTTTATTTTTTATACTTGGAATTAAGGGATGCTTTGATTTTGCAGACGGCTTGTGGACGACAAGGTTATGGATATTTAATTCTCTGACAGCCTTCTTTATTGAGGCGGCAGTTTTTTGGAATGGTATAATAAGAGTGTATATTTTTTCTGAGCAGTTAGGCATTAAATGGAGAGTAATCGGTATTGTATGCGGGCTTGTTCCTGTGGCGCACCTTTATGTGCTTGGAAGGATTATTTATATTGTATCAAAAGAAATTACAGTAGAAAATGAAAGGATGCTTCGTTATAAGAATCGAGGGGATAAGAAAGTATGTGCGACTAAGTATCCGCTTTTAATGGTTCACGGAGTATTTTTCAGAGATTACAAATATCTGAATTACTGGGGAAGAATTCCGGCAGAGCTTGAGTTAAACGGCGCTGAAATATATTACGGCAATCATCAGTCCGCTGCAAGCGTTGAATATAGTGGGCGTGAGATTGCGGACAGAATTTTTCAGATTGTTAAAGAGACAGGGTGTGAGAAAGTTAATTTGATTGCTCATTCAAAGGGCGGTCTTGATTGCAGGATGGCGCTTACGCTTCCGGGCGTAGAGGAGCATGTGGCGTCTTTAACAACCATTAATACGCCGCACAGGGGCTGCAGGTTTGCAGATTACCTGCTTAATAAAATTCCGAAACAAAAGCAGCAGATAATTGCGTCTACATATAATTCGGCGCTTAAAAGGTGCGGTGATACTAATCCTGATTTTCTGGCAGCAGTAAATAATCTTACGGCAGATTACTGTAAAAAGTTCAATGAAGATGTTAAAGATGTACCCGGAGTATACTATCAAAGTATCGGAAGTAAAATGAACCATCCAAAAAGCGGTCGTTTTCCGTTGAATTTCAGCTATCGTTTTGTGGATTGTTTTGAATATGAAAATGATGGTCTGGTTGGCGCAGAGTCTTTTCCCTGGTCAGAGAATTATCAGTATATTACCGTAAAAGGCAGGCGCGGCGTATCTCATGGCGACATGATTGATTTGAACCGTGAAAATATTCCGGGCTTTGATGTGCGGGAATTCTATGTTAATCTTGTAAGCGGTTTAAAGGCTAAAGGTTTCTGATTATTTATCTCCTTTAGATTTTTTAAGAACTAATATAGGAATGGTTAAGCTATAGGTGCAATAATCGTGATATAACAAAAGAGAGGATTATTGTATGACTATACTGGATTATTTGGAAAAAACAGCGTCTGCCCATATGGAACGTGTGGCGGTGGATGATGGAAATATACGTCTTACGTGGCGGGAATTACTTAAATTATCGAAAAGAATGGGACATACATTTAGTAAAAGAACTAAACCGGGAAACCCCATTGTTATAATGTCAGATAAAAGTGTATTAACTCTTGCAGCCATGTTCGGAACTGTATATGCCGGCTGTTTTTATGTTATAGCCGACCCTTCGCAGCCGGCAGTAAGGCTTCAGGAAATATTTAAGGTTCTTAATCCGCAGCTGGTAGTAACAAGTAATGAAAATAAATCTATATGTGACCGGCTTAAATATAAAAATGATGTGATTCTGTTTAAAGACGCAATGCTTGAAGAGGTTAATGAGAAAAGACTTTTGGAGCTGCGTAACAAAATCAGAGAGACAGATTTGCTGTACGGGATATTTACATCCGGCTCTACAGGAACTCCGAAAGGTATAGTAGTAAGCCATAAGGCGGTTATAGATTTTATTTCACATTTTACGGAAATATTCGGTTTTACGGAGCATGATATTATCGGTAATCAGGCGCCGTTTGATTTTGATGTGTCTGTAAAAGATATATATACCAGTGTAATGACAGGGGCAGAACTCGTTCTTATTCCTAAAAAAATGTTCTCAGTACCGACAATGCTTTTGGATTATTTGTGCGATAAGAAAGTAAATACATTGATATGGGCAGTTTCTGCGCTTGTTATTGTTTCTTCGTTAAAAGGTCTTGAGTATAAAATTCCGCAGGATATTAAGAGAATTATGTTCAGTGGGGAAGTTATGCCGGCAAAACAGTTAAGATTATGGCAGAAAGCGTTTCCGGACGCGTCATTTGTTAATCTGTACGGACCGACTGAAATTACATGCAACTGTACATATTTTAAAATTGACAGAAGCTATAATGATTATGAAAAAATCCCGATAGGAAAGGCGTTTCCGGGAAGAGAAGTATTTCTTCTTGATGAAGACGGAAAGAGAATAATAAATGAAGGAGAAATCGGAGAAATATGCGTTGCAGGAGAATCCTTGTCGGAAGGGTATTATAACAACAAGGCTGAGACGGACGCCAGATTTGTTTACAATCCTGATGAAAATATAAGATATTATAAAACAGGAGATTTGGGCAGTTACGGTTCTTCTGGCGAGCTGTATTTTTCGGGACGTAAAGATTTTCAGGTCAAACATATGGGACACCGTATTGAGCTTGAAGAGATTGAACACGTATTTAACCGGATAAAAGGCATAGAGCGCAGCGTATGTCTTATGGATTATAAAAGAAATCAGATTACGGCGTTTTACTGTGGAGAGGCAGAGAGTGCAGAGGTTAGAAAGCAGGCTAAAAAAATGCTTCCGATGTACATGGTTCCGAGAAAAATAATAAAGACAGATGTTATGCCGCTTACCAAGAACGGTAAAACAGACCGGGGATATTTCAAAACATTACTTGAGGGGGATGATATTTAATGGACATAAATATATTAAAAACCGGCGCATCTGTATATAACACCCCGATGTACGTATTTAATATTGATGAAATGAATGAAACAGTAAGAGGGTTTCGAGAAATAATCGGAACGAATGCAGATATATGTTATGCAATGAAAGCTAATACATTTATAACCGGATATATGTCAGCCGTGACGGACAGAATTGAAGTATGTTCAATGGGTGAATTTCATATATGCAGACTGCTTAATATACCGCCTGAAAAAATTCTGATATCAGGTGTGCTTAAGAAAAAAGAAGATATATACGAGATACTGGATTATTACCAAGGAAAATGCGCTTATACAATAGAATCCCTGACACAGTTAAGTTACTTTTGTGACTGGAGTAATAATAAGAAAGAGAAAATATGTGTGTATTTGCGTCTTACCAGTGGTAATCAGTTCGGTATGGATGAAACAACTATCGAAAAGGTTATTAATGAAAAAAACAAATATCCATACCTGACTGTTAAAGGTATTCATTATTTTTCAGGTACTCAGAAAAAAACGATGGAAAAAATAAAGGGGGAATTAAGTTATTTAGACACTTATTTAACGGAATTGAAGGAAAAAACAGGATTTCATGCAGAAGAATTAGAGTATGGACCGGGCCTTTTTGTATCGTATTTTCAAGGCGGAAAGGAGAATGCAAAGGAAGATATACGCATACTTTCGGAAGCAGTATCAAAAATGCAGTATAATGGCAGGATTACGCTTGAGATGGGGCGCGCGCTTGCTGCTTCTTGCGGATATTATCTGAGTCGTGTATGCGATACCAAGAAAAATAACGGTGAAAATTACTGCATAGTTGACGGAGGAATAAACCAACTGCATTATGACGGTCAGATATGCGGAATGAAAAAGCCGTATTTTGAGGTGATATCGGATAACAGGAATGAACAGCAGGAAAACTGGACGGTGTGCGGTTCTTTATGTACGGCAAATGATTTGCTTATTAAAAATGTACGTGTAAATAATCTGAAAACAGGGGACATTTTTGTATTTAAACGTGTCGGTGCATATTCCGCAACTGAAGGAATGGCGCTGTTTTTAAGCCATGAGCTTCCGAAGGTTTTGCTGTATGGCAGGAATATGGGATGGCGGCTTGTAAGAAAAGAACATCAGACTTATGAATATAACATGGAAAAGGAGACAGAAAAATGAACAAACTTATAAATATTTTAACAGAGATTGACGACAGTATAGAATGGGAAAAAGAGAATGGACTGATTGATGACGGACTGCTTGATTCATTTGGAGTGATTTCATTAATATCTGAACTTGAAGATGAATTTGCGATAAATATTGAAGCGGCAGACATGGTGCCTGAGAATTTCAATTCGGTAGAAGCAATGTATAAAATGATTTTAAGGCTGCAGGGTAAGTAAAATGGCGTATAATACAGTATTATATCTGTTCATATTTCTGCCTGCAGTGCTCATTTTATATGGTATTGCGCCGCAGAAAATACGGTGGGGCGTACTGCTTTTTGCAGGGTATGTTTTCTACTGGATTGTAAGCGGATGGCTTATAGTATATATACTTGGCACAACAATTTTTACATATTATGTTGGAATATTTATTGAAAAGCTTGAAAAAAAATATAAAAAGCGAGCGCTTGTTTTAGGAGTACTAAGCCTTTTAGCGGTCCTTTTATATCTCAAATACTACAATTTTTTTGCAGAAAACATGAATGCGCTGATTGACGCTGTATGTGGTGTGCATGTATTAGATATAAAGGAGATTGTGCTTCCTATAGGTATTTCGTTTTACACGCTTTTGGCGATAAGTTATATGGCGGATGTTTACTGGGGGAAAAGAGAGGCTTTGCATAATCCGTTAAAGCTTGCATTGCTTTTATGCTTTTTTCCTCAGATTATGGAAGGACCGATTAGCATATATTCCAAGACTGAGAATACGTTGTGGGAAGGAAAGCCTGTTAAGGCTTCTAATCTTTCGGATGGCTGCGTGCGTATATTCTGGGGCTTGTTTAAGAAAATGATTATAGCAGACAGGCTTTACGTGCCGGTGCAGGTTATTTTTGAGTCATATACCGATTACAGCGGAGTAAGCGTGGCGGTTGCTGCTATAGCGTATACGGTTCAGTTGTATATGGAATTTTCAGGATGTATGGATATTGTAATCGGAAGCGCAAAGCTGTTTGGCATAACGCTTCCGGAGAATTTTAAGCAGCCGTTTGCTTCAAAAAATGCAGCGGAATTTTGGAGAAGGTGGCATATTACCCTCGGAGTCTGGTTTAAAACATATGTATTTTATCCGGTGTCATTATCTTCTGTTGTAAAAAAGTGGAACAGATTCGGAAGAAAACATTTAAATAAATATATTACTAAAATAGGCGTATCGGCTCTCGCACTTTTTCCGGTGTGGTTTTTTAACGGCTTGTGGCATGGTCCGAGATGGAGTTATATATTTTACGGAATGTATTATTTCATAATTCTTTTAGGAAGTATAATAGTTGAGCCTTTAAGAAATAAGGTTTTAAAAGCATGTCATATCAATGAAAATGTTTTCTGGTTTAAAAGCCTGAGAATAATAAAAACATGGATAATAATATTTACCGGCGAGCTTTTTTTCAGGGCCAACGGACTGCGTGCAGGAATACACATGTTTTTAAGTATATTTAAAAACTTTGAAATCAGGGATTTGTGGAATGGAACATTTTTAGAATTAGGACTTGATAAGGCGGATTACATTATTATTTTTGTAGGTTGTGTGGTTGTAGCTATAGTAGGAATAATAAAAGAAAGGAATATACTTACTGATATAGGATTATGCAGGTTATCTACTCCTGTAAGGTGGGTTATATATTACGCTTTAATAATGGCAGTTGTAATATTCGGCGCATATGGAGTAGGGTATCAGCAGGTGGATTTGATATATGCGGGATTTTAAGAAAAACATAAAAAAAGCCGGAAGGTGCGCGTTATTTTTTCTTATTCTTATATCTTTGTTTTTAGGAATGCAGGGGTATATGATAAGTGCGTCAAAACGTGATGAAACCCTTGTTCATGCAAGAAATAAAAACCTTGTCGGAATAAAAAAGGAACGCGCAGAATCTATAGATGTGATTGTTCTGGGCGACAGTCTGAGTTATACTTCGGTTTCACCTATGCAGTTATGGAAGGATTACCATGTGACCTCATATATATGCGGGCAGGCAGGTCAGAAAATACAGGAGACATATTATATATTAAAGACGGCGCTTGAAAAGCAGTCTCCTAAAGTTGTATTTTTAGAGACTAATGTAATGTTCAGGGGTCAAAGCGGTATTAACGGTTTAAAAAATACGATTGCAGAGAAAGGAAATTATTATTTTCCGATATTTCGTATTCACGACATCTGGAAACCGCTTCTTACCGGAATACAGTATAAGGATGAAATGTACAAGGGTTTTATACTGCGTGATATTGTAAAGCCATACTGTGGAGGCGCATATATGAAGCCGACAAAAAAGAAAGCCAAAATACCTGATGCGGTGTATGATTATATGGATGATATTATATCTATGTGCAGGGAACATGGAATAAAGCTTGTATTGTACAGTTCGCCTTCACCGGATAATTATAATTATGAGAGACATAATGTGCTTGAAGAATATGCCAGAGATTATTCTCTTGATTATATTGATATGAATCTGCAGCTTAAAGATATAGGGATTGACTGGAAAACCGACAGTTTTGACGGCGGGGACCATCTGAACCTGTGCGGCGCAGAAAAAGTAACTGACTATATTGCAAAATATATTAAAAGCACATGTAATATTTCATATATAAAAAGCGATATTGTGTATAAAGAATGGGAAAATGAGCTTGTAAAATATAATGAAACGGTTAAGAAAAAATTAGAGATTATGCGTATGCAGTAGGAAAGGAGCAGCATAATATGGACAGGGAACAGGTTTTGATTATTGAAGATGATGCAGATATACGTGAAGGAGTCCGAATTTTACTTGAAAGTGAGAATTATGATGTAAAAGAAGCGGAAAACGGTAAAAAAGGACTTGAAATATTAAGTGAGGATACGGATTTGGTTATCCTTGATATTATGATGCCGGGAATGTCCGGGCTTCGTACCTGTGAAGAAATCAGAAAAAATTCTAATGTTCCCGTACTTTTTCTTACGGCAAAAGCAGGAGAATCCGACAAGCTGATAGGTCTTATGGCAGGAGGCGACGATTATCTTTCCAAGCCTTTTTCTTACGCAGAGCTTCTCGGAAGAGTTAAAGCTCTTTTGCGAAGATACAGGATATATAAGGGAAAAGATATCGAAAACGAGGAAGAGGAAGACGTCTGGATTGAGCGTGACGGAATAAAAATAAATAAGATGTATAATGAGGTGATTCTTAACGGCAAATCAAAGGAAATGTCTGATATAGAATACAATATTCTTTTGCTTATGATGCAGTATCCGAGAAAAATTTTTTCGGCGCAGAATCTGTATGAAAGCATATGGGACGAGCCTTATTTTTATTCCTGCAACAGTACAGTTATGGTTCATATCAGAAAATTACGTGTGAAAATCGAACCTGACCCTAAAAATCCCAGATATATAAAAACCATATGGGGAAAGGGGTATAAATTTGGCGAGGGCATTTAATAAAAAAACTTCTATATATTTTCAGTTGTTCAGGCTTATGATTATTGCGGCAGTTGCAGCGGTTATTGTATTTTTCCTGCTTGATTATAAGGTTAGCGATATGATTGAAAATAATTATTACCGCTCTGATTTTGAAGATATCCGAAACAAGGAATATATTGAGGAGCTGCAGCAATATATTGACAGGCACCAGTTAATATCGCGTGATTCAGCAGAATTAAGCGACTGGGTGAAGCAGCAGAAGATTGTAGCGCTTCGTATTTATAAAGATAATATTCAGATATTTAATTCAAAATATCCGGAAAAGAAATTATGGGAGCATGAAATAGTAGCAGGTAATTACGGCTGGGAAAGTTATTATACGATAAGATTTAGAGACGGAAAGGCAGATGCTGTTATTTCGGGGTTATATGCATATCAGTTTTACAGTTATGCGTTGGTAGCAGAGCTTGTGATTTCATTTTCGGTATTTCTTTTAGTTGTTTTTTGGGGAATCCGTAAGAAAATACGTTATATTATGGTACTGCATGATGAGATTGAAATTCTTGAGGGAGGAAGCCTTGATTATCCTATTACGGTGAAGGGAAAAGATGAGCTTTCTGAACTTGCGGAAGGTCTTGACTGTATGAGGGTGTCGTTTCAGGGAATGATTGAGCGTGAAGCAAATATTGTGCAGGAAAACCAGAAAATGATTACAGAGATGTCACATGATATAAGGACTCCTGTTACGTCAATAATGCTTTATACCGAGATACTGAAAAACGGTAAATATAAAGATAAAGAACAGTTAAACGAATATATCGAGAGAATAGACAGAAAAGCACACAGAATGAAGCAGCTTACCGATAATTTCTTTGAGTACATGCTTGTAACTGGAGATGATGAAATAGAGCTGGAAGAACCTGAATTCTGCGAAGCTTTATTCTATGATTTGTTTTCAGAGACAATCAGTTATCTTGAGCAGAGGGGATTTGATATAGATTTCAGAGTTGAATGGAGCGACAAAAAGCTTAGAATATGTTCCGATTATATTATCCGCATTATGGACAATATTGCATCAAATATAATAAAATATGCCGACCCTAAAAAGCCTGTTATAATAAGTTCTGTATATGTCGGCGGAATGGTGGGGTTTGCGTTTGAAAATTCTAATAAACCAGATGATGAAAAGGTTGATAGTACATGCGTAGGTATACAGAGTATAAAAAGTATGATGTTAAAAATGGGAGGCATATGCAAAGTTACTGATAATGGCGGGAGTTTTTGTATTGTAATAGCTTTTAAGGGATATAAATATTGACAATCATCCAGTTGAATTGTTACTCAAAAAATGAATTTTTAAATAAGTCTCTTTACAATTCATGTATTTGTTGTATAATGGAATAAATAATGTTTTCAGATAACAATCTTAAGTGTTTCAGATTATCCAAGATTAATCGAAAATTATTTGTTTACCTTGAAATATGTTGATATATGAATTTCTATTATGGAGGTATATATGGATTATACAGGAAAATCCCTTGTAGAGCTTAAAGCTATTGCAAAGGAACGAGGGCTGAAAAGAACCAGCACAATGAAAAAGCAAGAGCTTATTGACACACTTTTGGCCGACGATAAGAACAATAGTGCTGCGCCTTCAGAAAATAAGGTTTATGAAACTCCGTCAAAGTCCAAGAAGTCTGATGAAGTCCGTGAAACTTCGGCAAAGTCCAAGAAGTCTGACGAAGTACATGAGGCGACGTCAAAGCCTAAAAAATCTGATGAAGTATATGAAGCGACGTCAAAGCCTAAAAAATCTGATGAAATACATGAAGCGACGTTAAAGTCTAAGAAGTCTGATGAAGTATATGAAGCGACGTTAAAGTCTAAGAAGTCTGACGAAGTATATGAAGCGACGTCAAAGTCTAAGAAGTCTGATGAAGTACATGAAGCGTCGGTAAAGCCTGACAGCAGCCATGCTGATAAACCTGTTCAGAGAAGAAATGTTCCCGAAAGGCACCAGAATAATTACAGCAGTCATCAGAATAATTACAATGATCATCAGGATAAGAGAAATAATTATAATACAGGACAGAGTTTACAGGCGGCACAGAACGGACAGCGCAGTAATAATATTGCAGCGCGCAATGTTTCAGGTATTAATACTGAGATGCAGCAGCTTGACAGCGGTGAAGTTAAGAGCGGAATTCTTGAAGTAATGTCTGACGGATATGGTTTTATCAGATGTGATAATTATCTTCCGGGTGAGCAGGATGTATATGTATCACCTGCACTTATAAGAAAGTTCGGGCTTAGAACCGGAGATATTATTGTAGGCAATACAAGGATACGTAATCAGAATGAGAAGTTTTCAGCATTGTTATATATGAAGTCAGTTAATGGATATAATCCGTCGGTACTTGCACACAGAGTTAAATTCGAGGATCTTACACCTATATTTCCTAATAGAAGAATACATCTTGAGACAAGCGGTTCAGGTACTGCGATGAGAATGATGGACCTTATATCGCCTATAGGAAAAGGTCAGCGTGGTATGATTGTTTCACAGCCTAAGGCAGGTAAGACAACGCTTCTTAAGCAGGTCGCAAGAGCGATAACCAAGAATCATCCTGAGATGCATCTGATTATACTTCTTATTGATGAAAGACCTGAGGAAGTTACCGATATAAAAGAATCTATAGAAGGAAAACATGTTGAGGTTATATATTCAACATTTGATGAACTTCCTGAGAACCATAAAAGGGTATCTGAGATGGTTATTGAACGTGCCAAAAGACTTGTTGAGCACGGACGTGACGTAATGGTGCTGCTTGACAGTATAACAAGGCTTGCAAGAGCATATAACCTGACTGTACAGCCTAGCGGACGTACATTATCAGGAGGACTTGACCCGGCTGCACTTTATATGCCGAAGAAGTTTTTTGGTGCGGCGCGTAATATGAGAGAAGGCGGAAGCCTTACCGTACTTGCTACAGCGCTTGTAGATACGGGAAGCCGAATGGATGATGTTGTATTTGAGGAATTTAAGGGAACAGGCAATATGGAACTCGTTCTTGACAGAAGGCTGTCGGAAAAGAGAATATTCCCGGCAATAGACCTTCCGAAATCCAGCACAAGACGTGACGACCTTCTTCTTACGCAGTCAGAAATGGAAGCAAGCTTCCTTATGAGACGGGCAATGAACGGAATGAAGTCTGATGAGGCGGTTGAACAGATTATTAATATGTTTATAAGAACGAAGAATAATATCGAATTTATTGAGATGATTAAGAAAGTGAAAATTGTTTGATTATTTGCTTGCAATGCAAAAAAATCTATGCTACAATGAAAAAGCTGTTTTGTCAGAGGGTAATATCTGACATGATTTATGTGCAGAGAGGTGAAAAAGATGAAACAAGATATACAGCCAACATATTATCAGGCAAAGGTTGTCTGCAACTGTGGTAATGAATTTGTTACAGGTTCAACAAAAGAGGATATACACGTAGAAGTATGTTCAAAGTGCCATCCTTTTTATACAGGACAGCAGAGAGCAGTAGCTGCAAGAGGCGCTATTGACAGATTTAACCGTAAGTATGGTTTATCTCAGAGCAAGTAGTCTGATTGATGATAGGTTAGGATAAGTGTATCCTGACCTATTTTTAATTTTAGGCCTAAATTGGGCAAAGTCTAACGGGGTGATTGTTATGAGACCTTCAGGAATTGGCGGACAGGCCGTTATAGAAGGCGTAATGATGCGTAATAAGTCAGAATACGCTGTGGCAGTCAGAACACCACAAAAAGATATAGATGTTAAGAAGGGAGTATACGTAGGCATCAGTGACCGTATACGTATATTTAAAATCCCAATTTTAAGAGGAATAGCAGCGTTTATTGATTCTATGGTACTCGGAATGAGTACGCTTATGTATTCGGCAGAGTTTTATGAGAATGAAGAAAATGCTGAAGCTGAGAGTTCAATTAAGGCAAGAAGAAATAAAGCCATGAAAGAAAAGAAGGAGAAGAAAGAAGCCATTGCGATGGGAATTACAATGACTATCTCAATTCTTCTTGTCATAGCAATATTTATGCTTGTACCTTTTTTGCTTGCAGAGCTTCTTAACGGAAAGATAGATTCATTTGTAGCCAGAAATGCTATAGAAGGCGCAATAAGGCTCGTTATATTTATATTGTACATTAAAGCCATATCATTAATGAAAGATATCAGAAGGGTATTTATGTATCACGGAGCAGAACATAAGGTTATTAATTGTGTTGAGAACGGATATGAGCTTACTGTTGAGAACGCAAGAAAGCAGACAAAAGAGCATAAAAGGTGCGGAACAAGTTTTCTTCTTTATGTTGTTGTTATAAGCTTTATTGTATTTTTGTTCATACAGATGGATGCTTTATGGCTTCGTATGCTGCTTCGTATTGTACTTATACCTGTTATAGCAGGAATCGCATATGAATTTATTAAGCTTGCAGGAAGGAGCAATAATGTTATTGTCAATATACTTAGTCGTCCGGGAATGTGGCTTCAGGCACTTACAACTAAAGAACCTGATGACAGTATGCTTGAAGTTGCAATAGCGTCTGTGGACGCCGTGTTTGACTGGAAGGCATATCAGGATAATAAGGGAAGAATCAGAAGGCGCAGTACGTCTGCATTTGAAACAATTTCTCTTGATGATGAAGATGAGGATGATGATATTTTAAAGGAATTTGACAAATATCTTCATGATGATGAAGAGAAGAAAGATGATAATGAAGAATCATGACAATTGAACAACTGCTTAATAAAGGAGCAGATACTTTGCGTAAAGCCGGCGTTAGTGAGTACCGGCTGGATGCCTGGTATCTGCTGTCATATTATATGAATATAGGGAAAAATGAATATTATAAGAATCCTTATGCACTTGTTTCGGATGCTCAGGTGACGGAATATGAAAGTCTGATTAGTGAGCGTGCAAAAAGAAAGCCGCTTCAGTATATAACGGGAGAGCAGGAATTTGCAGGACTTATTTTTAATGTAAATGAAAATGTCCTTATACCAAGGCAGGATACGGAAGTAATAGTAGAGCTGGTTATAAAACATGCAAAGTCTAAGCGTGTGCTTGATATGTGCACAGGCTCGGGATGTATTGCGGTAAGCGTAGCGAAGTATTCGGAAGCTTTGTCTGTTACTGCTTCCGACGTATCGGAGAGTGCGATAAGCATTGCAAAGAAAAATGCAGCGATTAATAATGCAGATGTAGAATTTGTTGTTAGTGATTTGTGGGATAGTATTACCGGAAAATATGATATTCTTGTCTCTAATCCGCCATATATTACATCTTTGGAAATGACCGGATTGATGCCGGAAGTTTTTGATT
>ERZ824480.885-NODE-885-length-31255-cov-3.842051_pt1 | contig 31255 bp, 25 predicted proteins | sample MGYA00519861_ERZ824480 | MGnify/ENA primary metagenome ERZ824480 (study PRJEB31778, sample SAMEA3449152) | human gut metagenome | biome: human gut; feature: human-associated habitat; material: faeces | place: United Kingdom | collected 2010/2012 ... | reverse complement strand
AAACACATTTTATTGTGCTGTCGTCAGGATAATCACCAACTTGTTAAAATATGGTGGATTATGTACATTCATATCTGTTAAATGATATGACGGATTGGCATTGGGATAATCTTTCCGGATGTTTCTTCCGTATTGGTGGTTTGAAGTTCATTCGTCTGCAATGTGGATTTCGGATTAAGGAGATCCTGCAGATTTTGAACCAATTCACCTTGTTTGTGTGGAAAGAGGTGTGAGTAGGTATTTAATGTTGTGGATACCTTCTCATGTCCCAAGCGTTCAGCAATGGTTAGAGCATCAAAGCCCTGATTGATCAAAAGACTGGCATGACTGTGACGCAGATCATGGATTCGTATTTTTTTAACACCGGAGTCTTTGCAGCCACGAAGCATCTCGTGACTGAGAAATGACTTGGTGTAAGGAAAAAGTCTGCGTTTTGGATCAAGCATATACTGTCTGTTGATAAAATCTTGTAATTCTTCTGCAAGAAAATCGGGCATGGCAACTACCCTTTTACTTTTTTTGGTCTTGGGAACCGTGATAACATCTTTTCCTTTATTTCGGGAAAAAGTTTTATTGATACTGATCGTTTTCTTTTCAAAATCAATATCTGATGCTGTAAGAGCAAGCATTTCTCCCTCACGCATTCCGGTCCAGTATAAGACCTCAAAACACAGATAAGAAGCAGGTTTGTCCTGGATGGATTCCCGAAATAAAAGATATTCATCTAATGTCCAAAAATCCATTTCATCAGCATTGCTTTTTCCCATACTGCCGGCACGACCGCAAGGATCTGTTGTCAGATTATAAAAGCGTTTTGCGTAATTCATGATGCAGCTAAACTGATTATTGATACTTTTCAGATAAGTGTCTTTGTAATTGTGAGAATCTCTCATAAGCATCGTCTGCCACTTGCGGATATCTGTTGCCTGAATCTCATTGATTGGCTTATTCTTAAAGTATGGCAGAATTTTAGTCTCATAAATATTGCGTTTGTGAGCTAAAGTGGATTCTTTTAAACGCCCGGACATATCCTCAATATAAATTTCGTACAAACTTTGAAAAGTCATATCGGGACTTCCTGCCTGACGCTCCAAAAAATCTCGCTCAAATGCCTGTGCTTCCTTTTTTGTAGCAAATCCCCTTTTCCACTTTTGCTTTCGGTCACCTATCCAGTCCGTGTAATAGAACTTAGCAAACCATTTACCAGTTTTTGAATCCTTAAAGGCTGGCATACTATCATCTCCTTTACAAAAATATAAAATTACTGCACAGTTAAAAATACGGTGCATTTTGTTAAAGGCTATGATATAATCTACTTGTCTAGGGTGATTATATCAGCCTTATGGTTGAAAGTCACTAGCCTCGGTACAAGTTACCGGGGCGTTTTTTTAATTCTTTGGATTTTTCCAACGATATAGATTTTTCTCGATATCTATCAGTTCTATATCTGGACGTTCATTCCAAGGTGTAAGTTTACTGTTGGCATAATAGGCGATAGTCTCATTTTGCCAGGTCTGATACTCATCAATAGAGATTTTTTCGCTGTAAAGCTGTTTCATTTGTTGAATCCATTCTTCCATAAACAAACAAAAATCTGTGTCGTATTTGGCAGTTCCTTTTCCTGGAATGGTGATATCTGCCAGCCAGTCCGAATCAGCTGGAGGTTTTTTTACAGAAAAATGCAGAGACAGGTCGTAAGTTTGCTGGATTTGAAATAATACATTAATAATGTCTCCAAGAGAATCCAGTGGGTATTTGTTAGAAGGAGAATCACTTTTATCAAGTGAATCTGCATTATTCATTAATTCCTTCCAGTCAATTTCTAATGCAGATGCAAGGGTCTGGATCATTTCCAGATTGAAATTGATCTTGCCGGATTCGTAGTTTTGGATGGTTCGCTCACTTTTTCCTGTTCGTTCACCTAATTGCCGTTGTGTAACTTTTTGTTGCTTGCGTATTCTTTTGAGGTTGGCAGCAACCAGCTCGTCATTGATTGAATTGTTGTCCATATAACTAATCACTCCTTTCACGAAATAAACAAGTGGGTTTTACTTGTTTTGTAAGAATGATTAAATAATACAATACAAAAACACGAAAGTCAATAGTGGATATTTTGAGAAAAACTGTTGACAAACAGAAATTATGGAAATATAATAGGGCAAAACACGAAACAATATTGCGTGTTTTGGAAAGAGAGGAAAGGAGGTTGTACTATGGTAGGTTCTAATAAGGCATTTGTAAATGCCAAGGAAGTATCCGAAATGCTTGGGATAGGAACCTCTAAGGCGTATATGATCATTCGCAGGTTTAATAATGAATTGGAACAGCAGGGATATTTGGTCATACCGGGGAGATGTCCCAGAAAGTATTTTGAACAGAAGATATATGGATATGCGGAGTGCTATCAGCCACCTGAGGACTTACCCATAGTAGAGGGCACAGATGAAACAGAAATGTCTTGTGATGCGGATCAAGTCATTGGTCTGGAAGAGCAGGAAAAAGAGGATTAGGTTTTGTTAAGTGCGTAGGTAGAGTATTATGGAAGACTTTTTACCGTAAAAAGGTAAGTTGTATCACAGAATTACCATTTGTGTGTATAACCAAGTCAGCATAAGTAGTTTACTATATGGGTACGGTGTTGTGATACACCAGGACAATTGAATATCAACTGCTGAAGTATAACTTATTTCGGTAAAAATCTGGTACACTGTCAGACAATGCAGTCATAATTTGCGATGAGAATCGAGGAACTTAACGGTGAAGGTGCTTAGCGAGTACGACAGATATGTGGCGGATGGATAATGAACCACGGGGGATATGAAAAATGTCCCTATCCTCAAAATGGCAAAAGAGGAAATCATCCTGATTGATCAGGGTGTTGTGAATGCGAGAGCAGCCGAGCAGCAGTTCCCAGTATGCGGGCAACGAGGATGTGAGAAATCACGCATACATACATGATTTTGTAAAATGAAGAAATACCTATGCAAGAGAAAAGGAGGATCATTATGGATAAAAATACAGTAGTTATCGCTATTGACCACGGCTGGTCAAATATGAAAACAGTACATGAGACTTTTACTTCCGGGATTCGTGAGATTACCACGGAGCCGGCATTGTTTGAAAACGTCTTGGAGAAAGATGGAAAGTATTATAAGGTCGGAAGCGAGCGATTAAAGGTCAAGGACAGCAAAGTGGAGGATGAAAATTATTATCTGCTTTCATTAGCTGCGACAGCCAAAGAGTTAGAACGGCTTGGAAAGAGAACCGCCAATGTTTACTGGGCAGTGGGACTTCCTCTTACCCGCTTTGGCAAAGAGAAACTCTAATCTGTATCGTACTGCGGATAAGGAAAGACTCATTGCCTATATGCGGCGTTTGAACGAAACGCTGGCAAAGGTGGTGGACGACTGTGGCTATCACTAAGATTCTTACGATCAATGACTGTGGGAGAAAGTTTGCCGGGAGACATTTGCAGACGGCGATGAGATTCATACATTGCCGGAACTGGTGGCTGCCTGCAGCAACCTAAAAGAAAAAGAGGCAGAAAGCAGACGGGAGCGGCGCAGTCTTAGTAAAGAAGAAAAGCGGTTTTCAGGATTATTTCGGACAGCAGAGGAGATGGAGCAGTTACAGCCTGCGTACCATAGTTATCTGGAAGGGGATGAGTTCTTTGAGAAGGAATATCATGCTTATGAATCCCTGAAGGAGAAACTAAAAGAACAGGGATATACGAAAGAGCAGGTAGACATGATCCAGAACGGAATCCATAACCGGATCGCTGAGAATTATGAGAAGCGGCAGGCAGTGTATCGAAGGCGAGTCATTGCAGAAAAGATGATCACAGAATTAACGGATCGCATGGAAAAACAGCGAGAGCAGAAGATGCTTGAGAATAGAGAAAGAGAAACCAGACAGCCGAAACGATAGGTTGTCTTTTTTTATGGAAAGGATGGTACAGAATATGGAGAATGAGGTATTAAAAAGTCCCAGTGAATTTGATGTCAGCAGTGCCATTAAGAAATGGCGTTCACAGGGATTTTCCAAGGAAATGATTGAGCTTGCCAGAAATGACATGTCAGAATACGGGATGCCATTTAAGCAGGTATCAATCTATATGGATGTAAAGCTTTCTGCCGGACAGGCAGAGCAGTTGTCACAGGCACTGAGGAATGAGGTTAATGAAGATTTTGTGAGACATCTGGCAGAGGGAGGATACAGTGCAGAGCAGATTAAGACAATCCTGCGTTTCACGTCAGAGGTTCCCGTGGATGTGATCGAGAAGAATGTTACTTCGGATATGAAAGCGCATGCAATCAGTAAGGCGCTTCAGGCAGTAAAGGATAGTCTGGCAGAAGCAAAGCAGGCGGTGCCGGAGGAAAACGAAAAGGTAAAAGAGGTGCTTGATTCGATCAGTGAGCAGTTATCGGCTTTATCGCAGAATGCGGAGCTGATTGAGAAGGTCAGTAAAAAGCTGGATGAGATGCCCAAAACTGAGTCGGTGGATGAGGAGAGCATCCGCAAGGAGTATGAAGGAAAGCTGGAGCAGAAAGAAGCAGAACTTTCCACACAGCAGGATCAGCTCAACAAACTGATGAAAACAAAAGCAGAACTTACCAGAAAACTGGAGCAGATGCAGGAGGAGAATCAGTCGGTTTCTAAACTTCGTGAAAGTATGGATCAGGAAATGGATGAGTACCGGAAGCAGAAAAACCAGATCCTTGATGAGAGAGACGATGCTTTGCGGGAATCACGAAATCTGCGAAAGGAGATGGAAGAGATGAAGCGGACGATCGGAGAACTGGAAAAACAGATCCAAGAAAGGGATAGCAGAGAGCTGGAGCGACAACTTTTGAACCAGACTTATCAGACGCAGTCTGTGGAGGATGTGGAGCGGACGGTGCCTGTGAATGAGGGCGTAGCAGAAGAAAAGAAAAAGACACCAGGATGGCAGGCTGGTTATCAGGCGGTTGTTCCAAACCGTTATGGGGGAACACAGATCGTGCAGATAGAACACATCCGTAAGAAAGGACCGGAGCATCTGTTAGCCCTTGCCGGGAAGAAGTGTTTTCGCAGTAAAGCCAAATATAATCTGATCCAGCAGATGAAAGAAGCAGACCTTTCCAAAAGCCAGATGGAACAGATTCAGGTAGCGATTGAGTCCGGTCTTACGGATACGGAAGTGTCGGACATCATAAACAGTGGCTTTGATGTGGAAGAGATGGCGCAGGCGATTCAGATCCTGCTTGCAGATAAGATGTACCAGTAGGAGGCGGTAATTGATGTCGAGAGAAGAACAGGTAATTGAGGAAAAGTTGGAAAATCTTTTGAATGCGATCATTATCTACCGAGACGTAGAAAAGAAAGCATTGCAGAGGATCACAGAACTTCTTGCTAAGAAGGGAATCACGGTCAGTACATCGGAGTTATCAAAGATGGATGAACAGGCAATTCGTGAGAAACTTCGTGAAACAGCCGAAACAAGAAGGCAGGAAGAAATGGCAGTGGCTGAAAACCATGCCTATGAAGTAAGAGAGGAGGAGCGTGGATGTCGGAGATAAGTGATGCAGTACAGATTATCCGTGTCGGCTACGATACGATTGAGATTGCCATGAAAGTGGGAAGCGGCTCCATTGAGATGATGCAGAAAGCCGTGAATCTTCTGATCGGTCTTTTGGAACATGAAAAGACGATGGGTAAGACCAATCTGAAGGGATTGCTGGAAAAAGGCGGAGACATACAGGTACTTACCTTTGCGGATGAGGACTTAAAAAAGTTTCAGAAGCTGGCAAAGAAATACGGCATTTTATATTCTGTGATGCCGGATGCAGATCGAAAGGATGGGATCACAGAGGTGCTTTTTCACAGTGAAGCGGCACCGAGACTTCGTATGATCTGCCAGAAGTTAAAGAACGGTCGTATGTTTGATATGGACGAATATCTGAAGAATGGCAACGAGGAGCAGTTGAATCAGCTTCTTGATTTTCTGGAGAAAGAAAAAAAGGGAAAAAAGAGTCTCCACACGGATGTAACTGAACCAATCCTTGACGGGCTGATCGAAAAGGTTGGTCACTATGCTATGGAGAAAAAGGCGATCCGTGTGGAGGATATTCAGAATGATTTCCAGATGGAATCCAAGCAGGCTGAAGATGTGCTCCATAAGTTAAAGACGATTGGTGTTGTGTCGGAACCGGACGGACAGGGAAATTATCCGGTGGTGATGGATCAGGAGTCTTTTGAGAAGAGGATCAACAGATACCGGGAATTATCAAACCGGATGCGTCAGATTGCTGCGGCAAAGAATACAGCACTGACGGACATTACGATCACGAAGCAGTTGATCGCTGCGGAGAATGACCATGCGGTGAAAACCAGAGTACCGGGGATGTATGGCAGCAATGTGGGTTATATCTGGATCAGAAAAGAGGACATTATGGAAATTCACAATGGAAAGACGCTTCTTACTTATCTGGATAAGGAAAAGGATTATAAGATCTATTCCGAGGATAACCGTGTCCTTTATACCATGAAGGGAGAAGATCTGTATGCCAAGCATTATGACCGGGTGGAGCGGACGGTCAGAGAAAGATATCAGAAAGTGAAACAGTCACCGGATAAGAATGTGATCCGTACCCACAGCGAAGTAAGGAGGAGATAGTCATGCAGACAACAAAGAAGAAACCGAATATTTTGCTGATCGTGCTTGGAGCTGTGCTTGCCTCCTATCTAGGTTATCTTGTGGCAGGAGCATGGAGGGAGGGCATTGAGTTTAATGCTTTCCTGGAACGGTTCGAGATGGTATATGCCTATCCCTTAAAGGATTATTTCAATGAGTACACGTTCCGCATGATAGGCTATGCACTGGCTGCCTATGCGATTGGTGTGGTGATGTATTATACCAGTCAGCGAAATTATATGCCCGGAAAGGAATTTGGTACTTCCAAACTGGCAAATGTGAAACAGGTTAATAAGGTATTAGCGGATAAAGAGGAGACAAATAACCGTATCCTAAGTCAGAATGTGCGTATGAGTCTGAATACCAGACAAACGAAGTTAAATAACAATATGCTGATCATCGGTGGTTCCGGAGCAGGAAAAACTTTCTATGAGGTAAAACCGAATCTGATGCAGATGAACAGTTCTTTTATTATTACCGATCCAAAAGGAGAAATCCTTCGCAGTACCGGAGCGATGTTAAAAGCGAATGGTTACAATGTAAAAGTGATCAACCTGTTGGAGATGGACAAGTCGGATTGTTACAATCCATTCTCTTATATAAGAGAAGAAACGGATGTGGTCAAGCTGATCACAAATATTATGAGTAATACGACACCAAAGGGATCGACTCCGAGCGATCCTTTCTGGGAAAAGGCAGAGGGCTTATTTTTACAAGCTCTCTTTTATTATGTCTGGCTGGAGGAAAAGCCGGAAAAAAGAAACTTTGCTACTGTATTAAAGCTGATGGGAGAAGCGGAAGTGACCGAAAAAGGGAAGCCATCGCCACTTGATGTCCGGATGAAATTTCTGGAGGAAAGCAGTCCGCTTGGCTTAAATCATCCGGCGGTTAAGCAGTATAACAAGTGTATGCGTGGTGCCGGAGATACGGTTCGTTCTATTATTATCAGTGCCAATTCCAGACTGGCAACATTGGAGAATAAGCAGGTTCTTCGCCTGTTATCAAAGGATGAGCTTAATCTGGCAGAGCTTGGTGTAGGAGTAAATGGGGACGCGGAAACGAAAACAGCACTGTTTTGTGTGATCCCGGATTCGGATAAAACCTATAATTTTATTATCGGTATGTTATATACACAGATCTTTCAGGAGCTGTATTTTCAGGCGGACTTTAACTGTGGCGGCAGACTTCCGATCCATGTCACATTTATGCTGGATGAATTTGCAAATGTTGCCCTGCCGGATGATTATTGTTCCCTGCTTTCTACGATGCGGTCCAGAGAGATTTCTTCCGTGATCATCATTCAGAACTTAGCACAGCTAAAAGCGTTGTTTAAGGACACTTGGGAAACGATTCCCGGTAACTGTGATACGCTGGTGTATTTAGGAGGAAATGAACAGAGTACCCATGAATACATCTCAAAGCTGCTCGGAAAGTCTACGATTGATAAGAAATCCAGTGGCGAAACGAGAGGACGGCAAGGCAGCTCTTCCAGAAACTATGATGTCCTTGGAAGAGAGATTATGATGCCGGATGAAGTACGCAAGATGGACAATAAAAAGTGTCTGATCTTTATCCGTGGATTTGATCCGATCCTTGATGATAAGTTTAGCCCGTTCGGACATCCGATGTTTGCACAGAGTGCAGATGGTGAGGGAGAGCCGTATGTGCATGTAAGAAACAGCGTGTCGGAAGATTCTGTTACAGAACCGGCATTTACCATCTTAAATGGTAAGGCATTATCCTATTATGAGGAGCTTCAGAAAAAGGGGGAACAGGTATATATTGATAAGCTGTCCTATGAGGAATTCTTACTGCTTGGGCAGGTGGATCTAAAGAAACGGTTTATGGATCTGGATGAAGCACAGACTGTAGAGGAATTTCATGAGGAACAGACGGAGGAGCTTATGTATGCACAGGATGAAAAGGAAGAAGCATCCAATAACATTCCATATCGTCTGATGCATATGTCCTTTACGAAGGAACAGAAAGCGGAGTTACAGAGGGCAATGGATGTGCGTGTGCCAAAGGATATCATTCTTTCGTATTTCTATCCGGATACACCGGTCACAAGGATGATGGAGATCCGCAGACAGTACGAAAGTGCACAGTGATGTGTTAGAGAGGAAAGGAGTGATGGATATGCAGACGCATCAGGGAAAGCCTGATTTTATGTAATAACGGGGTATCCCCGATCAGATATAAGAAAGATAAGTGGATGGAGTTGATCCATCCGGTGGAGACAAGCCGGATAGATGAACTCTATCCATTTTTTGTCTCCGTTTTTATTTGGAAAGGAGATTTTCGACTATGAGAAATAAGATGAAACAATTTGGAAAGAGCGTGCTTCTGCCGGCAATGGCAGTAACCATAATGACGATGGCAAGTGTATCTACGAAAGTCTATGCCGCCGGAGGAGACGGAGGCGGTACTGCAGCCGTGACAAAGCCGTTAGATAACTTAAAGACTTTGATCATTGCTGTAATTGGTGCTGTAGGTGTCATTATTCTGGCGAAGAATGTGATGGAGTTTGCACAGGCATATCAACAGCAGGATTCTTCTACGATGAATTCTGCACTCAAAGGAATCGTAGCAGGAGTTATGATGACGGGCATTTCGTCCGTGCTGACATTTCTTGGATTCTAAGAAAGAGAGAGGTGAAATGACATGGACATTTTTAAGCTGGGGGATAAGATCTTAGATCTTCTGAATGTGATCTTCGCATTTTGGAATAATCAGGTATCCCTCGTATTTGCACTTCTTGGTCAGTCACCTACTGCCTTTAAGGACGGGAAACCGTGGGATGTCATTGAAGGACTGGAGCCGGTCTTTGTGGCAGTAGGCTCCTCTTTGGTGGTGCTATTTTTTGTAATCGGCTTTTGTTCGGAGAGCATCGACATACGGGAGGAGATGCGGTTTGAAGTGATCCTTCGTATTTTGATCCGGCTTGGACTTGCGGAATATCTGGTAGCCAATAATGTCACGATCATGAAAGCGTTTTTCCAGTCGGTGGGAGCATTGGTAGGACTCATTGCCGAGGGGGACAGAATAGAGCTGAAGGTTGTCACAGAGCAGGCGGATGTGATCAAGAACCTTGGTTTTGGAGAAAGTCTGATCATGCTGATCTTAGCATCACTGTTATCCATCATTGTGATCATCTGCGGCTTCTTTTTGATCTACACGGTATATTTCCGCTTCTTAAAGCTGCTTGTGATCGTGCCTCTTGGCTCTATCGCATTTTCAACGATGAGCGGAAACCGGGTGGTGGCACATACCTGTGCGACATACTGCAAGTATTTTCTGTCGGTATGTTTTGAGGCAGTGACGATGGCATTGGCGATCGTGGTATGCAATGCATTTATCAATGCGGGGCTGCCGAGTTTTGCCGGAGATTATGCAGACTGGACGAAAACATTGATTTATTTGTGTGAAATGACTTTTACGGTGGCACTTACCGTGGGGAGTGTGAAAGGAGCACAGAGTTTAACCAGTAAGGCACTGGGATTATAGGAAAGGATGAGGAATATGCCAGAGATTATGAAATATAACAGTGATTTTACAGGAGAGGTTTCTTTGACAGCAACAGTGAGGGGGTATATGAACAATAACCGGCTGTATATTGGGCTGAATGAGGGACCGGATATGTTTGCCAATCTGACGGTAAATATTGATGCTCCCTGTCCGGAATATTGTGCGTATGTGGATACCAACAACCTGTCAAAGGCTGAGGAGTTTATAAATGACAATGAGCTTGGAGAGTTCTCCGGATTCACGGCAGTCAGTGGTTATCATGAATATCCGCTTTATACATTTGATCCGGACAGGCTCAGAGAAATTGATCCGGATGGAATGCGTTGCTACGAACAGATCAATGGTCTGGGAGCAGGGAAAACGGAAGAAAGAGAACAGGACAGAGGAGGGCGTTAGCATGGTTATTGAAGTAAATAAGAATATTGATAATTACAAGGAATCAGTTGTTCTTGGTCTTACCGCAAGACAACTGATTTTTTCTATTATTTCCCTGATCGTAGGAGGGGGTATCGTGCTTCTTACTTATCCGTATGTGGGTCTGACAACAAGTGCTTACATTGCAATTCCGGTGGTTGCACCCATTGCATTGACCGGATTTTATTCCTACAACGGCATGACTTTTGTGGAAATGATGAAGTTAAAGCTGCACTTTGCTTTTGGCAACCGGACGCTGACTTATATATCCACGGAAGGACAGATGACAGACCTTTCGTCAGATCAGACAGAGAAGGGAAAGCAGAAGAAAGCCGTCAGCACGGATAACAAGGGTGATTTTAAGAAAGCAGAGAAAAAGATGATTTTGATGATGATACTGATGGCAGTGTTTATCGCTGCAGTGGGTGTGGCTGCTTATTGGTACAAGTATTTGAGATAGGAGGAGATGCAGATGGGATTATTTGCAGACGGATTTAAGGAGTTAAAAAAGGCGAGTGTGCCATTATATAAGACTCCCAAATCCATTCAGGAAACAATAGAAATTATGAAGGTGGCAGAGAATGGAATTTTTGAAGTGAGCAGGAATCATTTCAGCAAATGTTACCGCTTCCGGGACATTAACTATACCACAACGAATGAGGAGGAGCAGATTGACATTTTTGAGCGATACTGCAAGTTCTTAAATTCACTGGATTGTAACTTTAAGATCACCGTGAACAACAAGAATAAAGATATGCAGAATCTTCGAGAAGAGATTTTATTACAGTATCAGTATGACGAGTTTGACAAGTTCCGCAGGATATACAATGAGATCATTGAGGATAAGATCCGAGAGGGCAGACAGGGAATCGAGCAGGAGCGTTATCTGACGCTGACGATCGAGCGAAAGAACTTTGAGGAAGCAAAGGCACAGTTTGCCACTCTGGAGGCAACGATCCATAAGGCGTTTGGAGAACTTGGCACAGACATTGTGGCATTAAGCGGCAATGAGCGGATCAAAGTACTTCACGATTTCTATCATCTTGGTGAGGAGGAAGGATTTTCTTTTGATCTGAAACACGCCAGAAAAGTAGGAGCGGATTTCCGCAATGATCTTTGTAACGGGATGCTGAAATACTTCCCGGATCATATCGAGGATGAGGGAAAGTACATCCGGGCAATGTTCATTAAAAAGTATCCGAGCAGTTTGTCGGACCGCTTCTTAAATGAGATCACATCTCTTCCGGTTCATTCCATTACCAGTATTGATGTGGTTCCGATTCCGAAGGATCTCACCACGAAAACCCTGCAGAAAAAGTATCTTGGTATCGAATCTGACATTATTAAGCAGCAGCGTGTGAGAAACAAAAACAATGATTTCTCTACGGAAATCTCATATGCGAAGCGTACCGAGAAAAAAGAGATTGAGGAGATCATGGATGATGTCCGCGAAAACGATCAGTGTCTTTTCTATGTGGCAGTGACATTGATCATTGTGGCAGAGAGTAAGGCGGAACTGGAGAGTGTGACGGAGACGGTGGAAACCATCGGGAAACGAAACTCCGTAACCATTGATACACACTATCTGAAACAGAGAGAGGCATTAAATACGGCACTTCCAATCGGGGTACGACAGGTGGAAACCATGCGTACCATGCTGACACAGTCGGTGGCTGTTTTAATGCCTTTTAATGTGCAGGAATTAAATGCCGTCGGTGGAAATTACTACGGCATCAACCAGATCAGTAAGAACATCAATGTGGGAAACCGCAAAGGTTTGATCAACGGTAATGGTTTTATCTTTGGTGTACCGGGTTCCGGTAAATCATTCTTTGCAAAGCAGGAAATGGGAAATGTGTTCTTAAATACACAGGATGATGTGATCGTTATTGATCCGATGAATGAGTATTTTGACATTGCGGATACATTTGGCGGGGCGATTGTGAATTTATCTGCCTATACGAAGAACTATGTGAATCCGTTAGATGCCGATCTTGCCCATATGAATGAGAGGGGTATTCGTGATGTGATCGCAGATAAGTCAGAATTTATGTTAAGCCTTTGTGACCAGCTTCTTGGCAACGCATTGAACCAGAAGCACCACAGTATCATTGACCGTTGTATTCGTGAATTATATATGCAGGCGTGGAAAGTAAAGAAAGTCCCTGTTATGACGGACTTTTATCATATTTTGAAGTCGCAGAAAGAGATGGAGGCACAGGAGCTTGCTTTATCTTTGGAGCTTTTTGTAGAAGGTTCCCTGAATATCTTTAACCACCAGACCAATGTAGATGTGGACAACCGTTTTACAGTATATGGTATTCAGAATCTGGGAAGCCAGCTTGCTCCGGTGGCAATGCTTGTGATGATGGAAGCAATCCAGCAGAGGATCATTGACAATGGAAAGCGTGGTCGTGCGACATGGCTTTATATTGATGAGTGTCATGTGCTCTTAAACAGTGATTATAGTGCGACTTATTTACAGCAGTTGTGGAAAAAAGTGAGAAAGCAGGGAGGTCTTTGTACCGGTATCACTCAGAATGTGGTTGATCTGCTGCAGAACTATATTGCAATGACACTGCTTTCCAACAGCGAGTTTGTAGCATTGTTAAAACAGGCAAATGTGGACAGTGCCAAGTTAGCAGAAGTAATTGGAGTATCGGATGCGCAGCTTCAGTATGTGCATAATTCTCCAAGTGGAACAGGACTCTTAAAGTGCGGCAGTGTGGTCATTCCGTTTGATAATCAGATCAGCAAGGACAGTGATCTTTATCAGCTGTACAACACCAATATCCATGAGAAGATCGCAATGGGCATGGTCGGAGAGGACAGTATCTTTGACGGGTATCATTCCGAGGTGATGCCGGAGAAAGAAGAGTATCCCGATGGATCCGATGTTACGGAGCCGTGGGAAATGCCCGGATCTTATGGATGGGATGCCCATAGGAACACAGACCAGGAACCAGAACCGGATGTTAAGCTCTATGAGCTGCACCGAAGCAAGGACAAGCCGGAAACGGACAACTGCTGGATGATCTATGAATAAGGAACAGAGAGCCGGGGAGCATTCTCCGGCTCTTATAATACGAGGTGGTGAAGAACGAATGAAGATCAGAAAAGTAGAGGAAAAGCCGATGGTTCTTCATACAAGTGAGAAACCAAAGCTGCATATACAGAAGAAAAAGAAACCGGCGCAGGAAAAGAAAGCGAATTCGATCGGAAACAAGGCTAAGATAAAGTCTTATATTCAGACAGGTCGAAAAGGCAGAGCAGATAAAAAAGAGAAGGCAGATACCTCTGTAAAGGTAAGAAACCACCGGCTTCATACGATGGCGTCCGTCAGTATAAAAAAGGTATCAGAGCAGATGGACGGCGGTGAGGAGATCCGGGACAGTGTGGAACTGCTCTCAGCAGCAGCCCGACCGGTGCAGGATGTGATGGGACAGGGCAAACAGTTTTACCGGAAACGGAAGCAGCGGGATCAAAACCGTCAGAACAGGAGAAACAGCTGTGTGCATTCGGATACCGATCATGCACAAACTTCCAATAAGATGCGCCGGAGGGCGGCGGGCAGGAATAAGGATATAGACCGGAACACACAGAAAAAGAGCAGAAAGAGTGGTTCCGGCGTCCGTTCCTTTGCCGGCAGTCAGATGTTAAATTCCTTCCTTGATAAATTTACCACAGAGAAAGAGTATGAGCAGGGCGGATTGATCGAAGGAACAGCCAAAACGGCTAAGGCGGCTGTAATGATGGCGGTGCAGGCGGTCATGACAGCACTGGCTCCGGCTTTACTGGGGCTGTTTGCTGTGGTTGCCATGATCGGTGTGATCGTGGTGGCAGTGATCGCTATGATCTACAATTCACCGTTATCCCTCTTTTTTCCACAGCCGGATACGGGATATGACAGTCCCCGTACCGTGCTTAGTGAGTATTACAAGGAATTTAACGATCAGATCATGAAGCTGGAAAAGGAAGATTATGTTATTACCTATCAGAACACTGAGGATGGTGCACCAGTGTCAAACTTTAATGACACGCTGATGGTCTATACGGTGAAATACGGTACCGGACAGGCTGGCTTTGTCATGGATGACGAGGGAAAGCGCAACTTAAAAAAGGTATTTGACGAGATGAATTATTATGATTCTTCCAGCAGTACGGCAAAGATACCGGCAGGAGCATCGTTAGGGGAAGTCGTGACAACAGGATACTGCAGCTGCGCCATCTGCTGCGGAAGATGGGCGGGAGGTCATACCGCTTCCGGCACGGTTCCCAAAGGAAACCATACGCTTGCCGTGGATGCTCACAATCCGAAAGTGCCCATGGGCACAAAGATCGTCATGAACGGTCATACCTACAAGGTGGAAGATACAGGTAACTTCGCCAGATACGGCACAGACTTTGATATTTATTTTGATACCCATGCCAAGGCACAGGCGTGGGGAAAGCGCAAAGTAGAAGCATATCTTGCGGATGGGGATGAAAACACGGTAGAGGTGTCCATGGCAGGAACGCTGGTACACAATCTCAACTATGAGGATTATATTGCTCTAGACAAGCTAAACAGAGATCAGGTAAGGCTGTTGAAGGAAATGATGGCTTCGGATCTGTGGGATTCCTACTATGATGTGGCAGGCGGCGGAGCCGTGGCAGAGCTTGCCATGACAAAGATCGGATGCCGTTACAGTCAGGAAAGGCGGTATGAGGAAGGCTATTACGACTGCAGCTCTCTGGTGCAGAGACTTTATAAAGAGGCAGGGATCGATCTTCCGGCAACGGCTGCCACGCAGGGACAATACTGCTATCAGAATGCCATGATCATCAATAAGAAGGACTTAAAACCGGGGGATCTGATCTTTTATTCGTATAAGGAGAACGGAGAGTTCCGTAATATTTCCCATGTGGCGATCTATGTGGGAGACGGAAAGATGGTTCATGCGGCAAATGAAGAGCGAGGCGTGGTGTTAGATCCGCTAAGGACAACCCATGTGGTATTTTATGCCAGACCGTATTAGCAGATGGAAAGGAGTATTTCGATGACAGATAGAAAAGATATCGTAATGGTGATTGAAAACCACCGCGGGCAGGAGGTTAATTCTCTTCTGACCTTTGATGATTTTATAGAAAAGCATATGATCCCTTATGCGGACAGTTACAGGGAAGTGGCAGAGATGACCGCAGCCATGTTTAAAGCGCAGAGGGATAAGACGAAGTCCTGGCAGGACTGGTATCATGCAGCCAATGAATCCTTCTATGCGAGGCTCTGTGGCAGTGAGCAGGAGCTGAACTATTTTCTCTGTGGTACCTTTAATGATGACAGATCATTCAAGTTTGATGCAAAGAGAAGCAGTGAAGGATGTCTGGAAGCCTTGAAAGTCCGTGGAATGACTACGGATGGAAAATACACTGCAGGACAGTATCATTATGAAGAGCTTGCGGTGGTTCCTAAGACAGGAGCAGTGCTTCATAACTTTAACGGCAATGATTATAAGCTGCTTGAGAAGTTTACGGATCACAATCTGCTGTTGATGGATGTGGCAAGCGGACAGTTTCTGGTGGGAGTGGATACGAGAAGTTACTGCAGAACCCCAAAGTATGCAGAAAGTGATGCGGCAGGAGATATCGGCATCGAGTGGGGACATGGGATTTATCTTTCCAATGTACCGTCTGCCATTGATTTTGCAAGACTCAAAAGAGAGTATGAGAAACCGTATCAGATGAAAGGAAAGGAATTTGAGATCGAGATCCGTGAGATCTTATCCCGTGTGGAGAACATCAAGGCAGACACATTAGGGGGTGCGATTGATAAGGCAATGGAAATGTATGAACACTCCGAAGTGGTACTGGACGCAGACGATCATAAGGGAGTGGATTATATTCCGGTGAAACGGAATGAGCGATAGGAGGAAGGCATATGAGCGTAGATTATAAAGCGAGAATGATTTACGCCGATGTCATTGATAAAGTTACAAAGACGGAAGAAACATGGAAGGATGTTTGCAGGCTGACAGGGCGGATCTACCGTTACGAATTTGATAATGTCTTAATGGTATATGCCCAGAAGCCGTCTGCAACACTGGTGGCAGACTACGATTCATGGAAAAAGGTGAGCCGTTATGTCAAACGGGGAAGCAAAGGGATCGTGGTCTATCCGTCCAGGGCACTGAGTAAGTCCTATATCCGGCATGTCTTTGATATCGGTGATACCGGCGGAAGAAAAAGGGAGCTGACATGGAGCCTTGCAGGGGATAATTTAGAGCAGTATATCCGTTATCTGGAGGAGACAGGAGCAGTCCGAAAGACAGATGAGAAAAATCAAACATATGTTCTAAAAGACTTTACAAAATCACAGATAGAAGGCATAATAAAAGAAGATTTCAGAGAGCGTTTTTCTGAGGTCGAAACGCTTACAGGGCGTGTGATAACGGGCGAAGAAAAAGAAACGCCGGAGCCTGCGGCAGGGACGCTTATTTATAACAGTATCCTTTATGTCGTGGGAACAAGATGTGGATTTGACTTGTCTAGCGAAGAACAAGATCTGAGTCAGATTGTAAATATCACAAACGAAGATGATATTTACGCACTTGGTACTCTGGTATGCGACGTCTCCTGTACTGTTCTTAGAAACTTTAACTACAGTATATCGCAGATGATGCGGGAAAGGAGCATGCAGCATGGACACGATCGAGTTTACTTATCACGAAGGGGAGGACGGGATGCTGTATCCGAACATCACAGCGGAGCCGGACACAGGACGGACGCTGGGGAAATTCGGGATCATGGCAGCGGACTATCTGAAGGAGAATTATTACAGCCGTTACCGCAGTCTGATCCGGTTCGGGAGACTGACGGAGGTATTGTCGAAAGTGGAGGAGGAAGCGAACGAGCTTCTGGACCAGATCTTAGAGAAGTATCTGAAAAGCCACAGACCGAAGGATCCGGCATCGACCATGGAGATGTGGGAGATCCGGGAGCAGGGACAGCGGATGGCGGAGGAGATCGTTCTTCACCAGATCGTGAACAGATATCATTAGAAACCGAACAAGAACTGAATAAGGAGCTGAATGAATTAGATTCATTTGGCACAGAGCAAAGAGAAGTCAGGTACCATCAGGCTTCTCTTTTTGAATATATGGGGACACCTGCCGTGGGACTTCCCGATGATACCACAAGTGTCTTTATGAAGGAGTTAAAACAGCAGGAGGCGGCTGCAAAAGCGTCGGGAAAATATACTTATTTAAATCCCAAGCAGGAAAAAAATGTTCCGCATGAATATGTGGTGCAGACTCTGCTTCGCGGCAGCGGTTTTCAGAATGGAAAAAAGAGGATCTGCGGTTTTTACCGGGATATCACGGATAAAAAGGAAAGAGCGTCAGCCATCCGAAAGGAATACGGACAGGGTGGTGCCGGCTGGCCGGTAGAAGGTTACGGGCTTCATGGATACGACACCTTTCATGGGAAAGGGCTCCGGCTGCAGTGGAGAGATGAAGAAGGCGAAAAGGAAGGTTATGTAAGCTGGACAACGATCGAAGCGGAGATCGGGGCACTGATCCTGACCGGGGATTATGACCAGCCGGAAATAGAGGGATTGTCAGAAACTGGAGTACAGCCGGAAACGGAGGATTCAGAGACACAGGCAGAGGAAGAAATGGCGTATGATGATCCGGAGGAGGATGTGATCGACGGGGAGTACCGAGAGATCTCCATAGAGGAAGAGGAACATACACTTACTGATGATGAGATTGAGGAGATCCTAGAGGCAGACCGCAGACGGGCAGAGGAACGCTACGAAGCGCAGCATCCGGAGGAATATCCAACGGCGGAGTCACTGGGAAACGTGATAGATACAGACACAAAGCAGGAAGCATATCCGGTGGAAACAGGTATGGTTGATCCTGTTCAAAAACGGGAGGATGGATCCGGACAGCCTGCAGAGAATTATCACATCGACGCATTTCTGGAAACCCATGCCGGTCCGAAGGCGCGCTTTGATTGGAACATCACGGCAATAAGAACCTTAAAAAAGGTGGAGAGCGAACACCGGAAGGCATCAGTAAAAGAGCAGGATATCTTAGCGAGATATGTAGGCTGGGGTGGACTTTCACAGGCATTTGATCCGGATAATGAAAGCTGGAAACAGGAGTATGCACAGTTAAAGGAACTGCTGACCGAAGCAGAGTATGCAGCGGCAAGAGGGACGGTCACGGATGCGTTTTATACACCGCCGGAGATCGCCGGGACAATGTATCAGGCACTGTCACAGTTTGGCTTTACGAAGGGAAATGTTTTAGAGCCAAGTATGGGGATCGGTAACTTTTTTGGAAGCATGCCGGAGGCAATGGAGGAAAAATGCCACTTATACGGTGTGGAAAAGGATGACATCAGCGGGCGCATTGCAAAGCTGCTGTATCCAAAGGCAAATATTCGGATCGCCGGCTTTGAAACGGTGGACTTTGAGGATAACTTCTTTGATGCTGCCATTGGAAATGTGCCGTTCGGAGACTTTAAGCTGTATGACAGGAAACACAATGTGATGGAGTTTAAGGTGCATGACCACTTCATTGCAAAGTCCATCGACCATGTGCGTCCGGGCGGTATCGTGGCGGTGATCACAACCAAGGGGACAATGGACAAGCAAAACAGTACCGTGCGTAAATATCTTGCACAGAGGGCAGAGCTTGTGGGAGCAATACGGCTTCCCAATGCTGCATTTAAGGCGGATGCCGGAACGGAAGTGACCAGTGACATCCTTTTCCTTCAGAAGAGGGAAAAAAAGATCACAGCAGAGCCGGACTGGGTGCATCTGGGAATGACAGGGGATGGGATCCCGGTCAACAGCTATTTTGCAGAACATCCGGAGATGATCCTTGGTCACATGATACGGGATACGGGCAGATTTGGAGAAAACAGTAATCTGACGGTCTGTGTCAATGACGATCCGGACTTTGATCTGCAGGAAGCACTTTCCCGTGCGGTTTTAAATATCCATGCACAGATCACCGATTTTGAACGCACAGCACAGGAGGGAGAAGAACCGGAGGAATATCTGCCGGCAGATCCTGATGTGAAGAACTTTACCTATACCTTTGTTGACGGCGTTCTTTATTTCCGTAAGGATTCGAGGATGGTCAGACAGGAGGTGGGAGACAAGGTGCTTGAGAGGATCAAAGGTATGGATGCCATACGGAATGCCACAAGACATCTGATCGACATTCAGCTTACCGGGTGCAGTGAGCAGGAATTAAGACAGGCACAGGAGGTGTTAAATACCGTATATGACCGTTTTACGAAAAAGTATGGTTATATCACGGCAAAGGGAAATGCCAGAGCCTTTCGGGACGATGGGGATTATCCGCTGCTTTGTTCCCTGGAAATGGTGGATGAGGACGGTGTGGTGTCAAAGGCAGATATGTTTACGAAGCAGACCATCAAGGCAAAGCAGGAGGTTGACCATGTGGAAACGGCAGTGGAAGCACTGAATGTATCCGTCAATGAATTTAACGGTGTCAACATCGCATTTATGCTGAGTCTTTATCAGCCGGATCTGACTTCGGCAAAAGAAAAGCTTGCTAAGGAGAATGGCACAGCACCGGAAAATATCCGTTTTTCGGATGATCTTACGGCAGAGCTATCCAGAGCGAAGCTCATCGAAGAGTTAAAGGGGCTGATCTTTTTAAATCCGGCAGAGTATAACGAACACGATCCAGACCACGGCTGGGAAACGGCGGATGAATATCTGTCCGGCAATGTCCGGGATAAGCTGCGGCTCGCCGGTGCCGTGGCAAAGGAGCATCCGGAACTGTTTGCGGACAATGTGGCGGCATTAGAACAGGTACAGCCCAAAGACCTGGATGCGTCCGAGATCGACGTGCGTATCGGAACGACATGGATTGAGCCAAAAGATTATGAAGCATTTCTCTTTGAGCTTTTAGATACACCGAGAAGAGCAAGGGCAGTACGGAGTACCTACTATACCTCCGGCATACAGCTCCATCTGAATAAATATACGATGGAGTGGTTTATTGAGAATAAGTCATATGACAAATCCTCGGTGGCTGCCAGTAAAACCTATGGTACTTCCCGTATGGATGCCTATACGATCTTTGAGACAACGCTGAATCTAAGAACAGTGACAGTGCGTGACCGTATTGATGACGGGGATGGCAGATACCACTATGAAGTCAACCAGAAGGAAACGATGCTTGCCAGGGAGAAGCAGAACCGGATGAAGGAAGCCTTTAAGGAATGGATCTTTGCAGAACCGGAGCGGCGTAATAAGTATGTGAGCTACTATAATGAAACCTTCAATAATGTGAGACTGCGGGAATACGATGGAAGCCATCTGGAGTTTCCGGGAATGAATCCGGATATCCACTTAAAACCCCATCAGGTCAATGCGGTTGCCAGAGTGCTGATGGGAGGAAACACACTGTTGGCACACTGCGTCGGAGCAGGAAAGAGCTTTGAGATGATGGCAGCCTGCATGGAACAGAAGCGGTTAGGGCTTGTGGGGAAAACCGCCATGGTGGTGCCGAAATCGCTGATCGGTCAGACGGCAAGCGAATTCTTAAGGCTTTATCCGTCGGCAAATATCTTAGTGGCAACCGAGCGGGACTTTGAAAAGAGCAGGCGGAAACAGTTTATCTCCCGGATTGCGACAGGAGATTACGACTGCGTCATCATGAGCCATTCGCAGTTTGAAAAGATCCCGATCTCACCGGAGAGAAAGGAGGCGATGATCCGGCGGCAGATCGAGGAAATCGCACATGCCATCGATGAAATCAAAGAACAGAACGGTGAGCGGTGGACGATCAAGCAGATGGAATCACAGAAAAAGCGGCTTGAGGAGCAGATCAAAAAGATGACCTCCGAGGAGAGGAAGGATGATCTTATCACCTTTGAGGAGCTTGGCATTGACTCCATCATGGTAGACGAAGCGCACGCGTTTAAAAACTGTGCCATCTTCAGTAAGATGAATGTTTCCGGGATCACGGGCACAGGCAGCCAGAGAGCCATGGATATGTTCTTAAAGTGTGAATATATCAATGAGATCAACGGCGGCAGGGGAATCGTATTTGCAACCGGCACGCCCATCAGCAATACGATGTGTGAGATGTATGTCATGCAGAGCTTCCTGCAGAAGGACACTTTGGAGCAGCTTGGCATCTACCACTTCGACAGCTGGGCGGCAAACTTTGGAGAACAGACTACGGCATTGGAGCTTACGGTAGAGGGAAGCGGATTTCGCTTTAAGACAAGATTTAATAAGTTTACGAATCTGCCGGAACTTATGAATCTGTTCAAGGAGGTGGCGGATATCCAGACAAGAGACATGCTGGAGCTGGATGTGCCGTCACTTCGGGACGGGAAATATATCATTGTGGAGAGTGAGCCGGATGGGTATGTGAAGCAGGTTATGGAGGAGTTTGTCACAAGAGCGGAGCGCATCCGAAGCGGAGGTGTGGATCCCAGTGAGGACAACTTCTTAAAGATCACCCATGAAGCGAGACTCCTTGGTACGGATGCAAGGCTGTTGTCACCGGATGCCCCGGACAATCCGGAGGGGAAGCTGAATAAGGTAGTGGAAAATGTGCTGTATGAATACCGCAAGGCAGAGCAGGAAGGGATCACCGGCACACAGCTTATCTTTTCGGATATTGGGACACCGAGATCCGGATGGAAGGAAGAAATGCTCACGGTTTCGTGGGCAGAGGCAGACAGCTTTGATGTCTATAATTATCTGAAAACAGAACTTGTAAAACAGGGTATCCCTGCAGATCAGATCGCATTTATCCATGATGCGAAGACCGATGCTGCAAAGGATGCCCTTTTTCGTGAAATGCGCTCCGGCACAAAGAGGATCCTGATCGGATCCACGGACAAATGCGGCACCGGTGTCAATGTGCAGACACATCTTACGGCAATGCATCATGTAGACTGTCCCTGGAAGCCTTCCTCCATTGAGCAGAGAGAGGGGAGAGGGCTTAGGCAGGGAAATGAAAACCGCGAAGTGGCAGTGTACCGTTATGTGACAAAACAAACCTTTGATGCCTACAGCTGGAGCCTTGTGGAGAACAAACAGCGTTTTATCTCACAGGTGATGACCAGCAAGTCCATTTCCAGAAGCTGCGAGGATATCGACGAGGCAACACTGTCCTATGCCGAGATCAAGGCAGTGGCAACCGGAAATCCATTGATCCGGGAAAAGATGGAAATCGACAATGAGGTGCAGCGGCTCAAGATGTTAAAGGCATCCTATGACAGCCAGCATTACAGCCTGCAGGATCAGTTTATGATCAAGTTTCCAAAGCTCATCGCTGCGGCAGAAGAAAAGCTAAACTGTGTCCACGCAGATATCAGGATGCGGGATGGACAGGTGCTTGACGCGGACGAGGAGTTTGTCATCTGGATAGGAAACGTGGCATTTCATGAGCGTGCAGATGGCGGAAAAGCCGTATTATTTGCCGTCAGCAGGAGGTGTAAGGTTGGCGAGACGACAGCCATTGGCGAGTACCGGGGGTTTGAAGTGCGGGTGGAGAAAAACTTTATCGGCGTGAATTATCTGATCCTGCACGGTCGGACGGATTATAAGGTGGAGATGTCCAATTCCCCGGTGGGATGCATGGTCAAGCTGGAAAACTGTTTCAACGGAATGGATGGAAATATCGAATTTCTGGAGAAGAAGTTAGAGCAGTACCGGCGTGACATGGAGCAGGCAAAGGCAGAATATGAAAAGCCGTTTGCCTATGAGGAAGAACTGAAAAGCAAAACCGCCAGACAGTTTGAACTAAATACCATGCTTGATCTGGAGAATAAACCGCTGACGGAGGAGAACACAGAAACCATGACAGAGGATAGATACCACGAAGCCGGACAGGTGGCAGAGCAGGAATATCCCTATGGAGAAAGGAAGGATTACCGATGAGAAAACGAATAAAAAAAGACATGATACTGATCCTGCTGGGGATTGCCATTGTGGCAGTCCCCTTTCTTCTGCGGATGAAGGAGCAGGAGAGAAATAACCGTTATATTGAGGCATTTGAGGAGGAACAGGACCATGAGAAACAGAACAAAGAGGATCATAAAAAGAAAGCGTCCCTTTTATCGAAAGAGGGTGTTATCGGGGTTATTGAGATACCGAGTTTAGACATCAAATATCCTGTATTTGAAGGGGCAGGCAGCGTGCAGCTAAATGAGGGGATCGGTCATATGACAAATACGGCGGAACCATGCAGCAAAGGCAACTGTGTCCTTGCCGGGCATAACGGCAGCCGCCGGGGGGTGTATTTTACTTATCTAAGCAACATCGAAGCCGGGGCAAAGGTGTTTCTTACGAATAAGAGCAGGGAAAAGCATGAATACACGGTAACAGAGACAAAAGTCGTAAATCCCTACGATGAGTGGGTGACAGAGCCGACCGCAGGAGAGAGCCTGACACTTTTTACCTGTGCCAACCACGGTACCAACCGTTTCGTCGTGAAGTGCGAGCCGGTGAAGGAGACAGATGATCAGGCGGTTTCAGAAGAAAGGAATGGTGATAATGTGAAAAATACTGCTGATGCAGTATTTTATCACATGGCTATTTGCTTCTGAGCGAAGGCAAATAGCTTGATGGCAGAAGTGAAATCGCCTGCGCGAATTTCACTTCGCCTCTTCGCAGTAAACGCTCAGAAAAGAGGATATATATGAATATGGAGATTACAGTAAATCAGTTAGAAAAAAGAGAGGGAAACATCCGAGCATTTGCATCGGTGGTGTTTGAGGAAAGCTTCAAGGTCAGCAATATCGCAGTGATCGAGAACAAGAACGGTCAGTGCTTTGTATCCATGCCGAGGTATGCAAGCCGCAAAGATGACAGTGGATATAAGGATATTTGCCATCCGATCACAAAGGAATTTCGGGAACAGCTCTATGACGGGATCTTAAAGGCTTATGAACAGGTACAGCAGGAGAAAGAGAACCGCCTGCAGCTTAAGATTTATGAGGCAGATAAGGATAAAAAAACAGAATTAAAGTTTCAGGTGAAGGCGACACCGTTTGAACGGGACGGAAGCAATCTCAAGGGACTTGCCAGAATCTATCTGGAGGACTGTTTTGTGATCAACAATGTATCGCTTTTACAGGGGAAGAACGGACTCTTTGTAGCGATGCCGTCCTATAAGACGAAACAGACGGATGAACAGGGAAAGAGTATCTATCAGGATATCTGCTTTCCGGTGACAAAGGAATTTCGGGAACAGCTCTACAGGGCAGTAAGAAAGTCCTTTGAGGAAAGTAAGGAAAAGCAGAAAAACAGTGTCAGTAAGGAACAGACAAAACCAAGTGCCGGACATGACGGCTGGCAGAAGGCAAGGGATACACCGTTTCGATAAGGTATAGAAAACGATATTATTTTAGCAGGTTATAAATTGAAATGGCAGGAAATGTAATCGAATTGCAGATCCTGCCAATTAGTCTTGGAGGTACAATGTTATGAAGAAGATTATCACAGAAAAAATGTTGGAAGATTATAAAACAAGCAGTATCAATTCATTTTTTGGTTGTAGATAATCGTTTTTTGAGTTTTTTTGTTGGTATGAACTTAGGTTTAAAACATTTAAATTGCAAAAAGAAATGTTTTTGCCAGAAAATAAGGAGTTGTCAAAGTCGGAATATATGAAATTAGTGAAAACAGCGATGAATAATGGAAAAGTCCGACTTGGAATGATTATACAAACAATATGTGCAACTGGGATTTGCGTGAGTGAGTCGTCATCAATCACGATTGCATCCGAAAAAAGGTGTGATATCGGTATTTCAAACATCAAAAACAACTGAAGAACTTGCTTGTAGGTTGTAGTTTTTTGAAACCACAGTTGGAAATTGGCATGTCGAGAAAAAGCAGGCATTCCGCTTGTCTTAATCTACAGGAGTCTTTTAGGTTTACTTGGTATCATGCAATAAAATAATCAGTTATCTCCAGGCGATATTCTTTTGAGGACGAGGATGGAATGGAAGGTATAATTTTCCTCGTCAAAATAGAAACGGTAATCCCCCTCGTATTTATCAACGACACGCTGGATGCTTTTCATACCGTATCCATGTCTTAATTTATTCTTTTTTGTGGTGGTTAACCGTTTGCTGTTATTTGAAAATGGATTCTTTCTGCAGGAGTTAATTATAGTAATAATGATTTTTTTATCGTTAAGTGGTGTTACGTTTAATTCAATATAGGAATCCGGAATGCTTTTTGTGGCATCTATCGCATTATCCAGAAGATTGCTAAACAAGGATGTCAAGTCATATTCAGACAAGAAATCTGTGCAGCCGCTTCGGATATCTGTCAGGAAAGAGGTTCCAGATGATTTGCATTGCTGCTTGATTCGGTAGAGAATCGTGTTTAGCAGATTATTATCACAAATTCGTACAGCGTCCTGTAAATCTGAGGACTGTATTATTTGATTAATATAGGCGGCAATTTTCCCGGTATCTCCCTTTTCATTTAATTCTGCGATGGACAAAAGATGCTTCCGGATGTCATGGATCAGTATTTTTTGCTTTTCATCCTGTTGATGGAATGCATCAAAATATAATGCGGTATCATATTCTTTTTGCAGGAGTAGCTGCATTTCCAGAAACTGCTGGTTTTTTTCCTGTGTGGAGGTATGAAACCATGCCAGAAAGATATTGATGGCAAGGAGTAAGATGGCACTGATACTTATTAAAATATCCAGAATAAGAGGAAGGGTAACTTTCGTACAGACTGTCATAAGCACTAATGCAATAAAAGCAGATAGCAGGGGAATGATGTTTAAAAACAGAGTGCTTTTGCTGAAAAAAAGTTCTCTTGTAATTCTCTGTTTGATATATATGGATGTGCATTGGAGGATTAGAAAATATAGCAGTTTGCTGATTACGGAAAAGATTACAAGGTTTCTAAAATAAGCCTCTTGTCCATAAAAATTAGATCCAAAATAAAAAAATACACCAGAAATGCATAGTTCGCTCAACAACATGGATATTGTGATAAACAGATCATGGAACAGGGCAGTAAGCAGTTTGGGCTGGTACATGATAAAAATACAGGAAAGATTTACAAGGAAGAACAGGGCAAGATTTAGCCAATAATTATCAAAAAAGGAGCCAGCAAACAGGATAGAATAGCCTGTGAACAGGAAAAAAGCTTCAGCCTGTCTTGGACATTTGGATGGAAAAAGGTTTCTGCAGTATTGCCAGAGGATACATGCCTCCAGAAAATAAACAGCCGCATAACACATCATAACCCACATTTCTTTACCTCGTACTTTCTAAATATAAAAAATAGGCATTCTTAAACTCCGAATATTTTCGTTTTGTCAGATAAGCAGTGTATTGGTCATTATGGAGATGAATTAGTGAACGGTCAAAATCTGTCACATATTTCATGTTGATAATAAAACTTCGGTGTGTCTGAAAAAAGCAGGGCATGCTTAGCAACCGAATCCAATGTTCCATGTTCTGTCTGGCAATAAGATCTCTGCTTAAGGTATGGACAGTAATAGTGCGCCCCATGGCTTCTATTAATATGATTTCTGACGCCGTACAAGTATATATACCCTCTTTGGTTTCAATCGGTATTTTGACATTGGTTGAATTATATAATTGGATAGCATCTTTCATATTTTGAAACAGTCGCTGCTTATCCAGGGGTTTTGATAAATAGCGGAATACACGGAAACGCATGGCATCATCCAAATATTCCACATAGGATGTGATTATAAAAATAATGGTATTTTTGTTCTTCTCCTTTAATTCCTTACCTACATATATGCCATTTAAACCGGGCATTTCTATATCCAGAAAAACAATATCTTTAGAGCCGGCATCAGAAAGTAAGGCTTCGCCACTGTTATAGCAGCATATTTCAGGAGATTTCAGTTTCCTGCTTTTGAAAAATTCCATGATATATTTTTGTAGTTGTTCTAGGATATTTTTATCATCATCGCAAATCAAAATGCGCAAAAAATCACATCCCTTCCGATTTTGTAGTTACTTGTTATTATACATTGAATCAGTAAAATGGCAAGTGAGAATTGCAAAAGGAGTGAATGATGTGCGGTATGCGGACGTATCAATCGGAGAAATCAGTATCCATGTTCCAGAAATTCTGGTTACGTGCAACCAGAATTTCAACGATTTGCGCAATCAGCTTAATGTCGTCCGCATCGCACAGGCGGAGATTATCTGCTATGTTTTGAGTAACATTGCATGAATGCAGGTTTCCCAAAAGAAGAAAATCAGGAGTTGTTTTCAGCCTCTCGCATAATATGACAAATTTCTCTAAACTGGGCTTTTCTCTTCCGTTTTCAATGGCAGACAAGTGGTTGTTTGACACCTCTAATAATTCGGCTAATTTGTTTTGGGTAAGACCGAGTTCCTTGCGCCGTAATCGGATGCGTCTTCCCATAGTAATAAATTGTTCTTCCTGCAAAGTAAAGCCCTCCCTTCGGAATTCATCTTAACAAGGATTATTTGCTAAAAGAAGAATTTAATACAGAATAATTCTGTGTTACATTGAATTTTATTCTGTTATTGTCACTTTGTTCTGGAACACATATAGAAAAAATGTATAATGGAATGAATATGACCAAAAAACATCAAAAATAACTCATTCATGTTTTTTCTGTCGATTTTTTGCAAAAAATAGGTTATTATGCAGTTGGTAACTATAATATCATTACACCTTATTGAAGGGAGGAGCATTTATGAACATAAAAAAGAACATTGCCAGCAAATCTGCGGTAATGGCTGCCAAGGTACTAACAAATGTACTGAAGGCAGATGCAAACTCGACGGCATGCTGTTTGGTATACCAGCCAAAAGCACCGAAGGAACTGTCACGTTTCAGGAGACAGAAATAATGGAGTATATTTCAAGGGTGCTAAGTGAATGGCTGGCTCAGCAGAATGTCATTGAACCCGGCGACAGGGGATTGTATGAGTACGCAATGTATAGTTTCCTGGTTTCTGTTATGCCGTTAGTAATCTTTCTGATTGCTAGCGGCATAGTAGGAATGTTGCCAGAAGGGTTGTTGATTATCATTCCCTTTATGGTTATCAGGAAGTTCAGTGGTGGATATCATGCCAAGCATGCTTATATATGTATGACGATATCTTTGGGATTGCTGGTAAGCAGTTTTTATGTAGTCATTCATTCAGAGTGTGGATGGTTTTTTCATATGCTGGTGGTAATCAGTGGAGCAAGCGTTATAATCAACAGCCCCATTGATTCAGAAAATAAAAAATTGGAGGAAGATGAAATTGATCAATACAGACGTACAACGTGTATGCTGGTAACCATGACAATAGTATTGTATTCTGTTTTGATTCTTTTAAATCAGCGCCATTATGCAGTATGTCTGGCGGTTAGTCTGGTATTGACAGCAATTTTGCAACTGCCATGTATTGTTATAAAGAGAAAATCCTGAAATGAAAAGACTATTTTTGATCAAAATTGACAGAAAAATGTCGTTTCATGCAGATGGTATTGATTTTTTTAATGATTGAGTTATATTTATTTTATAGAGATATATTGTGGACAAGCGAATGAGCGTTTGCCTTTATAACATATATTGTGAATGTTGAGATAATAGGAGTGAAGAATGTGGTATGTAATCCATACGGTGTCGGGAATGGAACAAAAATGTTTGCAGCAATGTGGAATACATCTAGATAGGGATGATTACAATGAAATCTTTATTCCACGATATATTGCTCAGAAACATTTCAAAAAGGAATGGCATGAAGTGGAAAAAGCGCTATTTCCAGGATATCTGTTTGTAGACACTGAAAAGATAGAGTCTGTCATAGAAGGATTGAAAAAGTTTCGACAGTACACGAAAGTGCTGCGGGAAGGAGAAATGGTATCTCCAATTACAGTACAGGAGCAGCAATTTTTGTCCATTATGATGGATCAGCAGCATCTTGTCAGATATTCAGAAGGTTTTTTAATTGGGGAGAAGGTGTGTATTACAACTGGTCCATTAAAGAACTTTGAGGGATATATCAGGACAGTGGATCGACATCGTCGGGTGGCAAAATTGGAAATACCAATCTTTGGTCGCCCTACACCGACAGAAGTAGGCTTTGGGGCGATGAAGAGGGTTAGTGAAAAGGAATTCCGCTGTATGATAGAGAAAAACATACAGAAATATAAGGGGAAATCTCAGGAAAAAGCCGGAAAAATCAGAGTGCTGAGAGGCGTCTTTAAGGGGATGACAGGAAAGTTTTTGCATGCGGATGTAGGACAGGATGAATGGACTGTAGAATTAAAACTCTTTGGTGTTGAGACAAGGGTAGCGTTTCGACGAGAAGAAATAAAGATATTTATATGAAACCGTGCAAGCAAAATGACGAGTGACGCATATTGTGGAGCGGTGGACATAAAGAGCGAGTGAGCGAAGTTTGGAATTGCAGATTGTTGTAAGTATGAGGCGATTTGCGAGTGGCGAAGCTCGCTCTTTATGTTTGTACGACAAGTTTAGTGAAAAATGAAAATACCATATTATAAACTTTTAGCAAAGATATTGTTTATGTAGCAATTTTAGATAATATGAAGTGACCTCACATTTGTAGCAACCTGGATTTACCTGTATACTAGAGTTTAACAAGAACAAAGGTAACAGGGATTACCGCATTCAAAAGGAGCTCACTCATATCAAAAGAATACTAAAAATTGGAATGGATGTCCATACCACAAATTACACATTATGCGCCATGGAACCAATCATCGGTGAGGATGACCGTGTATTTGCAACAATCAAGGTCACACCAGATTATAAAAATATTTTGCTGTTTATTGAAAATCTGAAATTGAAATTTGGATTGAATGATGAATACGATATTCAGTGTGGATATGAGGCAGGCTGTCTTGGATACTCACTGTATAACCAGCTGACAGCCGCAGGAGTAAGCTGTGTAATACTTGCACCAACAACGATGCTTACGCCACAAGGCGTAAGAATTAAAACAGATATGAGGGATGCATATATGATTGCCCAATGTTTGTCATATGGTGGTTGTCATGCAGTTTATATTCCGACAGAGAAAGATGATTCAGTAAAAGAATATCTTCGCATGAGAAATGATCATAAGATTGCTCTGAAGAAAATCAAGCAACAGATCAATGCATTCTGTATCAGACATGGATTTTGTTACGATGGGACAAAATAGACTCAGGCACATTTGAAATGGCTGAGGAAGCTTGAAATCACAAATCAATTGTATCAAGAGACACTTGACGAATATATGGCATCATACGAAGAACAGGAAGCAAAGATTGAGAGATACGATAAACGGATCGGGGAAATCGCGGAGCAGACAAAGTATCATGACAAAGTCAAAAAACTGGAATGTTTTCTAGGAATCAAGACGCATACAGCATTGTCATTGATTCTGGAAACCGGAGATTTTGAAAGATTTGCAAAAGGAAACCAGTATGCATCATATCTTGGACTTGCTCCGGGAGAAAACTCAAGTTCAGACAGTATTCATCGGCTTGGAATAACAAAAGCGGGGAACATTCACTTGAGACAGTTATTGATAGAAGCAGCCGGAGGGATATGTAAGGGAGCAGTAGGACACAAATCAAAAGATTTGCGAGCAAGGCAGAATGGTAATA
>ERZ824480.871-NODE-871-length-31554-cov-11.590463_pt1 | contig 31554 bp, 32 predicted proteins | sample MGYA00519861_ERZ824480 | MGnify/ENA primary metagenome ERZ824480 (study PRJEB31778, sample SAMEA3449152) | human gut metagenome | biome: human gut; feature: human-associated habitat; material: faeces | place: United Kingdom | collected 2010/2012 ... | reverse complement strand
GCCGCGCAAAAGAGCCCGGCTTTGCCATCATCCAGACCACCGACCCGGACAACCCAGTGCTCACCCTTGCCGCTGCACAGGATTACGACGCCTTCTACGAGCAGGAGATCGCTTACCGCAAGCTCGGTTTGTACCCGCCCTTCTGTGGGCTGTGCGTCATCGGCTTTGCCGGTGCAAAGGAGAACGAGGTGGCGCGTGCCGCTGCCCGTTTCTCGGCGCTTTTAGGACAGCAGGCGTCCAAGCAGCCGGATCTGCCCCTGCGCATTCTGGGCCCTACGCCCGGCAGCATTGAAAAGATCAACGACACCTACCGCTATAAGCTTACCGTTAAGTGCCGCAACGACCGCCGCTTCCGCGACCTCGTGCGCAGCACGCTGGCACTGTACGAAAAAGAAAAACTGCCGTCCCGTGCATCGGTCATCGTAGACCTGCACTCGGACGGAGACATCTGAACGGTGGATTGTAAAATGGATAAAATACGCATTAATGATATTCTGAATTTTAGTAAAGAAGAAATACCAAATGTTCGCGTGAAATTCAATATTTACAATGGTTACGATGATCCGTTGGAACTTTATAAAACCGACCCGGATGAAGTAAATATCGACTGGTTTCTGTGGCGTGACCGCCGCCGCTATTTTAGTGTAGGGCAAACGGCGATCTGCTTTTTAAAGATCGGAAATGATACATGGCTCATGACGTGTATCAAGGCGATAACCGGGGAGAAAAAAGTTGATGAAATAAATGGCGGTGTTGGTTACGAGGCGCAGGATGATGCCCGTTACGGGAAATATTTCGGGCGGCTTGTTCTGCGTTATCATAATCCCTGCCGTACAATGGGGCGCACCTATGCGTCAGTAATGGACGAGTTGGAAGTTCTTGAGATTTTGAACGATCAGTTCACTGGCGAGGATTTTCCGGGTTATGAAAATGTACGGCTGAGTTATCGGCAATTGAAAAATGTGATCGACCGGCACCTTCCGGGATGGATCGCAGCGCTGCAAAACCAGAAAGCGGTCTATCTGATTACGGATAACAAGACCGGTAAATTATATGTTGGCTCTGCTACATCGCAGACGGGAATGCTTCTCCAACGTTGGTCAAATTATATTGCTGATGGCCATGGCGGAAACGAAGCATTGAAAGAGCTCGTAAAAAAGCAGGGCTTCGATTATGTAAAAGAAAATTTCCAGTATTCTATCCTTGAAAATTATAATGCAAGGATGGATGACGAATACATTTTGAGACGTGAGTCCTGGTGGAAAGAAACACTTCGGACAAGAGAGTTTGGATACAATAAGAATTAAAAGCTTGATTTGGAGGTACCATTATGGCTATCCGTAATATTGTTAAAGAAGGCGACCCCATCCTGAACAAAGTCTGCCGCCCCGTGACCAATTTTGACGACCGTCTGGCCACCCTGCTGGACGATATGCGTGAGACCATGATCGCCGCCGACGGCGTGGGTCTGGCTGGCCCGCAGGTGGGTATGATGCGCCGCCTGTTCGTGGTGTGGGACACCACCGACGCCCCGGAGGAGATTCCCGAGGATTACGAGTACAAGTTCATTGATTTTGTCAACCCCGAGATCCTCGCCGTTTCTGAGGAAGAGGAGACTGCCTACGAGGGCTGCCTGTCCTTCCCGGGGCACAACGGCGCTGTGACCCGCCCCGTTGCCGTCAAGGTGCGTGCACAGGACCGCAACGGCGAATGGTTTGAGCTGGAAGCTGACGGTCTGCTGGGTCGCTGCATCCAGCACGAGAACGACCATCTGGACGGCATCACCATCATGGAATCCAGCGAGTACTTCTATGAGGATACCGAGGAAGGCAAAAAGGCCGCCCGCGAAGCGAAAGGAAACAACTGATGCGCATTTTGTTCATGGGCACGCCGGATATTGCTGCCGAGTGCCTGAAAGCCCTGTATGCCGCCGGGCACGAGATCTGTGCCGTGTACACCCGGCGAGATAAGCCTGTCGGCCGCAAGCAGGTGCTCACCGCGCCGCCGGTCAAGGAGGTTGCACTGGCGCACGGCACACCTGTGTTCCAGCCCCGCACCCTGCGGGACGGCAGCGAGGATGAAAACATCCACGCCCTCGCCCCGGAGCTGATCGTGGTGGTGGCCTATGGCTGCATCCTGCCGAAGTCCGTGCTGGAAATGCCCCGCTATGGCTGCATCAACCTGCACGTTTCGCTGCTGCCGAAGTATCGCGGCAGCGCCCCAGTACAGTGGTCGGTGCTGAACGGCGATGCCGAGACTGGCGTTTCCATTATGCAGATGGATGAGGGTCTGGATACCGGCGATGTGCTGTACTGCAAAAAAATCACCATCGACCCCGAGGAGACCAGCGGCGAATTGTTCGACCGCGTTACCGCTGTGGGTGCCGAAGCCCTGTGTGAGACCATTCCCCAGATCGCAGCAGGCACCCTGACGGCTGTGCCGCAACAGCACGAAAACGCCACCCTTGCCCCCATGCTGAACAAGGAGATGGCAGAGTTCCACCTGACCGACTCTGCCGCCCATATCCATAACTGGGTGCGCGGCATGAATCCTTGGCCGGGTGCGTGGTTTATCACTTCCGGCGGTAAAAAGCTCAAGGTGATGTCCTGCCGCGTGGCTGCCGCCAACGGCGAAGCCCCCGGCACTGTGCTGGCTACAAAGCCCCTGACCGTAGCCTGCGGCGAGGGTGCTATCCAACTGCTGGAAGTCGTGCCGGAGGGCAAAAAGCCTATGGACGGTACTGCCTTTGCAGCAGGTCTGCGCTTGAAAACGGGGGATAGCCTCTGATGGCCGCAAATCCGCGTGCGGCAGCGGTTGCCGCACTGGTACGGCAGGAGCAGGACGGCTTTTCCAATCTGGTGCTGGACGCAGAGCTCAAGCGCCAGAAGCTGGAAGGCCGGGATAAGGCTTTTGCAAGTGCCATCTTCTACACCGTATTGGAGCACCGCGGCACGCTGGACTATATTCTGGAGCAGTTTCTGCCCAAGGGTCTGGCGAAGCTGGATGCACCCGTGCGGGAGATTCTGCGCGCTGCACTGGCACAGGCACACTATATGCAGGTTCCTGTCTCTGCTGCGGTGAACGAGGCAGTCAAGCTGACCCGTACCTTTAAAAAATCCAGCGCCTCCGGCCTTGTCAATGCCGTGCTGCGCAAGGCCTGCGGCTATGAGTTAGACGCTGCCGTCTTTAAAGACGAGATCCAGCGCCTGATGGTGCTTGGCTCTGCCGGGCGGGATGTGGCAGAATTCCTCCACAAGAACTACCCGGACGAAGCACTGGGCATCCTGACCTATCAGGCCGATGGCGGCTTGACCAGCCTGCGCGCAAACCCCCTCAAGGCCAGCGCTGCGCAGCTGTGTGCGCTGCTTACAGAGCAGGGCGCAGCAGAGGTGCGGCAGGGCATCGTGCCCGGCAGTGTGCTGGCACGGTTCGCGGGCAGCCCGGCGGACAACGAGCTGTTCCGGCAGGGATACTACCATGTAGAAGGACAGGCCAGTCAGCTGGCAGCCCTTTGCGTGGGCGCAGCCCCCGGTGAAACGGTGCTGGACCTGTGCGCTGCCCCCGGCGGCAAAACGATTTTGCTGGCCGAGCAGATGCAGGGCACAGGAACACTGTACAGTTGCGATGCAGCCGAAAACCGTGTGGGGCTGATCCGCACCGCGGTAGACCGCATGGGCTTTACCGGGGTGCATACCCTTTGTAATGATGCCACCAAACCGAACCCTGCACTGCCCATGGCAGACCGCATCCTGACGGATGTGCCTTGCAGCGGCTTGGGCATTCTGGCAAAAAAGCCGGATCTGCGCTATAAAAAGCTGGAAGCTGACCGGCAGGCAGAACTGCTTGCCACACAGGCGGCAATTCTGGATACCGCTGCGGCGCTGCTCAAGGCGGGCGGGCGACTGGTCTACTCCACCTGCACCATCGACCCGGCAGAAAATCAGCAGCAGATCGCAGCCTTTTTGCAGCGCCACCCGGAATTTGCGGTCTGTGCACCGGAGGTACCGCTGCCCGCCGGAATGACGGCAGGGGAGTACGGCTGCCTCTCAGTGCCCACTCGCACCGGCATGGACGGTTTTTTCCTGTGTGTGCTGCAAAAAGCCGCCGGAACGCAATAACCACGACTCTCTGAGGGCCGTATCCTGTTATAGGAGAACAGAATGGAACAAAAACGCTGTATTTCTTCCCTGACGCTGGCAGAATTGACTGCCGAGCTGAAAGCTCTGGGGCAGCCGGGCTTCCGGGCGAAGCAGATCTTCCACTGGGTACACCAGAAACTGGTCACCGAATTTTCTGCCATGACCGACCAGCCCAAGACCCTGCTGGCAAAGCTGGAAGAAACCTTTTATATCGCTGCACCGCAGATCGAGCGTCGTCAGGAGGCCAAGGACGGTACTGTGAAGTATCTGCTGCGCATGGCGGACGGCAACTGCATCGAGACCGTTGTCATGCGCTACCACTACGGCAATACCGTGTGCGTGTCCACGCAGGTGGGCTGCCGCATGGGCTGCCGGTTCTGCGCCTCCACACAGGCGGGGCGGGTGCGCAACCTTGAAGCGGGCGAGATCTGCTCCGAGATCTACACCGCCCAAAAGGATATCGGCGAGCGTATCTCGCATATCGTGCTTATGGGCATCGGCGAGCCGCTGGATAACTTTGACGAGGTAATGCGCTTTTTGGAAAATATCACCTCGCCCGAGGGCGTCAATATCGGCATGCGCAATATCAGCCTTTCCACCTGCGGTCTTGTCCCCAAAATCGACCAGCTGGCGGAGAAAAAGCTGCAGCTTACCCTTTCCATCTCGCTGCACGCACCTACCAACCAGATCCGCAGCAGCATGATGCCGGTCAACGATGCCTACCCGGTGGAGCAGCTGATCCAGACGGTGCGCCGGTATCAGGAGACCACCGGCCGCCGGGTCAGTTTTGAATATTCCATGGTGCGCGGTGTCAATGATTCTGATGTCTGCGCAAAGCAATTGGCAGACCTGATCCGGGGCATGGGCGCGCATGTAAATCTGATCCCCATCAACCCGGTGGACGGCAGCCCGTATTCCGCTACGGATGCAGCCAATGTGCGCCGGTTCCAGCAAAAGCTTGAAAGCCTTGGCGTAAACGCCACGGTGCGCCGCCGCCTTGGCAGCGAGATCAGTGCCGCCTGCGGCCAGCTACGCCGCGACGAAATGAACGGCAAGGCATAAATAGAGGGAGAAACCTATGAAACTTGCAGGAAAAACGGATGTAGGACGCGTCCGGCAGGACAATCAGGATGACTACCGTGCCGGGGAGCTGCCCGGCGATGCAGCCTGGGCGCTGGTGTGCGATGGCATGGGCGGCGCACGCGGCGGGCGGGAAGCCTCGCAGTGTGCATGCAGCGTCATCGAGCGCTGCTTTCAGGAGCAGTACAGCCAGTGCATCCCCGGCGAAGAGGAGACTTTTTTAAAGAAGGCGCTGCTCAGCGCCAACCGCTATGTGTTCCAGAAGGCACTGCGGGAGGAGTCTCTGGCCGGTATGGGCACCACCGCTGTCTGCGCTCTGGTGCGCGGCGGCAATGCCTATCTGAGCCACGCGGGCGATTCCCGCGCCTATCTGTACCGGGACGGTAAACTGGCGCAGCTGACCCACGACCACTCCTATGTACAGGAGCTGGTGGACTGCGGCACTATTACGCAGGAGCAAGCAGAGCATCACCCGCAGAAAAACATCATTACCCGGGCACTGGGCGTGGACTACCGGCTGGAGCCGGAGTTCACCACCGTGGCGCTGCAGGCAGGGGATGTTCTGCTGCTATGCACGGACGGTCTGACCAATGCTGTGCCTATGGAGCAGCTGGAACAGCTGCTGCGCAGCGAGTCTTTTTACGACCTGCCGGATGCTCTGATCCGCACCGCTAACGAAAACGGCGGCCCGGACAACATCACCGCCCTGCTGGTGGGGATAGAGCCGATGGAGGTGCGCCATGGATAACCTGATCGGTAAAAGACTGGACGGCCTGTACGAGGTGCAGGAGCTGATCGGCTCCGGCGGTATGGCCAATGTATATAAGGCGGTCATGCGGGGGCAGAACGGCCCTGTGCCCGCCGGGACTGTGGTGGCCGTTAAGGTGCTGCGGCAGGAGTATATGCACGACCCGGATCTTGTGCGCCGCTTTAAAAACGAATCCAAGGCTATCTCGCTGCTGAACCACCCCAATATCGTTAAGGTATACGATGTTTCGGTCAACGACCATCTGCAGTATATTGTCATGGAGTATGTGGACGGCATGACGCTGCGGGAGTACCTCAACGAGCGGGGCGGCAAGCTTTCCAGCCGGGAGACCGTGCACTTCATCTCCCAGATTCTCAAGGCGCTGGAGCATGCCCACGCCAACGGCATCGTGCACCGGGATATCAAGCCCCAGAATATTATGCTGCTGGATAACGGCCAGCTGCGCATGATGGACTTCGGTATCGCCCGTATTTCCCGGGCAGATAACCAGATGCTGGCCGGCAAGGCGATGGGCAGCGTGCATTATATCAGCCCGGAGCAGGCAAAAGGGGACGAGACCGACTGCACCAGCGACATTTACTCGGTAGGCGTCATGATGTACGAGATGCTCTCCGGTCATCTGCCCTTTGATGCCGATGATGTGGTGGAGGTCGCCATCAAGCAGATCTCGGACGAGCCCCGCTCGCTGCATGATTTGGCACCGGAGGTGCCCTATGCGCTGGTGGAGATCACCGAAAAGGCTATGGCCAAGCTCCCCCAGAACCGCTACCCCTCGGCACGGGCGATGCTGGAAGCACTGGATACCTATGTGCAGAACCCTTCCGTGCTGTTTGAATATCAGTATATTACAGAAGAAGCACCCGAAAAGGTGGTGAAACGTACCATGAACCAGAACCGCGCGATCCGTCAGAACGAACAGCCCGCCCCCCGCAAAAAAGGCAAGGGAAAACCGGGCAAAAAACGCCGCACTGTCTTTTTGCCGGCCTTGTTCGGCATCACCATTGCCTTTGCACTGGCCTGCATGGCACTGTGCTGGATGATCCTGAACGATTCCTCCAATCTGATGAACAACAAGGCCGATGTCACCCTTGAAGACTATATCGGCATGACCAAGGATCAGGCCATGGCCACGGATCAGATCGCATCCGGCCAGATCTCCCCGGAGTGGGAAGAAGAGTACAACAGCAACTATGCTGCCGGTTATATCTATAAGCAGTCGCCGGTGTCCGGCCGCACCGTCCGCGAAGGTCAGAGCGTGACTTTGACCGTCAGTCTGGGCACCCAGTATGTCACGGTGCCGGACTTGACCAACTATGTGCAGACCGATGCAGAGCAGCAGCTCAAGGCACTGGGCGTTTCGGTGCTGGTCACGCAGGCTGTGGATACCACCGTGGCTTCCGGCGCGGTCATCCGCACCGACCCTGCCGCCGGTACGCAGGTGGCGGCAGGCTCTACGGTCATCCTTTATATCAGCCGTCCGCAGGTGTCCACCACTACCAAGGTGCCCTCGCTTACCGGCATGAGCGTGGATGACGCCCGCACTCTGCTGGTGCAGAATCATCTGGGTCTTGGCAGCCAGAGCGAAGAATACAGCGACCAACCCGCAGGTACAGTGCTCAGCCAGAACCCGGCGGCAGGTGCTACCGCAAAGCTGAACAGCCGCGTAAATGTTGTGGTCAGCGCAGGCGCTGCACCGGCGCAGGAGCCGGAGCAGCCTAGCGGTGACGGCACTTCCGGCACCACGGGCGAAGGCTCTACCGGCGGCGAGAGCACCGGCGGCAGCAGCGAGCCGAGCTCCAGCAGCAGCTCCACAGGCGGCGGTATTCTGGACTGGTGGTCCTCGCTGCTGGGCTGACGGAGGATGTGCATGAACGGTTATATCGTAAAAGGCATTGGCGGCTTTTACTATGTAAAAACGCCGGACGGTATCGTGGAGTGTAAGCCCCGCGGCATCTTCCGCAAGCAGAAGATCACCCCTGTGGCAGGGGATGAGGTGACGTTGGAAACTGAGAACGGTGCAGCGGTCATTGCGCAGATCGCCCCCCGTAAAAACGTTTTTGTGCGCCCGCCGGTGGCAAATCTGGATGTGCTGTTCCTTGTGGCAAGCACTACCCAGCCCACCCCCAGCACCTTGGTGCTGGATAAGCTTTCTGCCATTGCGGTGGATAAAGGCGTACAGCCGGTGGTGGTGTGCACCAAAAGCGACCTTGTCGAGGCGGATTTTCTGGCAAACGCCTACGCAAAGTCCACTCTGCCGTTTATCCGCATCGACTACGAAAGCGGTGCCGGGCTGGACGAAATAAAACAGTGGATCAACGGCAGATTGTGCGCTTTCTGCGGGAACTCCGGCGTGGGTAAATCCACCCTGCTGAACGCGCTGCTGCCGGATGCTGCCCGCGAGACCAGCGCCATCAGCCAGAAGTTGGGACGCGGCCGCCACACCACCCGTGAGGTGACCGTCTTTGAAGCCTACGGCGGACGCATTGCCGACACCCCGGGCTTTGCCAGTCTGGAAGCCAACCGCGCCGGATTCATCCCCAAGGAGAATCTGGAGCACGCCTTCCCGGAATTTGGCCCTTATCTTGGTCAGTGCCAGTTTACCGGCTGCTCCCACCGCAGCGAAAAAGGTTGTGCTGTGCGGGCAGCGCTGGCAGAGGGCAAGCTTTCCAAGACCCGGTACGACAGCTACTGCGCCATGTACGACGAGGTAAAGGATGTCAAGGACTGGCAGCGCCCGAAAGTGTAAAACGGAAGGAAGAATAAAATGTCCCGTTGTGTGATCCTTTCCGCCTGCCCGGTGCAGCCGGAACTCAAACACCTGTTGCGCAGTGATGATTTTATCATTGCCTGCGATGCGGGCTACCGCAACTGCGAACGGCTGGGCTGCAAGCCGGATATCATTGTAGGCGATTTTGATTCCGCTCCCTGTCCGCAGCAGAATGCGGACGATATCGTGGTACTGCCCCACGTCAAGGACGACACCGATACCGAGTATGCCGCAAAGCTCGCGGCGCAAAAGGGCTTTGACGAGGTGCTTTTGCTGGGTGCACTGGGCGGCAGGCGGGTGGAGCATACCCTTGCAAACCTGTGCACCGGCCTTGGGCTGGAGCAGCGCGGCATCCGTGCCGCCTTGCAGGACGAGCGCTCCCGCATCACCTTTGTGCTGCCGGGCGAGAGCCGCTGCTACCCCAAGGAAGAGTTTTTCTACTTCTCGGCCTTCCCCATGGAGGGGCGCGCCGAGGGTGTGTACGAAAAAGGCTCCTTCTATGAGCTGGAAGATGCCGTGCTCACAGCAGGCTATCCGCTGGGTGTGAGCAACGAGTACGCCGAAGGCTCAAGCTGCATCACCATCAGCACCCGGCAAGGCGCGCTTGTGGTGGTGGAGACCATCGCAGATTGAACCCTTCCCGGAACATTTTTGCCTGTCAGACGCTATAATGGGGTAAACATGAGCGAAAGGCGGGGTAGAGATGCAGGTAGTGGTCATTCGCAGCCCGAAAGCGCTGTGCGGCATTCTGCGCAAGCTGTTCGGCATCCGCAAAGAGAACTGAATCCATAAAAGGCCGGTGTGTGGCACAACTGCTGCACACCGGCCTTTTGCTGTCGGCATACCGTTGCTTGCCGCTGCATACACTCTTACGGAAACGGACAGGGAAAGGAGCGCACTGCACATGGAACTGAAGATATTCCGGGACACGCTGCCGCAGGGCGGGGCGGGCTGTACCATAAAAGCAGAACTTCCGCTGGAGACTGAGATCCGCATCTCGGATGACCTACCGCCGGTGGGCAAGCTGGTCAAGTGCTTTATCCGCCCGGTGGTGCTGCAGCGGCAGTTGCAGCCGGGCAGACTTACCTTAGAGGGCTATCTGCGCTGCACGGTGTTTTACCAGAGCGAAGTAGAAAAAGGCCTGTGCCAGACCGAGCAAAAGCTGCCCTTTACCCGGCAATTGGAGCTGCCGGAGCTGGCCTTTACGGCATGGACAGCCGTGGTGGAAGGGCAGACAGAGTACCTCAACACCCGCGCAGCAGAAGACCCGCGCCGTATTGAGGTGCGGGGTGCCTATGGGCTGGTGGTCACGGTGCACACCCAGTGCAAGACCGAGGTGATCACCGCACTGGCAGATGGCGGCATTGAGCAGCAGCTGCGTACATTGCAAGGTGTGCGAAGCGTGGCTGTGCTGGATAAGCTGGTTACCTTAGAGGGAGAGCTTGTCTTTGCAAAGCCCCCGGCGGCTGTACTGGATATTACTGGCAACGCCTGTGTGGCAGAGGTAAAGCTGCTTGCCGGAAAGGCTGTGGTTAATGGGGAGCTGCGGGTGCAGTGTGCATGGCGGGCAGAAGGGGACACTGCCCTGCAAAGTCAGGCGGCGGCGCTGCCCTTCCAGCAGGTGATAGATTTAGAAGGTATTACCGAGGACTGCCGCTGCCTGTGCGTGGCAGAGCCGGTGGGCTTTACCCTGTCGCAGGCAGAAAGCGCCGCCGCCCAGCTGACGGCGAATGTCATGCTGCATCTGCGGGCATGGCGCAGCTACCAGCTGCAGGTGGCAGTGGATGCTTTTTCCACCAGATTTGAAACGGAGCTCACGCCGCAGCCGCTCGTTACAGAGCAACTGCTCTGCACCCTGAACGATACCGCCACCGCCACAGGCTCCGGTCCGCTGCCGGATGCAGGGGCGCAGCTGCGGGCCTGCTTTGTGCACTATGGCCCTCAGCAGGCCGTCCAAAAAGGGGAGGGCTTGGTGCTTGCCGCAAAGGCGGTGGTAACAGCCCTTGCAGAGAACACCCTCGGTGAACTGGAAAGCTACGAGAAAACCTTGGAGGTCGCAGTCCCGCTGCCCATCACGCCGCCGGAGGGAACGGTGCTTGTGCCGGAATGCTGGCTGAGCACCGAGAACGTGCAATGCACCTGTGCGGGCGGCACACTGGAAGCTACGATTACTGTCCGGGCAGAGGGCGCGATTTTAGGCTGCACCACCAGCCCGGTCATCGGCAACATCACCCTTGGCGACCCGCTGCCCGATACCGACCCCGAGATCGCCTTGCGTATCTACTACGCACAGGCCGGAGAGGAGGTGTTTGCAGTGGCCCGGCGGTTCCATGTGGCTCCGGCGCAGATCCTTGCGGCAAACCAGCTGGAAGAGGAGCTTTCCAGTCTGCCGCAGGCACAGCGGCTGCTGATCCCGGTCACCTGAGCCGCAAACTTAACTGGACCCCTTTCCCGGATGGCACAAGCTGCCGCGCCGGGGAGGGGGATTCTTTTTTACCTGTGCCTGCGCAAAAAAGCGGCACAAAGAATTACTAAAATTCACTACAAAAGGATGCCTAAAATAAAACGCATTATCGATGTAAAATATAACGAATATACGTCTAGTATCTTTTATAAGTGATTATAAGTCAACATGCAAGCTGTGCTGATATCGATTTCAAAACATGAGAACACTTCAAAAATACGATTTGTATTTAACGCTTTGCAGACCATCCATGGATGTGGTATACTAAGGAAGATGCAAATGCAAACGACTGCCGCTCGTCTGCTGTGTCCGGTGTACAGCACTGTTTCTGCCGGGAGAGCAGCACGGCGGGCGGCAAAATGATATCGCAGGAGAGTGGAACATTTGGAACTGGAACAGGCTAAAAAGCGCGTGGAAGAGTTGCGCGCTGTTATTGAGAAAAACAACCGGCTTTACTACGATCAGGATGCGCCGGAGCTGGAAGATTTTGAATACGATGCCCTGACGCGAGAATTAAAGGAGCTGGAAGCACAGTTTCCCCAGCTGATTACAGCAACATCGCCCACCCAGAAGGTAGGCGGCACCGCCAGCAGCAAGCTGCCTAAGGTGACCCACGCTGTCAAGATGGAAAGCCTGCTGGATGCGTTCTCCTTCGATGAGCTACGGGACTTTGACCGCCGCGTCCGCGAGGCCGGAGTAGAGCCGGAATATGTCGTGGAGATCAAGATCGACGGTCTTTCCTGCAGCTTGGAGTACGAGAACGGGCAACTTGTCCGTGCCTCCACCCGCGGTGACGGCGTGGTGGGCGAGGACGTTACCGCAAATGTGCGAGCCATCCGCAGCATCCCCAAGACCCTTAAAGATGCTCCGGAGTTTCTGGAAGTGCGCGGCGAGGTGTATATGCCGCACAAGGCCTTTCAGCACCTGTGCGCCGAGCAGGAATTACAGGGTGCTGCGCCCTTTAAAAACCCCCGCAATGCAGCAGCCGGATCTCTGCGGCAAAAGGACGCCCGCATCACCGGCAGCCGTGGGCTTTCTATCTTTGTGTTCAATGTGCAGCAGATCCGGGGCAAGACCCTGACCAAGCACTCCGAAAGTCTGGATTACCTCAAGAGCCTTGGCCTGCCCGTGTCGCCGCGCTACCATGTGGTGCATGATATCGAGGACGCCATTGCCGAGATTGAAAACATCGGGCAGAACCGCTCCAAGCTGGATTTTGACATGGACGGTGCTGTTATCAAGGTGAACGATTTTGCGCAGCGGGAGCTGATGGGTTCTACTAACAAATTCCCGCGCTGGGCCATCGCCTTCAAGTACCCGCCGGAGGTCAAGGAGACCACTCTGCGCAGCATTGAGGTAGCTGTGGGCCGCACCGGCGTGCTCACCCCCACCGCCTGCTTTGACCCGGTGTTTCTGGCAGGCACTACGGTAGCTCGCGCCACCCTCCACAACGAGGACTTTATCCGGCAGTTCGGGCTGTGCATCGGGGACACCATTCAGGTGCGCAAGGCGGGCGATATCATCCCGGAGGTTATCGGGGTCACCCATCATGCGGAGGACGCTGAGCCCTACACCATGCCCACGGTCTGCCCCTCCTGCGGCGCGCCGGTGGTGCATCTGGAGGACGAAGCCGCCCTGCGCTGTGTGAACCCGGAGTGCCCGGCACAGGCGTTGCGCAATATCATTCATTTTGCCTCCCGGGATGCCATGGATATCGAGGGTTTGGGCGAGGCAGTGGCCACCCAGTTGGTGGAAAAGGAGCTGGTGCATTCTGCAGCAGATATCTACACGCTGACCCGGGAACAGCTGCTGGAGCTGGACAAATTCAAGGAGAAAAGCGCAGACAATTTGTTACAGGCCATCACTGCCTCCAAGCAGAACAATCTGGATAAGCTTTTGTTCGGCTTTGGCATCCGCAATATCGGCGATAAGGCAGCCGCGCTGCTGGCAGAGCATTTCGGCACGCTGCAAGCCATCCGAGAAGCCACCGCAGAGCAGGTCAGTCAGATCGACGGCTTTGGCGGCGTGATGGCACAAAGCGTGGTGGAATTCTTTGCCAAGGAAGGCACTGCCGACCTTGTGCACCGCTTGGCAGATGCCGGGGTCAATATGCAGTGGAAGGGTGAGCCGAAGGGAGACAAGCTGGCAGGCAAAACGCTGGTTGTCACCGGTACGCTGGAAACGCTCTCCCGCAACGAAGCCGAGGCATTGATCGTGAAAAACGGCGGCAAAGCCAGCGGCTCCGTCTCCAAAAAAACAGCCTATGTGGTGGCCGGTGCGGCGGCGGGCTCCAAGCTGACCAAAGCGCAGGCGCTGGGCGTGCCGGTACTGACCGAACAGGAATTTCTTACCATGCTGCAAGATGCCCCGGCAGAACCGGAAACGACTTAAAGCGGCTTTCCTGAACGTCGAAATACAGATAATTTCAAAAGCTTCTGCAATGCTGTTGCAGGGGCTTTTTTGTTTTCTGATTCGCGGTTCTAAGAACGCACAAAGCGCATACAATGCTAGCACAAAGCTTTCGTGGAAGGAGAAACTAAAGTGGACGAGTATTACCGGGCCGTCAGAGCCCTTCCCGCTTGGCTGGCAGCGCCGCTGTCACAGCTGCCCGCACAAACAGTAGTGCATATACAGGAGCTGCGGCTGCGCACAGACTGCGCGGTCACATTTACCGTGCAGGGGCGGCAATGCCCCGCTTCTGCGTTGCCGGGTTGTTCTCCGGCATTGGCTGCAATGCGGCTGGACGCGCTGCAAATAGAGGAGATCTTCCACACCCTTTGCAACGGCTCAGTGCACACCCATGAAAGGGAACTTTCCGAGGGCTACCTGACCACCGCTGCCGGAAACCGTGTGGGCGTGGCAGGGCAGTTCGTGCAGCGGGAAGGGCATGGCATCACCCTGCAAAAGGTCACTTCGCTCAACCTGCGTATCGCACGCAGCTGCACCATCCGTCTGCTGCCTGCACTGGACAAGCTGCTGGAGCAGCATTTTACCGGGCTGCTGGTGGTGGGAGAGCCCGGCAGCGGCAAGACCACCCTGCTGCGCACCATTGCCCGGACACTGGCTGAGCGGCAGCGTCTGGTGGCGGTGGTGGACGAGCGGAACGAGCTTTTCCCGCCGGAGCAGGCTTTGCCGCCGCTGGAGCGCATTGGCGGAGTGGATAAAGCCCGCGCCGTCCAGATGGCGCTGCGTACGCTGGCACCACAGGTGATCCTGCTGGACGAGCTGGGTAGTCTGGAGGAAACGATGGCACTGGAACAGGGCTTTTTCAGCGGGGTGGACTTTATTGCCAGCATCCATGCGCCGGACGCTGCACAGGCACGATGCCGTCCGCAGGTACAGGCATTACTGCAACGCGGGATGCTGCGGCAGCTGGTCGTCCTTGCCGGGCGGGAGACGCCGGGCTGCATCCGGGAAGTGTGCGCCGTATGAGCGGCCTTCTGCGCGGGTTCGGCTTGTTTTTGCTCCCGTTGTGCGGTTGGCTGGCAGGGGATGCGGTACAGGCCAGAACCGCTCAGCATCTCGCTGCCCTGCAGCGCACCATCGAGCTGCTGCAACGCATCCGGCAGGAGATCCAGTACCGCCGGGCAGATCTGCAAAGCCTTTACCGGCAGCTTTGCCGCGAGGGGCTGTTGGCGCAAACTCCCGGCGGTACATTGCAGCAGCTGCCTGCGCCGGAACAACTCTCTGCGGCAGAGCGCGCCTGTTTTACAGAGTGCTTTTGCGGCATCGGCCGCGCAGAGGCTGCACAGGAATGCGAACGGCTTAGCTACTATACGGCGCGGTTCGAGGACTATTTACAGCAGGCGCGCCGCACAGCACAGCGGCAGGCCGGTCTGCCGCACCGTCTGGGACTGGCAGGCGGCATGATGCTGGCGCTGCTCTTTTTGTAAAGGCTGTTTTGTAAAGGCTGTACGGAACAAAGGAGAAACGGATGGATATCGAGCTTGTGTTCAAAATTGCGGCCATCGGCATCATCGTCGCGGTGCTCAATCAGCTGCTCATCCGCTCCGGGCGGGAGGATCAGGCCATGATGACCACGCTGGCGGGGCTTGTTGTGGTGCTCTCCATTCTGGTCAAGCAGATCAGTGCCCTGTTTGCCACGATCCGGTCTTTGTTTGCGCTATGAGTGCGGCGGTTCCGGTGCTGACGGCGCTGCTGCTGGCAGCCTTTGCGGGTATTCTATTGCAGCGGTATTCCCCGGCGTTTGCACTGCTGCTTTCGCTGGGCGCTGCGGTGTGGCTGCTGCTCCGTCTGGCGCAGCCGCTGCGCGGGGTGCTGCAAGCAATGGTACAGCTGGGACAGCGCACCAATGCACAGGCTTTTTTCTGTCTTTTGCGCAGTGCAGGGATTTTGCTGCTGGCAGATTACGTCCGCACCCTCTGTGAGGAAGCCGGAGCGGATACGCTTGCATGGTGCGCCGGGCTGGCGGGACGGTGTCTCGTGCTGGCGGCGGTGTGGCCGCTGCTGGAACAGATCTTCCAGACGATTTGGGGGCTGGTGGGATGAAAAAACGCGGCCTTATCATTTGCATGGTAATACTGAGCATCCTGTGCAGCAAAACCGCTCTGAAAGCTGCGGCGGCAGAGACAACGCCGTGGCAGACCTATCTCGACAAAGCACCTGTACAGGCTGAGCAGTTTGCGGTAGACCCGCTGGGCACCTTGCTGCGTTTGTTTACTGCTGAGCCGGTGCAATTGCTGCGGGATACGTTGCAACAATATGCTGATATTCTGTTGTTTTTATCGCTGGCGGCCGGGCTTGCATTTCTCTTACAGGACACCGCCGACAAAGCACTGCTGGAACTGGCGGCTGCCGGTGGCTGCGGCGTTTTATTGTGGCAGGAACTGGACAAGCTTGCTGCCGCCTTGTGCACTCGGATGGCCGGGTGGAAAAGCTATCTGCTGGGCTTTTTGCCGGTATACAGCGGTGTACTGACAGCCGGCGGCGAATGGAACGCCGGAGCTGCCGCAAATGGCTTTCTGCTCACGGTGCTGTGCTTTATTGCACAGGCGGTCACCCTCTGGCTGCAACCACTGCTGCGCAGCTACCTTGTCATCAGCATGGCCTGTGGCATCAGCTCCCGCAAAAGCCTGTCCGAGGGCTGCACTCTGACCGGGCGGCTGCTGCGGCAGGCCATCGGCTGGTCGGGTAAAGCGTTCGCCGCCTTGATGAGCCTGCAGCGCGTAGTCACGGTGCAGCTGGATCGTTCTGCCTCTCGTCTGGGACAGCTGCTGACCGGCAGCGTGCCCATTGTGGGACAGGCGCTGAGCAGCGCGGCAGACGCAGTGCTGGCCGGGATGCAGCTGCTCAAAAGCACCCTTGGCATTGCCGCATTGCTCAGCATCGGGGCGGAGTTTGTGCCCTTGTATCTCGGGCTGCTGGTGCATCTGTTTTTTCTGTCCTGCTGCGGATGGCTTGCCGGGATCGGCGGGCTGGAGCATTGCCATAAGCTGCTGCAATGCTTTGCCGAAGCCGTGCGCTGCATGGCGGCAGTTACAGCTTTGTTTTTCATGTTGTTTGTAGTGGGCATCGTGCTGCTGATGCTGGCAGGGGGTGGTTAGATGCAGGCGTTTCAGCGGGCTGCGGCAGTGTTCTGCATGGCGTGCATCGGGGCGGAACTGGTCAGCCTTTTTGGCGGGCAAAGCTGGGCTGGCCGGTGCATAAAAGCCGTAGCCGGGCTATATATTTTAGCAGTCCTTCTTGCGCAGTTGCCGCACCTGCCGGGCAAGGTTATGACCGCTTTTTCGGGGAATACAGCCCCGGCGGCCACATCCACTGCACAGCCGGATGCACTGGAAACGAAGATCCTGACTGAGACCAAGGCTCAACTGGAAGAGTATTGCACTGCACAGTGCCGACAGCAATTCGGGTTGGATATTCGTGTGACGGTCACGCTGGAAAAAGCCGGGCAGCAGGTCATGGTAAAAAAGGCTGTTGCTGCCTTCCCGGCGGGCTGTACCGCTACACAAAAACAGGCGGTGCTCAGCTTTTTGCAGCAGACGCTGGGCACCGCTCCTACGGCGGCGGAGGAGAGTGCACCATGAAAAAGAACGAATTGCTTTCCGTTTTCCACGCTCTGAAAAGCGGCAAAAATCGCACCTCGCTGGCGGTGGTAGTCGGTGTGCTGGCAATGCTGCTACTTTTGTTGTCGGAGCTTTTACCCAGCGGGAACACGCAGAAAGCGGCGGTATCCACCGCCCAAACAGCTACCGTCAGCCAGTACCAGGACCAGCTGGAGCAGCAGCTGGAAGAACTGATCAACCAGCTGCAAGGGGCGGGGCACACAACGGTCATGGTCACTCTGTCCACCGGGGAGGAGACCGTCTATGCATTGGACACCCAGACGGGGGATATGCAGCAGCAGGAGACGCACGTTCTTTTACAGGATGGCTCTGCGCTGGCTGAGACAACCTATCTGCCGCAGGTCTGCGGGGTCGCCGTGTTGTGTGAGGGCGGGGGAGATGTCCGCGTTGCAGCCCGTATCACGGAGCTGCTGCATTCGCTGCTGGATCTGCCCACAAACCGCATCTGTGTGGAGCAGCGCAAGCGCTGACCCTCTGCTTTTGTCAAGTACCACAATTGCTTACCGAAATACCAAAGGAGGAACCGTTTTATGAGAGCACTTTCCAGAAACACCCGCAGGGTCACCGCTCTGACGCTAGCGGCGGCGCTGGTCGTTGCCGTCTACTTAAATTGGCAGTATGCCCGGGCAGACATCACCCCGCAGACAGAGGAAGACACCCTCATGGTCTCGGCAGAGCCGGTGGAAGCAGATGCGGAGACCACCATCACGGATGCACTGCCCACAGAGGCAGAAGCCGTCTCCGGTGCCAGCAAAAACTATGGCGAAGCACAGCTTGTCAGCGTTGCAAACGACAGCGGTACCCGCTTTTTTGAACAGGCTCGTCTCAAGCGGGAAAAGGCACATGACGAAGCCATGGACACCCTGCAAAAGAGCCTGAAGTCCTCCTCCCTGACAGCCGAGGAGAAAAAGGAGTACACCGCACAAATGGCGGCCGGGCTGGAAGATCTGAACGCAGAAAACGAGATCGAGACGCTGGTGCGTGCCAAGGGCTTTGCGGACTGCCTGTGCTTTTTGCAGGCAGGGCGGGCGGATCTGACCGTGATGACGGCAGGCGAGCCGCTCACAGCGGCACAGGTGGCGCAGATTCGGGATGTGGTGATGAACAAAAGCAGTGTGACCGCCCAGAATATCACGGTGGTGGAGGTGAAGTAAGCGTTCTTTATTTATGCTGACACCCCGGCGGCGCAGATGCAGCTTTTCTTGCAGGCAGAAAGCTGTATGCACTGCCGGGATGCCATTCCGTGCTGATTTCCATCTTTCTTTTCCAAACAAGTATTGAAATTGCCCCCGCATTGATGGTATAATAACTCTATCAAAAACGAATGCTGCGTGCCTTTATGCATAGCGCAAGGGCGCGTTTGAACAAAAAAGGCAGCTACGGCAGGCCAGTTTCAGAGTATTGAAACCACTGCCGCAACCGCCTTTGGATGGAGGACAGCACAATGGATTTACAGAACATGGATCTTCAGGGCGGCAGCCTTCAGATTTCGACCGAGGTCGTGGGTAAGATCGCCCGCTGTGCCGCACTGGAAGTGGACGGCGTTGCCGAGGTGTCCTGCGGCGTGCAGAACAAAAAGCTGAAAAACCTGCTGGAATCTGCCAGCATCCAGCCGCCTGTGGCGGTAGAGATGCGGGACGGCACGGCCAGCATCACCCTGCACCTGATGATGGAGTTCGGCGCACGGATCCCCTCCGTGGCCGAAAAGGTACAGGAAAACGTCAAGTCTGCCGTACAGAACATGACCAATGTGACGGTTAGTCGCGTGGATCTGGTCATTGCAGGCCTTGCCGAGGCGCAGTAACAAATTTAGCAAAAAATCATATCAGAAAACGATCCTCCTCCCGGCACGCCCGGCGGGGAGGGTTTGTATTGCGAAAGGAACATTATGGAAAATATTCTGCCACGTAGAGAAGCCCGTGAAAACGCCTTTTTGCTGGCATTTTCGCAGACCTTCGGTGACATTCCTCTGGCCGAGGCACTGTCCAATCACGCCGAAAACGATGAGGAGCATCCCGTGGACGCCTTCAGCCGTCTGTTGCTGAACGCCTACTACGATCATTCCGCAGAGGTGGATGACGAGATCCGTGCCCATCTGCGCAACTGGACCATGGAGCGTCTGCCCCGCGTCAGCCTGACCGTGCTGCGTCTGGCCGTGGCCGAGATGCTGTTCGGCGGCGAAAACAAGCCCGGTGTTGCCATCAATGAGGCTGTGGAGCTGACCAAGAAGTACGGCGCGGGCGAGGACTATCAGTTTGTGAATGGCCTGCTGGGTGCTGTGGCACGCGACCACGGTCTGAGTGATGAAGCCGTCGCGGAGTCGGCTGAACAGTGAGCCGTTATACGCTCGGGGTCGATACAAGCAACTATGCAACCTCTCTGGCAGTTTTCGATACAGCCGGGGAGGTTGTTTGTGCAAAAAAGCGCTTTTTGCCGGTAAAAGCCGGACAGCTTGGCCTACGGCAGAGCGATGCGCTGTTCCATCATACGGCAGCTCTGCCGGAGATGCTGCAGGAGCTGGCGCAGGAATTCGACCTGACAAAAATAGATGCTGTGGGTGTTTCGCAAAAGCCGCGTCCGGTAGAGGGCAGTTATATGCCCTGCTTTCTGGCCGGTGTCAGTGCGGCAACTGCCTTTGCAGCGGCGCGGGGCATTCCGCTGATCCACACCACCCATCAGCAGGGGCACGCTGCGGCGGCGTTGTATGCAGCGAAAGGCGAGGCGCTGTTCTCCCAGAAGGTGCTATTGTTCCATATCTCCGGCGGCACCACGGATCTTTTGCTGTGTGATCAGGTGCGTACCATCACCACCCTTGGCACCAGTACCGATCTGTACGCTGGTCAGGCGGTGGACCGCGTAGGCGTACGGCTGGGCTTTGGCTTTCCCGCTGGGGCCGAGGTCTCCCGCCTTGCAGCGCAATGCACCGAGGAGATCCGCCCCAAGTCCAGCGTAAAGGGACTGCAATGCAGCCTTTCCGGGCTGGAAAACCAGTGCAACGCCTTACTGGCTGCCGGCAAAGCGCCGGAATACGTCTGCAAGTACTGTCTGCTTTGTGTGGCAGATACCGTTGTCCGCATGACAAAGGCCGCGCAGAAGGAATACCCCGGTCTGCCGGTGGTCTGTGCCGGCGGCGTGATGAGCAGCGATATCATCCGCACATGGGTGCAGCAGCGGCTGCCGCAAGTCTATTTTGTGCCGGGGCAGTATTCCAGTGATAACGCCATCGGCGTGTCCATTCTTGCTGCGCGGGAGGCCGGACTATGGCTGATGTGATCTCGGTATCCGAGCTGAACCACTATGTCAAGATGCTGCTGGATGTGAACGACGGCTTGTTTGATCTTGCCCTGCGTGGCGAGATCGCAAACTTTGTGCAGAACGCCCGCAGCGGTCACTGCTACTTTTCTCTGCGGGATGAAGCTTGCAGCGTAAAGGCAGTGATGTTCCGCACCGATGCCCGCCGTCTGGCATTTCGCCCGGAGGAGGGGATGCGGGTGGTGGTGCGTTGCCGCGCTACCCTCTACGAGCGGGACGGCGCGTTTCAGGTTTATGTGAATGAAATGTTCCCAGACGGTCTGGGCGCAGCACAGCTTGCTCTGGAACAGCTGAAAGCCCGGCTGGAAAAGGAAGGTCTGTTCGACCCTGCACATAAAAAGCCGCTGCCCGCATACCCCAAATGTATTGGTGTCGTCACCAGCAAAACCGGGGCGGCATTGCAGGATATCCGCAACGTGATCAGCCGCCGCTGGCCGTCTGTCCGGTTGCTGCTGTGCCCGGTCACTGTGCAAGGCTTTGAAGCCGCCCGGCAGATCGCTGCTGCCATCCGCACGCTGGATCAGAGCGGGAAGGTGGACGAGATCATCGTGGCCCGGGGCGGCGGCAGCAGGGAGGATCTGTGGGTGTTCAACGCCGAGGAGATCGCCCGGGCAGCATTTCGCTGCAAAACACCGCTGATCAGCGCCATTGGTCACGAGATCGACTACACCCTTCTGGACTTTGTAGCCGACCAGCGTGCGCCCACGCCGTCCGCCGCCGCAGAGCTTGCGGTGCCGGATCGGGAGGAGCAGCAGCGCATTTTTGAAAATATTGAAGAAAATATTCACAAAAATATACAAAAACGGCTCGCGTTGTGCTATAATGGTCTGGAGCAATACAACTTTTTGTTGGAACAAAGTGCGCCGAACAAAATCTTACAGCAGTATTCAAGTCGCTTGCAACAGATGCAGCAGGCCATTCAGGCGCAGCAAAAAGCGCGTATGAATGACAAAAGTATGCAGCTTCAATACGCAGCTGCACTGGCTGCATCGCTGGATCCATACCGTGTGCTGGCCCGTGGCTATGCCCTTGTAACCGATACAAAAGGAAAGGTCTGTACCGTGGAGCAGCTGCAACCGGAGCAGACCATCTGCGTGCGCAGCCGACAATATCAGGCACGATGCCGTGTGGAAACGGTGGAGGAGATCAATGAGAGCACCCAAAAGCTTTGAAGAAGGAATGGATCGGCTGAACGCGATCCTTGCACAGATGCAGCAGGAGGACACCTCGCTGGCAGATTCCGTCAAGCTGTATGCGGAAGCGGCCTCTCTGATGCAGTACTGCCATACAACACTGGAAAAAACCTCGTTGCAGATCGAGGAGATCAGTGCAAAGATCGCTGAGACCGTAGAAGCCCCGCAGGAGCAGGAGGAAGAATAATGGAATACAAGGCGCAATATCAGGAATATCTGCTGCAAGCCACGGCTGCGCTGGATGCCGCCAGCGCCCGTTTTCTGCCCGAGGAATCAGAGGTGTGCAGAGCCGCCCGTTACAGCCTGCTGGGCGGTGGAAAGCGCATCCGCGCAATTCTGACACTCAGCGTCTGTGATATGCTGGGCGGCGAGATGCAGACTGCTGCACAGTTTGCGGCAGCTGTGGAGATGCTGCATTGCTACTCGCTGATCCACGATGATCTGCCCTGCATGGACAATGATGATCTGCGCCGGGGCCGACCCTCCTGCCACAAGGCTTTCAGCGAGTCTACGGCGATGCTGGCCGGTGATGTGCTGCTGACCGAGGCCTTTGAGGTGATCGCCAACGCACCCGCTGCGCCGCAAGTCTGCGTGGCAGCTGCCTGTGCACTGGGCGCAGGTGCGGGCAGCCGCGGCATGGTCTACGGACAGGAACTGGATCTGAAATATGAAGCATTGGCTGCTACGGAGGAGCAGCTGCGTCTCATCCACCGCAACAAGACCGGTGCACTGATCAACGCCGCCGTCCAGATGGGCGCTGCCGCAGCCGGTGCAACGCCGCAGCAGTGCGAAATCCTGGCCTCCTACGCATACGGGTTGGGGCTGGTGTTCCAGATCGTGGACGATGTGCTGGATGTTACCAGCACCCCGGAGCAGCTGGGCAAGCCCATTGGCAGCGACAGTGAAAACGGCAAGACAACTTTCGTCACCCTGTACGGGGCAGACGGTGCAATGGCGCTGGCGCAAAAACTGAACGAGCAGATCTGCGATGATCTGCAACAGCATTTTGGCGTAAAAGCGGCTTTTTTGCAGCAGTTGGCACAGCAACTTCTGGTGCGCAAAAACTAAAGAAAAGGGAATACGGATATGCAGTTTATTCAAAACATCTTATCAGCCAATCAGATCTTGACGGCATCGCTCCTCAGCTGGTTCATTGCGCAGGTGTTAAAGACCATCATCAACTTTGTTCTGCTGGGCAAATTCCAGCTAGAGCGGATGTGGGGCGATGGCGGTATGCCCAGCGCACACAGCGCGACCGTCTGCGCCATGGCCATTGTTACCGGGCGCAGTGCCGGGATCTCTTCGCCCATTTTCGCGGTTGCCTGCGTTGTAGCGATCATCACCATGCATGATGCTATGGGTGTCCGGCACGAGACCGGCGAGCAGGCAAAGGTGCTGAACCAGATGATCGCCCAGTGGATCGATGTAAGCGAGAAAAACGCTCCCTTTTTGCAGAATATGCACCTGAAGGAAATGGTCGGTCACACGCCGCTGCAGGTCGTAGCAGGCGTGCTGCTCGGCTCTCTGGTGGGCTTTTTGTTCCCGGTCGTGTAAGAAACGACAGAAACGCCCAAAGTACAAACGCATAAAGGACGTGTGAATATGGAATCGTTGTTGCTGGACAAGATCGATCAGCCCAGCGATCTTAAAAAGCTGAATGCACAGCAGGTGGAGAAGCTTTGCGCGGAGATACGGCATTTTATGCTGGAAAACATCTCCAAAACGGGCGGGCATCTGGCCTCTAATCTTGGCACCGTAGAGCTTACAGTGGCGCTGCACCGTGTATTGGAAACGCCTAAGGATAAGATCGTATTCGACGTGGGGCATCAGTGCTACACCCACAAGCTGCTCACCGGACGCCGGAAGCAGTTTGACCATTTGCGGCAGCTGGATGGTATTTCCGGTTTCCCGAACCCCCATGAAAGTGTGCACGATGCCTTTATTGCCGGACATGGCAATACGGCGCTTTCGCTGGCCATTGGCATGGCTTGGGCAAAAAAAATCAAGCGAGAATCCGGGCTTGTGGTGGCAGTGATCGGCGATGGTGCTTTTACCGGCGGTATGGTATACGAGGGCATGAATAACATCGGCGGGCTGGACAATCTGCTTGTGATCCTGAACGATAACAAGATGTCCATCTCTAAAAATGTTGGTGCGCTGGCGCGGTATCTGACCCATCTGCGCACGACTACGGCCTATTATGATGCCAAGGATAATGTGCGCAGCTTTCTGGACGGCGTGCCATTGATCGGTACGCCGATGAAAAAGTCGCTGATGGGCGCAAAAACGCTGGTGCGCCGCGCCATGTACCACTCCACCATGTTCGAGGATATGGGCTTTGAGTACATCGGCCCGGTGGACGGTCATAATGTGGAGGAACTGGAGCGCACTCTGCGCTCGATCTATCAGCGGCCGGGCCCGCACTTTTTGCATGTTGTGACTAAAAAAGGTAAGGGCTATCAGCCGGCAGAGATGAACCCGGGCAACTATCACGGTGTATCCGCCTTTGACCCGGATGGAATGCCGGACCCGGAGGTTGCGCCGAAGGAGTCCTTCTCCACCGTTTTCGGCAAGATGCTGGTGCAGGAGGGAATCCAGAACCCGAAGCTCTGCGCGATCACCGCTGCCATGAAGTACGGTACCGGACTGCAATTCTTTGCTCATCGTCACCCGCAGCGCTTTTTTGATGTGGGCATGGCAGAGCAACACGCTGTTACCTTTGCAGCAGGTCTTGCCAGTCAGGGAATGCTACCGGTGGTGTGCATCTACTCTACCTTCCTACAGCGCTCCTACGACCAGATCATCCATGATGTCAACCTCTTAAAGGAAAACGTGGTCTTTGCCATTGACCGCGCGGGCTTTGTTCCCGCAGACGGCGAGACCCATCAGGGCATCTACGATGCAGCTTTCCTCAGTCAGATGGGCATTCCGGTCTATGCGCCCTCCAACTACGAGGAGCTGCAATACTGGCTGCACTATTTATTGCAGGATACGGTCTCCGGCCCGCGGGCTATCCGTTATCCCCGCGGCGGCGAGAGTGCAAAGCTGGCGCAGTATCCCTGCACAAAGCAGGACTACGATTTCCTGAAACAGACGCCCGGAGCAAAGGTCCTTCTGGTCAGCTATGCGGATGAGTTGGAGGATCTGCTGGAAGCTGCTGACCAATTGAACGATGCATCACAGAATACGGACGTTCTGAAACTTGTAAAGTTGTATCCCTTTACAGATAAACTTATCGATACTGTGTTGAAATATAAAATTGTACTGTTTGCAGAGGAATGTGTTGCAGCCGGTGGCATTGGCGAGCATCTGGCATATGCTCTGCAGCAAAAGGGCTGGAACGGACGCTTTTTGCACTGCGCCGTCCGCATAGCCTGTCTGCCGCACGCGACTGTTCCGCAGATCAAGCAGTGCACCGGTCTGGATGCTGCAGATCTTGTGCAGGCAGTCCGGGCTGCCCTTATGAAAGGAGAAAACGAGCTGTGAAAATTCGGTTGGATCAATATCTTGTGCAGAACGGCCTTGTGCAGAGCCGGGAGCGTGCCAAAGCTCTGATTATGGCCGGCGTGGTTTTTGTCAATCAGCAAAAGGTGGACAAGGCCGGTGAGATGATCAAAGAGGACGCAGTGGTCGAGGTTCGCGGCCACGATATCGGTTACGTCAGCCGCGGCGGTCTGAAGCTGGAAAAGGCCATGAAGTGCTTCCCGCTTACCCCTAATGGCAAGGTCTGCATGGATATCGGTGCGTCCACCGGCGGCTTTACCGACTGCATGCTGCAAAATGGTGCAGTGAAAGTGTATGCCGTAGACGTTGGCTATGGTCAGCTGGCATGGAGCCTGCGGACGGATGAGCGCGTGGTGAACATGGAACGCACGAACATCCGCTATGTCACGCCGGAAGATCTGGCAGAGCCTATTGAATTCTTCAGCGTGGATGTTTCCTTTATTTCTCTGCATCACATCTTCCCGGTGGCGCAGCGCATCACCACCCCGGATGCCATGGGTGTCTGTCTGGTAAAGCCGCAGTTCGAGGCAGGCCGCGAGAAGGTAGGCAAAAACGGTGTGGTGCGCGACCCCGCCGTGCACCGTGAGGTGCTGCACAATGCCATGTCTTATGCTGCGGAAAACGGCTTCGTGGTGCGCGGGCTGGATTACAGCCCGGTCAAGGGGCCGGAGGGCAATATCGAGTACCTGATGTTTGTGCAGAAGAGTGACCAGCCCGCAGTGTTGGACGATGAAGCCGCCGCACAGGTGGTGGCAGCAAGCCACACCACGCTGGATCGTTAAGGCCCAGCCTTCAGCAAAGGAGAAGCCGGTATGACGATCTACATTTCGCCCAACCCGGGCAAGACCTCCGCCAGCGAGATTGCGCTGCGTGCGGCGCAGATCCTACTGACCCACGGCGCAGCCGTGCTGATGAACGATGTTTTGCAAGAAAACAGCACGGCAGGGGTCGTTTATCTGCCGCTGGAGCAGTGTCTGGAGCGCGCTGACGTGATCCTGACCATCGGCGGGGACGGTACCATCCTGCACGAAGCGAATCTTTCGCTCCGGTATGCAAAGCCCATCCTCGGCATCAATCTGGGACGCTGCGGCTTTTTGGCTACTTGCGAGATCGGCGAAATGGAAACAAAGCTGTCCGCCGTAGCGCGGGGCGAGTTCCAGCTGGACAACCGGATGCTTTTATATGCCCGGGTGCTTGGTCAGGACGGCTGGGAGGGCCACGCCCTCAACGATGTGGTGGTGACCAAAGGGCGCTTGCAGCAGGCCATCGACTTCAGCATTTACTGCGATGATATTCTGGTAGAGCACTACCGGGGCGATGGCGTTATTGTGGCGACTCCCACCGGCTCTACGGCCTACTCGCTGGCAGCCGGAGGCCCGATTCTGGACTCGCAGACCAAGGGCGTCGTGGTGACCCCCATCTGCCCTCACAGTCTGGCCAGCCCGGCCATGGTGTTTGCGCAGGAGCGCAAGCTGAACGTCTGCGTGGGACAGGTGGCAGATGATGAAGTGTTTATCAGCTGTGACGGCGGTACGGGCTACCCCCTCAAGGCGGGTGCCACCGCAGAGATCCGTCTGTCCGATCAAAACGTCAAGCTTATCACCTTTGGGCGGGCAGACCAGTTTCAGGCCATTGACCAGAAACTGCGCAAAAGACAATAACACGGGAGGCGATTTTTAAGATGGCACGCAGCCGCAAAGAAGATACAAAAACAAAAGCGGAACGCTTGCAGACGATTCTGCGTCTTGTGCAGGAGCATCCCATCAGCCGACAGGAGGTGCTGCTGGAACACCTGCGGAACGAAGGCTTTGAGGTAACGCAGGCCACCGTTTCCCGCGATATCCGGGAGCTGTGCCTTGTAAAGGCAGCCACCACCGAGGGCTACCGCTATGTTTCCAGCCGGAACGAAAGCTTCAACCCCAAGACCCAAGGGCGCTTTGAGACCATCTTTCATGAGTCCGTTTTGGGGGTGGATTACGCCGGGCATGTTGTGCTGGTAAAATGCTATTCCGGCATGGCAAATGCTGCCTGTGAGGTTTTTGACGCCTTGCAGTGGAAAAACGTTGTCGGTACTCTTTCCGGTGATGACACCTTCTTAATTGTTGCGCGCTCGGAGCGCGATGCAAAGACCATTTGTTCGGAGCTGACCCGCTATGTGGGGCAGAGATGACAGTAGGAGAACGAAGCCATGCTGAGCAGCCTGCAAATTGAAAATGTTGCCGTGATCCAGAAGGCGGAGGTGCACTTTGAACCAGGGCTGAATGTGCTGACCGGCGAGACCGGTGCGGGCAAATCCATCCTGATCGATTCCATCAATGCGATCCTTGGCAACCGCACCTCTAAGGACTTGGTGCGCACCGGGGCTGCAAAGGCGGTGATCCGCGCCGCCTTTGAGCAGGTGCCGCCTGCCGTGCTGGATAAGCTTGAACAGTCCGGCTACGAGCGCTCGGAAGCACTGCTGCTCAGCCGCGAGATCACCGCCGAGGGTAAAAGCAGCTGCCGCATCAACGGGATGCCGGCCACGGCAGCCATTCTGCGGGAGCTGTGCGGCGGTCTGATCAACATCAACGGCCAGCACGATTCGGTGGGTCTGCTCAATCCGGCGCATCATCTGGACATTCTGGATGATTATGCGCAGAACCGCACTGTTTTTCAGGAGTACTATACCCTGTACCGTGAGCTGGTGCGGGTCAAGCGGGAACTGGATGCCCTGATCACCGACGAGGCTGAAAAACAGCGCAAGATCGACCTGTTGCAATATCAGGTGCAGGAGATCGAGGACGCCGGACTGACTGCCGGTGAGGAGCAGACGCTGGAAAACCGCCGGAAGGTGCTGTCCAATGCCTCTGCCATTCGGGATCGTCTGGCACAAAGCTATGCGCTGCTTTCCGGCAGTGATGATGCCGCAGGCGCAGTGGATCTGTTGGGGGAAGCCTCCAACGCGGTGGACGCTGCCGCGCAGCTGGACCCCGCGCTTACAGCTGCCGCCGGGCAGCTGCTGGACTTATACTATAACGCCAAGGATGTGGCCGCAGATCTGATCGGGCGGCTGGATGCCTACGACACCAATGATGCAGAACTGGATGAGGTAGAGCAGCGGCTGGATTTCTTGTATCGGCTGAAGCGCAAGTATGGCAGCACGGTGGAGGATGTGATCGCTTTTGGGCAGAAGGCCCGGGAGGAGCTGGACAACATCCAGAATTCCCAGCAGCGCCATGATGCTTTGCAAGCAGAAAAGCTGCGTCTTTACGCAAAAGCACGGGAAAAGGCAGAGGCGCTGACCCAGACCCGGCTGAAAGCCTTTGAGGAACTGAACACCCGCATTTCCGGCACGTTGGACTTTTTGAATATGCCGGGTGTGCGTATGACTTTGCGGCACACCCGCGGCCCGCTGGCCAGCCACGGGCAGGACAGTGTTGAATTCTACATCTCAACAAACCCCGGCGAAGCGCCAAAGCCGCTGGCCAAGATCGCGTCCGGCGGCGAGCTGAGCCGTATCACCCTTGCCATCAAGAATGCAATGGCCGATAAGGATGCTGTGCCTACCGTGATCTATGATGAAATTGACAGCGGCGTGTCCGGCAAGGCGGCTGGTCGCATCGGTGAGGTACTGCGTCAGAGCGCACAGGGACATCAGATCCTGTGCATCACCCATACGGCGCAGATCGCAGCACTGGCCGATTGTCATCTGCTCATCCAGAAAAACGTGTCCAACGAGCGCACCTATACCGAGATCCATCCTCTGGACGAAAATGGCCGCGTAGAGGCGTTGGCACGCCTGATTTCCGGTGACCACGTTACCGAACTTTCCCGTGCCAATGCACGGGAGATGCTGCAGGAGCACAAGCACGGCGGCTGATTTAGCGGAATGCGCTTTTGCAAAAAGGCAGCTCTTGACAAGGCGACGGTCTTGTGATAGAGTAGACATTGTTAATGGCGATGAAGGGAACAAGTACCCTGAAGCGTTCTGTCCAGAGAAGTCCCGGTCGGTGCAAGGGATCACAGAACAGCAGGGGAAATACCTCCCGGAGCTGCAGGCTGAATGCGTAAGGCTAGTAGGCTGTGCCGCATGCGAGCGTTAAAGACGCAGGAGTGTCACTCTACTCTGGGGTGTGCACTCGTGAGGCCGCTTCCGTGAGGAAACGGCAAACAGAGGTGGTACCGCGAAGTTATCTCGCCCTCTGCCAAATTTAATTTTGGCAGAGGGCGTTTTTTGTTTCCTCTGCCCCAAAAACAGGAGGTTTTTTCCATGACGCTGTACGAAGAACTGAAAGCCCGCGGTCTGGTAGCTCAGATTACCGATGAGGAGATCATCGACCTGATCAACAACGGCAAGGCTACCTTTTACATTGGCTTTGACTGCACCGCTGACAGTTTGACTGCCGGCCATTTTCTGGCGCTGACCCTGATGAAGCGCCTGCAGCTGGCAGGCAACAAGCCCATCGCTCTGATCGGTGGCGGCACCACGATGATCGGTGACCCCTCCGGCCGTACCGATATGCGCAAGATGCTGACCAAGGACGATATCGCCCATAATGCGGCTTGCTTTAAGAAGCAGATGGAGAAGTTTATCGATTTCTCCGAGGGCAAGGCGCTGATGCTGAACAACGCCGACTGGCTGTTGGACCTAAACTATGTTGAGCTGCTACGCGAGGTAGGCGCCTGCTTCTCCGTGAACAACATGCTGCGCGCCGAGTGCTACAAGCAGCGCATGGAGAAGGGTCTGTCCTTCCTGGAGTTCAACTACATGATCATGCAGAGCTACGACTTCTACTACATGTTCCAGCACTACGGCTGCAATATGCAGTTCGGCGGCGACGACCAGTGGAGCAATATGCTGGGCGGCACCGAGCTGATCCGGCGCAAGCTGGGCAAGGATGCCTACGCTATGACCGTGACCCTGCTGACCGACTCTCAGGGCAAGAAGATGGGCAAAACTGCCGGCAACGCTGTCTGGCTGGATCCCAACAAGACCAGTCCTTTCGAGTTCTACCAGTACTGGCGCAACGTGGGCGATGCCGATGTGATGAAGTGCATCCGTATGCTCACCTTCCTGCCGCTGGAGCAGATCGAAGAGATGAGCACCTGGCAGGATCAGCGTCTGAACGAGGCCAAGGAGATCCTTGCCTACGAGATGACCAGCATGGTGCATGGCAAGGAAGAGGCCGAAAAGGCTCAGAATGCTGCCCGTGCACTGTTCAGCGGCAACGCAATGGACACCGAACACATGCCCAGCACCCAGCTGACCGAGGCTGACCTGACGGACGGTGCTATTGGCATCCTGACCCTGATGGTCAAGGCTGGTCTGGCTGCTTCCAACGGCGAGGCTCGCCGTCTGGTGGTGCAGGGCGGTGTGCTGGCAGACGGCGAAAAGGTCGCCGCTCCTACCGTCAGCTTTACCGCAGAGCAGCTGGCCAAGGGTATCGTTATCAAGAAGGGCAAAAAGATTTACCACAAGGTCACGCTGTAAAAAGCATTATAAGATTTATGGGCCAGAAACGTCTGTGGACGTTTCTGGCCCATTTTTACATTTTGGCGCGTAAAAGCTGCTGCCCAGCAGTTACCCGGCCGGAGAGCAAAAGTTCTATCTGTGCAAACCGACTGCTGTTGGTCACGATCACCGGAGTGGTCAGCGTGTAGCCTGCCGCTGCGATGGCTTGCAGATCGAACCGGAAAAGCAGCTGTCCCTTCTGCACATGATCGCCAGCCTGTACAAATAGCTCATAGCCTTTGCCCTTCAGCTCCACGGTGTCCATGCCAACATGAATCAGTACCTCCAACCCGTTGTCGCACAGCAGGCTGATAGCGTGGTGAGTCTTGGCGATCTTTTTCACGATGCCGTCTGCGGGTGCTACCACCTCGCCACAGCTTGGCTCGATGGCGCAGCCCTTGCCCAACACCTCGCTGGAGAACACCGGATCCTTGATCCGTGTCAGTGCGCGGATGCGTCCCGTGACCGGTGCATAAAGCAACTGCCCGCTGTCCGCAGGCGCAGCTTCCGTTGCAGGGGCTTCCAGGGCAAACGGCACACTTTTCTCAAAATGTGCCAGCAGCCGCTGCCGGACGCTATGCACAAGAGTTGCGGGGGCTTTCATTCCGGTTTCCTTCTTTCAGCAGGGAATTTTGCCTGTTTCTGCGCATTCCGCAAAAACAGGGCCGAAAGGGGAACTGCCCCTTCGGCCCCGGTTCATATAGAAAACCACAAGCTAAGCTTGTGGAAGAATAGAGCCGTAGCGTTGA
>ERZ824480.863-NODE-863-length-31761-cov-3.601810_pt1 | contig 31761 bp, 25 predicted proteins | sample MGYA00519861_ERZ824480 | MGnify/ENA primary metagenome ERZ824480 (study PRJEB31778, sample SAMEA3449152) | human gut metagenome | biome: human gut; feature: human-associated habitat; material: faeces | place: United Kingdom | collected 2010/2012 ... | reverse complement strand
TTTAAGGGAGTATTGCCAAAAGAGGACTATTTATTCACAAGCCATATCGAAAAGTTTAAATATCCGGCAAAGGTCACCCAGAGAATATAGGGGATCTGCATAAGGCCGCTTGCCCGGTCGCACTTATAAAAGCGGACAGTCATTAAAATAATAACGAATAAAAGCGCCAGAATCCAGATGAAAGCTAACAAAAACGCGCGGAAATTAAAAAATATTATGCTCCAGAAAAAGTTTAAAAAGTGGTTTATAAGGTAAAGCCGGAGCGCAGATGTGCGGTTTTTTGATGCGGGGGAAAGATACGCCTTTGCCGAGCCTATCCCCATTAAGATAAAGAGAACCGACCACACGACGGGGAAAAGCCACGACGGCGGCGAGAGCGGCGGCTTTATTATCTCATTAAAAAACGTTTTCATATTATACGAGGTGCAAAGGGCGGAGAGACCGCCGATTGCGAGCGGAAAAAGAACTCCGAAAATATATACCTTTGTTTTATGCTTCATTATTATCACCCTTACTATTATAAGCGCTGTTTACAAAAGTATTCCTCCGATGTCAGTCACATAGTCGCGCTTATACTCGGTCGGCGTGATTCCGCACTGCCTTTTAAAAGCGTCCGAAAAATAGTTCGGGCTTGAATAGCCGAGCGCTTCGCTGATCTCACGCATCGAGAGCCCGGAATTTATAAGGTCCATCGCGCGGAGAATTTTTAAATGGTTGAAATATTCCATCACGCCCGTTCCGGCATAGCGGCGGAACGTTTTTTTAAGGTTGGAAAGGCCAAGACCGCAAAGTGCGGCAATGTCCTCGGAGGACAGGTTTTTGTCAAGATTTTCGTTCATCACGCGGATGATCTCTTTATAGTTTGCCGTGCCGATAGTCTTTTGCTGGCGCGACTCCGGGATCTGGCTTTCCAAGAGCATAAGGAGGAATCTTTCCATATTCACCGCGGCGAGCTGGATCTTAAAAGGGTCTTCGATGTCGCGGCAGTAGACGGCGTTTGAAAGAGCCTCGTTTATCGCCGCATCAAGCGTTTCGTTGATCTTGAAAACGCCGTTTCCGAGCATGTCAAACCCGTCCCCCGTCGCGGAAAAGGTGATGAATATCACGCGCGGGGACGTTCCGTCCGACGACCATATTCGGTGAAACTCCATCGGCTTGTGAAAAATCGCTTCGCCCTTTTCCAGTCGGTAGATGCGCTCGTCCTCGGCAACGCCGATGCACCCGTCCGCGGCATAGACCATCTCCCAGAAATTGTGACGCTCCCCGTCATAGCGGTAGTCCGGCTCGAACACCGTTTCAAAGGCCGAGAAAAACGCCTCGATATTAATAAGCCTCGTTACTTTGAGCATTTGACACCTCCACGAAAATAAAAGTATCTGAAATCATAAAAAAAGTATCTCATATCATATTGAATTTAGTATAATGATACCTTATAATCATAGTAAAGTCAATACTTAAAGAGGTGTTTTTATGAAAAATAAAATCGGAATAATCTTTAGTTTAGAGGATATTTTAAATGGCAACACGAAGGAGCTTTTTGATTTCGACCTTGAAACGGTTCAGCTCCGCTGCTGGCACCCTGAGAACCTGACAAGCGAGAACGCGAAAAAGGTCAAAGAGGCGCTTTCCGGCAAGCTCGAGGTCACATCTGTCTGGGCAGGGTGGAGCGGACCTTCCATCTGGAACTTCACGGACGGACCGGAGACGCTCGGCCTCGTTCCCGAGACCTACCGTTTCAAGAGAATGGAGGAGCTTTGCCGCGCGATGGATTTTGCCGAGGAGTTGGGAGTGCCGGACGTTGCGACGCACATGGGCTTCATTCCCGAACAGCCGGTATATCAGGGCTATCACGGCCTTGTGAATGCGGTTGCATACGTCGGCCGCTATGCCGCGTCAAAGGGCATCTGGTTCAACTTTGAGACAGGTCAGGAGACCCCCACGACGCTGATGCGCACGATCGCGGACACCGGGCTTTCGAACCTCGGCGTCAACTTGGATCCGGCAAACCTCATCATGTACGGAAGAGCAAATCCGGTTGACGCTGTCGGAATCTACGGCGATAAGATACGCGGCGTCCACGTTAAAGACGGCGTTTATCCGCACGGCGACTTTTCGAAGCTCGGCGACGAGACGAAGGTCGGCGAGGGCAAGGTGAACTTCCCGGTATTCATGGGTGAGCTTGCCAAGGCCGGCTATGAGGGGGACCTTTATATCGAGCGCGAAATATCCGGCGAACAGCAGACAAAGGATATTATCGACACGATCAAATATCTTAAGGACATTATAGGTGATTGTAAAAGTAAGGCAGAAACAGATAGACAAAAGCAATCAGCCGAGAAAAAGGGATGATGCATAAAAGCAAATGGAACATTTGGGTAATGTAATCACAGTATTTCTGTTTGAAGCGAGTAAAGTATGAACCGTCAGGGACTTTATCAAATCTGCAGAAATTACGAAGCTCATCTGAACACTTTAAAACAAGGATAAGCTGAGAGTCATAACTGAAAGCAAAAAGCTTCTGAATAACCAAGGCTTTGATAAAGCTTACAAGATGATATTTATGCTTTCTGCCAAAAGTGTTGTAAAAGGCACGGTGAAAATCATATGAGATTAAAGAAGAGGAATCAATATGCTTTTCCAATGGTGAAATAAGCTCAGATTTCTTTTCAGTAAAGGATGTATTAACATCCTCGTAAATGTCAAAAAGTGATATTTGCGAAAATTTATTATTAGGCATGATTTTTTCTCCGTTTTTTGTTTGGTTTGTTATTTTTTTCAACTTAATTATACCATAAAAACGGAGAAAAATCATCATATATCAATCAAAAAAAGCCGCTCGAAATCTGGCTTTCCAGACTTTTACAAACGGCTAGTTAAATTTTTATAAAAGGAGAATTGTAATGTGAAGAATGTAATTAATATTGTTAATTTTATAAGAGGATGGGATCAAAGAGTGAGTTTTGACCTCAAAGAATCGGTCGCAGAGCAGGCAAGGCTTGCCGAAGAGTACAATCTGCCGGTAACATTTTTATATCAGTATGACGCCATGGTACAACCGGAGTATATAAATATCCTCAAGGATTGCAAAGCTAAAACAGAACTTGGTGTATGGATAGAGTGCTCAAAAGTATTAATTGAAGCCGTAGGACTTAAATGGAGGGGCAGAGAAGGCTTGGAATGGGACTGGCATTCCTGCGTTGACATGACTGTCGGATACACCACGGACGAGAGAAGGCTCATAATAGACGAAATCATGCGATGCTTCAAGGAGCTTTTCGGTTATTATCCAAAGACAGTGGGCAGCTGGGCGCTGGACGCATACTCAATAAAATATATGGAGGAAAAGTACAATATCGATGCCGCTATGATTTGCAAGGATCAGTGGGGAACGGACGGTTATTCACTTTGGGGCGGATATAACAGCAGCGCATATTATCCGTGTGTTAATAATATATTCTGCCCTGCACAGGACAAAGATCAGCAGATAAATGTGCCTGTGTTCAGAATGTTGGGCAGCGATCCGGTCGATCAGTATATGAGCGGCATAGGCAGCGAAAGACAGGACGTCGAAAGCATGGAGCCGGTTTACGCAGCTTCGGGGGCGGATCGTAACTGGGTTGAATGGTATTTGAAAGAAACCTTTAACGACCGAAGCCTTGGACTGAATTACTGTCAAGCAGGTCAGGAAAATTCCTTCGGCTGGGACGCGATGAAAAACGGATACATTATGCAGATGCAGCTTTTCGATCAAAAACGGAATTTAGGAGAAATAGATTTTGAGCTTGTATCGGAAACTGCCAGAAAATATAAGGAAATATATAGCATGACACCGGTCAGAACGGAGGAAGCGCACAAGGAAAACAGCAGTACAATCTGGTACAACAGTAAATATTACAGGAGTAATCTTTACTATCGCGATAATCAGATTTTGCTTCGTGATATATTTGTTTTTAACGAGAAATACAGAGAGCGCTATTTTGATACGGTAACAGTTGACGAAAATCTTTATTTTGATAATCTTCCGCTTATAGATTGCTTCAGATGGAGCAAGGACGGCAAGATAGGTGGCGGCTATTTCAAAAAAGACGGCAGAGCTGTAACTGCGGTTAAGGATTTTACCGTGCATAAAATCGATGACAGCACAGTTTACGCCGATATAGAAACCGAGGACGGCGTTATACGCTTGACCTTTAGAGAAAAAAGCATAGTATTTGACTTTCCGTCGGACGGATATACATTTAAAACGGTTATTTATAAGGGCAAAAATCCGGTTATCGGATTTGAGAAAGGCAGAATACTGTGCAGGTACTGTGATTTTGATTTTGCCGCAGTGCTTTCAGACGCAGTCTGCGAAATCCATGAAGATGGATATGTGATTATCCCCGATAATAAGTCGTTTGAAATTAAATTTTGAGAAGTTTAGATATTTATAATATAGATATTTGTCAGATGATAGAGAGCAGGCGGCATATTAAAATAGATATTATTGGAGACAGTGTTTCATATGGATTAAATGATTGCAATAATGATTATTGAATCGAGGTGCAAAATGGATATCAGCGCAAAATGGATATGGTGTAGGAAATGCTACGAAAAAAACGAATATGCAGATTTTCTTTTGGAAGCCGACATAAATGAAGTTGATGAAAATGCAGTTTTTTGTATAAGTGCTGACAGTGAATACGTCCTGTGGATAAACGGACAGTTTGTGAATTGCGGACAATATGACGATTATCCGTCCGAAAAAGTATATGATACTCTGAATGTAGGGCAATATTTACATAAAGGAAAAAATATTATAGCTATAACGGCGTATTATCAGGGAGAAAAGAGCTCTCAATATATGAAGGGTGAACGGGGGGTTTGTTTTTCTCTTCAAAATTACAAGAATGTATTCGTCAGCTCAAAAAATGTGAAATGCAGAATTTCAAAAACCTTTACCTGCGGTCAAATACATAAAACAACCTTACAGTTGGGATACGGGTATGTATATAATGCAAATGGAGAAGATGATTGGATTTATAAGGAAACAGAAAATTCAGAGTGGTCATTTGCTGAAGAAAAAGATATAACTACCTGTCTAATGAAGCGTCCCATAAAAAAATGTATTATTGAAGATACATTAAAAGGTCGGATAACGGCACAGGGATATTTTCTGCGCAGTGAATCAGAGGGAAGCATTGCATATCTTATGCACAGCGATTATCTTTCCCATAGAGAATTCAATGATATATTCGAAGGGAGTAGGAATTTCCCCATAAAATCACTTGTCAAAGAAAATAAGGGTATTTATATTCTGGTTGACTTGGAAAAAGAACGCTGCGGATATTTAACTTTCTCTATCATCGCAAAAGGCGGTACTGTTTTAGACATTGCTTACGGAGAGCATCTTAAAGATTTGAGAGTCAGATGTGAAGTCGGGGGAAGAAACTTTGCTGACAGATATATATGCAAAGACGGAAAGCAAGAATTCACATATTTCTTCAAAAGAATTGCAGGACGGTATATTCAGATACATATAGATAATCCTGATGGGCTGTTTATAGAATACATCGGTATAAGAAATACAACATATCCGCTTATTCAGACCGTTAAATTTATCTCAGAGGATTCCCTGCACAATAAAATATTTGATGTGTGCATTGATACTCTTAAACTTTGTATGCATGAGCATTATGAAGATTGCCCATGGAGGGAACAGGCTCTCTATGCATACGATTCAAGAAATCAGGCATTGGCTGGATATTATGCATTTGGAGAATTTGATTTTGCAAAAGCCTCCTTGGAGCTATTGATAAAAGGAGTTAAGGAAAAAGGCCAGCTTAACATATGTGCACCTACTGATGAGAGTATTACTATTCCTTCGTTCAGCATGTGGTGGATATTGGAAATGAAGGAGTATACAGAGTATAGCGGTGATATGTACTTTGTTGATAAATATTGGCATGTTGTTGAAAAAATGCTATGCGAGTACACCGCAAGTATGAATAACTATATCGCAAAGCCTCCTTTAGGAGAAATATACTGGAATTTCTATGAGTGGTCAGACGGGTACACAGGAACGGAGGAAAAAATCAAGGAGCTTAGGAATACGACTGTCTTTGAAGATTGTATATATAATCTTATTTTATATACAATTATAAAATGTACTTTGTGGCTTGCTGGTCTGTCAGGAAAGAAGGATTTTGTAGATAAGTATTCCGAATTGCTTGAGAATATGAAGGAGAGTATTAATCAGACCTTCTGGAATGAAGAAAAACATCTTTATGCAACATATAAAACTGATGGAGATCTTTTTCATTACGGAGAGCTTACTCAAGCATTGGCTCTTTACAACCAAATATGTGATGGAGAAAAATCCGAACATTTATGTAATGCACTTATTAACAATGAAGAAATTATACCGATTACATTAAGTTATTCTGTATTCAAGTACGAAAGTATTTTAAAACATAATAAAAAGTATGCCAAATACGTTTTTGATGATATTGCCCAAAAGTGGGGAGGTATGCTTTTTGACGGTGCAACAAGCTTTTGGGAAACCTTAATAGGAAGCGAGGATTTTAATGGTGCAGGCAGTTTGTGTCACGGTTGGTCTGCGATTCCTGTGTATTTATATTTAAAATATGCTTTTAAGGACATTATGAAGGGAGAATAATTATGCTTACAGTTGGATTAATAGGTTGCGGCGGAATGGGTGCAATGCATGCAAACTGCTATCTTGCGCTTGCCGACAAGGTGAAGCTTGTCGCGATCGCCGATCTTTCAAAGGAAAAAACGGAGAAGTATTTAAGTGCCTCCGGTGCGAAATATTATGAGACGGGAAAAGAGCTTTTGGAGAACGAAAAGCCCGATATTATCGACATCTGCCTGCCGACATATCTTCACACGGAGTATGCGGTTGCGGCAATGAAAAAAGGCGCGTCCGTATTTTTGGAGAAGCCCGTCTGCTTAAACGAGGAGGAGGCAAAGCTTCTTCTCAAAACGAAGGAGGAGACCGGCGCGAAGATTCAGATTGGCCAGGTAGTCCGCTTCATGAACGAATATGTTTACCTGCGCGACGCGGTTAAAAACGGCACCTACGGCAAGGTGAAGAGCGCATATTTCTACCGCCTTTCGTCCGATCCGCACTGGTCGTGGGAGGATTGGTTCAACGACTGGAAAAAGAGCGGAACCGTTGCGCTTGACCTTCATGTTCACGATGTGGACGTTATGCGCTACATATTCGGCGAGCCAGATGAGGTAACGGCCGATGTGACGAGAAATTCCGACGGCGTGATCGACCACATTTATGCCGGATTTAAATACGGCGACACGGTGGTTAAGTCCGAGGGCTGCTGGGACATGGTGGACGGTTATCCCTTCTCGGCCGGATTCAGGGTTTGCTTTGAAAAAGCAACGATGGAGCATAACGGCCGCCTTACCGTGAGAACGGACAAGGGAGAGTGCTTCACTCCCGAGTTTAAGTCCGAGTGCGATATGGATGTTGACATCGGCATCAATGTTTCAAACCTCGGCGCATATTACACCGAGATTAAGTATTTCATCGAAAACATCATCGAAGGAAACGGCGAGGAGATCGCTCCGCTTTCCGAGGGAATCGCTTCCGCAATGTTAGTAAAGAAAGAGATTGCTTTAGCAGGAGGAGAAAAAGTGATGTAAAAATACGCACCGACCGCAGTCTGCAAAAAAGAACAAAATGTCAGTAATTCGCAGACCGATGAAATTGCTCTTTTGCAATTAAAGAGAAGAAAATCTGCCGTCGGCAAATTCTGATAATTAATATATGCAGACTGCTTTGTGCAAACCTCACCTCTCGGAGTACTTTTGTACACCTTCGGGTATCCCAAAAGCTCGGCTTTATGCCGAGCTTTTGGTTCGGTTTGCACGCTCTGCACGCATTTTTCCTATCACTTGCCGGGCAATTCAAAAATAACAGTGGACGAACGGCGCATTTTATGTTATATTATTAAAAGAGAGGACTGATTTTAATGAAACACGGATTTTTCAAGGTCGCCGCGGCGACTCCCATAATTAAAACGGCAGACCCTTCTTTTAATGCTGAAAATATTATAAAGATGATGGAAGAGGCCGAAAAAAAGGGTGTTAAGGTGCTTCTTTTCCCCGAGCTTTCGCTCACGGGCTACACCTGTAATGACCTTTTTTTTCAGAGCACATTAAGAAAGAGCACAATAGATGCGCTTGATAAGATAAGGGAAAAGACGAAAGAAACCGGCACAGTCACAATAGTCGGCCTTCCATTGGAGAAAAACGCAAAGCTTTATAACACGGCTGTGTTTTTGTATAAGGGCGAGATTTTGGGCGTTGTCCCGAAAACATATATCCCGAACTACGGTGAGTTTTACGAGTGCCGCCATTTTACCCCGGCACCTTGTGAAAACTCCGTTATTTCGATCGGAGAGGAGAGCTATCCTTTCGGAACGAAGATGATTTTTGCTTCGAAGGAGTCGCCCGAGCTTAAAATAGCGTGTGAGATATGCGAGGATCTCTGGGTTCCCGCACCTCCGAGCATCGGCCACGCCATGGCCGGGGCGACGATTATCGTAAACCCCTCGGCGAGCGACGAGCTCATCGGCAAGAAGGAATACAGGCGCTCGCTCGTTTCGTCGCAGTCGTCGCGCCTTTTGGCGGCATATATGTATGCAGACGCGGGATACGGCGAGTCCACACAGGACATGGTATTTGCCGGCCATAACATCATCGCCGAAAACGGAAGCGTGCTTTCGGAAAGCCGCCTATTTGAAAATGAAATGATAATAACCGAGGTCGACTTAGACAAGCTCTCAAATGAGAGAATGAGGCAGAACACCTTTACGGCAAATGACGAAGGCTATGAGACAATTTATTTTTCCATGCCGCTGACTAATACCCGACTCACGAGAAAAGTCGAAAAGCGCCCCTTTGTGCCGGAGGACGAGGGAAGAAGGAAAGAGCGCTGTGAAACAATTCTGGAGATACAGTCCGAAGGGCTTAAGAAAAGGATCGAGCACACGAACTCGAAAACCGCCGTCATCGGAATCTCGGGCGGACTTGATTCAAGCCTCGCTCTTTTGGTGACGGTTCGCGCGTTCAGGAAGTTAAACCGCCCGATGACGGATATTTTAGCGGTCACGATGCCGTGCTTCGGAACGACGAAAAGAACGAAGAGCAACGCAGAGCGCCTTTGCGAGGCAATCGGCACAAGCTTTATGACGGTGGATATTAAAAACACTGTGACGAGCCACTTTAAGGACATCGGCCACGACATCAATAATCTTAACGTCGTTTATGAAAACGGCCAGGCGCGCGAGCGCACAAAGGTCTTGATGGACCTTGCAAACGAAAAGGGCGGAATGGTCATAGGCACGGGCGACTTGTCGGAGCTCGCGCTCGGCTGGGCGACCTATAACGGCGACCATATGTCGATGTATGCGGTGAACGCCTCCGTTCCGAAAACGTTGGTGCGCCACATCGTGAAATACGTTGCGGACACAACAGAAAACGAAAAAATGAAAGAGTCGCTTTACGACATTCTGGCAACGCCTGTGAGCCCGGAGCTTCTTCCGGCTAAGGACGGGGAAATTTCGCAGAAGACGGAGGAGCTTGTCGGCCCATATGATCTTCACGATTTTTACCTTTATCATATGGTGCGTTTCGGATTTTCACCGGAAAAGATATTAAGGCTCGCCGAATATGCTTTCGGAGATGAATATGATGAAGCAACTGTGAAATTCTGGCTCAAGACCTTTATAAGAAGGTTCTTCTCACAGCAGTTTAAAAGGTCGTGCCTGCCGGACGGGCCGAAGGTCGGCACAGTCACGCTCTCGCCGAGGGGCGACTGGCGCATGCCGAGTGACGCATCGGTGAAGGCCTGGATTTCCGAGGCTGAAAAACTTTAATACTTAAATCCGCTTTTATTTAATAAAAGCGGATTTTTAATAAAATCTTAATTATTATATGAATTTTATTTTAATATCCGTGCGCTATAATGGCACATGGAAGGAGGAAAGAAATGAAAAACAGCAAAATACTTGTTGCGGACGACGATAAGGACATTGTGAGAAGCATCGAAATCTATCTTTCCGGAGAGGGGTATACCGTGCTCCCGGCATATAACGGCGAGGAAGCTTTGGATCTTGCAACGGAGAACGACGTCGAGCTTATGATACTTGACGTGATGATGCCGAAAATGAACGGGATCGACACGTTATTACGCCTTCGCGAGAGAAAGAACATTCCGGTCATCATGCTTTCGGCAAAAAGCGAGGACTCTGACAAGATTTTCGGACTCACCGCCGGGGCGGACGATTACGTCACAAAGCCCTTTAATCCGTCCGAGCTCATCGCGCGCGTGAAGTCACAGCTTCGGCGCTATACCACGCTCGGCGGAAGCGTGAAAAAGGAAAACGAGATAAAAATCGGCGGTCTTAAGATCGACAAGGACGAGGCAAGGGTGACGGTTGACGGCGAGGAAAAAAGGCTCACCCCGATCGAATATAAGATACTTTTGCTTCTGGCGGAAAACGCCGGAAAGGTCTTCTCCGGCGAAGAGATCTATACTAAGGTCTGGAACGAGGATGTGTTCGTTAACGACAACACGATCGCCGTGCATATCCGTCACATCAGGGAGAAGATCGAGATAAACCCCAAGGAACCGGAATATCTTAAGGTGGTCTGGGGGATAGGCTATAAGATCAGAAAGGAATGATGAAATGAAAAAGGTGATTTATTCGCCGGTTACGAAGGCGATAGCCATAGCCCTCGCGCTTATATGCGTTTTTGCCGCGGGCTTTGAGCTTTTGGGAGTGGTGACGGACGTTTTTAACCGCGGAAACGTTATGCTGACGGCGGACGATATTATTTATGACAAGCTCTCGCGCTCTGCCGAGGAATTAAGGCGCTTAGATGTGCTTGACGCTGAGACGCTCGGCGCGGTAGCGGACAACTACGGCCTTTGCTATGAAGCGTATGAAGGCGGCGTAAAGATCGGTAATTGGGAAAACGTTAAGACAGGGGAGTACACATATTCTCTCACATGCAATGTGGAGGACGGAAGGATCGTATCCTACCGCTTACATTACGAGCCTTATACAGAGGCAGTCGAGAGCGATCAGTGCATTTATTTTTACGCGACGGATAAGACCTATAAGGAGGCGGCAAAGGAGTCCAAAGCGCTGACAGACGCGCTCATAAAACGCCTTATTCCCGTGTTTGCCGGGACGATCGTGGTGTTTTTCATATGCGTTTATCTTTCCCTCGCGGCAGGCCGTAAGAAGGACGGGGAGCTTACTTCTCTCGCGATCGACAAAATGTTTACCGAGATAAACCTTTTCTTAATGCTCATATTTGCGGTCGCGATCATTTTCGTTGCCATCGTTTTCTTAGATTACGGCGCATATTTTAATAATTTGGGCGTTTTCGCACTCGCAAGTGCCGGGATAACTGCGGCGTCGTTCGTGATCGGCGCGCTCGCGCTTTCGGACATCAGAAAGCTTAAGATGCACACATTTTTAAAGCAGAGCATCGCCTACAGGTTGTTCAGCCTTGCAAAAAGGCTCTTAAAAAAGCTCTGGAAATTTGTCAGCGAGACATACGGCGCGCTATCCGGAAAAGGGAAAGCCATCATGGCGATAGGAATATTCTTTTTGTACTCTGTGATAACGGCGGTCTCGTTTATCTCGGGTCTTCTTCTGGCGATCGCGGCGACGGGCGTTTTGGCAGTCTATACAAAGCGCGCGGTGACGGACTATGAAGCCTTGATAACTGGAATCGACAAGATCAGATCCGGCGATATGACGGCCAAGATCGAAGGTGTGACCGACGAATTTTTATTGCCGGTTGCCGAGGGCATAAACTCGCTCGGAGAGGGAATCGGAAAAGCGGTCGACGAAAAGGTGAAGTCCGAGCGTATGAAGTCGGAGCTTATCACCAATGTTTCGCACGACTTAAAGACGCCGCTCACCTCCATCATAAACTATTCAGACCTTCTGGTAAAAGAAGAGCTGACGCCCGCAGAGGCAAACGACTATGCAAGTATTATCAGCTTAAAGGCTGAAAAATTAAAAAAGCTCACCCAGGATCTTTTTGAAATCTCGAAAGTTCAGAGCGGAAACGACGTTGCGGTGACGGAAAAGCTAAATCTTTCAACGCTCATCGCCCAGGCGATGGCAGAGGAGGAGAGCGAGAACGAAAAGAGCGGGCTTGAATTTATTATAAGCGTTCCCGATAAAATAAACGTTCTTTGCGACGGGAAAAAGATGTCGCGCGTGTTTTCAAACCTCATCGTGAACGCAAGGCTCTATTCGCTTTCCGGCACGAGAGTTTATATCGAAGCGGAGGAAGGGACAGACGGCGTTTTGATCTCGTTTAAGAACATCGCCTCATACAAAATGAATTTTAAGGACGACGAGATAACCGAACGCTTCACAAGAGGCGACGAAGCAAGGTCGTCCGACGGGAGCGGCCTCGGCCTTTCGATCGCAAAAAGCTTTACCGAAGCCTGCGGCGGAAGCTTTTCGGTTAAGACGGACGGCGACCTTTTCAAGGCGACTGTCAGACTTAAAAAGGCATAAAAATAGCGGAGGTGAAACCTCCGCTATTTTTTACTTCGTTATTGTGATCGCCCTTGTCTCGCCGTTCCAGTCAACATTAGCGCCGAGCGCCTCAGACACCGCGCGAAGAGGAATCAGTGTGCGCCCTTCCTTTATAAGGGGTGAAACGTCAAGAGTGATGTTCTTGTTTTCCTGAGTCGAAACGTCGCAATAGTTAAGGATCGATGCACCGATCTTAAGAACGATGATCTTGTTTCCGGATGTCGCGATGATCATCTGCTCCTCGCCGATCCAGTTAACGTCCGCTCCGAGCGCCTCAAACACCGCACGCATCGGAACCATTGTGCGCCCGTTCATTATCTCGGGCGGAACGTCCATCGTTAAGGGATTTGAGTTGACCGTGATCGAAATTTCACCCTCCGCAAACGCGAAAAACGAGAATGCAAGTGTGAAAGCAAGCAATAATAAAAGTATTCTTTTCATTTCATAACCTCCTGATTTTATATGTTAATTATACACTCTTTTGCGGCGGTTTGTCAACAGTCAGGAAATTTTTTATTGAAAAAAGCGAAAATATGTTGTAAAATAAGAAAAAGGGGGCTTTTTTATGTACTATTGTATTTTAGCGGAAGGCTTTGAAGAGATCGAAGCTCTCACCGTGACAGATGTTTTAAGGCGCGCCGGGGTGAGCGTGAAAAACGCGTCCGTCTCCGGCGAATATGTGACGGGCGCTCACGGCATCACCGTTAAGAGCGACTGCCTGGTTAAGGACGCGCTCGCCGCGAAGGACGCGGAGGGCGTGATATTGCCCGGCGGAATGCCCGGAACTATCAACATTAAAGAAAGCGCCGAGGCAAAAACGCTTATAAAGGAAGCGTTCGAAAAAGGGCTTTTGACAGCGGCGATATGCGCCGCACCGTCCGTCCTTGGCGAAATGGGAGTCCTTTCCGGAAAAAGGTGCACCTGTTATCCCGGTTTTGAAGATAAATTAAAAGGCGGCATTTTGTCGGACGAAAAGGTGGTCGCGGACGGGAACGTGATAACCTCGCGCGGGCCGGGCACGGCGCTTTTATTCGCGCTTGAGCTTGTCCGCTATATCACGGGAAAAGACACGGGCGCACTCTCCGAACAGATGATATTCTCTTTATGAGGTGATGGCGTTGAAAAAAAGAATTATCACGGCGATTGCACTTCTTTTGGCTCTTATACTCATTTTCGCGGCGGCGGATTTTTCGGGTGTGATAAAGGGCAGGAGCGTGACTGTCAAGGTCGAGAGCGGCGAGGGGCTTTCTTCGGTTGCAAAAAAGATGAAGCAAAGCGGCGTCGTTTTCTCGTCGCGCCTTTTTGAGACCTATGCCGTATTAAAAGGGGCGGACGCATCCGTTCAGGCGGGAAGCCACAGAATGAATAAGCATATGGGATTTAAAAACGCGGTTGAGTCGCTTATAAGCCCCGGAATCAACGACGGAGCTGTTCGGCTGACAGTGCCGGAGGGCTTTGAGATATACCGCCTGGCGGACAAGGTGAACGAGGTCTTCGGCATCGGTGCGGACGATTTTTATGCCGCGGAGAAGTTAGACTATGACATTCCCTTCACGAAGGAGATTCCGAACCGTGAGAACCGCTATGAGGGCTATCTCTTCCCGGACACATATGAGTTTGACGCATCGGCGACGGGCGAGGACATTACAAAAAGGATGCTATTAAGGTTCTCCGAGATATGGACGGACGAATATAAAAACCGCGCGAAAGAGCTCGGCATGACGATGGACGAGGTCGTTATCTTAGCCTCGATAATCGAACGCGAAGCCGGAAACGAAGGCGAAATGGGCAAGGTATCATCCGTTTTTCACAACAGGCTGAATATCGATATGCCGCTTCAGTCCTGCGCGACGGTGCAATACATATTAAAGGAGCGAAAGAGCGTTTTATCGGTCGAGGACACGAAGATCGATTCGCCCTATAACACATATATGTATAAGGGACTGCCGAAAGGGCCGATCGCGAGCCCCGGCAAGGCGGCAATAAATGCCGCGCTCTATCCCGAGACGACGGACTATCTTTATTTCAAGGTCACATCGGACGGGGTGACGGTGTTTTCAAAAACGCTTGAGGAGCATAACTCAAAATGAACGAAGAAAAATTTTCCGGCAAAGCCTTGCTTATCCGGAACGAGAAGGATGAAAACGGTCGCGTCGAATTTCATTATAAGACGGCGCTCTATTTCGGAGGATTGGAATGAAATTAAAAAAACTTTCTGCGGTTTTAATTATTTTAATATTGATCATGACGCTTTCCGTTTTCGGAGCGAACGATAAGATTACAGTCAGAGTGAGCGGTGAAAAAGTGATTTTTGATGTTGAGCCCGAGATCATCGACGGGCGCACGATGGTTCCCGTCCGCGCGATATTTGAGGCAATGGGAGCTTCCGTTTCGTGGGACGAAGCCTCGGGCACGGTGTTTGCCGAAAAGCTCGGAAAGACCGTGGAATTTAAGATCGGCGAAAAAGAGGCGGATTATTCCGGCAAAAAAGTCATCATGGATGTTCCGGCCATGATTATGGGCGGCAGAACCTTGGTTCCGGCGCGCTATTCGGCGGAGGGAATGGGCTATAAGGTCTCTTGGGACGGGGAGACCAAAACCGTGACCGTCAGCCACGATGCCGAGCTTATTTCTTATTATAAAAACACTTTCGTTCCCGATTACGGCGCACTCTACGGCGTCGAGGGCATCGAGACTGACAACGGAGTCTATATTTACGACCTATCGGACATTTCCTCGTCCGACCCGGAGATCTTAAGCATCCGCGACTACACCGACATCTTATATGAGCTCGGATTTAGCTATATGGGCGACGAAAAGGTCAAAGAGGCCGAGATAAAGGGCACGGTCTATACATTTATGAAAGGGAAAAAAGCCGTTTCAGTCGGGCTTTTGACCACGTCTGGCGAGGACGGACTTTTCATAACCGTGGCCGACATATGAAAGCTTAAATAAATGCTTGACATTAAGCTGTAAAGTGTGTTAAAATAAGATTAAGTTAAATAGTATTTGCGGTTACTGACGGAAAAAGGGGAACGCCCTTTCATAAGTGGAGCACCACAAAGGAGCCGCATCTAAAGTTTTAAAAGCCGACCGTCTGGGCGCATTTACTTCTTATATGGGAGGTAAGTGTGCCCTTTTAGTTTTCTCAAAAAAGCTTTATGAAAGGAAGATCAAAGTGAAAAAGGTTGCAATTGTAATGGGCTCGGATTCGGACGTTCCGGTCGTTTCCAAGGCGGCACAGGTCTTAAAGGAGCTCGGCATTTCATATGAGGCGCACGTTTATTCGGCGCACAGAACGCCCTATGAGGCGGCGGTTTTTGCAAGAAATGCGAAGGAAAAGGGCTTCGGCGTCATCATTGCGGCGGCCGGCATGGCGGCGCATCTTGCGGGAGCAATGGCAGCAAACACGCTCCTTCCCGTTATCGGCATTCCGTGCGTTTCGGGCGCTCTTTCGGGGCTTGATGCGCTTTTATCCACGGTTATGATGCCGCCCGGAATCCCTGTTGCCTCAGTCGGGACGGATGCGGGGAAAAACGCCGGTCTTTTGGCGGCCGAGATCATAGCGCTCGGCGATGAGGCGCTTTATGAAAAATTAGTGAAGCTTCGTGAAAAAGAGGCCGACAAGGTAATCGAAAAAGACAAAAAACTTTCACTTTAATTTTTAAGGAGGTCTATCACATGGAAAAAAGAGAAATGCTTTACGAAGGAAAGGCAAAGAAGGTCTATAAGACGGATAGCGAGGAAGAGTATATCGTTTCCTACAAGGACGACGCGACGGCGTTTAACGGGCTTAAAAAAGGCACGATAAGAGGAAAAGGCGTTGTCAACAACAAAATGTCAAACTATCTTATGTCTCTCCTTGAAAAAGAGGGAGTGCCGACGCATTTTATCGAGGAATTAAACGACCGTGAAACGCTCGTTAAAAAAGTTAAAATAGTACCTTTAGAGGTTATCGTGAGAAATACGGCAGCCGGATCGTTTTCAAAAAGATTCGGCGTTGCCGAGGGGACAAAGCTTTTGTGCCCGACGCTTGAGTTTTGCTATAAGGACGACGCGCTCGGCGACCCGATGGCAAATAACTACCACATAATCGCGTGCGGCTGGGCAACGAAGGAGGACCTTGACACGATAACAGACTACACCTTTCGCATAAACACGTTCTTAAAGGACTTTTTCAAAAAGATCAATATAGATCTTATCGATTTTAAGATCGAGTTCGGAAAGACGGGCGACGGCAAGATCATTTTAGCGGACGAAATATCGCCGGATACCTGCCGCTTCTGGGACTCTGAAACACACGAAAAGCTTGACAAGGACAGGTTCAGAAGAGACCTTGGCAATGTTGAGGAAGCATATGGAGAAATGATGAAGAGGATCTTCGGAGGTAATTAATGAGCAGCTTGAGAGAAGAATGCGGCGTTTTCGGAATAATAAAAAACGAGAAATCTGATGTCGCACATGACGCATATTACGGCCTTTTCGCGCTTCAGCACAGAGGTCAGGAGAGCGCCGGAATTGTCGTGAACGACGACGGATTATTTAAAAGCTATAAGGACGTCGGATTAGTGAACGACGTGTTTGACCGTGAGGCAATTTCCTCGCTCGGCGAGGGCAACATGGCTGTCGGCCATGTGCGCTACGGAACGACCGGGACAGACGGGAGGCTTAACGCACAGCCCATTATGGTGAACCACATCAAGGGCAGAATGGCGCTTGCTCACAACGGGAACCTTACAAATTCCTATGAGCTTCGGAGAATGCTTGAGCTTTCGGGCTCTATTTTCCACACCACGAGCGACACTGAGGTCATAAGCTACATAATAACCAAGGAGCGCATCAATTCAAAGAGTATCGAAGAGGCGATCGGTAAGGCAATGGGTACAATCAAGGGTGCGTATTCGCTTGTTATAATGTCGCCCTCAAAGCTCATCGCAGTGCGCGATCCGAACGGTTTTCGGCCTCTTTGCTACGGTACGACGGAGGACGGAGGTTATGTCATCGCCTCCGAAAGCGCGGCGCTTGACGCGGTGGGTGCGACCCTGGTTCGCGACGTGCGTCCCGGTGAGATCATAGTTTTTTCGAAAGACGGAGTAAAAAGCATTACCGACCATTGTAACGATGCCAAGCAGTCCGTCTGCGTTTTTGAATACATTTATTTTGCACGCCCCGACTCGGTGATCGACGGATGCTCGGTTCATTCGTCGCGTCTTCGCGCAGGTGCTTTTTTGGCTCTGGAGCACCCGGTTCAGGCGGACATTGTGATAGGCGTTCCGGACTCCGGGATAGACGCGGCGATTGGCTTTTCGCGCCAGTCGGGCATTCCCCACGGGATCGGGTTTATCAAGAATAAATACATCGGAAGAACGTTTATTTCGCCCGGGCAGAAGAGCCGCGAGGACAAGGTTAAAATAAAATTAAACCCGATAAAGGAAACGGTCTCCGGCAAAAGAGTCGTTCTTATTGACGACTCGATCGTGCGCGGAACGACAAGCGCAAGGATCGTCAATCTGATCCGCGAGGCAGGCGCGAAAGAAGTACATGTGCGCATATCCGCACCGCCCTTTGTGAATCCCTGTTACTACGGGACGGACATTGACTCGCGCGATTCGCTCATCGCATGCAATCACACGACCGAAGAGATCGCAAAGATAATAGGGGCGGACACACTCGGCTATTTAAGCGTTGACAATGTTAAAAAGATCGCTCAGGGCGAGCATTGCAAAGGCTTTTGCACCGGATGCTTCGGCTCTGAATATCCGGCCCAGGTGCCGAGCGAGACAAAGAAGGACAGGTTTGAGAGAAAAATTTCCGAAAGGGAGGACTAACTGATGAAGAGCTACAGTGAAAGCTATAAAGAGGCAGGCGTTGATATTACCGCCGGTTACAGGGCGGTCGAGCTCATGAAAAAGCACATAAAGGGCACGCTCACGGGCGGTGCGCTTTCCGACATCGGCGGCTTCGGCGGACTTTTTGAGCTGGATCTTACCGGCATCAAAAAGCCGGTCCTGGTCAGCGGAACGGACGGAGTCGGCACAAAGCTAAAGCTTGCTTTTATGATGGATAAAAACGACACGGTCGGCATCGACTGCGTTGCGATGTGCGTTAACGACATAATCTGCTCCGGCGCAAAGCCCTTATATTTTCTGGACTACATAGCATGCGGAAAGAACGTTCCCGAAAGGATAGCCGACATCGTTAAGGGCGTGTGCGACGGGTGCGTTGCCGCAGGAAGCGCATTAATAGGCGGCGAAACGGCGGAGATGCCGGGCTTTTACCCCGAAAACGAGTATGACCTTGCCGGTTTTGCTGTCGGTATCGTCGATAAGGATAAAATTATCGACAACAAAAAAACCGAAGTCGGCGACGTTTTGATTGCGCTGCCGTCCTCCGGCGTACACTCAAACGGATTTTCGCTCGTTCGGAGAATAATAGAAAAAAAATCGCTTGACATTAACGAAAAATACATTTACCTTTCGGGAAGAACGCTGGGCGAGGCGCTTTTGGAGCCTACAAGGATTTATGTAAAGCCCGTGCTCTCGCTTTTGAAAAAGGTCACTGTTCACGGAATTTCGCACATCACCGGAGGCGGATTTTACGAGAACATTCCCAGAAGCATTCCGGACGGACTCGGTGCAAGGATCGACCGTTCGGCCGTCCGCGTACTTCCGATATTCGACATCATCAAAAGGGAGGGCTCAGTCTCGGAGCACGATATGTTTAACACCTTCAATATGGGCGTCGGCATGAGCATCACCGTTAAAAAAGAGGACGCTGACAAGGCACTTTCCCTTTTGAAGGAGGCCGGAGAGGACGCATACGTGATCGGCGAGATCGTAAAGTCGGACGAGAAGGTGATCTTATGAAAAAAATCGCGGTTTTGGTTTCCGGCGGCGGAACGAACCTTGCCGCGCTTATTAAGGCTGAAAAGTCCGGCGTTATCAAAAGCGGCAAGATAAGCCTTGTTATTTCGAGCAATCCGAAGGCCTACGCCTTGGAGCGCGCGAAAAAGGCAGGTATTGAGACCTTCACGGCAGATAAGAAGGTACTGGGTGAAAGATTCGAGGAGGAGATCATAAAAAAACTCCGAGAGGGAAAGATTGATCTCATTGTGCTTGCCGGCTTTATGTCGATATTGAGCAGTGATTTTATCCGCCTTTTTGAGGGCAGGATCATAAACGTTCACCCGTCGCTCATTCCCTCGTTCTGCGGAAAAGGGTGCTACGGATTAAAGGTTCACGAAATGGCGCTCGCCTACGGCGTCAAGGTCACGGGGGCGACGGTACATTTCGTAAACGAAGTGCCGGACGGTGGAAGGATAATCCTTCAGAAAGCAGTGAAGATTTTGGATAACGACACGCCCGAAACGCTTCAGAAAAGAGTCATGCGCCTGGCGGAGCACAAGATTCTGCCCGAGGCGGCAGAGCTTGTGTTAAAAACGCTTTGAGGCTTATAAGAAAGGAAAAAAGATGAATTTTATTTACGATAGATTAAAAAAAATAAGCTATCCCGGCCGCGGAATTATGATGGGCAGAACGCCGGACGGAAAGTCCGCATTGCTGGCCTACTTCATCACCGGGCGGAGCGAAAACAGCAGAAACAGAGTCTTTTCAGAGGAGGGCACGTCGCTTTATACCCGCCCGTTTGACGAGGAAAAGGTGACCGATCCGTCGCTCATCATATACCGCGCGGTCGCGGTTTACGAAAACAAGCTGATCGCCACGAACGGAGACCAGACGGACACGGTTTATCAGGGCCTTAAGAGCTCGGTATCGTTTTCCGATATTTTAAAAACGCGCACCTTTGAGCCGGACAGCCCGAACTACACGCCCAGAATCAGCGCAATGTTTTCGCTTGACGGCGAGGATTCGGAGTTTTCCATGAACATTATAAAATGCGCGGATGGGAAGGGCGAAAAGGCCGAGAGGATAGATTTTACATATCCGGCGCTTCCCGGAGACGGGCGCTTTATCAGAACCTATGAAGATGACGGAGAGCCTCTTTTAAGCTTTTCGGGCGAGCCTTTGCGGTTTGAAACCGAAAATGACATCGGCGTTTTTTCAAAAAACCTTTGGGAAAGCCTTAATGATGAAAACAAGATCTCGCTTTACGTCCGCTATGTGAACTTGAAGACGGGCGAATGGGAGTCAAGACTTATCAATAAAAATGAATAAGGAGCAAAATATGAAGGAATTTGAACTTAAATACGGATGTAACCCCAACCAGAAGCCGGCGAAAATATATATGAAGAGCGGCGGCGACCTCCCGATCGAGATCCTTTCCGGGCGGCCGGGTTACATAAATTTTCTTGACGCATTGAACGGCTGGCAGTTGGTCAAAGAGTTAAAAGATGCAACGGGCCTTCCGGCCGCGACGTCCTTTAAGCATGTCAGCCCCACGTCGGCGGCAGTCGGCATCAAAATGAGCGACACGCTTAAAAAAATGTGCTTCGCGGACGACATCGAAGGGCTTGATTCCTCGCCGTTAGCGACGGCGTATGCGCGTGCGCGCGGGACGGACAGGCTCTGCTCCTTCGGCGATTTTATCGCCTTGTCTGATGTGTGCGACAAGACGACGGCGCTTTTGATAAAACGCGAGGTGTCGGACGGGGTCATCGCTCCGGGCTATGACGACGAAGCGCTTGAGATTTTAAAAAGCAAGCGAAACGGCAGCTACAACATAATAAAGATCGATAAGGACTATGTTCCGCGCGAGGTCGAGGAGAAGGACGTTTTCGGGATCACATTTTCCCAGGGGCGAAATAACATAAAGATCGATTCCTCGATTTTAGATGACATCGTGACAGAAAATAAAACACTTCCCGAGGACGCGGCAAGAGACCTTATCATTTCGCTCATCACATTAAAATACACGCAGTCAAATTCCGTCTGCTATGCCTACGGCGGCCAGGCGATCGGCGTCGGTGCGGGTCAGCAGTCGAGGATTCACTGCACGCGCCTTGCCGGAACAAAGGCGGATACGTGGTTTTTGCGTCAGCACGAAAAGGTGCTCTCGCTCCCGTTTAAGGACGACATAAAGCGTGCCGACCGTGACAACGCGGTGGACGGCTACATCAACAAAAATGAGGAGGACGTAACTGCCGACGGCGTTTGGCAAAGGTTCTTTACCTGCCGCCCCGAGCCTTTGACGGAGGAGGAAAAACGGGCGTATCTTGACACTGTTACCGGCGTTTCCTTAGGGTCGGACGCGTTCTTCCCGTTTGACGACAACATCGTCCGCGCAAGCAAGAGCGGCGTTAAATACATAGCACAGCCCGGCGGCTCGATAAGGGACGACATCGTGATAGACAGGTGCAATAGGCTCGGCATCGTAATGGCGTTTACAAAGGCGAGACTTTTTCACCACTAAGAAAGGAGCATATCCCTTTATGAAGATACTTGTCATTGGTCAGGGCGGCAGAGAGCACGCCATTATAAAAAAGCTCAAAGAGAGCAAGGATGTTACCGAGATCTTCGTTCTTCCGGGCAACGGAGGAATGGAGAGGGATGCCAAAAGAGTTCCCATCGGAGTGATGGAGATAAAAAAAGCGGTCGACTTTGCGAAGAGCGAAAAGATCGACTATGTCGTGATTGCGCCGGACGATCCGCTTGTTGCCGGTGCGGCGGACGAATTTATGAAGGCCGGATTTCCCGTTTTCGGGCCGGATAAAAAGGCCGCAGAGATCGAGGGAAGCAAGGTCTTTTCAAAGAACTTGATGAAAAAATATAATATTCCGACAGCGCGCTACGAGGTGTTTTCTGACATGGAAAAGGCGCTTTCCTATCTTGATTCGGCTCCGTTACCGACGGTGATAAAGGCTGACGGGCTGGCACTCGGAAAAGGCGTCATCATTGCAAACACTCTTCCCGAGGCGAAAAAGGCCGTTAAAGAAATAATGGGCGACAAGGTGTTCGGAAAAAGCGGAGACAATATCGTCATCGAGGAATTTTTAGAAGGGCCGGAGGTCTCGGTTCTCGCGTTCACGGACGGAAATGAGGTTAAGCCGATGGTCTCGTCCATGGATCACAAAAGGGCGCTGGATAACGACGAGGGACTAAATACAGGCGGTATGGGTAGCGTAACCCCGAACCCATATTATACTGAAAAAATTGCCGACGAGTGCATGAAAAAGATATTTCTTCCGACAATTCACGCGATGAAGAGCGAGGGGCGCACCTTCCGCGGCTGCCTCTATTTCGGGCTGATGCTGACAAAGGACGGCCCGAAAGTGATCGAATATAACTGCCGCTTCGGCGACCCGGAGACGCAGGTCGTTTTGCCGCTTTTGGAGTCCGATCTTTTTGAGATCATGCGCGCGGTCACTGAGGGAAGGCTCGCCGACGTCGAAGTCAAATTCAAAAACGAGAGCGCGTGCTGCGTCATCTTAGCGTCCGGCGGATACCCGAAGAGCTATGAAAAGGGCTTTAAGATAAGTTTTGACGAGTCGGTCGCAGACAGGCTCATCTTTGCCGGCGCGAAAAAGGGCGACGACGGGCTTTATACCGACGGGGGCAGAGTTTTGGGCGTTGTCGAGACTGCGCCGACCTTATCGGAGGCGATCGGCAAGGCATATGACTCGGTTAAAAAAGTCACGTTCAAAAATGCGTTTTACAGGTCGGACATCGGCAAGAGGGCGCTTTTAGCGAAGGAGGCAGAGTGATGGTTGAAAGAGTTTATTCCGAAAAGAAGGAAAGCCTTGCCGTCGAGGCGAAGGCTTTAAAAAGCGATCTTGAGAACGTTCTCGGCATCAAGGGAATTAAAAAGCTTCGCATCATAAACCGCTACGACGCGGAGAACATATCGCACGAGCTTTTCTGTTACGCGAAAAGCACGGTTTTTTCCGAGCCGCAGTTAGATATTGTGACGGACTCGCTCACGCTTTCCGGCGAGAAGGCGTTCGCTGTCGAGTCGCTTCCCGGCCAGTTTGACCAGAGAGCCCAGTCCGCGGCGGAGTGCATCGGCATCATCTCCCGGAAGGAGCTCCCGACGGTCAGGAGCGCGAAGGTCTATGTAATAGACGGCGACATTTCGGAGTCCGATTTTGAGAGGATCAAAAAATATGTGATAAACCCGGTCGAGTCGCGCGAGGCTGATATGGAAAAGCCAGACACGCTAAAGACCGAGTATCCCGACCCCGGAGACGTGGAGGTTCTGGACGGATTTACCTCTATGAAGGACTCGGAGCTTTTAGGATTCATTAAAAAATATTCCCTCGCGATGGACGAAAACGATCTAAAGTTCTGCCGCGAATATTTTAGGGGCGAAAAAAGAGAGCCCACGATAACCGAGATCCGCGTTATCGATACATACTGGTCCGACCACTGCCGGCACACGACATTCCTGACAGAGATCGAAAACGCCTCGTTTGATGATGAATTTATCGAGTCGGAATTTAAAAAATACCTTGAATTAAGAGAAGAACTCGGCATTAAAAAGCCCGTCTGCCTCATGGATATGGCAACGGTGGCCGTGAAATATTTAAAGAAAAAAGGCCTTTTGCCGCGGCTTGACGAGTCTGAAGAGATCAACGCCTGCACGGTCAAGATCGACATCACGGCCGACGGAAAAAAAGAGCCCTGGCTTTTGCTATTTAAAAACGAAACGCACAACCACCCGACCGAGATCGAGCCCTTCGGCGGCGCGGCGACCTGCATAGGAGGAGCTATCAGAGATCCGCTTTCGGGCAGAAGCTATGTCTACGGCGCGATGAGGGTGACAGGCGCGGCAGACCCGTTAAAGGATGTTTCGGAAACTATCCCCGGCAAGCTTCCGCAAAGAAAGATCGTGACAGGGGCGGCGGCCGGCTATTCGTCCTACGGCAACCAGATCGGCCTTGCGACAGGCATTGTCGACGAGATATATCACGACGGTTATGCCGCAAAGAGAATGGAGATCGGCGCAGTCATTGCCGCCGCGCCGGAGAAAAACGTGCGCCGTGTGCGCCCCGAAAAAGGCGACGCGGTGATACTCCTCGGCGGCGCGACCGGGCGCGACGGATGCGGCGGCGCGACAGGGTCGAGCAAGTCGCACAACTCCTCGTCGCTTGAGACGTGCGGAGCGGAGGTTCAGAAGGGCAACGCGCCGGAGGAGAGAAAGCTCCAGCGCCTTTTCAGAAACCCCGAGGCTTCGCTCATGATAAAGCGGTGCAACGATTTCGGCGCGGGCGGCGTTTCCGTCGCGGTCGGCGAGCTTTCTGACGGGCTTTTAATAAACCTTGACCTTGTGCCCAAGAAATATGAAGGCCTTTCCGGGACGGAGCTTGCAATAAGCGAGTCGCAGGAGAGAATGGCCGTCGTTGTCGACGACGGCGACGTCGAAGCGTTTTTGCGCCTCGCGGAAAGTGAAAATATCCGCGCGGTCAAGATCGCCTCGGTGACGGACGACGAAAGGCTCACGATGACCTTCCGCGGCAAAAAAATAGTCGACCTTTCGCGTAAATTTATCGACTCCAACGGAGCACCGAAAAAGACTTGTGTCAAGGTAAAAAAGGCGGAGCTTTTCGCTCCGGTGATCCCCGAAAGCTTTAAGGACGGAATGAAAAAAATCGCGGACAGCTTAAACACCTGCTCCAAGCGCGGACTTTCGGAGTGCTTTGACTCCACGATCGGCGCGGGCACGGTTTTGATGCCCTACGGCGGAAAGTATCAAAAGACTCCCGTTCAGGCCATGGTTCAGAAAATTTCAACGGAACTAAAAGAGACCGACGACTGCTCGTTTATGGCGTTCGGGTTTAACCCGTTCGTTTCGGAAAAGAGCCCATATCACGGGGCATATCTTGCCGTTATCGAGTCGGTGTCAAAGCTCATCGCCTCAGGGGCGGACTTTAACGATGTTTATTTGACCTTCCAGGAATATTTTCCGCGTCCGGGATCGGACCCCGAAAAGTGGGGGCTTCCGGCGGCGGCAATGCTCGGAGCACTTTCGGCACAGACAGATCTTGGCATCGCCTCGATCGGCGGAAAGGATTCGATGAGCGGAACATATGAGGACATCTCCGTTCCGCCGACGCTCGTTTCTTTCGCCGTTACGACCGGCAAAACGGGCGACGCGATATCACCCGAATTTAAGAGAGCCGGCAATAAAATCGCCTTCCTCCGCCCGGAATATAAAAACGGACTGCCGGAAAAAGAGAGCTTTCTTTCACTTATTAAAAAGGTCACCGGGCTTTTAAAAAGCGGCAAGGCCGTTTCGTGCTATACGCCCGGAATGGGCGGCGCGGCCGAGGCCGTGATGAAGATGTGTATGGGAAATAACTTTGGTGCACGGCTTTATAATGTCACTGCGGCGGAGCTTTTCTCGCTTTCCTACGGCTCGTTTATCTTGGAGGGCGAAGGTCTTACCGAAAACGTCATCGGCGAGGTGACGGATGACGGCACGGTCTCGCTCGGCGGTGAGAGCGTTTTAATTTCAGAGCTTACCGATATTTCCGAGGCAAAGCTTGAGAGCATATTCCCGGCAAACAGCAAAAGCATTGAAATAGAGCAGGAAAACCTTCCCGAATTTAGCGCAAAGCCTTTCTCGTGCAGTATAAAGACGGCGCGCCCGAAGGTGCTGATCCCCGTTTTCCCGGGCACAAACTGCGAGTATGAATCAAAAAGAGCGGCGATACAGGCCGGAGCGGACGCGGAAATTTTCATCGTCCGTAACTTAACGGGCGAGATGGTTAACAGAAGCACCGAGGAGTTTTCAAAAAAAGTCGCGGAATCTCAGATGATATTCATTCCCGGCGGCTTTTCAGGCGGAGACGAGCCTGAGGGGAGCGGAAAATTCATAACCGCATTTTTCAGAAACGGAAATGTTAAAGAGGCTGTTACGGCTATGCTTGACGAACGCGAGGGCTTGATGTGCGGAATATGCAACGGCTTTCAGGCGCTCATAAAGCTCGGACTGGTGCCCTACGGCAGGATCACGGAGACGGACGAGGGATCGCCCACGCTCACCTATAATCTGATCGGGCGCCACCGCTCAAAAATCGTGAGAACGAAAATCGTTTCCAATAAGTCCCCCTGGCTTTCGATGACGGCGCCCGGGGAGATTTACTCCGTTCCCGTGTCGCACGGAGAGGGAAGATTTTTGGCGGACGAGGCACTGATAAAAAAACTTTCGGAAAACGGGCAGATCGCGACCCAGTATGTCGACCTTTCGGGAAACGCGACGGGCGACATCGCATTTAACCCGAACGGTTCTGTTCTGGCGGTCGAGGGTATCACCAGCCCGGACGGCAGAGTGTTCGGAAAAATGGGCCACAGCGAAAGAATCGGAAAAGGGCTTTACAAAAACGTGCCCGGCGAGTATAATATAAATATGTTTCGTGCGGCGGTCCGCTATTTTAAGTGAGGTGTTTTTGTGGGATACAAATCAGATATTGAGATTGCTCAGAGCTGTGAGGCATTGGATATAAAAAAGATTGCCGAGAAGGCAGGAATCGATGAAAAATATGTTGAGGCATACGGCAAAAAGAAGGCAAAGATAAGTCTGGACTTTTTAAAAAATTCCGAAAATAAAACGGGTAAGCTCATTTTGGTCACCGCAATAAACCCCACTCCGGCCGGAGAGGGAAAGACGACTACTACCATCGGCCTTGCAGACGCGTTAAATAAGATCGGCGAAAAGGCGAACGTCGCGATACGCGAGCCTTCGCTCGGCCCGGTGTTCGGCGTTAAGGGCGGAGCGGCCGGCGGCGGCTATGCCCAGGTCGTTCCGATGGAGGACATTAACCTCCATTTTACGGGCGACTTTCACGCGATTACGGCGGCAAACAACCTTCTTGCCGCGATGATCGACAATCACATTCATCAGGGCAATGCGAAAAGAATCGACACAAGAAGGATCACCTGGCGCCGCTGTATCGATATGAACGACAGGCAGCTTCGCAATATCGTTGACGGAATGGGCGGCAAGGCAAACGGCGTTCCGAGGGAGGACGGGTTTGACATTACCGCCGCGAGCGAGGTCATGGCGATCTTGTGCCTTGCGACCTCTTTAAGCGACCTTAAAAAGAGGCTTTCCGAGATCATAATCGGCTATAACTTTGACGGCGAGCCCGTGACGAGCGGCGACATTAACGCCCAGGGCGCGATGACGGCGCTGTTAAAAGACGCACTTTGCCCGAACCTTGTGCAGACGCTTGAGAAGACGCCGGCATTTTGCCACGGCGGGCCTTTCGCGAATATCGCGCACGGGTGCAACTCCGTTCTTGCGACCATGACGGCGTTAAAATGCGCCGACTACACGGTGACGGAGGCCGGCTTCGGGGCTGACCTCGGCGCGGAGAAATTTTTCGACATAAAGTGCAGAAAAGCCGGCCTTACTCCGGACGCGGTCGTTATCGTCGCGACGGTGAGGGCATTAAAGATGCACGGCGGAGTCGCGAAAGCGGACCTTAAAGGCGAGAACACCGAGGCTGTCAAAAAGGGACTTCCTAACCTTTTAAGGCATGTTAAAAACATTAAAGAGGTTTATCATCTTCCGGCGGTCGTCGCGATAAACCGATTCCCGGACGATACGGATAATGAGGTCGAGACTGTTAAGGCAGAGTGCGCAAAGCTCGGCGTTAAGGCGATACTCTCCGACGCGTGGGCGCTCGGCGGAAACGGGGCGGCCGAGCTTGCAAAAGAGGTCGTTGCCTTAACAAAAGAAAAGAATGATTTCACATTTTCATATGAGGATGACCTTTCGATAGAGGAGAAGATCGAGGCTGTCGTTAAAAAGGTCTACGGCGGCGACGGAGTAATCATCACTCCGAAAGCAAAAAAGGAGATCGACGGGCTCACCAAGTTAGGATTTTCGCGCCTTCCGGTTTGTATTTCAAAAACGCAGTACAGCTTTTCGGACGACCCGGCTCTTTTGGGAGCGCCGGATGGCTTTTTTGTGACTGTGAGAAGCGTTAAAATTTCCGCCGGCGCGGGCTTTATTGTCGTGATGACGGGCGATATTCTGGCGATGCCGGGGCTTCCGAAGGTTCCCGCGGCCGAAAAGATCGACGTTGACTCTGACGGAAAGATCACAGGACTCTTTTAATATTTACACTTCACGGGGGGAAGGTTCGCAATGCGGAATACTGAAAAGAAAGGCATCAGCACAAGAACGATAACTCTTTTGTATTTTATGATTGTTTTGGTACTTTCAATTGTTGTTCTGGGAACATATGATATTCTGCAGCATAAATACACCAAGGCCGTCACGATTCAGGAGGCGATGGTCGCCTGCAATGACGCGGCAAGGGCACTTCAGAACGAGTCCGACGAGCTGACGCTTTGCGTCAACGATTATATCGACACGATGGCCATGAATCCGGTTTTGAAATATTACGGTATAATCGACGGGAATATAAGAGAAAGCGAGATCGAAAAGGCCAAAAAGTACAATGTGGACTGTTCATCGCTTGTCGAGGCACTTAAGCTTTCGGACGACCTGGCGGTGCGTGAAACGCACGCTTTCGCGCTCATCGGCGCGGCGACGGGTACTCTTTGGAAGATGCCGGAACAGGTTAAAGACTATTCGCTCCCCGAGAGGGAGGACGCACTTTCGGCGAGCGAAAAAATTGAGCTTGCCCGCAAAATGATACACGGGAAGGAATACAACGAGAGCAAGAGGGCGATCTATAAAAAGATCGACGATTTTGAGAAAGTCGTGATAAGTGCGGCGGAGAATGACCTCATCACGGTAACGCGCGACGTTAAGGATTATATAACGATCCTTCACTGTGTCGCCGGGATATGCAACGCGCTGTCACTTATTATGGCGATCGTGCTTTATAAAAAGGTGACTCTGGTACTTATGGGATATATTGAGGCGATCGTCAAAAACGAATATATCAGGCCGTGCGGCACGTCGGAGCTTCGCTACCTTGCCAACGTTTTTTAACGATTATATAAAGCTTCGGAATAAAGAGCGCTCGGAGCTTAAAGAGTGGGCAAATTCAGACGCGCTTACCCGAATATCAAACCGCCGTGCCATCGAGGAATTTATAAAAGGCAAGCTTGCCGACAAATCAGCCGGCGGAGCGCTGATATTTTTGGACATTGACGATTTTAAGAGCATTAACGACACGTTCGGCCACATCGCCGGCGACGGGGTTTTAAGGTGCGTGGCGGAAAAAATCGGGTCAAGCTTTCGCGGGAGCGATTTTGCCGGCCGTTTCGGCGGCGACGAATTTATTATCTGGATGAATAATGTTACTTTTGCCGATGCCGAGTTTATCAAAAAACGCATAAAAGGCCTTATGGGCACGGCAAAGACAGGGGACGTTAAAATCGATTACACGTTAAGCGCCGGCATCACATTTAAATGTGATGGTGACGATTATGAAACGATCGTAGGCCGCGCGGACAGGGCACTTTACGCACGCAAAAAGAGCGGAAAAAGCGGATGCAGCATATACACAGAATATTAGCCGCTCCGTAATAAAATAGTAAAGCCCTAAAAGCATCTTTTTCGCGAATTGCTGTGTTAAAAAAGCTCACAATCCGTAAGGATTCTTCGCTTTTTTGCCTTGCACTTCATCAAAAATCCGGATTTTATGATGCCCATGGCAGTTTTACGCATTACTTTGCTTTCTTGGACATAAAAAGGGTACTGTAACTTAAGGTTACAGTACCCTTTTTCGTAAAACCATTACTTTCTTATTACGGATCGACTTTAGGCTCTTTTTTTCTGATTCATATTTTTATTTTAACTCAAACGAGAAAAGGCGGAATTCGGGAGCGCCGTTCGTTTTTAGCGGAACGAACTTTATTTTTTTGACATTTTTGCCGACGCTGTGGCAGACTATTCGCTCGTGATTGTCCGAAACCAATATGCTACTACTGGTGCCGGAAGAATCCTCCGACTCAATTTTATATTCGGTTATTAGCGTTTCCGGAACGCGGTACTCTGTTTCGTGAAGGTGATAACAGCATGGCATATTGTGATACGGCCTGTTTAAGTCACTGTCAAAGACGAGGCGGACAGAGGAAACAAAGGAATCCTTTGAAAATTCATAGGTGACCGTGTCGCCCTCTTTTCCTTTCCAGAGATTTTCCTCGCCGCGGTCAATCCCGTTTCGGACAATGTCCGCCGTGCAGGAGGCCGACATCGTTAAGGGAGAGACCTTTCTTTTATGGCCGGGAATGAAAAGGTCGTTATCCTTGAGAATATCCTGAAGCCGGCCAATATCGACCTTTGAAATGTGAACGCTGCTTTGGATTGCGAGCGCGACTGCGCGGCCCAATGCCTCACCCAGAATGGCGCAGGTCGCCATAACACGCGAGGAGGAGAGCGCCGCATGCGTGACGCTGATGTTTCGCCCCGCGAAAACGAGGTTTTCGATGTTTTCCGAGATCAGACTGCGAAGCGGAATGCCCCACGGGCTCGGCGCCGGGTGATATATCGTCGGATGCCCTTTGGTGTAGTGAAATCCCTCGGGGAAATGGTCGTCCATCGTCCAGCCGGCATAGGCGATAATATCGGGAAATTTTCCTCCGGCCTCGACGTCGTTCTGCGTGATGACATGCTTTCCCTTATAGCGCCTGCTCTCGCGCTTTCCGGGAAGAAAGCCGATCCACTCAAGCTCGAAGTTGTCGACCCCGTGGTCTCCGTGATTTTTCATATGATCCCAAACGCCGTAGCAGATCTTTAAAAGCTCGTCGCGGCACTTGTCAGTATCGTGGAGCGCGTCCATATCTCCGCCGAGCTCGATCCACCAGAAGTTGTTTTCCCTGTCGTGATCCTTATAGGGAAGGTCCGCATCCGTCGGGTAGCTGTATGCCCACTTGGGCGGCGTGAAGGTCGTTTTATGGTCTGTCTCCCTGATCTGGAAAAGACAGCTCATGCCCATTGTCTTTTTGTCCGCTGTGTCGGGAGGGATGGTTTCGTTATAGTCACTCTTGGCCTCGCGCCCGTACATATAGGCCGCACCGGAGAGCGGCGCTAAGACAGAGTCGCCAGAACAGTCCGCAAAATATTTTGCCGATATTTCGTGAAACGTTTCTGCGTTCGACTGATAGGCGCGGATGCTTTTGATGACGCCCTTTTCCGTCACCGCGTCAAAGCACACGGTGTTTAACAAAAGCGTTAAATTCGGCTCGGCCATCGCTTTTTCATACATTACACTGCTCCAGATGGGGTATTTAAGCCCGGTGTTCTGATAGAAATTTTCGAGCACGAGCTCTTCGATTATTCCGGTCTC
>ERZ824480.861-NODE-861-length-31795-cov-5.201607_pt1 | contig 31795 bp, 17 predicted proteins | sample MGYA00519861_ERZ824480 | MGnify/ENA primary metagenome ERZ824480 (study PRJEB31778, sample SAMEA3449152) | human gut metagenome | biome: human gut; feature: human-associated habitat; material: faeces | place: United Kingdom | collected 2010/2012 ... | reverse complement strand
TCGGACAGCGCGTAACTGTTCACACGATGTGCGACCAGCAACGCGAGCGCTGCTATCTCTATCTTGCTGCAAACAATAATAAACCACCATAATACATAGTATACTCGGTTTACGTCTTAAAAGTAACCCCAAATTGTAAAATTGTCCCCTGTCTGCTTGCACTTTGTAATAAAGAATGTTACAATATTAAATGCGAATTAAGCGGAAAATAGTATATAGGAGGGTTTTATCGTGAGTACACCTATGATAATCATGCTCATCGTCCTCGTAGTTCTCATCGGGGTTTGCGTAGCACTCTATTTCTTCGGAAAGAAAGCGCAGAAGAAGCAGGCTGAACAGCAGCAGCAGATGGACGCAGTTGCGCAGACCGTCAGCATGCTCATTATTGATAAAAAGAAGATGAAGCTAAAAGATGCAGGACTCCCGGCCGTTGTTCTTGAGAATACACCAAAGTATTTAAGACGTTCTAAGGTACCGGTTGTCAAGGCAAAAGTCGGACCAAAGATTATGACTCTGATGTGTGATGTAAAGGTTTTCGAAGTTCTTCCGGTGAAGAAAGAAGCGAAAGTCGTTGTAAGTGGTATCTATATCACAGGCATTAAGAGTGTCCGCGGTGGTCTTGATATTCCAGAGAAAAAGAAGAAAAAAAGATTTTTCTCAAAGAAAGAAAAATAAAAACACCATTAAAATAAGTTCAGTCAAACAATTCGACTGAACTTATTTTTTTAATTCTTTTTCTTTTGTTCTTTTCTCACTGCTTCATATTTTTTCAGCTCATCCAACGCCTGGCCACCCATCAGATACAGGATCACTGTATTGAATACCGTCATCAGCCCGATCCCGACATCGCCCAGATCCCATACAAATGTGTACGCTGCGATTCCTCCGATGAATAACATCACAAGTGCGAGCACTTTATATGCTGTCTGGGATGCCCAGTTGTCTCCAAACAGATAAGCCACATTACTTCTTGCATAAAACAGAATTCCAAGAAATGTAGAAAAACTGAACAGGAACAGCATCACTGCGATAAAAATCACCCCTGCTTCTCCAAGATGATATCTCATCGCTGTCTGAAGCAGTTCCATTCCTGCAAGTCCCTCAATCTGATCCTGTGGAACAAGCAACATGATCATCGCTGTACAGCTGCAGATTACAATTGTGTCGATAAATACGCCCAATGCCTGTGTCAGTCCCGCACGTACCGGATTATCGCATTCCGCTGCTGCCGCTGCACAAGGTGCAGAACCGGAACCTGCTTCATTAGAAAACAGTCCTCTCTTAACTCCATTCATAAGCACTGCTCCAAATCCACCGGATACTACCTGCCGGATACCAAATGCCTCTTCAAAAATCCTGCCAAATACGCCCGGAACACTGCGGAAATTTACGATAATAATAAATAATGTAATAAAGAAATAACACACTGCCATAATCGGTACTATCATATCCAGTACTTTTACAGTTGCATTTTTCCGCAATACAATCACTGCCGCAACTGCCACCAGCACAATTGTTGTATACAAGGGTGGAATATGAAATGCATTTTCAAAAGAAGATGCCACTGAATTACTGATTACCTGGCTGATTCCACACCAGCAAATCAGACCGGATATGGCAAATAACCCTGCCACCAGCACATGTTTTTTCTTCTTTCCTGACTTTTCTTCAAAAAAATGATGGATATAATATGCCGGACCACCGCGGTAACCGCCATACAGCGGATCTTTTTCCTTATGCAGCTGTGCCAGAGTTGCTTCAATAAACGCTGTAGCAGAACCAATCAGCGCTGTAATCCACATCCAGAATACCGCTCCGGCTCCACCTGCCGACACTGCTGCAACTACACCTACCAGATTTCCCATTCCCACACGGGTTGCCGTGGACACAATCAGCGTCTGAAAAGTTGACAGACTATCTTTATGCTCCTTCTTTGCTACCAGTGCCCGCACCATATCCGGGAACAGTCTTATCTGTAAAAACTTTGTCCGAATCGTAAAATAAATTCCTGTTGGAATTAACAAAATAATCAGCAGTGAAATGCCAAGACTGCCTCCCCCCGGAAGCGGAATTTTAATCCAGTCTCCCCATAAAAATGAATACACTTTTTCAATAATTGAAACTACCATTATAAAATACCTTTCTCTCTCCGTAATAACCCTATTGTGGTATTTTAACATTTAATTTCACATTTGGCTATCATAATATGACAACTCTTTTTCTATCCAGGTCATAATCACATCCACCAAGTATTCCTTCTGCACCTGGCTCAGTTCTTTTCCCGGCTGTATCTTGTGCCACTTTCGAATGCATTCCCGGCAGCAGGTTGCCGTTGCATGCTGGGCGACAAAAACCGGATGCCCCCGCATGGGTGTCTGCTTTCCATCGTTTGGAATCATTGCCGGTACCTCCCTTTTGGCGATAAAATCTCTGGCATGCTCCCGAATTACATCCAATCCTTTTTCCTTTATATATACAATATCTTTTTGTTTTAAATGAAAGCTGCTTCTGAATTTAGAGGCTGATAAATGTTCAAAAAGCTGCCGGTACCATTCTTCTTTGGTCATATGGTGGGTCCTCTTTTTTAAACTATAGTTACATTTTACAACCAGACTGTTTTCATGGCAATCTTCTCCCGAAACCTCACATCATGGTCTACCACCAGCATGGTTGGCTGGTATCTAAGAATCAGATTTTCAAGCTGCATTCTTGAAAAAACATCAATATAATTCAGCGGTTCATCCCAGATATACAAATGCGCCGGTTTCAAAAGGCTGGCTGCAATCACCACCTTTTTCTTCTGTCCTTTGGAATATTCTTCCAGATTTTTGGCAAACTGTTCCCGTCCAATATCAAGCTGCCGCAAAATACTGCAAAACAGACTTTCCTCTAACTGGTGCTCCATACAAAAAGAGTGCACGGTTCCTCTAAGATGCGAAGTGTCCTGATTGATATAAGAAATCTCTATTCCGGAAGCAATTCTTAAATCTCCCTGCTCCAGAAGATTTTCCGTTTCTCCTAAAATTGCTTTTATCAGACTGGTCTTTCCGCTTCCATTTTTCCCACTGATAAATAAACGGTCTCCGTTTCTGATTTCAAAGGTCTGGTTTTCAAACAGCATTTTATCGGCATCTTGATACCGCAAACCATACTGATATGCCGACACCAGCACTTCTTTATGATATGTCAGCGGATTCAGCTTCAAATCAATGGGTTGCTCTAAGTCCACCAGCAGTCCCTCTTTTTCTGCAATCTCAGTCTGTATCCGCTGTTCCATCTGCTTTACTCTTGCCTGCATTTTTTTGGTTTTCGAACCGATATACGCCCGGGTGCTGATGCTCCGGTCATTTTCCTTTATGGGGTCAAAACCAATTTTGCTGTTCTCACTCTTTTCCGACCAGTTGCGCACTCTCTTTGCTGCTTCGTTGAGCTTACTTATTTCCTTTTTATGTTTTTCATTTTCTGCTACTGCAAAATTGTCCTTCTTCTCTTTATTTTCCCACCAGGAGGAAAAGTTGCCCGCCTGCACCTCAATGGTACTGCGATTCAGCACCAGCACATGGTCTACGCAGGCATCCAGCAAATCCCTGTCATGAGAAACCAGAATAAAACCCTTTTTCGATGCAAGATACTGCTTTACAATTTTCCGGCTCCTATCATCCAGATGATTGGTAGGTTCGTCCAAAATCAGGAAGTTCACCGGTTCCAGCAGCAACTTAATCATAGCCAGACGAGTACGCTCTCCACCGGAAAGTACTTTCACTTTTTTATCCGAAGCCTCTCCGCCAAACATGAATGCACCCAAAATGTCACGTATCTTCAACCGGATATCTCCTGTCGCCACACGGTCGATCGTATCAAATACCGTCATGTTTTCATCCAGCATCTGCGCCTGATTCTGTGCAAAGTAACCGATCTGCACGTTATGCCCGATCGTCAGTTTACCATCAAAATCAATCTCGCCCATGATACATTTCACTAACGTAGATTTACCTTCTCCGTTCTTTCCGACAAATGCGACTTTTTCTCCTCTGTTGATCGTCAGATTCACATCATGGAAAACAACGTGCTGTCCGTATGCCTTGCGTACGTCTTCACAGATAACCGGATAATTCCCGCTGCGGCTGGCAGGAGGAAATTTCAGACGGAGGGAAGAGTTGTCTTCCTCATCGACCTCGATACGGTCTATCTTTTCCAGTTGTTTGATACGACTCTGCACCTGTACGGCTTTGGTTGCCTTATAGCGGAAACGTTCGATAAAGTCTTCCGTATCCTGTATCTGCTTCTGCTGATTCTCATAGGCACGGAGCTGCTGCTCACGACGTTCTTTACGTAATACGACAAACTCATCGTACTTCACTTTATAGTCATAAATCTGACCGCAGGTAATCTCGATCGTACGGGTAGTTACATTATTAAGGAAAGCACGGTCGTGGCTGACCAGCACAACAGCATTGGCACGGGTAGACAGAAAGTTCTCCAGCCATTGTATACTCTCGATATCCAGATGGTTAGTCGGCTCATCAAGGAGCAGCACATCCGGACGACGGAGCAAGAGCTTCGCTAGTTCGATACGCATACGCCAGCCGCCGGAGAATTCGGAAGTCGAACGGTTAAAGTCTTCCCTGCTAAAGCCCAATCCCAACAGGGTACGTTCTATTTCCGCCTGAAAATTGGTTCCTCCCATCATCAGGAAGCGGTCGTTTTCGTGTGTGAAGCGGTCTATTAACTGGTGGTATTCTTCGGATTCATAGTCGGTGCGGTCGGCAAGCTGCTGATTCATCCGTTCAAGGTTTGCCTGAAGTTCGAAAATATGCTCGAAAGCGAGTTCTGCTTCCTCCATCACCGTGCGGACATCCGAAAGGATCATGACTTGCGGCAGATAGCCGATTGTTACATCTTTAGGGACGGCTACCACTCCACGGGTCGGGTTTTGCAGACCTGCCAATATTTTCAACATAGTCGATTTGCCCGCACCATTCTTGCCGACCAAAGCGATGCGGTCTTTTTTATTGATAACATAGCTGACATCCGCAAAGAGCGGTGTCGCATTAAATTCTACTGATAATCCTTCTACTGAAATCACGTCTGTCTCTGATTTATAAGATTTTGGATTGCAAAGATAATGAATAATTATTGGATAAAGGGCAGTATTATCCGTTATGAAAGACAAAAAAAGCAGTCATTCTCATGAATGACTGCTTCCTGGTCTTTATCAAAAGCTTTTCTTTAGAACAATTTAGCAGGGTATTCACCGGCATCTACCAATGCCTGAATCTTATCCACTACGCTCTGACGGTCTTCCGGATAAGTTACACCAAACCATTTGCTGGTAGTATCCAGAACTTCTACAGTTGCAGTTCCGTCGTTAATCAATTTATCCACCATCAGCGGGATAAAGAATTCGCTCTTCAGGTTCTCCATGTTCTTCGGATCGCTCAGGAAAGTCTTGAAGAACTCTTCACTGTAAGCAAAGTAGTCGGGAGTAAAGCCCCAGAAGTTCATACTTACCGGAGTCGTATCAGGAGTAGCTGTCCATTCACCGTTATCATCGATGTATTTTACTTCGCCGTCCAGACGTTGAATCTTCGTACGTTCCACTACGGAAGTCAGCAAGTTGTTAGCATCTGTACTGCAGATACCACGAGATACCGTACCGCTCTCGCTCAACGTATTTCCCACACGGAAACCTACCATTGAATAAACATTCTTGGAATTTTCGGGAAGAGCAGACAGGAATTTGCCCATTACCTGGAACGAGTCACGACCATAGAAGTCATCGCAGTTGATTACCGCAAACGGTTCACTAATCACATCAGCTCCCATCATTACCGCATGATTTGTACCCCATGGTTTTGTACGGTCTGCCGGACAAGTGAATCCTTCCGGAAGATCATCAATAGACTGGAATACCAGTTCGCAAGGAATGTGGCCTTCGTATTTAGAAATAATCTTTTCGCGGAAATCCTGTTCAAAATCTTTGCGGATTACAAATACAAGCTTACCAAATCCTGCGTTGATAGCATCATAGATAGAGTAATCCATAATAGTTTCGCCGTTAGGACCCAGTCCGTCCAATTGCTTCAAGCCTCCATAACGGCTACCCATACCAGCAGCCAATAAGAATAAAGTTGGTTTCATAAATTGTGTAATATTAAAAGGTTAGTGATGTCAATGGCATCAGATTTCGTTGCAAATTTACAAAAATAGTTGAATCCAACAGGACAAATATCAATCATTATTCACTAAAATCGTACAAAAATCATTCATTAGAACGGGTAACCGATAGCAAAATGTATTCCCAGATTCTTGAAGAAAGCTCCGGTTACATTATAATAGCCGCTACGTTCCGTATCATAAGGCAGATGCAGAGGAATACCGAAGTCGAGACGGAATACGAGAATATCCATGTCATAACGGATACCGACACCCGTTCCCAAAGCTATTTGTTTAGGGAAAGTCTTCAGACGCAGTTGTGAATTGGGACGTGCTTCTTTTCCATCAGCCAAAAGCTTTCTGTCTTTGCGCAACAACCACACATTTCCTGCATCCAGAAAGGTAGCTCCCCAAAAGCTCTTGAAAATACGGAAACGATATTCCACATTCGCCTCAAAGCGGAAGGTTCCTGTCTGATCCAGGTAGGAATATTTTCCCTCTTCCGGATGATAACCGCCCGGACCGACACTGCGCACTGTAAAAGCACGGATACTATTGGCACCACCTACATAAAATTGTTCACTATAGGGAGCTATCGTAGCATTGCCATAAGTAAACAGTGCACCTACTGCCATGCGGCTGGCTATCGCATTATTCTTATCTATGTTCCACAAATGACGCAACTCTGTATTCAACTTCACAAACTGTGCAAACGGAGCCCCCAGCAAACTCTTATCCTCTTCATTGAACGGCTTGCCAAAAGCACGGTAAATAAGGGAAGTGATATTACCCGCCGAAGTGACGGTAGACTGCCACCAGATAGGGTTCTTTATCCGACGACCCGAAGCATTGTCATACGTATACGTATATTCCATCGCCGGAATAAACTGGTTCCTAAGACTGACATACAATGCAGGATTAGCTTCAGCTATCTCTTTAAAATCCTCAGACTGATGCTGCAAGACATTAAATGTCAGTTTAAAAGGAGTAATACTATGCCGGCTGGTACGGGAGGGCTGGAAATCGTATGTAGCATTGCCGCCAAAGGACAGCAGTTTATAATACTTTGCCCGGTTCAGCTGGTTGATATACAGACGAAAGGTCGTCGTGGCCGGGAAGTCAAACTCCCGTTTACCCAGATGCGGGAACACGACTCTCGGAAAAGTCAGAGAGGTAGAAAGCCCCATTTCCCAACTGTTCATCAGTGAGCTCTTCTCACCGCCTCCGGTCTGCCACTCATAAGAGCCTTTCAGTTTTACGTTCCAGCTTTCACCACCTCCGAATACATTGTTACGAGTGACACCGAAAGATGCACCGGGACCGGTCTGGTCATTACTCTTCGTTACTACATTCAGTTCCAGTTCTGCATCCAACGGTTTGGCAAATGTAGCCTGCATAGTGACATCCAGTGTATCACAAGCCGCTGTCGTATCTCGGGGAGCATATTGCATATCCATATAGCTGAATATACCGAGCTGACTCAATTTCTCCTGCACCTGCTCCTGCCGGTACTGGCTATAAAGACGGGTACGGTTGGAAGCCCTCATCTGTTTGCTCCGTACAAACTGCTGATAGTTCATCCATCGATAGAGCATATTCGGACGGACCTGCAGTTTATCATAATAGTGAATATTCAGATTCTTGTACAAGATACTGTCATTAGGTGCCTCGCCATTCTTTCCGAAGAGATAGACCGAAGCATCTCCTACATAGTAAGAACGTTGAGCGGCAGCCGGTAATCCCGGAAGAGGAATCAGACGAAGACTGATATGTCCGCCGGGAACCAAGGTTGTATCTGCCTGATAGGTCATATAGTCCGGACGGAAGTAGAAATATCCCCGATTACGCAAAAGGGTACTGATACGGGAACGTTCTTCATCCAAATCCACCACATTAAACTGTTCGCCGGGGGTGATGTAAGACATACGACGTCCGCGTTCCATGATCTTCAGAGTCTGGGGAGTGAAACGCTGATAATACACTGTATCAATGAAATAAGGGTTCTTCATATCTACCGTATAGAGCAGACTTGCTTTCAGACTATCTTTCTTATCGACCAAAGTCTCGTAAGTCACCTTTCCATTGAAATATCCGTAATCACGGAGCAGGTTAGTGGCTACCTTGACACGTACTTCGGGATTGACAGTAGAAATAAATACGGGCGGATTGGCGGCAAAGCGGTTAAACATCCACTTACCGAATCCTTTCTTGTATTTCACGAAGTCGTTATACATCCACATTTTAAAAGGAATAGGCAGAAAACCTCCCAACAGAGTAGTACTGGGAGTTTTGGCAAGCGCTGCATTGATTTCCGTCAAAGCAGTTTCACCAACCCGTGTCGATGATTTATTGACTATCACCGTTTTTCCTCCGGTATAGAGTATTTCATCTTCGGGCAGATGTTTCGTCACCGAACACGCCGAAAACAACACTATACCTATAAGACAGCCTGCTAATATGTTAATACGTATATCTTTCATTCTTACTTCTTTTTCTTAAAGATGAACAGTTCACTGAGCTTATCCAGTTTCTTGCGAAGTACCAGACCGACTCCGGTTTCCGTAATCTCCCCTTCGAGTACACTCTCATAGTTCTTATCGTAGAACAAACGGACATAACGGGTTCCCGTACGGTCCAGACGATATTCCAAAGAGATGTTGTCAATGAAGGATTCGGCATCATTCGTCGCATTTTCGCCCGTCGATACCTTACCACCGATTACAATCTGGAAGCGGTTATTGAAGAGGCGCTGCGAATAACGGAAACTGTAATCCGTACGCTTGCCGCCGGTATCCGAGGCGTCATGATCTTCGACACCCACAGAGACGCTGGCATTCTTCAGGTTACCCATCAGTGAATTTATCTGACTGCTCAGTACGGAGTTCAGGGCAGAACCCATATTCAACTTGCCAAGTCCGCCGCCTCCACCGCCGATCGGTCCGGTGCCGAGATAGGTTTTCATCAACATGATATAAAGTGCCTGTTTTCCACGTTCTTCCGCTCCCATTGCTGTCAGTTCATTCTGTATGGTCGCATCTTCCGGGGCCGCTACGTCGAAAGCAAAAGACAGGTTGTCCAACCGGTTCTTTACGACAATGGAAACGTCAAAGTTAACCATTCTCGTTCCTCCGTTCTCTCCTTCGGATACGGAAGCACGGATACGGTCAGTTGCCTTGAAGTTCAGCATGGGGTCCATCGGGTTTCCGGTCCAATCTACATAGCTGCCGTTATCGATGGCAAATTCCTTGACTGCAATGATAGGCAGAGAATACTTCATCAGTCCACCGCTCAGTGTGTAACGTCCGGTCAATGTCAGGTCTCCCTGCGGAGTGTATTTCATCGAAAGATCGCCACCTCCTTCCAGTTCGATACGATTGTCACTGGCGTCCAAGTCCACTTTCACCCTGACTGAAGGGTCGATATGAACCATCATCAGCATATCCAATCCACCTAAAGATACGGTAGGCACTTCCTGACGGACAACTGTGGTGGTATCACTGAATGAAGTAAATGTCACCAGACTTCCCAGACGATCCTGCACGGTCAGCGGTGAATCGGTCAGTACATACGAGACATCCGTATTGCCCAGCAAATTCAGGTTTCCACGCATATTCAACCCGTCCAACGGGCCTTTTATGGTTGCCCGCAAGTCCGCAAAGACTTTTCCGTAGACAAGGCTTTCGCGAGTACGCTTCGCATTCAACAAGGTATAGTTTTCCGCCAGCAGATTCAGACTCGCCATCGGTCGGGACATATCACGGAAATCGACATAACCGTCGATCGTAAACGGATTCTTTCCCGTGGTGTAAATGGCGAACTTATCAAATATCAGACGATTGTTCTTCAACTGCACAGGGCGGTTATCAAACAGGAAGTTAGCACCATACTGGCGTGACAGGACAGATACGCTGTCCAGTATCAGTTCACCGTTTATCAATGGCTGCTCGGTACTGCCTGTTATATTCAGGTCACCGTCCATATCACCGGCAAGCGTAACCAGCTCGTCGGGAATAAAGGCGTTGGCAATACGAAGCGGGAAGTGTTCCAACGTCGTATTTACTTCCAGGCTATCCTTTCCCGTCGAGGTAGGGAGCAGCTTGCCATCTGCTATCAGCACTTCTACCTTATCATGATTCAGATAAGCGTTGAGGTATTGTTTTCCCTGTTCGCCCGGCAGCCATGTAGCTCCCAAAGTAATATCACCAATGCGCTGGCGTTCATAAGTCAGTTCATCAATGGATGCTTCTGCAGAGAGCTGAAGGTCCTTTTCGGTCTGTATATAGTGTGCTTCTGCCGAGAACAATCCGGTGATTTCGGGGAAGTAAGGCAGTACGCTCGTTATTTCATCCAAGCGGATTCTCCGGATTTCGACATCGATATTCTGCAAAGAAACCGTATCTCCCTGTACCGAATGCACACGGAAGCCCATACCTTCATCATCCCACATATCCACATTGGCATACACGCGCATATTCTTATGCAGATAAATCCAGTTATGATCTTCGTTGAAGTGGAATTTACGGAACGCAATAATCGGTTCTTCCGGAATCAGTGTAAAAGCCAGTCCATCCCCTTTTCCACGTCCTCCAACCAGCGGACGGGCATTGACTCCAAGCAACACACCGGTTTTCCCCTTTTCGTTCTTATATTCTGCCAGCAGCTCGGCATCGCGGTTGCGAATCTCGCCTGTCAGAATAGTGGAGAAGGAAAACTGGGGATTCTTCGGTCCGTTGATTACTCCGGCACGGAGATTCATACGGGTAGTATCCTGTTTGACGGTGAAAAAGACCGTATCCAGTTGCAAGGTATCCACTTTCAAAGCATGGATGGCTGCTTTGCCGTTGATTCCCCAATCGGGAGCAGTGCCAAATTTCATGGAAGCATCATGGAACGATATATTCTTCATTGCCATATAGTATGCCAACGGATTCTCCTTTCCTGCCGAAAAAGAGAAAATAGCCGACGGTAATGCTTCACGCAAAGCAGCATGATCCAAGAGTTTTTCATCCACCTGCTTCATCAACACATCTACAAAATGGGTAGACTGACGAATCAGAGGATATACACCGGCACGGGCACTCAGATTCAGTTTCATATCACCGGCGGTGAAATGAGTAAAAACACGGTTCTGCCGTGCCTCTCCGCTTAAATTGAATGCCAACGGATGTTTCATCGGCTTGGGCATAAGTCCCAGTTCGTACAAATCAAGCTGAGTAACGTCAACTGTCACTTTACCGTCCGGATAGCTATGAGCTAAATTATATTCTGCATCCGCCGTCATTTTCAAAAGTTCATTGTCACTCGTAAGCTGAGCCGTTGCCAAAGCTCCTTTAAGATTTCCCGTCAAATGAACATTCGAAAGATGATAGCGGGCGTAATGAAGCTGGTCCAAAGAAAGATTCAGATTGGCTAAAGAATGGAAGGACATGACATCCAGTCCCCTGCCCTTGGCATCTGCCGAAAGAGATAGTTCATAAATCGAGTCTTTCGGGAGAAAATGATGTAGTTGCAGATCGTTTATTTTCAGATCGGCCGTATAAACTTCTGTCGAACTGTTTAATGCGGCATTTACATTCATGCTGCCCTTGCCTTCTTTCAGATCGAGTTTTGCTTTATACTGCGGGCCGTTCATCTCCATCTTCATCTTGAGACTCATACTGTCGGGAATTACTAAAGAGCCATCGGGTGTGACTCCAGTCAATCCTGTCAGGAAGTTCAGATTCCGGGTAACCATATCCAGCCCAATAGTTCCCGAACGAGTCAGACTGTCCGTCAGGTTTTCAAGGATTCCTCCCCCCTTTAGCGAGAAAGCTCCCGGCAAGTCTACCGTGAAGCGCGAAATCTGCATCTCTTTCAGATTTCCATCTGTACCGGCACGAATCACTAACGGACGGAACGGATATGCTTCTTTAAACGTTTGAGGCAGTCCGCCGGCAAAAAGCATCACGTCCTCTTTGCCTATATGTGCGTTAAAGCTGGCGGATAAACGTCCTGTCGTCGGGATATTTACGAGTTCCCAATAAGTCTGGGCGGACAGGTCTATTTCTGAATGTGGGGTTTGCAGTTTCAGTTCAGGAATGCGGATGATAGAATCATTCGAAAAGAGCCGCCCTGTCAGTGAAGTAATACTCAGTCCCGAACGCTCTTCCATCGTTATTTCACGAATCACAGCGTTCATATTTCTGCCTTCGTAGAGCAGAGAGTCCAATCCGATGCGGATATTCCGGACTGCCATATGAGAGGCGTCAAAACCTTCCGACGGTTGGGCCTCTCCAGTGTCATAACTGGCAGAGGCACCCGACAAAAGGAATTGCTTCAATCCATAAAACTGGTTCTTTAAATCCGCTTTGGCGTCATCAATGGTCGCTTCGCCTATGTATGCCGCCATCTTCATGGAGTCGGCAGGCAGTTTCATACCGAATGATACATTCTTCAACTTCAGTTGATGAAGGTTCACCTTCCAGTTCACAGGAGCAGATGCCGTCGTATCTTTGGGAGTGGTCGTGGTATCAGTCATCAGAAGTTGTATATGAGTATCGGATAACTCTGTCCGATTGACAACTGCCGTTTCGTTCGATAAATCGACTCCATGACTTTGCAGAAAGAAGCGTCCCAAAACGCCTTTTATCTGCATCCCCTCTATCAGATTGGCAGAATTGACCGCCACCTGACTTAAGGTAACCTCGTCAACTTCTACTTTTCCTTTGAGCAATGGCCATGCCTGTACGCGGACATTCAGGCTTTCCAAAGACAATAAGGTATCCGGCTGCTGTATGACCTCCACCCCTCGTACCAGCAGATTAAGCGGAAAACGAAGGTCTATCCGTTCCACCTGAATCTGCATTCCGGTTGCTTTAGAAGCATACGCAGTAACCTCCCGTCGCAAAAGATTCTGAACAGGAGGTATATAAAGTAATACCATCAGTATTACAAAAAGTATTATAGGAGTAAGCAATATCCAGCCCACCCGTCTTATCCATTTTCGTTTCATGCAGGATGTGTCAGTGTAAAAGTGATACAAAGTAAACAAATTACTTTGAAAAAAGGTTTGTCCAAAAGCTAAAATGTGAAAAAGCCGGAGGTTATGGTTGCATTTAGCGCAATTTCATCCCGTTCATTCCGTTCATTCGGAAGGTGAGATATTTGTCAAGGCAGCACCTTCTCACTATGCTACGAGCTTATGCCCGTGCCACTACGTTGGCACGCTTGTGCCACCGCAGTGGCACGACTGTGACATGCCTTTGGCACAACTGTGCCAACAGGGTGGCACAAGCATGGCACTATATAGGCTGTTCCAAAGGAGCTGCCGAGAGAGATTTAATGTAAACCGAAACTATACTCCTCAGCAGCACGAACAACTTTACGCACCGCCTCCAAAGTCTCCAACGTAGTCTTTTCTATTTCTTCGGAGAATTCTTCCCCCCGGCAAGACTCCAGCCATCTTAATGAAGCAACAGACTCAGAAGCTCCGATCAAGGTGAAAAGCGGAAGGAGTTTATGAGCCATAGCGGCTATTCCATCCACCTCCCTGTCAGTTAATGCCTGTTGCATCCGGTCGGCATTCTTGCCGGTCTCTTCGATAAAAGTCCGGATAATAGAACACGCCGCTTCCGGATCATCTTCCGAGAAGGCAGTCAGTGCAGAAAAGTTGAATAAAGTATCTTCAGGCAGCGCATCTGCAATCAATTGCATATCATGTGTTATATGCGCCTCATCAGCTGACATTTGTCCTTCATTCAGAGTTACCAGCAATTCTTTCACCGTAAAAGGTTTGTGCAGGCATCCGGCAAAGCCATGTTCATGCAAAGCCTTCTCATCCATTTCGCTACGTGCCGTGACAGCAATAACAGGAATATTGCGGGCTTGCGGAATGTTAGAGGCACGCAATAATTTGACCAGATCAAAACCGTTGATAGCAGGCATCTGTATATCGGTCAGCAGTACATCAAACGTCGAAGAGCGCAGTTGCTCTATCAGTTCTTCCAACTGCTCGCAGCAAACAGCATCGATGTTGTGCTGTTTCAGCATGGCAGCAGTCAGGTTCAGCTGAATCTTATCATCATCAATCAGAAGCACACGGATCACCTTCATGGCCGGTACGGCATCTGTCTCTTCCGGAGAAACATCCGTATCTTTCGATGGTTTCTTAATTCTGCTCCCGAAAGGTTTATTTTCCACTATTGACTTGCCCACCGGAAAGAGTGGCAACACGACAGTAAAGCAACTTCCTTTTCCTAACGTGCTTTGTACATCGATCGTACCTTCAAGCAGAAGAACCAGCTTATGCACAATGGACAATCCCAGTCCGAATCCTTCTTCTCCCTGCGCACCGGGGAGGCGGGTAAATTCCTGGAAGATGCGTTCCCGATCTTCCGATGCCATCCCTTTGCCGGTATCCGCAACCGCTATTGTCAGCTTCGAAGCGTTATAACCAACAGTTAATGTGATCTTGCCCTGCTGAGTGAATTTCACCGCATTGGACAAGAGATTATTCACTATCTGCTGAATACGTAAAGGATCACTGATATATTTCTCCGACAATTCCGGAGCGATATGACATTGCAAGACCAAGCCTTTAGCCGCCGTCAGAGGTTCAAAGCAAACACGGATTTCTTCAAACAGCTGAGCAGGATTAAAAACAATCCGGTTCACTTCCGCTTTATTGAGGTCAAGACGGTGGAAATCAAGCAAATCGCTTACTAACTTCAGTAAATGCTCTGAAGAACTTTTCATGTTGTCCAGATAGAATCGCTGCCGTTCATCTTCGGTCAGGCGGGACAAGAGTTCCGTATATCCCATTATCGAGCCTAATGGCGCCTTAAAGTCATGGGTAATGGCAAGCATCAGTTTCTCACGGGCAACAAGCAAGTCTTCCGCCCGCTTATTCGCTTCTTCGAGCTGACGCCGATAACGGTTGCTACGAGTAATATCCCGCATAATTAAGATCAGGAAAAAGGCGGATAAGAATACGGCACCAATGGCAATTCCGGCAATGATATTAGCCGAACGCATCCGCACCTCTTGCTGAAGTTCCGCATCTTGACGGGCACGCGCAGACATTTCCTCCTCGTATCCTTTTATCAGACTATCCATTCTTGCGGTCAGCTGTGTATTCATCCGCTGATACCTCGTACTGGTACGCCGGATCGTTCGCCTCCGCTGCAACCGTTTCTCTTCGGTAGCCATGCGAATCTTATGCTGAAGGGAGTCCGCCGACTTGACAGGTTCCAATATCGTATCGGTGGCAATTTCCAGAGAAGTATTGACCAGCACGGCAGTATCTTTCTTAGAAGGCGCGAACACTTCCCCCAATCGTTTGAAGAAGCCTTTCTTCTTCGGGGTAGTGATCAGAGAATCGCGTTTGGTAATAACCCGGTGTTGTACCCGTTGCTGAGTAATCACCGAGTCCTGCTGTTCTGATATGATTTCTTCAATCTCCGAGGCGGAAAGCAAGCTATCATTCGCCTCGCTCAGCACCCGCAGCATCTGAAGGGTATTCTGATCTTTCTCATGGAGAAGACTCAGCAGACTGTCTGTCCGCAGATTCTGCTGATCGTCCGCAGCCGACAGCGTCTCCATCTCCTGATGCACAAACACCAGAGAAAAAAGAAGAATCGCCAGCAGCAATATATAGCCGATGGTTATTTTCAGTTTGGTGGAGCGAAAGGAAGCCATAGGCAATTAAGATTTTAAATTATGAATTTTGAATGGAAGGCGGTAGTTTCGTCTTGTGATGGAAACGCCACCATAACATCAGACCGGCACTGGTCAACCCAAAAGGAAATGCCATCCAGACACCTATGATCCCCCACTCCAACACGAATCCGCAAAAATAGCCGACCGGAAGCGAAATAAGGAAATAAGCAATGAAGGCAATCAGCATCATCAGTTTTACATCTGAGATTCCACGCAAGGCATTGGCAAAGGTTATCTGCAATCCATCTCCAAACTGATATACAAGGAACGGAAGGATAAGCGAAGTTACCATAGCCGCCACTTCGGTACTATCGGTAAACCAACCTCCCAGATAATTGCGGCAGAGGAATACGATGGAAGAAAGCACAACACCCAACGCCATCATCAAATGAAAACCGGCATAAGCCGAACGACGTACATTGAGTATATCGCCCTGCCCGTTAAAGTTACTCACACGGACAGCCACAGCTGCTCCCATCCCGTAATACATCATAAACGTAAACTGAGAAATAGCCAGCATGACCTGATGAGAAGCCAGCGCAATGGTACCCAGCCAGCCAATCATCACCGCACTCAGACTGAACGAAGCTGTCTCCATTCCCATCTGAAAAGCAATCGGCCAACCCAGCGAATTCAATCGTCCGAATATAGCCTTCGACCATCCCAGACGATAGAAGCCGAGCTTAAAACGAAGAAAACGCGGACTCCGCATAAAGACTATGATAAATACGACTACCATCATGATACGCGAGAACAGCGTACTGATACCTGCTCCCAGCAAGCCCATTTCCGGCAAGCCCAGCTTTCCGTATATCAGGATATAATTGCCGATAATATTCAGCACATTTCCGCCGAGCAATATCCACATAGCGGTCTTAGTATCCGTAATTCCATCCGTAAACTGCTTGAAGCCATTGAACAGCATCACAAAGACGAGCGAAGCCAGCAGAACCAGATAATAAGGTTTTATCAGGGGAATAAGTTCTTCCGGCTGTCCCAGATTTCCCACATTAAAATAAAGGACAGTCATACCGATGGTAAGCAAGAATGCCACCAACAAATTTGCCAGCAGGCTGTTACGCAACGCCTGCCCCGCCGAAGCATACTGATGAGTTCCATACAAACCTCCCACGATAGGAGTCAGCCCGTACGAGAAGCCTGTACTGAAAATAATCACCAGATTGAATACATTATTGACGAAGGAAGCAGCACCCAGTTCTATCGTACTATGATGACCGATCATCAACGTATCGGCAAACCCCAGCACAATAACTCCTATTTGCCCGATTACAATGGGCAATCCGAGAGAAATCAGTGCTTTGTAATGCTCCTTATATATACTATAGATATTTCTCATTTATTTTTCCGTAGTTAATCGCATATTCCGGCAACTCCGCATCCTGCCGTTGCCTCCAATAAATATCCCGCCGGTAAGGAGAAGTCAGGATATTTGTTTCTTATAATAAAGTATCACTCCATTCTCCTTCCTGAAAGCAGACTGAGCTACCTTTTGCAATTGTCCGGCAGTAACAGCGCGATAACGCTCTACCTCCTTTTCCATATCTTCCGCCCTGCCCAACAGTTCAAACCAAGCAAGATTGGTAGCGACATTCAAATAATTGATATTGCCGAATATCTGCGTCGATTCGAATTTATTCTTCACTTTTTCCAGTTCCTGTTCGTCAACAGGTTCTTGCTGCAAACGTTCCAGTTCTTCACGTACGGCCGCTTCCGCCTGTTCCAGCGAAACACCTGCCGCGGGTTTGCCCGAGATATGGAACAATCCGGCATCCACACTACCGGAAATATAAGCGTCAATACTCGAAAACAGTTGTTTTTGCTGTACCAGGCGTTGATTCAGACGACTGGAACGTCCGTTGCTCAACAAATCCGACAATATATCAAAAGCGTAATAATCCGGATGATCATGACTGCACATATGATACGCCATGAATAGTGAATCAAGGGGTACGTTACGCTCTACTGTCAACCGTCGTTCTTCTGTCTGCTCCGGTTCCTGCGGCAGATTCCGTTGAGGAACCTCCCTGCGAGGGATGGGACCGAACCATTTTTCCGTCAATGCAACTGCTTCCTCAAAAGAGATATTTCCCGTTACGGCGAGCACTGCATTGTTCGGCGCATAAAAACGGAAGAAGAATGCTTTCACCTCTTCCAGCGTCGCATTGGCTATGTGCGACAAATCTTTTCCGATGGTAGGCCACTGATAAGTATGCGCCCGATATGCCAGAGGACGCAAAAGATGACCGACGTCTCCGTAAGGCTGGTTCAGGCAACGCTGCTTGAATTCTTCCATTACTACTCCACGCTGTACTTCCAGACTCCGTTCACTGAAATCAAGGCTCAGCATACGGTCGGATTCCAGCCAAAAGCCGGTCTCTACATTCTGCCGGGGTACAGTGAGGTAGTAATTGGTTATGTCATTATTGGTCCAGGCATTATTCTCGCCGCCTGCCAGTTGCAGCGGCATATCATAATCGGGAATGTTCACCGAACCTCCGAACATCAGGTGTTCGAACAAATGAGCAAAGCCTGTATGCTCGGGATGTTCGTCGCGGGCTCCCACATTATATAATACATTAAGAGCTACCATCTGCGTACTTTCGTCCTGCGAATGTACCAGACGTAACCCATTGTCCAAAATATGCCTGTTAATCTTCATTCTACTTAATCCAGTACTTCTACTTTTACAATCTTCACGTCCTCTTCGGGGCGGTCGCTACGGTCGGTTTTCACCTGCTGAATCTTATCCACGATGTCCATGCCTTCGATTACTTCACCGAAAACCGTATACTCACCGTCCAGATGAGGAGTACCTCCTACAGTCGTATAAGCTTCGATCTGTTCCGGCGTAAAGTGAAATTCCGGTTGCTTGGCAGCTTCCGCTTCCGCCTCTGCAAAAAGCTTCTCCTGCAATTCATACAAACCGTTTTCATCGTTTTCCTTCCGCATCTTATAGATTTCTTTCATGTGCTTCTGAGCCAACGTATTGAAAATAACATTGATCTTATTCTCATTCATCTGGCTTTCCATGCCCAGCAATGTAGAGTCGTTGTACACCTTGCCTGTCACAATGTAGAACTGGCAACCGGATGATTCTTTCTTCGGATTTACATTGTCTCCCTGACGGGCAGCAGACAAAGCGCCTTTTTTGTGAAAATACTTCGGATAAACAAATTCGGCCGGAAGGGTGTAACCCACATCTCCTGCACCCAGCATCTTTCCTTTCGGTGCATTCTTTGAATCCGGGTCACCTGCCTGAATCATAAAGTCTTTGATAACACGGTGGAATAGCGTTCCTTCATAAACGCCGTCTTCTGCCAGCTTAATGAAATTATCACGATGTTTCGGCGTCTCATTATACAACTTAACCTTGATGTCTCCCAAGGTTGTTTCAATCTTTACCAACGTTTCGTTGTCCATATTTCCTCCTTTTTTTGTTCCGGTTTTGCAGGCCGTAAGTCCGCAAAACGATATGGTTAATAGTAAGTATGCAATCTTTTTCATAACACTTTTATTTAATTTAAGTTTGCAAATATACTACTTTCGCCCAAATCCTCTTACCTTTGTAGCATTAAAAGAGGCAAAAGAGAGTATGATGAAATCCATATTGATAATAGAAGACGATATCACTTTCGGAATGATGCTGAAAACCTGGCTAAGTAAAAAAGGGTTTGAGGTGTCGTCAGTCAGTAACATTGCCCGTGCCCAGAAGCACATTGAAGGACAAGGGGCAGACTTAATCCTGTCCGATTTACGCTTACCGGATCACGACGGAATCGATCTTCTGAAATGGATGAACGAAAAAGGAATCGATATTCCTTTGATCATCATGACCGGTTATGCCGATATCCAATCGGCAGTACAAGCGATGAAACTGGGAGCACGCGATTATGTTGCCAAACCGGTGAATCCGGAGGAACTACTCAAAAAGATGTCAGAAGCTTTGCAAGCGAAAGAAGCGCCGACTACGCATACCGCAGCCAAAACTTCTGCAAAGAAAGGTTCTTCCATTTCGTCCGGAAACGCCACCGAAACCCATCATGCTTATCTGGAAGGAGAAAGTGATGCCGCCAAGCAACTCTATAATTATGTAGGTCTGGTAGCTCCCACCAATATGTCCGTACTGATCAACGGTTCCAGCGGAACGGGGAAAGAGTATGTGGCGCACCGCATCCATCAACTGAGCAAACGGAATGACAAGCCGTTTATCGCGGTAGACTGCGGTTCGATTCCCAAAGAATTAGCTGCATCCGAGTTTTTCGGCCATGTGAAGGGCTCTTTTACAGGAGCACTGACGGACAAGACCGGAGCGTTCGTTGCCGCCAATGGAGGCACTATCTTCCTGGATGAAATAGGAAATCTCAGTTACGAGGTACAGATACAACTTCTCCGTGCCTTGCAAGAGAGAAAGATTCGTCCGGTCGGTTCCACGCAAGAGGTATCGGTTGATATCCGTCTGGTATCCGCCACCAACGAGAATCTGGAACAGGCTATCGAGAAAGGTACTTTCCGTGAAGACCTTTTCCATCGCATCAATGAATTTACCCTGCGGATGCCCGACCTGAAAGAACGGAAAGAGGATATCCTGTTGTTTGCCAACTTCTTCCTCGATCAGGCAAACAAGGAACTGGACAAGCATCTGATCGGTTTTGACTCGAAAGCCTCACAAGCCTTACTCAATTATCACTGGCCGGGCAACTTACGCCAAATGAAGAATATCGTAAAAAGAGCGACTTTACTGGCACAAGGAAGTTTCATCACTCTTCTTGAATTAGGGACCGAATTACTGGAAACAAGTACCGTTTGTTCCGCAAGCATGGCGCTACGCAACGAAGAAACAGAGAAAGAACACATTCTGGAGGCATTGCGCCAAACCGGAAATAACAAGAGCAAAGCGGCACAATTACTGAATATCGACCGGAAGACATTATATAATAAGCTGAAACTATATAATATCGACTTGTAGGTTATCGATCAGTACTACCCATATATTTAGAAGGAGATACGCCGAACTGCTCCATGAAGTGCTTGCGCAAAGTACGGGTATCGGAATAACCAACCATTTCCGAAATTTCCTGAATAGAATAGCGATTCTCCAGAATCAATGTCGCCGCCTTGCTTATACGTATACTGCGAATCATATCTATAACAGACAAATCACTGCGCTGTTTCACCTTCCGGTACAAGGTAGGCTGACTCATATTCAATTGCTCCGCCAACATTTTTACATTAAAGTCCGCATTGGAAAGGTTAGCTTCTATGATATGAATCAGTTGTTGCAAGAAGGCATCTTCTTTCTCCCCCTCTTCCGATTCCTGTTTCAGCATCAGGGCTTTCGTATAAATCCGCTTCAATCGCTCACGCTGCAAAATCAGGTTATCCACTTTGGTCTTTAATATCTCCGGATTAAAGGGTTTCATCATATAATCATCCGCTCCGCTATTACAGCCTTGCAGGATGTCAGCATCTTCTGCTCTGGCAGTCAGTATCAAGATAGGAATATGCGCGGTTTCCTGCTGCATACGAATTTCCCTGCAACAAGTAAAGCCGTCCTTTACGGGCATCATTACATCCGAGATAATAAGATCGGGCAACTGTTCTTTGGCTATCCGCACCCCTTCCTCACCATTGCAAGCTTCACTGACGGCATATCTGGAAATGAATAAGCTCCGGATATATTCGCGGACATCTTCATTATCTTCGATGATCAGCAGACTCTTTTTAGCCGCTGTTTCCTGTATTTTGTTTTCCGGTATTGGAAGAAACGGTTCCGGTTTCAGCTCTTCATTTTGCTTTGTTTTTCCCTGATGGCTGTCAATAAGTTCATAAGAATCTTTTGCAAAATGCTCTTTGCCTTCGGGAATATAAAGGGCAAAGATACTTCCTTCGTCCGGCACACTCTTCAGCGTTACCAATCCATGATGCAGGTCCATCGTGTTCTTCACAATATGCAATCCTATTCCTGCCTTCGTTGACATCTCAGGTACATTATCTCCCGTTACGAACGATTCAAAAGCATGTTTCTGCAACCATTCCGGAATCCCTGCACCTGTATCCGAAACGGTGATCCGGCAATAACCCTGCCCACTTTTCATCAGATGAGAGACAGAAAGCAAGACACGCCCTCCCGAAGGGGTATACTTAAACGCATTTGAAAGAAGGTTTTGCACGGCCGAAGCGATCTTTCCCTCATCTACCCAATACAGGAACTTCCCTTCGGGCAAATCAATATCAAATTGCAAACCTTTGATTTCAGCCATCTGCCGGAACGGTTCCGACACATTGCAGACCAACTGTACCAAATCAGTCTCGGATAACTGGAGTCTGACCATCCCGGCCTCTATCTTTTGTACATAAAGCAACTGATCGACCAAGGTGTGCAGTGAGGCCGCATTCTTATACATGACCTGCAATTTCTTATAAAAGTCATCCAATGGATTGCACTGTTTCATCAATTCCTGTAACGGGGCAAGGATTAAAGTCAGCGGAGTACGCAGTTCGTGGGCAACGCCCGTAAAGAAGTTCTCGCGTTCCACACGTATCTGACGTTCTTTCTCACGCTCCATACTGACCGTCAACAGTTCATGCTTCATCTGCATTTCGTGTTCCATCCGTTTCTGCCGTAGTCTGATCAACCGTACTCCATAAGCCACTCCTCCCAACAATAACAGGGAAACGAAAAGCCGGAAAGCAAAAGTCTGACTCCAATGAGGTAGAATTATGATCTTCAGCGAAGTCACCGCCCCTGTCTGACCGTTCGGATGTATATTCTTCACTTCAAATACATACTCACCGGCTGGGAGGTTGGTATACGAGGCTTTCTCTCCCTCATCAGAAATCAGCCAATTCCCCTGATAAGGCAAAAGCCGGTAATTATATTTTTGTTGTTCGTCCGAGTAGGACAGGTTGTTGAAAGTCAAGGAGAAATCTTTGTTATCATTATCCAGTACAATGCGATCCGTAAAAGGGATGAATTGATTGAGGATGATCTGATTATTAATCTTTTCTCCAGTCCCGACAGGATGGTTATCCACTTCCAAACCGGTTATTAACACCCGTCCGTTGGTCGGATAGGCATTTATATCCTCCGGATTGAAATAAGTCAGACTCTGATTATTTCCGAAAAACAAAGTCTTGTCACTGAATAAGGCAGAACGGTTACTACCTGCTATGTAGTAATTGTAAAAGAGATGCTGACGACGACCATACCGCGATATGCCGGAGTTGCTTCCCAGCCAGATATGCCCTTCGCTGTCTTCCGCTATGCAGCCGATAAAATTACTGCACAGTCCGTCATTCGTGGTATAACGGGCACTGATCGTGTTCTGTCGTGGAGACAGGATGGCAAAGCCATCCGTATATCCTATATATAAATTCCCATCCGAAGATGCCAGCAACGAACGTACCGAACGATATTCCATGTTCATCTTCTGCTCATATCCATTTTCTACGGAGATACCTCCGGAAGCAGATTCAACTACTCTGCAAACTCCCATATTACTGGTCCCCAGCCATATCGTTCCATCTTTTGTCTGAGCAATCGCACGAATGAAAGGTTGTCTTTTCTCATTTAAATAATGTGCTGCTGATAATTTAACGCATATACCTGTCTGACGGTTATACAATAAAAGCCCGTCTTCCGTACCTACATAGAGCCTGTTCTTATCGTCCATATACAAAGCCCATACCGAAGCCCTGTTGGCAACACCGTCTACCAACAGCGAATGAATCACAAAACGACCGGTCCGGACATGATAAACAGTCAACGTACCGTTTATATTTCCAAACCACAGATTGCCGTCTACATCTTTCAAGGCACACAACATCGTTTCTTCCGATTTCCCGCTACCTGTATCGACTTTAGAGAAACTAAGTTTTTTCCCTTTTGCGTACGGTATGTCACTTCGCATGATTCCTTTGTGATAGGTCGCCAACCATAACCGATGACTATCATCCATGAGGATATCACATATTTCGTTATGCCTGTCCTGATAGTAACGGTCATAAAACTGTGACCTCAAATCAGAATACATCACTCCTCCACCGTTAGTACCGATCCAAAGCAGGCCGTTAGGATCGTAACAGGCAGAAATCATACGTGTTTCGAGGTTTCGGTAAATCTGTGTATGTGTATTGTTATATATCTCCGACGTCAGTTCTTCCGGCTGCTTTTCATCCGGCATCAACAGTGTATAGCCACCCCATGTCACTGCCAGATAGCGGTTATTGCCGATAAATATAGTCTGATAAACATCTGTATGAGAAAGGAGATTCTCTTTTCCTGTCCCGCCGTACGAAATCCGGTCCATATGCCCCGACTTCGTGTGATAACGGACAATGCCTTTGCCGATGGTAGAAACCCAGACAACTCCGTCTCTGTTCAAGATGGAAGTGACTTGTAATGTTTTTCCGTCTGTCAGCGGTATCTTCTGATACGCCCCCGGAGTATCCGGATGAAACAAGATCAGATTACCCCGGTTAGTTGTCAGCCATATTCCGCTCCCGGCTTTTTCATGATAGCACAGAGAAGAAAAGACTTCTCCTTTTTCTTCCAATAACTGAAAGGTCTTTTGTATGCGTACCCGAACAGCCGTTTTTTCTTCTTCCTTTCCTTGTTGTATCTCCCATTGACAGAGTATCAGTCTGTTTCCCGATATTCCCCAAAAAGAAGAATCGTCAGCGGGCAGGACATTAAATACACCTATGGCAGTATCTGATTCAGTATGTATCGGAAGAAAAGTTTCCCGCTTCCGGTTGAAATAATAAAGGTATCCATCGGATACAATTCCTAAAAAGTCATCTGACAGTCGCACAATGGCAGCAATCGAAACATATGTATTCGCAGGCTTGAAGTTCTGAATTGTTTTGCCGTCATAACGGCTTAATCCGTTATCCGTCCCAAACCACATAAATCCGTCTTCATCTTTATAGATGCAAGGAATCGTGTTATCCGCCAATCCGTCCCTCATTGTCAGCAGCCGAATATCTTTATCAAAAAAAGCATAGGCAGGATGCAGCGGGCAACAACTCAGAATCAGGATAATGAGGATTAGACTTAAGTGCTTCATTCTATTAGACAATTTAGGGCAAATAAACGAAATTAAGTCAGAACATACAAAAAAACGAATAAAGAAATGGACTTATGAATTAAACATGTATGTTGAATGAAAGAAACAGGCATATTCGGAACCACATTGTTTGCGTACATTTGCAGCCATACAACAACCTGATGTACACCTTTTAAATAAAATACAATGACCTTAGTTTATCTTAACCTGTCAGACACAAAGGAGAAATTTTTATGATAATGCACATACCAAAGAGTACATATTATCATAAATGGTTCATCGGAGCTACACTCGTCGTTCCGGTTCTTCCGCTTGCCGCCCAGACGTCTCCGAATCTTGTCTTCATCATGGCAGACCAGTATCGGGGAGACGCACTAGGTTGTCTGGGCAAAGAACCTGTAAAGACTCCTTGCCTGGATCATCTGGCTTCCGAAGGAGTCTTATTCACTAATGCAGTCAGCAGTTATCCTGTTTCATCACCCGCCCGTGCCATGCTGATGACGGGCATGTACCCCCTGCATAATAAAGTAACAGGCAACTGCAATTCACAAACAGCACCTTACGGAGTGGAGCTTCCACAGGAGGCCCGCTGTTGGAGTGATGTACTAAAAGACATGAACTACCGTACGGGATACATAGGAAAATGGCATCTGGATTCTCCTTACAAGCCTTATGTAGACACTTACAACAATCGTGGCAAAGTAGCGTGGAACGAATGGTGTCCGCCCGAACGCCGCCACGGATTTGAATACTGGACAGCCTACGGGACATACGATTATCATCTGAAACCGATGTACTGGGACACGACTGCTCCACGTGACAGTTTCTACTACGTCAACCAATGGGGCCCTGCATACGAAGCGGACAAAGCCATCGAATACATTCAGACACAAAAAGAGAATAAACAACCTTTCGCACTGGTCGTATCGATGAATCCTCCGCATACCGGTTACGAACTGGTTCCCGACAAATACAAAGCCCTATATAAGGATATAGATGTGGAAGCCCTCTGTGCCCACCGCCCCGACATACCCGCCAAAGGAACCGAAATGGGAAACTATTTCAGAAATAACATACGCAATTATTACGCCTGTATCACAGGGGTAGACGAGCAGGTAGGACGTATCATCGAAACCCTCAAAAGCAACGGACTGTTTGAGAATACCATCATTGTATTTACTTCCGATCATGGCATCTGCATGGGAGCTCACAACAATGCCGGAAAAGATATCTTCTACGAAGAAGCCATGCGCATCCCCATGATTATCTCGTGGCCGGCAAAGATAAAGCCACGCAAAGACGACCATTTGATGATCGCCTTCGCCGACTTATATCCTTCTCTCCTTTCCCTGATGGGATTCCGGAAGGAAATACCCGAAACGGTACAGACTTTCGACTTATCCCGCCATATTCTGGGCAAGAGTAAAAAAGAAGTGGTACAACCTTATTATTATGTACAGTTTGACAATCATGCCACCGGATACCGCGGGCTACGTACGTCAACCCATACATTCGCAGTCCACGCAACCAATGGAAAAATAGACGAAACAGTTCTTTTCGACCGAACCAAAGACCCCTATCAAATGGATAATATTGCCGGACAATCCCCCCGTCTGGTCCGGCAATTCAACAAACAACTCAAGGCATGGCTACTCCATACCAACGATTCATTTGCCCATTATCTTGAAACCGTAACTAAATAAACACCATGAAGAAACTTTGCTATCTCTCTCTTTTTATCCTATACTCAGTTTGCAGCTTCGCACAACAACAGGAACTCCCCGTCCCCAAGCCCCATCAACTCAAATGGCATGAGGCGGAAATGGGAGCTGTCTTCCATTATGACCTGCACGTGTTTGACGGCATCCGCTACGGACAAGGCAACAACCGTATCAATCCCATCGAAGATTACAACATCTTCAACCCGACCGAACTGAATACTGACCAATGGGTACAAGCTGCCAAAGCTGCCGGATGCAAATTTGCCGTACTGACTGCTACCCACGAAACAGGTTTCGGACTCTGGCAAAGCGACGTCAACCCTTATTGCCTGAAAGCCGTGAAATGGAGAGACGGGAAAGGAGACATTGTCCGTGACTTCGTCAACTCCTGCCGCAAATATGGTCTGCAACCGGGCATCTATATCGGTATCCGATGGAACTCCCTGCTGGGCATCCATAACTTCAAGGCCGAAGGAGAAGGAGCGTTCGCCCGCAACCGCCAGGCATGGTACAAGCGCCTGTGCGAGAAAATGGTGACAGAACTCTGCACCCGCTACGGAGATTTATATATGATATGGTTTGACGGCGGAGCCGATGATCCCCGTGCCGATGGCCCCGACGTGGAACCGATTGTCAACAAGTATCAGCCAAACTGCCTTTTCTATCATAACATCGACCGTGCCGACTTCCGTTGGGGAGGTTCGGAGACAGGTACAGTGGAATATCCCTGCTGGTCTACCTTTCCCGTCCCTTGCTCACACCATAAACGCATTGAAAGCAGTATCGACCAACTCGAACTGTTAAAACATGGCGATAAGAACGGTAGATACTGGGTACCGGCGATGGCAGACACTCCGCTACGGGGAGCAAACGGCCGCCACGAATGGTTCTGGGAACCGGATGACGAGAACAACATCTATCCGCTAAACACGCTGATGGATAAATATGAAAAGTCAGTAGGAAGAAACGCCACCCTCATTCTCGGATTAACTCCTGACCCGACCGGATTAATCCCTGCCGGAGACGCACAGCGCCTGAAAGAAATGGGAGATGAAATCAATCGGCGGTTCTCCTCCCCGATAGCCCGCATTTCGGGACAAAAGAAAAGCCTGACACTGAAACTTGGAAAGGAGCAGTCTGTCAATTACTGCATCATCCAGGAAAACATCAAAAACGGAGAACGCATCCGGCAATATCAGATAGAAGCCAAAGTGAACGGTAAATGGCAAACAGTCTGCAAAGGAGAATCCGTGGGGCACAAACGAATCGAAAAGTTTGAACCGGTAGAAGCCACAGCATTAAGACTGACCGTATCCGAATCTATCGCACTGCCGGATATTATAAACTTCAGCGCCTATTCCGTAAAATAACACAAGAGGTATGAAAAGAATAATCCACATCTGTTTATGGCTATTGACGGGCATCTTTGCGGAAGTATCGCTGTCTGCACAGAACCCGTTTATCTACCATAAAGGGAAGACATACAAAGATGTTGCAGCTTATCGGATGGAAGAAATCATCGACCTGAACACCCATACTCCATCCACCCCCATTTTATACGAACAACAAGTGCCGGAACACCAAAGCACTCTTTCGTATAAGGTTGCACTTCCTTTGTATGTTCGTGGCATATTCTTCAGCCGTGATTCCCGCCCCGGCGACTATCAATGGCCGAATAACACCAATCGGTTGCTCCCTTGGATGTTCAACCATCTCGAAGACCTCACACGGAGCGATTATGCAAGCATTCCTTCCAATGCCCTGCCGTCCGCATCGGGCGACGCACTGCTCCTTGAACTTGCAGACGGAGAATATCTGTTCGCCAAAGCCATTGCGGGTAGCAACAGCCTCAGCTGGTTTCAGGTTAATCAGGACGGCACACTCACATTGTATGTCTCCACACTAGGAGAAGATGCACTGACCGGCCGACTCCCCCTCCTGATTTTCCGGAAATCTTCATCCGTCTACCATGTATTCAGTGACGCCTACGATTCGTTAATCGCAGACAAAGCCGTATCTGCCCTCCGCAAAAGAGCGGACAAACAGTATTTCAATGCTTTCGACTATCTGGGATGGTGTACTTGGGAACATTATCATTATGACATTGATGAAACGAAAATACTGAACGATATCGATGCCATCGAAGCATCCGGCATACCGGTACGTTATGTCTTAATTGACGACGGACACATAGCGAACAAGAACCGGCAACTGACCAGTCTCGTCCCCGACAAAAAACGTTTTCCGAACGGATGGAGCCGCATCATGAAGCGCAAACAAGCAGATAAAATCCGATGGATAGGGCTATGGTACAGCCTTTCCGGCTATTGGATGGGAATCTCTGCCGAGAATGACTTTCCGCCGGAAATCCGGCAAGTTCTACACTCCTACAACGGCAGTTTACTGCCCGGCACCAGTACAGAAAAGATAGAAACATGGTACGAATATTATGTCCGTACCATGAAGGAGTATGGATTTGACTTCTTGAAGATAGACAATCAATCCTTCACCCTCCCGCTCTATATGGGCGGAACGCAGGTTATCCGACAGGCTAAAGACTGCAACCTTGCCCTGGAACATCAGACACATCGAATGCAAATGGGACTGATGAACTGCATGGCACAAAATGTGCTGAACATTGACCATACCTTGTACAGCAGCGTAACCCGTGCCAGCATCGACTATAAGAAATATGACGAGAATATGGCTAAATCACATCTGTTCCAGTCATATACCAATACACTCATACTGGGGCAGACCGTCTGGCCCGACCACGATATGTTTCATTCCTGCGATACCGTTTGCGGCAGTCTGATGGCACGTTCGAAAGCGATCTCCGGCGGACCTGTTTACCTGTCCGACTCTCCAAGCGAATTTATTGCCGATAATATCCGCCCCCTGATTGATGAAACCGGAAAGATATTCCGTCCGGCGGCTCCCGCCATCCCGACTCCGGAATCCATACTGACCAATCCCCTGCAAAGCGGTAAAGCCTACCGTGTATTTGCCCCTACAGGAGACGAAGCGCTCTCAGTCATTTGCTACAATCTGAACACTTCTCCCGCTTATCGGGAAGTAGAAAGTTTCGTCAAACGGGAAGATTACCTGTTACGGGAAAGCACCGGCAAATCCGCAGATTCTTCTTGCGACAGCATTCTCGCATTCAACTGGGAAAAACAGAGCGCCGAAGTATTGAACGCATCTGAAAGAAAAATAAAGTTATCCGGATTTATAGATAGTCTGTTCCATCTTTGCCCCATCCGTAAAGGCTGGGCAGTGATCGGCATACAAGAAAAATACCTTTCGCCTGCTACCGTGCAGATACTCAAACGTACTACCGAGAAGCTGATATTGGATGTCCACTGCACCGGTACATTAAGAATATGGGCAGACTCCCACGGGAAACAGGAATTACGGAGCATACCGATCAAAAAGGCCGGCAGAATTGAAATAATGAAATAACACTAAATAATTAATCCATGAACAAAAAAATACTTTTCCCCCTCGCACTCGTGCCACTGGCTGCCACCGGCCTGCAAACACAGAAGTCTGCCCAGACACAGCGTGTGGACAAACGCCCCAACATCATCCTTTTCATGGTAGACGACATGGGATGGCAAGACACTTCACTCCCCTTCTGGACACAAAAGACAGATTACAATAAGCTGTACGAAACACCCAACATGGAACGACTTGCCAAACAAGGCATGATGTTCACACAAGCGTATGCCAGCAGTATCAGTTCCCCCACCCGATGCAGCCTCATCACCGGAACGAACGCGGCACGCCACCGGGTAACCAACTGGACGCTGCAAAAGAACACAAAGACAGACCGCAAGGATAAAGTACTGGATGTGCCGGACTGGAACTACAACGGAGTAAGCCAAGTGCCCGGCACCAACAACACATTCGTAGGAACCTCCTTCGTACAACTACTGAAAGACAGCGGCTATCATACGATTCATTGCGGAAAAGCACATTTCGGTGCCATAGACACTCCGGGAGAAGACCCGCACCACTGGGGCTTCGAAGTAAACATAGCCGGACATGCTGCCGGAGGACTCGCCAGCTATCTGGGAGAAGAGAATTACGGTCACAACAAAGACGGAAAGCCAATATCACTCATGGCCGTTCCCGGACTTGAAAAGTACTGGGGTACGGAGACCTTCGTCACCGAAGCATTAACTCTGGAAGCCATCAAAGCTCTGAACAAAGCTAAGAAGTACAACCAGCCTTTCTACCTGTATATGTCCCAATACGCCATCCACGTCCCCTTGGACAAGGACAAACGTTTCTACGACAAATACAAGAAAAAAGGCATGACCGACCATGAAGCCGCATACGCCACACTGATCGAAGGCATGGACAAGAGTCTGGGCGATCTGATGGACTGGCTGGAAAAAAGCGGAGAAGCCGACAACACTATTATTATCTTCATGAGCGACAACGGAGGACTTGCCGCCGAATCGTATTGGCGTGACGGCAAACTGCACACCCAGAATCATCCTCTCAACAGTGGTAAAGGCTCCACCTATGAAGGCGGCATCCGTGAACCGATGATCGTCAGCTGGCCCGGTGTCGTAGCCCCTGGCAGCAAATGCAATGATTACCTGCTGATAGAAGACTTCTATCCTACTATCCTCGAAATGGCGGGCATCAAAAAATACAAGACAGTTCAGCCTATCGACGGCATCAGCTTCATGCCTTTACTGAAACAGACCAGGAATCCTTCCAAAGGACGCAGCCTCTTCTGGAATATGCCCAACAACTGGGGAAACGACGGTCCGGGAATCAACTTTAACTGTGCCGTACGCAAGGGTGACTGGAAATTAATCTATTACTATGGTACAGGTAAAAAAGAACTATTCAATATCCCCGATGATATAGGCGAAAGTAATGATCTCAGCGCACAACATCCGGATATTGTGAAACGGCTTTCTAAAGAATTAGGAACCTATTTGAGAAAAGTTGATGCCCAACGTCCTACAGTCAAAGCTACGGGTAAACCTTGTCCTTGGCCGGACGAAATTAAGTAATTATTCACCTGTTTAGTCGGGAATTACATTAATTGTATGAAGGTGAATTCTAAGTCCTCTCCAAACAATATCTATAAAATCTTACCCAAGTTTACGA
>ERZ824480.857-NODE-857-length-31851-cov-4.447541_pt1 | contig 31851 bp, 31 predicted proteins | sample MGYA00519861_ERZ824480 | MGnify/ENA primary metagenome ERZ824480 (study PRJEB31778, sample SAMEA3449152) | human gut metagenome | biome: human gut; feature: human-associated habitat; material: faeces | place: United Kingdom | collected 2010/2012 ... | reverse complement strand
CATATCAAAATTAGTAAGAGCCTTTGAATCTGCATTAAGATAACCGTCCTGTAACAGACCAAATATATTTGCCGAACGGTAATCAAGTATATTTTTTTGCTCTATGTCATGCTTGTCAGTTACTTTTCCCGAGACTCCCCTGAAACGCTCAATATTGTCTTCATCAAAATATTCTATATTATTAGTCTGGGCTTCTATATATATTTCTCTCGGATATCTTTCCTTTATACTGTCATCCGCCCCTATATAAAGACTGGCGGTTGAAGCAAGCATAACAAGAACCATTGTACTGAGAATACATATTGAAGCAAGTCCTGCACCGTTACGTTTCATACGATAAACCATTGAAGAAACTGATATAAAATGCCTTTTATTGTAATAATACTTTTTATTCTTTTGCAAAATACGGCACAATGCAACCGAACCCGATATAAGAAGAATATAAGACGCTGCTATTACCATTATGACCGCAATAAAAAACCATGTCATCGCCGCCAGAGGACTTTTAATAGATACCGCAATAAAATATGCCGCTCCGAGTATCACACTTCCAAGTATGAATCCGATTACATTTCCCTTTGGAGGTTTTTCTCCTGTATTTTCACTCTTTAAAAGTTTAAGCGGGTCTGAACGGTATACCTGCCACATTGAAAACAGATACAGAAGAAAAAATATAGTTATAAATACCAAAAGCGTATTATTTACTGCATCTAACGGAATGTTAAATGAATAATCTATATTTGCATGAATAATATTAAACAGCAAAAGCTCTGCATATTTTGATAAAGCAATTCCTAGAACCATTCCTATGACAATACTTATTGCCGCAATGATAAATGATTCACATGAAATAATCTTTCCAATCTTTTTCTTATTCATTCCAAGTATATTATACAGCCCGAATTCCCTGTTTCTCCGTCTTATAAGAAATGAATTTGTATAAAAAAGAAAAACAAGTGAAAAAATTCCCATGACCCATTTTGCAAACGAAAGTATATACGCCGCATTGTTTCCACCCGACATATGACGAAGCAGAGGGCTTACCGAAAGAGCATTTATAATATAAAACATAAATACCATGCATATACATGTAATGATATAAGGGAAATAAAGCTGTCTGTTCTTTTTTATTCCGCTCCATGCTATTTTTGAGAAGAATCCACTGTTCATTTACCCTCACCTCCGGCTACAAGCATAGTGAGAGTATCTGATATTTTCTGATATAACTGCTCGTTAGTACATTCACCTCGGTAAATCTGATGAAATACTTCTCCATCCTTAATAAACAATACACGTCCGGCATTACTTGCCGCTTTTACGGAATGAGTTACCATAAGAATAGTCTGGCCTACGAAATTAATATCGCTAAACAGCCCCAAAAGCTCGTCTGTCGCCTTGGAATCAAGCGCTCCAGTCGGCTCATCTGCAAGAATTATTTTCGGCTCGGTAATAAGAGCTCTGGCAACGGCTGCTCTCTGCTTCTGCCCTCCCGAAACCTCGTATGGATATTTCTTTAAAATATCTACGATTCCAAGCTTTCCTGCAATAGGCATAAGCCTTGCGCGCATCTCCTTATAGTCCTTTCCTGCCAGAACAAGCGGAAGATATATGTTATCCTCAAGAGAAAATGTATCAAGAAGATTAAAATCCTGAAATACAAATCCCAGATTATCGCGTCTGAAATCCGACATATCCTTTTCCTTTATTTCAGACATATCCTTATTTTCAAGCAGTATTTTTCCTGCTGTTGGCTTATCAAGCGCCGCCAGAATATTAAGAAGAGTTGTCTTTCCTGAACCTGATTCGCCCATTATTGCTACATACTCGCCCTTTTCTACGCTGAAATTAACATTTCTAAGCGCCTGTACTTTATTTCCTCCGAAACGGGTAGTATATATCTTTTTTAAACCCTGTACCTGTAAAATAATTTCCATTGCTATATCTCCTTTATCTTATAATGCCATAATTATAGCAATGCAGCGCGCCGGGTCTCCATAGATTATCCTTACAATATCCATATTAATTCTAACAGTTTTGTCACATTTTAATGCCTCTTTGACTTACATGCCGTAAAGTCAAGCTTAACTGTCGTTCCCTTATCAGGCTCAGATTCGGCGGTTATGCCACACCCCAGATTATCCGAAATACGTTTACAAAGATAGAGTCCCAGACCGCTCGCTTTTTTATCGTTTCGTCCGTTATAACCGGTATACCCCTTTTCAAATATTCGAGGAAGGTCTTCTGATGATATTCCGATGCCGGTATCCTTTATACACAAGATACACGGTTCTTCCATATATATATTTACACATCCTGATACAGTATATTTGAGCGCATTGGAAATAATCTGCTCAATAACGAACAAGAGCCATTTTTCATCAGTAACAATATTTTTTTCTACAGGTGTATAATCCAGCTTTATTCCATGTCCTATGAACTGGCCTGCATATTTTCTTACTGCTTGTCTTATAATGTCATCTAAAGAATATTCAGCAAAAACATAATCGCTTGAATCAGAATCAAGCCTTAGATAAGTCAGCACCATATTTACATACTGCTCAATACGAAATAATTCTTCCAAAAGCTTTCTTGAAAACACTGTATCTTCATTCTGAAGCGTCAGCTTCATTGATGCAATAGGCGTTTTAATCTGATGTACCCATGTAGTATAATAGTCAATCATATCAGAAAAACGAACGTCATATTCGTACTGCATTCTTTGTTCTTTCTCTTTCATCAGCCGGATTATTTCCTGATAATCTGTATCGGTAACGTCATCATATTCAGATAATATCTCAGACATATTCTCAGGAAGATTAAGAAGCTTTCTGAGTGTTTTATGTTTTTTCCGCTCTTTTAAGAAATCTGCGGCAAAATAACAGACAACCAAAACCGCACATATTCCCGATGGATAAATTACCGCCTTTACCGGTAGGTGATACAGCACGAATGAAATCAGAAAAATAAATCCGCACACAGCTATAAGTATTATATATCCTATGCTCTTTTTCATTAGCTCTCCTTATATTTATACAATTATATATCCGGCTCCGAACTTCGTTTCAATATACTCTGAAAGTCCGGCAGCATCCAGCTTCTTACGCAGCCGGTTCACATTAACGGTCAGCGTATTTTCATCTACATAATTATCAGTCTCCCACAATGCCTCCATCAGTTTTTCCCTGCTTACAACTTTCCCTTTATTAGTCATAAGCATATAAAGAATCCTGTATTCATTTTTTGAGAGATTAATCTGTTCATCTTTGTAAGTAAATGTTGCATCTCCGGTATTAAGTATTGCTTCCCGGTGTTCAAATATCGGAACGTCTTTTGCAAAATCATATGTGCGCCGAAGCAGCGCCTGAATCTTTGCAATAAGTATAGTCTGGTCAAATGGCTTTGCAATAAAATCATCCGCCCCCATATTCATTGCCATTACTATATTCATTTTATCTGACGCTGAAGATATAAATATAATCGGAACTTTTGAAATTTTCCTGATTTCACTGCACCAGTGATAACCGTCAAAAAAAGGAAGCGATATATCAATAAGAACAAGATGCGGCGAATATTCTGCAAATTCAGACATAATGTTTCTGAAATTGCCCGCACACATTGCTTTTATATTCCATGCCTCTGCAAGCTCTGAAATTCCCTCTGCTATTCCTTTATCGTCTTCTATTATATATATCTTATACATAGCGTTACCCTCTGTCTTAATTACTGTTTGACTGCACGGCAGAAAACGTCACAATAATGCTAAGGCTCCTCCCGTCTTTACTTACTGCCTGAATTTTTCCTTTATGAGCTGTTACTATTAATTTTGCAACAGACAGACCTATTCCGAATCCTCCTGTCTCAGAATTTCTCGAAGTATCATGTCTGTAAAACCGTTCAAATATTTTATCATTATTTCCTTTATCAATATCTTTTACCTGATTAAATGTTTTAAATATAATTTTACTGCCTTTTTTGTATAAGGATACCACTATCTTACTGTCAGGTTCCGAATACTTCACGGCATTATCAAGAAGTATATTAAACATCTGGCGTATCTGCTTTTCATCACCCGACATATATATATCATTATCTATATTAATGTCAATACTTTTATTTGCAAGCTTCGCAGACGCAAGAAATGATGACGCCGTTTCATCCGCTGCCTGCGACAACAAAAATCTTCCGTATGTGCTAATCTTATTTTCCTCATCCATCCTTGCAAGTGTAAGAAGCTGTCCTGTAAGCGTACTGAGCCTGTCTATCTGGTTATGAATACTCTCTGTCCACCGGTTCCTGCCGGATTCCATTTCAAGCACTTCAGTATTGGCTGAAATAATAGTAAGCGGCGTCTTTATCTCATGACTTGCATCCGTTATAAACTGCTTCTGCCTTATATAACTTTCCTGCACCGGTGCAAATACGATTTTTGAGAATACCAATACAAGCACAAATACCGCCAAAAGTCCCAGTACAAATACCAAAATGCTTATCAGCAGAAGGTTCCCTGCTGCTGAAAGCTCCCGCCTGCAGTCAAGAAAAATTACCTTTATACCTTCATCCGTTTCCGACTTTCTGAAACGGTAAATATCCACAAAACCCTTTTGTTTTTTATCTTTAAAAACTGCTTCTGCATATCTTCTCGCTTCGGATTCATTTACCGCAGCAATATTTTTAATGTCTGATAATATAATATTTCCATCTGTATCAAATATAACATAAAAAAACCTCGTTTCAAACGGAGTTTCAGCTGAAATTTTTTCCGGTTTCGGATGTTTCTTTATTTTATTAAAATCGGACTTGTTAAAGAAAGGGAGCTTTCCGTTCCCTTCTTTAATAAGTCCGGTCATGTAATCCGCATGCTCTTTTAGCCTCAAGTAATTCATCGTATTAATCGTACCTATAATTACGGCAAATACAATAAATATTGCACACATTGCGGCAATAATAAACTTTTTTCTGAGACTTCTTATCATTTTACCGCCTCCAGTGAATAGCCCTGATTTCTGGCAGTTCTAATCTGTACATTTGATGAGAGTGAAGCAAGCTTCTTTCTTAAATTGGAAATATAAACCCACACAACTCCTATCTCTGCACCGCTGTTGTATTCCCATATTTTTTCCCAAAATCTTTCTGTAGAAATTACCTGTCCCGGATTGGAAATTAGCAGTTCAAGCATCTGAAATTCCTTATTTGTAAGCCTGAAACTACCCTTATCCGAATACATATCAAATGTTGCGCAGTTAAGCGACAAATCTCCAAATGTAAGTATTGCTCCGGGAGCTTCTGTTTTTCTTCTTGTTACCGCTCTTATACGCGCCAAAAGTTCTTTTGTGGAAAAAGGCTTGCACAGGTAATCGTCAGCGCCGCTGTCAAGCCCCAGCACACAGTCATCAATTTCTGATTTTGCCGTAAGTATCAGAACAGGCGTCATATTACCCTGCGCACGTATTTTTGTAAGCACTGTAATACCATCCATCTTCGGCATCATTATATCAAGTATTGCTCCGTCATAATCCTGAGCCGTAAGAAAATCCAGCGCATCAATACCGTTATAAACCGCGTCTACCGAATAATTATTATGCCGCAGTATTGCCGTTAAAGCGTCTGATAATTCTTTTTCATCTTCCGCCAGTAAAAGCCTCATAATTCCCTCCGTTATATACTCAAACATGCTTTTAGATATTTTAATAATAGCATATTACAAGAAGGAACTGCAAGGCATGCATTTAACCTATATATCTTAACGCTTCAATCGGATTCTTCTTTGCCGCTTTTTTGGCAGGATATATTCCAAATACAATACCGATTACAGTGGAAAATATTATCGCAACCCACACTACACTTATAGAAAGTGTAAAATTAAGCTCATATCCGGCTGCAACAACGGAAAGTATCTTTAATATTCCCCACGAAAGAACTACTCCTATAAAGCAGCCCATTAAACTGACCATCATAGCTTCAATAAGGAACTGAAGCATAATTGCGAATCTTCCTGCTCCTATTGCTTTACGTATTCCGATTTCTCTGGTACGTTCTGTCACAGACACAAGCATAATATTCATAATTCCGATTCCGCCGACCAAAAGTGATATTGCTGCAATTCCTCCCAAAAGAAGCGACAGAATATTGGTAACATCTCCAAGCGCCTCCATAATTTCCGACTGATTCATAATAGAAAATGCCTCATCATCATTTTCAAAACGTTCCATCAGAACACTTTCAATTTTATTTTCTGCAGCATCGAGGCTTTCGTCGCTTTCCGATGATACGCAAAAGCTTGTAATATTGGTTGGAACTGAATCCACAAGACGTACAAGAGAAGTAAATGGAATGTACAGCTCATAATTAGAATATGTCTCTGAGGATGTTTCTTCTGCCTCTAGCACGCCTATTATAAGAAATTTTGTACCGTTAAGCTGAATGCTCTCTCCTGTTGCGTTTATATACCCAACAACATCTTCTGCAAGGTCTGCACTTATTACCGCAACATTTGTATGATTATCTACATCCGGATTCTTAATAAATCTTCCGCTTCCGAGTGTAAGCCCGTTTATATCCATATAGCCTCCGGTTACACCGTACACCGAAGCTGTCTCGCTGTTATCGTAATAATCCGCAGTAACAGATGACTGTGCTATGGGCGATGCATCCTCTATCTCAGAAAATTCAATAAATTCCGAAAGGTCATTAAGCTTTATCGGATTTCCTTTGTCATCAGACACCGTAATCATAAGCAGATTAGAGCCAAGCGCAGATATTTTATCGGTAACGGTACTTGTTGCGCCGCTTGTAAGTGACACCAGAACTACAAGAGACATTACTCCTATAATAATTCCGAGCATAGTAAGAAATGAACGCATTTTATTTCCGGCAATGGATTTCCACGCCATTTTTACAGACTGTATAATCATTCGTCTACCTCCGTTACACGACCGTCAAGTATACGTATACTCCTTGAAGCCTGCTTTGCAACATTTTCATCATGAGTTATAAGAACAATGGTATTGCCTCTGTCATGAAGTTCATGGAATATCTGCATAATCTCATCACCCGTCCTTGAATCCAGATTCCCTGTCGGCTCATCTGCAAGAATAAGCGGAGGCCTTGCTGCAATAGCCCTTGCAATAGCAATTCTTTGCTGCTGTCCGCCCGACAATTCAGACGGTCTGTGTAAACCTCTGTTATCAAGCTTCATAAGTTTTAATGCGTCATTAACTCTCTTTTTACGCTCCTTTTTCGGAAGTCTCTGATATATAAGCGGCAATTCAATATTTTCTTCGGCAGTCAGATTGCCAATAAGGTTAAAATTCTGAAATATAAACCCAATCTGTCTGTTTCTTATATGGGAAAGTTCGGTTTCCGAATATGACTCTATAGCCTGCCCATTTAATATATAATGTCCGCTGTCCGCTGTATCCAGGCAGCCTATAATATTCATCATAGTAGATTTACCGCTTCCGCTCGGTCCGATAATGCTTACAAATTCATGTTCTCTTATATACATACTGGCTTCATCAAGCGCACGGACTTCCTGTTCGCCTATATGATATACCTTGGAAACTTTATCAAATACAATAATATTCTTTACTGTCTCCAATTCTTTCCTCCTCCCTGTCCGTCAGACTGTCTTTCTCCCTGTGGTCCACCCTGCGGCATACCTCCGCCCATATCATGTGAGAAGTCTCCCGGATTCATCTTTCCGTTAAAATTCATGCCGCCGCCCATGCCCGGCATTCCGAAACCTCCCATACTGTCAGTACCATTCTGCGAGTTAATCACTGTATAATATACGGTATCTCCTTCCGATAACCCTTCGGTAACTTCAACATTAGTTCCGTCTGAAAGCCCGGTCTTAATCTGAATCTCGTCTGTAAGCTGACCTTCATCAGTTTTTCCGGTATAAACAAATGATGCTCCTCCTCTTTCAGATATAGCATCCGAAGGAATTAAAATTACATCATTTGCCTCATTTATATTAATAATTGCTGATGCGCTCATTCCCTGAAGCATTCCCTCTTCTTTATTTAATATAATATCTACGGTATATTTTGAACTTCCACCGCTTGTTGTCGCTGTAGTACCCACATTATTTATAGTTCCCGAAAATTCTTTATTCTCAAATGCATCCATAGTTATAACGGCATTCTGCCCACATGCAACACTGTTAATATCCAGCTCATCTACGTTAACCGAAAGTACCATGCTGTCTGATGGGGCTATTGTAAATATCTCCACCTGTGATATTTCTATACTGCTATCCGAATTTCCTTCTGTTATATTTTCTGATGATTTAGTAGATGAAGACAATACCGAAGACGAAGAAACTGCGTCGGTAATTTTATTACCGGTTGTACTCTGCTGTGTTTCTTTTACAGTTTTTGTTTCATTCTCTGATGCCTGCTGAGACTTTGATTGTCTTTCCGGCTGCGGTGTTGCAGGACTTGCAGTCGGTTTATTTGCTGCTTCTGTCATATAAACGACTTTTATCCCCAGCTCATTTTTCGATACCCCTATTTCTTTATTAAGCGATACTTCCTTAGAACATACCTCGCTATCAGATAAAATGTTATAGCTGTCGGCTGCCGCAAATGCATATCCTTCTTTTGCGGTAAGAATTATCGTTGCAGTATATGTTTTCCCTGCTTCAAAGTTTCCTGTGCTGTCCCAGCTTATTTTCCCTGTATAAAAATGTGTTTCTGCAATTTCTGTCTGAGGCGCCTCTCCGGTCTTAGGAACTGCAACATTTAATGCACTCATATCTGCATTCGTTATTAAAGTTACAGACGTACTATTCATTTCTTCCGAAAGCGACTCTGCATTATTATCCGATTCACCGTATGACAGTAAAGTTATACCTGACGTTCCTTTCACATCAGAACTTAACATGCTTCCCATAGCTGTACCCGATGTATTTTCTGAATTTCGTTCCGATACTGTCGCATTATCCGATATATTTACTGTATCAATGATACCGGATACTGCTGCCGTAATTTTACCGGTTTTATATATCTTCATCAGTTTTTTCTTTTCATCCTTGAGGTCATTTATTCTGTTTTTTAATATCAAACGTTTCATATATTCTTCGGACGTCTTATCATCTGAAGAATCAACATCCGAAAGTTCATCAGAAAGTTCGTCGATATTCTCTGCAATATCAAGAATAAGCTGAGCTGCTGAAGCTTTATCAATAAGAGCAAGCTCCTGTCCTTTTGTAACAGCATCTCCTTCTTTTACATATACCTTTTTTATCTTAATTCCTTCAGAAATCTTTACAGGCTCAGCCTCGGCGTTGGCAAGTGTACCGGTTGCACTTATGGTTGTGCTTACATTTCCCTTCACAACCTCGTAAGACTTAACTATGGCAGCGCTTACTTTAAAATCTGCTTTCTTATTCCTGAATATTACTGTAGGAACAATTATTATTACTAAAGCAAGAACAATACAAACTGCTGCAATAATCTTTTTTTTCATTTTTCTTTTCTTTACCGGTTTATTTGTTTTATTTTTTCTCATCTTTCTCTCCTTGCCATGCTTATCACCGAAATCTCAGCTGCTGAACCGTCATCATTATACGTAACGGAAACCACGTCTCCCTCATTAATATCACTTATGCTTATTTCTTCATCTTCCGGGCGGCCTTGCTGCATGTCTGCCGGCGGCGTTCCCTCAGGCATATCATCAGGACGGTCTCCTTTCTGCATGTCTGCCGGCGGCGTTCCCTCAGGCATATTGCCGCCATGCATCCTGCCCATATTCTGTCTTTTAATTACTGTACTTTCATATATCTCAATATCTTTTTCTTCTCCGGTAAGATTAAGCATTGAAGGCGTCTTATCTTTGGAAGAAGCATCATTTTCTCTTCCTTCATCAGTCATATCCGCTCTGTCTTTTAAAGTTCCTTCTTTTATTGTAATTACATTATCGGATACAGAGGCAACCTCCCCATATTCTGCATCTTTAGCAACTGTCTGTATATCAGCCTCCGCCTCATACGACGGTTCTTTATCCTTTCCGCAGCCTACAGGCACAAGTGCAATAACCAATAATCCTGCAAGACAAATCATATTTCTTTTTTTCATATCATCTCTGTCCTTTCAAAAAATATTATTTAAAAGTATATAGGTTCAACCTTAAATGAACCTTAAATCAGGACGCCTGATACTGTGAAATTTCTGTGTATGACTAATTTATTACAAAATAATGCTTATGTAATTACAGCAATCATATAAAAAACAGCGCCTTGGCATTAAGGCGCTGTTTCCTATTAAATTACATATTGCAGGGCTAATAGATTTAATCTATTGCTTGGCTGTCTTGTTCATTACATTATATTTAGGTGTTTTTATAACTGTCTGCAAAAATCATGTACCTACAATTATCTTGTGTATTCAGATATTTTAGTAGGATAAAATAAATCATTATTATTTTTTTCTACATACATAACATAGAATGTATCTTCATTTGCAACACAAATATCAAATACTTTACATTGCTGATAACATGTATCGCCTTTAGCATCATAATATAATGAAAATCCTTTTGTTTTATTAACATTACATCTGTATATTCCATCTTGACCGTTTGAATAATAAATGTAGTTGCCTGAAATATCAAAATCATCAAGTATAATATTTTTTACTTTCGGCAATTTATGCGTTGACATCTTTTTCCCTGCAAACGAATACGTTTTAACTGCTTTACTGCCAAGAACGTAAATCTGATTTTTGTATATTTTCATGTCTTTCGTATCATCTTTACTTTTCAGCAAATTATCAGAAATTAACTTGCCTGATTTCATATTAATACACCTAATATGTGCCTGCTCACCATTTTTGATATACGCATAATATAATTTATTTCCATTAACTGAAATATCATTAATTTCCATATTATAATTATAATTTTCTTTTTTTGTGAATTTATCAATAGCCTCAGATATTTTCTTTCCTTTCTTATCGAATACAGTAAAACATAACTTTCCTCTTTTTATTATGGTTGTGACTACAGTCTGACTATCCTTTTTATTACCCTTTACAAACTTAACATAATCACCATATCCAGCTATATTCTGAGTATTGTTTTCCTGATTATCCTTATGCAGGAACTTTTTTATCTGCCAATAATATTTCTCCTGCTTATCAACCTTTTCCTCAATCTGATAATAATTAATATTATCATTTTTATCTAAATTCATAGGTGTATTGTGCAGACAGCTGCTCATTTCAGTTTCACTACGCTTAAAACTTTTAGCTTTTGCAAATGTTTGTGCTCCGCTCAGGCTCATACCTGCAATAAATAATACACACCATGCCAATACTAATCTTTTAAGTTTTTTTACCATGTTTCTCCTCCTCTTCTAAACCTCTTATAATTTACCGGTTACTATATATGTAACTTATACTTCTATTTCGCACGATGTATAAATATCTTACATTTATAAATACAATTTCAAAATCTGTCTTACTGCTTTATTATCCTATACGTATCTGAAAGCAGCAACCAATTAGCCCGAAACAGCCTCATTATCTGCCAGTATCCCGCACCCCTAAGATTGTATTCGCTAATCAGCCTGAATTTAGCCTGCATGCTTCTTACATCCTCAAACCATACTTCATGCTCTGTTTGCTGCTCGTCTGTATAATTAAAATACGGCGTTTGGGCGATTTCATCATACTGTATTACTGCACCGTACCTTACCGCAATATTTACAGCTTCAATATTACCTATTGTCCTGGCTCTGGTAACACCTTTTTCATAAGGAAGCGGCCAGTCGTAACCGTAATTAGGTATTCCCATATCAATTTTAGCCGATGGGATTTCTGTAATTGCATATTCAATGACCTGACGCACTTTATTAACTGGCGCTACCGCCATTGGAACACTATATGTATAACCCCATTCATACGTCATCAAAAGTACGCTGTTAGCCGCTGCTCCAAGCCCTGCATAATCTTTTCCCTCATATAAAAGCCCCTGCTGGTCCGCACTTGTTTTCGGCGCAAGCGCAACGGAAACTGTATACCCTGATTCATTAAGTATATTAGTCATACGGGCAACAAATGTAGTAAAATAATCCCTGTCTTCAGAAAGAATATATTCAAAATCTACATCAACGCCTGTATATCCTTTGCTGTTAAGTTCGGCAAGAATTGCATCAATTAATATAAGCTGTATATCATCATTTCTCACGACAGAACTTATAAGATTATTATTAAATCTCCCGCTCTCATCAAGAGGTGTTAATGTAAGTATAGGAGATGTATTATTCTCGTTAGAAGCATCAATCATAAATTGCGGGTCAATTAAAGGAGGAATCAAGGCTCCTTCCGCCGTAAATCCATAAGAAAATATTGACAGATATGTTAGATAGGGAAGCGTCTCTTCCAGAATATTCTCATTTATAAACGGGTATGCATATCCATTTACAGTTATGCTTCTGCCTGCCTCCGGCGCCGTTTCACGTATATACAATGCCTGACCTACGGCAAGCGCATACGGGTATACTCAATCTGATTATCATATATAAGCTCGTTTACCGAAATATTATTCTCTAATGCAATAGCATCAACGTTATCTCCCGGCTTTACAACATATATCATATAAAAATACCTGTGTTTTTTATTATATGATATGCGTATAATTAAAACAAATGAACATTAAACAACCCTGATAAGTTATCCACAACATAATCCGCACCTGCGTCTTCAAGTTCATTATCAGAAGAAAAACCGCACCTTACGCCTATGCTTAGCATATTACATTGCTTAGCGCCAATAATGTCATACTTTCTGTCGCCTACCATAACCGCTTCACTTGGCTCTATTTTAAAAGTGTCAAGCGTCTTATTAATAACATCGCACTTATGATAAAAACTTCCGTCAAGGCCGCTTCCGCATATACAGTCAAAATATTGCGACAATCCGAAATGTTCACATATCTTTTTCGCATAAACCTCAGGCTTACTCGTTGCAACAGCAAGAATTTTTCCACGCGCTTTTAGTTCTTTCAATACAAAAAGAACGTCTTCATACAGCTTTGTCTCATACAATCCATCTACGGAATACCTTTCTCTATAGTATCTTACTGCTGTAGAACACATCTCTTCATCCATATTATAAAAATCTCTGAACGAATCCATAATAGGAGGTCCGATAAACTTTAAAAGATTCTCTCTCTTTTCGTCTATACCGACACATTTTAATGCATACTGCACGCTCTTTGTTATCCCCTCACTTGTATCCGTCAGAGTACCGTCAAGATCAAAAAATATATATTTAATATTATGCATTACATCACCTTCCGTGAATAATAACATACCGCAAATTAAATTACAACCACATCCTAATGCTCTTATTGTCAAAAAACTATAAATATGATAATATATTGATAAATATTATTAAAGGAGGATATCATATTGAGAAAAAATGTAATTAAGAAATCTCTTGCTGCCTTACTGAGTATAGCACTTGTTGCAGGAATGACTGCTATTCCTGAAAAGGCTTCTGCAGCCGGCGTAAATACAACCGGATGGAAAACTTCCATAGCTCTTGACTTCGGTCCTACAGGCTCAGATGTAAACGAATCATCACTTATGCCTAAGGTCTTTTCTGACTACCCTGATTCATTTACATCAACACCGGCTAATCCCGCAGAAGTACCAGTTGCAGGCAGCGGCAGCATGACTTATGCCGACACTGCTGTTTCTGATATATATACAGACAGCGAAGCCCCGAAAACTGCACAAAAGATTGGTTTTGACAAAATTATGCCTTCCGCAGTAACAACAGAAGGCGGAAACTATTTTAAGGACTGGGTTTTCTCACCTAACGGTGAAAAATACAGTTTTAGTGTGGATTTACCTGTCGGACAGTATTATGTATACGTTTATACAGGCAATAAAACAAAAGAACGTAACAACACAACTATTGTAAACTTTAACAATGAAACAATTACCGAAACTCCATTAAATTATGACCAGACGTCTAACGGTGCAAGCCAGTTCTATGGTGCTACCAAGACAGAGGTTGTGTATGTGGTTGACGTAAAAGACAATGGTCAGGGATATGGTACTCTTACCGCTAATTTATATGATGACACAATCGGCAATGATATATATGCCGCATCACATACATATACTATAAGCGATGCATTAGATGAAAATGATACAAAGGGTATTAACCACTTTGACTTCTATGAAGGAACTGATGCTGCTATAAGCCCTGCGTCTGATTCAATTGTTACTGCACGTCTTAACGGTATTGAAATTGCTCCTGTTGCTTCTCCTGTTCATGCACAGGACATATCTTCACCTGAAAGCATGAGTCTTGAAATTAATTCAGAAGCTTCATTTAAAGAGCAGATTACAGGAATAAAAGGCTGCACCGACAGAATTGCTTATCTCAGCTCTAACCCTGACATAGCTTCAATTGACGTATATTCGGGCAAAATTACCACACATAAGATGGGTGAAGCTGATATATATGCATATAATGCATATCTTAATAAATATGCTGTAACAAAGCTTACAGTAACTGCTGAAACTGTTATATCACTTGATAAATCAGAATTATCACTCACTCTTGATGATAACAATTCTGCTTCTGCAGAGCTTATCGCTTCATTTAACGAAGCATCATCTGATGTAGTAGAATGGACAAGTAATAGCGCTGACGTTACAATCGGTGAGGCTTCATTTACACAGGGAAAGACGTCAACATCAAAGGTTACTGTCACTGCTAAAAGTCCGGGTACAGCAACGATTACGGCAAAAAGAACCGATACAGGAAAAACTGCAACATGTACTGTTAATATTAAATGTCCTGTAAAAGGAATAGCTATAGCAGACAAAGACGGAAATATATATGATGACAGCGCTAAAATCACAATTATGGAAGGTGAAACAATTGATATTTCAGCTGTTATTACACCTGACAACGCAACCAATAAGTCTGTCACATATGCTTCATCAGATAAATCAATTGCTGCTGTTTCAGTTAAAAATGACATCGGAACCATATCAGGCAAATGTGTTGGAGAGGCTGTTATTACCGTTACATCTGCAGATAACCCTGAAGTTTCCGATACAATAACTGTTTCAGTTTTACCTGTTCCTGTTGTCTCAGTAGCAATTGCGGATAAAGACGGAAACGTATACTCAGATGACGCAAAACTTACAGTTACACAGGGAAGCACTATAGATATTTCAGCTGTTATCACACCTGAAAATGCAACCAACAAAGCTGTTACTTATAAGTCGTCAAATGATGCTGTAGCAACAGTTATGGTTACAGACGGTATTGCAACAATAGCGGGAGCAAGCATTGGCGAAGCTGTTATTACCGTTACGTCAGAAGACAAGCCTGAACTAACTGATACAATTACTGTTTCAGTAACAGCAGTTCCTTCAAGCAATCCACCTTCAGGTAGTAACGGAGGAACAGTTAATCCGCCACAATCGCCTAATGATAATGCAGCAGTAAGTTCAGTTACGCTTTCAGGCAAAAAAGCAACTTCTCTCAAAGTTAAAAAAAGCGTAACCTTTAAAGCAAAAGCTTCTAATACATCTGTCAAGAAAATAAAAGTAAAGATTAAAGCAGGAAAGAAGCTAATAAAAGTTAAGAAATCTGCTAAAAAAGTTAAAATAACAGCGCTCAAAAAGGGTAAAGCAACAATAGTTGTAACAGTTAAAGCAAAAGACGGTACATCTAAGAAATTCACACGTAAGATTACGATTAAGTAATCAGAACACATAATACAATAGGGCTGCCGCACTTAGGCGGAGTCTCATAAGGAAGTATATAAAATTCCAGGTGAAAGCGGCGTGATGGAAGTCACGCCGCTTTTTCTGCCCAAAAAAAGGAAGCAAGGAAGCAGGCAATAGAATGGTTGAAAAAATAGTTGAAAAGTAATTGTTACACTACCCCCAATACTTCCCTTTAAAGAAATTTCATTTACAGGGCACCCATAAGTGCATTTGTATTTCAAATTCATATTCTTCATCATACCATTTTTTCATTCATATTATTACCTAACAACTCAAGTCTTGCTGTTATAAATCCTTTTCCATATATCCACAGGTAAAAGGAAAGAAATCAAATTTTTGTGTACCAATATGAACAAAACCAAATGATTCATACCAATCTCTCAGCACTTTGTTTTCCTCAACGATGCCTATGTTAATCTTATTACAATTCAACTCTTGTGCAGACTTAAAAGCATTCTTCAAAAGTTTTTCACCGATTCCTTTATGTCTATATGTAGGAACAACACATAAATTATTTAATTCACATTCATTATTATCTTGTAATAACAAAGAATAATATCCTACAATTTTTCCATTGTCATAGAATGCATACATAGGTCTATGCTCACCATCTAAATGCCAATATAATCTTTCTTCTGTTGTTGCAAATGCCGTAAATCTTGGTGCATTCAGGGCAGTAAAACCAAATTCATCTGCAACTGTAGCAAAACTTTCTCTAATCACATTTACACATTCAGCTACATCGTTTCTATCTATTTCTTTTATCATATTTATCTATTAACCCCTCTGAAAACGTTGTATTTTCAATGCGTTTCGCTTGTTTTGTGTTCCAGCCTTTTGTATTGCCCTTGTTTTTGCCAAGAATCCTGCCAAATGGTTAGGAAGCAGAGTTCACATAGATTGGTTCAATCTTTGAATTTTCCGAAATATTCTGTGAGCGCGGTATACTCCCGCAAATATGCTCCACGCTTTTCCTCGTTAGTTATTGCAAAATCACCATGTTTCGAGTACAGTTCAAGCATTTTATCTGGACTTATCCATTCGGGAATCAGTCCTCGTTTGATTTCATTGGCGGTCAAGTTTTGTTCTGATTCCCCTATAATATCACAGAGAAAGTAATGGCTTATAAATTTATACTCTTCGTAATATTCGTTTATCGTGAGAAAATGAGAAACAGGATTTACAATATATCCAGTTTCTTCACAAACCTCACGAGTACAACATTCTTCGAGTGTTTCACCTGCCTCCAAACCGCCGCCAGGAATTAAATAATAATCAGTGTTTACCTCGTGTGAAATAAGCATACGAAAATCTTTTATTACAATTCCTCTGCATCCAACACGCGTTTTAGTAAAAGTCTTATGTGCGTTTGCACCGTAAATTTCAATATCTTCAGGTACACCATAAAATAGCTGCATGACTTTACTCCTTTTAACTCGATGCTATAGATACTATATTTCTTGCTATTTCCCTGCAGCATCCACCACATGCTTCATAAGTATGGAAGTCGTCACACTACCAACGCCGCCAGGTACAGGTGTAATAGCGGAAACTATTGGTTCTACAGCTGTATAATCAACATCGCCGCAAAGCTTTCCTTCATCATTTACATTTATACCTACATCTATAACTACCTGTCCTTCTTTTACATAATCAGCTCCTATTACTCCGGCACGTCCGCAGGCAGCAATAATTATATCGGCTTTTTTAGCAATATTCTGAACATCCTTTGTCTTTGTATGACATATTGTAACCGTAGCATTCTTTTTAAGGAGCATCATTGAAACCGGCTTTCCGACAACAAGAGAACGCCCTATAACTACAACATTTTTTCCTTCACACGGTATATTATAGTGTTCTAATATAGCAAGACAGGCCTCCGGCGTACATGGTGGATATCCTACATTTCTTCCGGTAAATACGCTGCATAACGAAGCTTCTGTCATACAGTCAACGTCTTTTGACGCATCAAGCGCATTTTCAATCTTAGTGCTGTCCATATGCTTCGGAAGCGGTCTGAACAAAAGCACGCCGTGAATATCTTTATCATTATTCACCTCATCTATTACACTAAGAAGCTCTTCCTCTGACGCATCACTGCTAAGAAGATATTTTTTGTATGTTATACCTAAAAGCTCACATCTTTTTACTGCACCGCGCTCATAAGACATATCGCTTTCATTCTCTCCAACACGTATTATAGCAAGCGTCGGAGTAATTCCTTTATCATTTAATGCGCTTACATCAGCTTTTATTTTCCCACTCATAGCTTCTGCTACAGCTTTTCCTGATAATATTTCTGCCATATCGTATCTCCTTATTTTCTAACCTTTTTCATAACATAATCAAATATATCATCGGCAAGAGCGCCGTACTCTGACAGCATATCATCGGCTTTTTTATTAAGCTCTTCTGCATAATCCGTATCTTTCATTAAGCCTGTATTAATATATACGTTAAGCGATGCACCGTAAAGGGCTGCCTTGGTACATGAACATGCCACGCCTGCATCAGACACTGCAAGCACACTTCCCTTTTCGGCAAATTCCTTAATTACCAAAAGCGCTTCACAGCATTTTTCCATAATTCTTAACGGAGTCTCACTTGCAGTACGTAAAGCTGCTTCCATAATACGATTACGTTCCTCAAGCTCCTTTGGCGTATTTTTTGGTAAGCCATACGCTTTTGATAACGGTTCAAATGCTTTTGCATCTTCATCTATAAGCTTAAGCATGTCTTCCCTTATTACACAGGCCTTATCAATCAGCTTTAATATATCTTCTTCTACGTCCTTATACTTTTTCTTTCCAACAGTAAGGCTTCCGACCATATTGCCAAGAGCCATTCCTATTGCGCCTACCAAAGCAGACGCACCGCCTCCGCCCGGAACTGCCGAAGAACTTGCCAGCTTCGTTACAAATTCATCACATGACATATCTGCATACCGCATAATATTTACCTCCGTATAAATACTAAAATTCTGTTACAATATTACTTAACCATATCCCTTTTTTAAGCATAATCATTCCTATAGCAAGCTTTATCAAATCAGCCATCTGACAGATAAGATACACAGCCACTATACCAAGAAGCGTATAACGGCTTAATACAAATGCCAACGGAATAGAAATAACCCATACATATGTGCTGTCAAACAGGAATGTAATAAATGTCTTTCCGCCCGACCTTATCGTAAAATATGTTGCATGAAGAACCGCCTGTATAGGCATCATACATGCAATCACTCTTATAAAATTCGCCGCAAGATTCCTTACCTCTTCTGATGTATTGTATATCATAGGGAATAACGGTGCAAGGATAAACAGCACACATCCTATAATAACATTTCCGATAAATGTTGCAAATATAATCTTAGCAGCCGTATCCATTGCATCATCAAATTTTCCTGCTCCAAGATACTGCCCTACAATTATTGCAACAGCGCTTCCTATTGCTATAAACATTATATTGAACAGATTACCTATCGTAGACGAGATATTAAGCGCAGCTACTACTGAAAGTCCCCTTACTGAATATGACTGCGTAAGCATTGCCATTCCTGCTGACCACAGACATTCGTTCATAAGGAGCGGAGCTCCCTTAATAATTATATTTTTAACAAGCGAAAGCGGTATGGTAAAATGACGGTATGCCCCTATAATGAACTTATTCTTCTCTTTGTGCGTATGAGTCCATATTATAATAATACTGCATTCAACTATACGTGCAATTACAGTCGCTATTGCCGCACCTTCTACGCCAAGCTCAGGCGCTCCAAACTTTCCGTATATAAGTATATAATTAAGAACAAGATTAATACATACCGCAACTATACCGGCTTTCATCGGAACTACGGTTTCATTCGTCTCTCTAAGCGTTCCTGAATAGCACTGTTCAACTGCAAAAGGAAAAAGCCCTATAAGCATTATTTTAAGATAATCCATGCTATATCTCATTGTGGCCTCGATATTACCTGTATCACCGCCCTCATGCATATAAAATGATGCAAGTCTGCCGCCGAAAAGTATAAAAATCACTAATCCTAAAACAGTAATTAACGTACTTATTACAAGCTTAAATCTGAATGAATGCTTTACTCCTTCATGATTTCCCTGTCCGTAAAACTGAGCGCTGAATATTCCTGCGCCTGATATCGCACCAAATATACACAGGTTAAAAACAAAAATAAGCTGATTTATAATTGATACACCTGACATCTGGTCCGTTCCGACTGCACCAATCATTATATTATCCAAAAGTGCAACAAAATTGGTTATCCCATTCTGTATCATTATAGGAAATGCAATCCTTAGGAGCATCATATAAAATTTTCTGTCACCTATTAACTTTCTCAAAACTTCTCTTCCCCTTCATTTTTTCTGAACTGTTCTTCGTACAGATTCTTATACTGTCCTCCAAGCTTTATAAGCTCATCATGACTTCCTCTTTCAAGTATATCACCATCAGCTATTACAGCTATCTCATCAGCATTTCTTATAGTTGACAAACGATGTGCCACTACAAGAGTAGTCCTGCCTTTACAAAGCTCATCAAGCGATTGCTGTATCATTATTTCAGTAGTATTATCAAGTGCGCTTGTCGCTTCATCCAGTATAAGAATCGATGGATTTTTAAGAAATACTCTGGCAATACTGAGTCTCTGCTTCTGTCCTCCCGACAGCCTTACGCCACGTTCTCCTATTTCCGTATCATAGCCGTTCTCAAGACTCATAATATAATCATGGATTCGTGCTTTCTTTGCAGCTTCTATTACTTCATCATCAGTTGCGTCAAGTCTTCCGTATAAAATATTATCCTTAATACTTGCATTAAACAAATATATGTCCTGCTGCACAATTCCAATATTGCGCCTGAGTGATTCAAGAGTATACCTGTCTATCGACATATTGTCAATAAGAATAGAGCCTGACTTGATATCGTAAAAATGAGGAATAAGATGGCATATTGTAGTTTTTCCACCACCGCTTGGTCCCACAAGTGCAAATGTCGTTCCTTTTGATATAGAAAAACTTATATCATTAAGAACATTCTGTCCGCCTTCATAACCGCAGCACACATTTTTAAATTCGATATTTCCTAAAAGCTTTCCGGCGTCTATCGCGCCCTTTGCATCTTTTTCCGGTTTCTCATTAAGAATCTCAAGAAATCTTTCAAATCCCGTAACTCCGTTCTGGAACTGCTCCATAAAATTAATCAAAGTCGTAACCGGATTAAGGAATATATTTACCGATACAACGAATGCCGAATAATCTCCAAAATCAATTCTTTCGTTATATAAAAATAATCCGCCTGCAATAAGAACTATTACATTAAATACATCTGTAACAAATGTTGTGCTCGAATGAAACTGTCCCATAGCCTTATAAGCATCTCTTCTTGCCTCAACGAAATCCATATTGCCCTCTTCAAATTTTTCCTCTTCCTTCTTTGAATTGGTAAAGGCCTTAGTAACCCTTATTCCTGAAATACTGCTCTCTAATGCGGAATTAATCTTTGCTATCGATATCCTGCTGTCCATAAATGCCTTACGCATCTTTTTTCTAAGCAGCATAACAATAATGAACATAAACGGTATGCATATAAATATAATCAGCGTAAGTATATAATCAATCGACCACAAATATACAAATGAAACAATAATAGCAATGGATGAAATAAGTATATTTTCAGGTCCGTGATGTGCAAGCTCGCTTATATCCATAAGGTCGTTAGTCATACGCGACATAATTTTTCCTGTCTCATGGTTATCATAAAAGCTGTACGGAAGCTTTTCAAGATGCTCAAACATCTCCCTTCGCATCTGCGCCTGCATTTTTACGCCCATCATATGTCCCTGATACTGTATAAAAAACTGCAAAAGCATCCTGATTACATACAAAGCAAGCAAAGTAAGCCCTGCCCCGACAATCAGCCTGTACTTCTGGTTAGGTATAAAATCATTTAACATATTTCTCGTTACAATGGGATACATTATTCCAATTAAAGCAACAAAAAAAGAAGCTGCCATATCAAGTATGAACAGCAGCTTGTGAGGTCTATAGTAACTTATGAACTTCTTAAACATCTTATCTGCCTTTCGTTATTATGCTCATTCTTCTTTAATATGCTCGCAGCCCTGCGCTATAATAAGGCGCACATGGTCGTCGGCAAGTGAATAAAATATGGATTTGCCTTCACGTCTGCTTTTAACAAGCTTATTCTGCTTAAGTATTCTCAACTGATGCGATATAGCAGACTGGGTCATGTTAAGCACCTGCGCCAAATCGCATACGCATACTTCAGCTTCAAATAAAACAAATAATATTCTTATTCTTGTCGAATCACCAAACACCTTAAAAAGTTCCGCAAGGTCATACAATTCTGTCTCAGGCGGCATAGTCTCATTGACTATCTTAACAAGTTCTTCATGCACTTCAATCTGTTCACAGCATTCCGCAGCATTAATCTGGTTCATTATATCACATCCTCAATTTAATTGCTAATATTTATAATATATTTTTAACGAACAGCGCTCTTATGGCGTTAAGCACGGCAATAACCATAACTCCTACGTCGGCAAATATTGCGAGCCACATATTTGCAATACCAAGCGCGCCAAGCACAAGGCATATAACCTTAATTCCTATTGCAAAATATATATTCTCATACACGATTCTTAAACATTTATTCGCAATCTTTACCGCCTTAACTATTTTAATCGGGTCATCATCCATAAGAACAATGTCTGCAGCTTCTATTGCAGCGTCCGAACCAAGCGCACCCATTGCAATTCCTATATCTGCTCTTGAAAGCACAGGCGCATCATTTATTCCGTCGCCGACAAATGCAAGCTTTTCTTTTTCCGGTTTAGATGCAAGGAGCTCTTCAACTTTAGCAACCTTATCAGCCGGAAGAAGGTCGCTGTACACTTCCGTTATACCGACTTTTTCTGCAACTTTATCCGCTGCGGATTTAATGTCGCCGGTCAGCATTACAATCCTTTTAACACCGGATTTTCTAAGGGCTTTTATCGCCTTTTCGGAACTAGGCTTAATTACATCAGATATAACAATATGTCCCTGATATTCTCCGTCAACCGCCATATGAACTATAGTTCCTGATTCATGACAGTCTATATGCTCTACGCCTATCCTTTCCATAAGCTTTGCATTACCTACAGCTACAAATATACCGTCAACCTTTGCCGTTACGCCGTTACCGCCTATCTCATTTACATCTGTAACTCTGTCCATATCCGGTTTTTTACCGTAAGCTTCTCTTATACTCTTGCTTATAGGATGCGAAGAGAATGCCTCCGCATGTGCAGCATACCAAAGAAGTTTTTCATCCGAAAGTCTGCTGTGATGTATACCGACAACTTTAAATACACCATGCGTTATCGTACCTGTCTTATCAAATACAATATACTTGATTTTTGACAATGTTTCAAGATAATTAGAACCTTTAACAAGTACGCCTTCTCTGCTCGCTCCTCCTATTCCTGCAAAAAAACTTAACGGAATACTTATAACAAGCGCACATGGACAACTGATTACAAGAAACGTAAGCGCCCTGTATATCCACACATCAAACTGCGGTGCAAGTCCCATAAAACACAGCCTTACAAGCGGCGGTACAAATGCCAGCAAAACCGCGCCTAAACATACAACCGGAGTATAAAATCTTGCAAATTTTGATATAAAATTCTCTGATTTTGACTTCTTTGAGCTTGAATTTTCAACAAGGTCAAGTATCTTAGATACCGTAGACTCTCCGAATTCCTTTGTTGTCCTGACCTTAAGAACTCCTGTCATATTAATGCATCCGCTTATTATCTCGTCGCCTTCCTTTATATCTCTTGGAACGCTTTCACCTGTAAGCGCGCTTGTATTAAGCGTTGAAACGCCTTCTGTTACAATACCGTCAATCGGACACTTTTCTCCCGGCTGCACAACGATAATGCTTCCTACCGAAACTTCATCCGGGTCAACCTTCTTTACAACGCCATCCTCTAATATTCCCGCATAATCCGGTCTTATATCCATTAAAGCCCCGATATTCCTTCTGCTCTTTCCTACAGCATAACTCTGGAACAGCTCGCCAATCTGATAGAAAAGCATAACCGCAACGCCTTCGGCATACTCGCCAAGAACTATAGCTCCTATTGTGGCAACCGCCATAAGAAAATTCTCATCAAATACCTGTCTGTTAAGTATTCCTTTAAATGCCTTTTTTAAAATATCATATCCGATAATCAGATACGGTATAAGAAATAATCCGAATCTTACATATCCTTCTACAGGCAGCATTAATATAATAGCTACAAGTATTATTGAAATAATAATACGTATAAGTACCTTTTTCTGTTTTTTAGTCATATTGCCCAACTCCTATGAAATATTAACTCCTATAAAAATATCTCGCAGTCGTCTTCAACCTTCTTACAATTCTTAACAACCTTTTTCATTACATCCGACGGCTCTGCGCCTTCTTCAAATTCAACACTCATCTTTAGCGTCATAAAATTAACAACCGCATCCTTGACTCCATCGGTATTCTTAGCTGCCTCCTCCATCTTATTAGCACAGTTAGCGCAATCCACATCAATCTTATATGTCTTTTTCATAGTATATTCTCCAATCTTGTTATATATTCATATGAGCAATTGTTCATATGTTTAATTATATTATACTCCGCTTTTCAGATATGTCAATAATATTTTTTTATTTTCCACTAACTTATATACATTCAAAATTATAAATGCGATAAAAGTTTTACCTTTGCAGCTTTAGTCAGCGCATTTTTATGTTCATAGTCAAAAAGGCAGTATACACATTGATTTTGCTGCTTTATGTTCTCTGTCTTCCCATTATCTTCTTCAAGCCAGCAAACAGCCTCTGACGCCACAGGCTCTATATGCATCAAACGTGATGCAATCTTTGCGTCATAACCTTCTTTTTCCAAGCATATTTCATCTGTTCCCCCATTATTAAAAAATGTCCTGTAAACAGATTTCTCAATAGGTTCCTCCTTTGCCCATGAAGGACGGCTTTTCGCATTTTCCCTCAAATAATAATCATAGGTCAAAAGGCTGTCCAATACCGTAACAGAAAATGCTTTGGACTTAATTTGTTTTTGTTCTCCGAACCATTTTCTGCAAAACTGCCTTAAGGCTTCATATCTTGCCTCTCGTTTAAAACCAATTCCATACAAATTTTCATCTTTATAATACTTTCCTAATGCTTCATAAAACTGATACGGTGATTCAAAGAAAGTAATCAGATATGAAAGTACATGTTCAAACTGGTCGCTGTTATAATACGCTTCCACCATTTCCTCTACCTGCTTTAACGCAAGTATCTCGTCATAGGTAATCCATTTTGTGCTTAATACTTCATAAGGCTGTACGTCCTGATACTTAAGCTCATATTCTGCCACCTGCTCTTCCATATAAGAGCCCTTTAATACTTTTAAAAAACCTAACTGCAGCTGATTCGGCTTCATTTCATACGCGTCATTAAATGACTTCTTAAATGTAGAAAAATCCTCATATGGCAGACCGGCAATCAAATCCAAATGCTGATGAATATTTTTGAAACTCCGAATTTTCAGCATATTTGCCTTTAATTTTTCTATATTCATTACGCGTTTGATTTCCTTTATGGTAGCCGGATTGGTTGACTGAAGCCCGATTTCTAACTGAATCAGTCCCGGACGCATCGTTCTAAAAACTGAAAGCTCCTCTTCTCCGATTAAATCTGCTGCTACTTCAAAGTGAAAATTTGTAATTCCGTTATCATGCTCAGTAATATACTTCCATATAGCAAGAGCATGTTCTTTCCTGCAGTTAAATGTACGGTCAATAAATTTAACCTGTGAAACATTATTATCCAGAAAAAACTGAAGTTCCTGTTTTATAAGGTCAAGGCTGCGAAAGCGCACGCTCTTGTCAATAGAGGACAGACAATAGCTGCAGGAAAACGGACAGCCTCTGCTTGTTTCATAATAGAGAATTTTATTTTCAAACCGTGATAAATCCTTATAGATAAATGGTACTTCATCCAGCGGCATAAGAGGACGTCTGTTATTCTCGCATATTTCTCCTGAAGATTTTCGATATACAATTCCTAAAATCTCCTGATACATACTGCCATTGTTACATTTTACATTAAATCTGCTCCATTCCTTTACTAACTCATATAAGGTTATTTCTCCTTCCCCCTGCATGATTACATCAAGAAACGGATTATTCTCCAAAAGCTTTTTGCTGTCATAGCTTACCTCCGGTCCTCCCATCCAGATACGGGTATCCGGCGCTACCTTTTTAAGCTCTTTTGCAATGGTTAGAATTTCGCGGATATTCCATATATAACAAGAAAAGGCAACGACTTCTGCCTTTTCCTGATACAATGACTGTAAAATCATATCCAGATTATGATTAATAGTATACTCTTTTACAACAAGCTGTATATTTTCTGACTTATCCTGCTTTTCTTCAAGAGAATCTCCGTTAAGACGCTTATTTGCATAAGCCTCCAAATCGTATACTGCCAGATTTGAATGTACGTATTTTGCATTCAGGGCAGCCAGAACAATCTTCATACGTTTTATCCCCCAAACCTTTGTATTGCAAAAAGCATTGCTACAGTATTAATACTGTAACAATGCCCTGTATTTATATTAATGATGTACTGAAATATCTTTCAACCCTGTCGGCAAGCACAGTAGCGATAACCAAATCCTTACCGTATTTAGCCGCCATCTGCTTAGCCGCCCATACGTTTGCTCCTGATGAAGTTCCTACAAGCAGGCCCTGAACCTTTGCAAGCTCTCTTGCTGTGCTTATTGCATCCTCGTCTGAAACCTCAACAATATCGGTAATAATTTCGGTATCAAGTATTGCAGGCACGAAGCCGTCTCCTATTCCCTGTATCTGGTGAAGTCCCGGTTCGTCGCCAAGTAAAGCTGATACATTCTTTGGCTCAACGGCTACTATCTTACAGTCAGGATTCTTTTCAAGAATATACTTTGCTATTCCCTGAAGAGTTCCTCCGCTTCCGATTCCCGAAACAAAAATATCAATCTTTGATTCTATCTGTTCCACAAGCTCTACGGCTGTAGTCTTATAATGCATATCAGGATTCGCCGGATTCTCGAACTGCTGCGGCACAAAGTATTCATCTGACTTTGACGCAATCTCTATTGCCTTATCAACAGAACCTCCGATACTAAGCTCAGGAGGGGTAAGTACAAGCTCTGCCCCAAGCGCTTTTATTATCTTCTTTCTTTCATCGCTCATATTTTCAGGCATTACTATTATTACTTTGTAACCCTTTCTCACACCGCAAAGCGCAAGTCCTATTCCCGTATTACCGCTAGTTGGCTCAATTATAGTCATGCCCGGCTTAAGCTTTCCGGCTTTCTCTGCCTCCTCAATCATATTAAGTGCAATTCTGTCCTTAATGCTTCCGCCCGGATTAAGAAACTCGGCCTTAGCAAATATATTAAGCCCTGTAGTTTCCTTAAGACTGATAAGCGGAGTATTTCCTATTAAATCTAATATATTACTATAATACATATTCCGATACCTCTTGTCTGATATATTAATAAAATGCTACCAATATAGTAGCTTATTTTTTATTATTTTACAATAGAAAATAACAGTTCCATTCATAATTGATAATGTGCTCGTCATGCTTGCATGAATGCACACATTATCGGTTAAGGCTGAACTATTACTAAGACCTCATATACCCCGACATCCTGCATGCCCCGTCTGCACCGCATTTTTTTACAAGCTCTTCATTATTATCATTAATACCGCCAAGCGCATATACCGGTATATGTACATTTTCACATATTTCTTTCAAAAACTCTGTTCCTCTGGGCAAAAGTCCTGCTTTACAGTCTGTAGGAAATATATGCCCGGCTACAATATAAGAGGCAGAAAGACTTTCAGCTTCCATCGCCTCTTCAAGAGAATGAACTGATGCTCCTATTATATTAAAATCGCAAAGCCCTCGTGCCTGTCTTCTCAAGTCTCCCATTGGAAGATGTATCGCTTTATGATTAAGCCGTCTTGCCACATCCGTAAAACTATGCAGCACGCACAGCTTATCATTCTTTTTGCATAAGTCTATTACATCCTTTGCTAAAAGCTCATAATCATTTTCCGACATGTCCTTCTCTCTGAGAATAACCATGTCGGCAAGCCCGATTATCTCACCAAGCCGGTCCGTAAGCCTGCCATCGCATAATCTTCGGTTGGTAATCACTATTTTTTTAAACGTACACATACTCATTCATAACAGGACACAGACCTCTTTCTCTAATAGCAGAAGCAACTTCACTTACATTTCTGTTATCTGCTATCTCAAACTGGTCGTCTCCCTGCTCATCCTCCTCGCCGTGTCCTCCGATACCCGTGCTTACTCCTGCCGATATTTTTGTTGCCGCTATATCTATTACATTATTTCTGAAATCTGCACGCTCTCTCGTAGATATTGTCATTCCTGCAAACGGCATAAACAGACGGTACGCCGTCATAATTTGAAGCAGTTCATGCTCATGGACGTCTTTTGGATTGATTTTATCGTTATTAATTATAGGACGAAGCCTCGGACATGAAAATGATATTTCGGCATATGGATATTTACGCTGAAGCAGATATGCATGCATACCTGTTGCAAATGCATCCTTCCTAAAATCACTAAGACCTAAAAGCGCTGCAAATGCTACGCCTCTCATACCGCCCTTAAGCGCTCTTTCCTGCGCGTTAAACCTATATGGAAATACTCTTTTATGGCCTTTAAGATGCAGAGTTTCATATACATCTGAATCATATGTTTCCTGAAATACCGTTACATAATCAACACCGCATTTGTGAAGATATGCATATTCATCAGAATTCATTGGATATACTTCTATTCCTACCATTTTAAAATATTTTCTTGCAAGCTTACAAGCCTCGCCGATATATTTTACATCTGACATTTTACGGCTTTCACCGGTCAGGATGAGAATTTCCTCAAGCCCGGTTTCACTGATTGCTTTCATCTCACGCTCTATGCCGTCCATATCAAGCTTTGCACGACGAATCTTATTATAACAGTTAAAACCACAATATATGCAGTAATTTTCACAGTAATTGGCAATATATAAAGGCGTAAACAGATATACGTTATCTCCAAAATGTTTTCTCTTTTCGTCTCTGGCTTTCTTTGCCATATCTTCAAGATACGGCGCTGCCGCCGGCGAAAGATATGCCGCGAAATCTTTTGGGGTACATACATCACTTTTAAGAGCCTTTATAACATCCTCTTTTGTATATTTATTATAATCATATGAATTCATGGCACTTATAACCTTCTCCATTATGGTGCTTTCTGACAAAATCTCCATGCCTTCCATATATTCCATATGATTAGCACGCTTTTCATTATATGTATTATCCATGATATATTAATCCTCCAAAAATCCGGTAAGCGGTGACGATGCAGAACCACCTTTATCAAGAACTCTTCCAAGTCCCGCAAGATATGCCTGTCTGCCCGCTTCAATTGCTTTTCTGAATGCTTCAGCCATAACAGGAATATCGCCTGCAGTAGCAATTGCTGTATTTGCCATTACTGCCGCCGCACCCATTTCCATAGCCTCACATGCCTGTGAAGGACGTCCGATTCCGGCGTCTACTATTATAGGCAAATCAATTTCATCAATAAGAATGCTTATAAATTCCTTAGTACAAAGACCCTTATTAGAACCGATAGGCGCTCCAAGCGGCATTATTGCCGCCGCTCCTGCATTCATCATATCTCTTGCTGCATTAAGGTCAGGATACATATATGGCATAACTACAAATCCTTCCTTTGCAAGTATTTCAGTTGCCTTAATAGTTTCCGAATTATCAGGCAGAAGATATTTTGAATCACGTATAACTTCTATCTTTACAAAATCACCACATCCAACCTCTCTTGCAAGCCTTGCTATACGTACTGCTTCGTCTGCATTTCTTGCTCCTGACGTATTAGGGAGAAGCGTTACACCCTTCGGAATATAATCAAGTATATTCTCTTCTCCTGTGTTGGCACGTCTTAAGGCCAAAGTAATAATTTGTGCATTCGCATGTTCAACCGCCGCCTTAATAAGTTCAAGGTTATATTTTCCGGAGCCAAGAATAAATCTTGAATCAAATTCATGCCCTCCGATTACTAATTTATCATTCTGTATCATTAAATGTTACCTTCCCTTCCAAGTATCAAACGTATAATCTGATGTGCCTGATGACCGGCGCATATACTTACTCTGGATGCGGTAAGTCCTGTTCCGAAGCTTATATCGGCAGTCTCATCACCGCATATATACAATCTTTTTGCTGCCTTTCTTGTCTTTATGAGATTAGCTTCTGAAAGTCCTGCCATTCCGTTTCCCGACACGATTACCGCATCAGGACATTCCGAAAGCAGCGTATTAATCAGCATAGCTTTTTCTTCTGCTTGGTCAAATGCTTCACATATATATTCATATCCCGAAAAAACATTTGCTGCATTATCTTTAGTTATCCTGATATTCTGCGCGGCGATTTCCACATATGGATTAATCTCATAAAGTCTTTGTGTAAGAGCCTCAGTCTTTTTTATTCCTATATGCCTTATATCATATTCCTGACGGTTAAGATTACTTACATCAACAACATCATAATCAACTAAAAGAAGCTTCCCTACTCCACATCTTGCAAGCATTACGGCAATATGTGAGCCCAGACCTCCAAGCCCGGCAATAGCGACAGATGATTTGTTAAGACATTCATAGTATTTCTTTGGGAACCGTCCGGTAAGACTTTCAATAATCTGCTCCTTTGTCGGAACCATATTTTCAGCCCCCTCCTACAAATTGTACAATCTCAAGCTTATCTTCATTGCATAAAACCGTATCGTCATACTCTGACCTTTTAATAATGCATCCGTTATATTCAACTGCAACCCTCATCTGATTATAACCTTCCGCCGCAAGAAATTCCGATACGGTAACTCCTTCATTTATAACAGTTTCCTTACCGTTTACAATCACAGCCTGCACTTCCTTTCTTTTGAATATCAGAGGTGTTTCTCACCACTTCATGCTCATTGCGGGGCGTGTTATAAAGTCATGTCTCCGCTTATATGCAAGCATAACGCGGATTATGACTTTTAACACTGTATTTAAATAGAATGTGCCTTGGCACATTCTCGCGCCGAGCGCGGTCGCATCTGCGACATTTTCCCATCGCGCGAGTGCGCATCCCTGCGGAGCATTTTTTTATTTCATAGGACTAATTGTCCTATGAAATAAAAAAAGCATCAACACCTGATGCTTAAAAATCATTCCGCATATGACTCCCTACGGCGGCATTATCCGCATCAGGTTAAGGGTCGAAGCTTTCCTTCCTCTCAGCCGGCCCATCCGGCTCCCCTGTATCTGTTATGTATAGAATATTAGCACTCTATAAACGTATTGTCAATCAACATGACAAGTTAATACGCATATAAATATTCTGTATAAATAATTGGAGTATATGAACATATGCAGTACAATAACATTTTTTCACTTTCGATACTAAACACTATACCTGATGCGCGTGCAATAATATACGGAAGCAGTGAATATCCAAATCTGTATGGTATTGTCAATTTCTATACTGCAAGATGGGAAACAGGAATTATTATAGAAGCTGAAATTTCCGGCCTTCCCAATACTGCATCATATTCCCCTCGTTTTTTGGGAATGCATCTTCACGAAAACGGCGACTGCTCTGATAACTTTATGAATACAGGTATGCATTACAATCCTACCGGAGCGCGTCATCCTTACCATCACGGAGATTTTCCGCCGCTTTTAAACAGTAACGGTTATTCATTCTTAGCATTTTATGACAGCTTCCTAAGTATTAATGACGTTATTAATAAATCAGTTATTATACATTACAAATGGGATGATTTTACCTCTCAGCCTGCAGGCGATTCAGGAGATAAAATCGGATGCGGAGTAGTTACAAGAATATAAAAATGAATGTGCCTTGGCACATTCTCGCGCCGAGCGCGGTCGCATCT
>ERZ824480.856-NODE-856-length-31882-cov-13.331448_pt1 | contig 31882 bp, 24 predicted proteins | sample MGYA00519861_ERZ824480 | MGnify/ENA primary metagenome ERZ824480 (study PRJEB31778, sample SAMEA3449152) | human gut metagenome | biome: human gut; feature: human-associated habitat; material: faeces | place: United Kingdom | collected 2010/2012 ... | reverse complement strand
CCCGGTCAGGCGAATCCTCATGCAGCCCATTACTGCAACCATCAGTGAATTATAAACCAGAACAACAGATGCCCACCAGCTTATGGACACCGGCTGTGTGGAGCTGCTGCTCCGGGATGGGAGAATGATCTCCATCGACTGCACCGGAATCGCGGATGCACTGGATGTGACCATGGCGCAGAGGTCAGAACTGGATTATCTCATCTACAATGACCCGCTGGGCTATGCGGATTTGATTCTGAATGGTGACCCGGAGAAATACTTGAAAACCGTAACCGGGAGCCATGGGTTAAAAGATTAAAGGCAAAACAAAAACAGGGTGCGCCCCTGAATAGGACGCACCCTGCCAAAGACCACAGACAATAGTGATATGTACAACAGGGCGTTCCCCATCGGGGAACGCCCTGTTGTTCGTTGTTTGCATGATGAGCCTGTTCGGCTTGCCCGATCATCCGGGAAGCCGTTGAGCCGTTAAAATTTGATGCCTATACGGCAAGTAATATGCTGCTCAGAAATGATGCGGAATCGGTTTTTTCACCCTTTAGAGCGCTGCATGCGGGAAGGTACCCGCGACTGGCAGAAAGACGAAAAAGTTCTGCCGCTTTTTGGCGGCACGAGCGATTCTGGAAAAAAAGTACGGCAAGATAGTACAGCGCACAGCCGCTGTTATTTTGTGCGGCAGCACCGCGAAGGAGTTCCTCCGCCATCTGGTGTGTGTTATCGGCCAGCGCTGCGGAACAGGCGCGGAGCAGGTGTGTTGCTTCGCTTTCCGGCATGGCGGCCATTAATTCGGGAGCGGGCTGGCGGCTCTGAGCAAGATCGGAAAGGAGCTGCTGTCGGATGCAGCGGAAATACTCCGCATCGCGCTGCATCAAAAGCCGGTTTACCTCGATCAGTGCAACGGCTGGGGATGGCCGGCTGGCGGGGGAAACTTCGGTCAGGCTGAAAAGCAGGCTTTTGATCTCCGGGCTGAAGGGAAAATCGGCGGACTTCTGCCGGAAGAGAGCGGGATCAAAATAGTCGTCGTTCTGTGGGAACAACAGGTGGAACAGCATCACACCGGCGCTGTAAATGTCTGACCTGCCGGCAATAAGCTTTCCGCGCCGAATGATCTCGGGGGCTATGTGGTCGCTGGAACCGCAGACGGTGAAGAAACTTCGGTCGGTTCGTGTATGGAATGGTCTTGCCAAGCCAAAATCACTGAGCACAAAGCGGCTCTGGCCGGTGGCTGGATCGTGCCGCAGGAGGATGTTTCCGCATTTAACGTCCCTATGTACAATTCCTGCGTCCTCGGTCTGGCACAGTCCTTCCAAAACGTCTCGCATGATTTGCAGAACGGCTTTCTCCCGGTTTGCCGGGTCCAGTGCGGCCAGATTTTTGGGGTCAAGGGGTGTGAGCAGTTCCATCCGCAGAAGGAAGCACATGGGGGCATCCTGACCGCGTTCGCAGCTAGAAGCGGAATCATAAAATTTAACAACGGTGTCGGTCTTGGCAGACAATTGCTTATGATGATGGATCTCTGAACGTCCCCGGCGGTTGGCATCCTTCCGGCGGGCGGGGTCCCGATAGACGGAGGTGTCAATTGCTTTCAGCGCTTCGCTGCGCCCATCGGCAAACGCCAGTTTGTATACAGCCGCCTGACCACCCCGCCCGAGAACCTGCCCGACCACAGGATGAAGGTCTGGCCAGGCCGTGTCCACGAGTTTCTGAACAAAGGTGCGCTCCTCTGCTTCTGTCTTGTTATAGACGATCTCCATAAAACTTCCCCCCTGCTGCTTTTATAGAATATCGATCAGTATAGCGGTGGCGTTATCACTGTGCGGGACGACCGTGGCGGCTTTTACCAGCGTTTTCGCAGTGATCCACCGCAACCCCAGCAGCTTCTTGAGCAGTACTTCCGGCAGCTGCCCATAAACGCCGTCGCTGCAAAACAAAAATCGGTCGCCCGGCCACACATCGTCTATCGTAACGACTTGGATGCACCGTGACAGCTCCAGCTTTTCCACTGCCATCCCAAGAAAGGATAGCAAAACCCGTTTTTCAAAAAGGTTGGTTTCAAGCCCCGCTTTCTTTCGGCTATAAAATAGGTTCTGCGGGTAATTAAGGAGCTGAACCGGTTCGCCCACCTGCCGGTGCGGTCGATACCAGAAACATGCACTATCGCCGACCGAGACCATCGAAAAGTGTGTGTGCGGCTGGACATCCGGGTCCGGGTTTGGAGCAGGGGCAGTCAGGCAGCAGCCGGTCAGTGTACAGCCGCCTTCTGCGTGGAGGGTCTGCAAAGCGTCGTATACGGTATGGGCGGCTTTCAGGACACCGCAATAAGGTAGATCAGCATGGAGTTCGCCGCCGCCCGGAATGTCGTAGAGAGAAACAGGGGGGACAGCCTCAACGGCCTTGGCAAATGTTTCGCAGGCAAGGCGCGCGAGGTACTGGCTCGCTGCGCCGCTGCCGATCCCGTCAGAGACCGCGGCATAAAGGAAGGGAACTTCCACTTCCTTCCGGTCAGCCCAGAAGCTTGTCTGTTCCGGGCAAAGGCCGGTGGCACAAAGGCAGTCTTGATTTTCGATGTGGGAACCTTTGGCGGTGCAGGCACTGATTTTAATTTTCATGTTGTTTCCTCCCACGCGGGATGCAGACGGTCGATGGCGGCAAGCAATTGTTTTGCCAGCGGCTTCAGTACACTGCTCATTTCGCTGGACTTTTCCCTCATTAAAACGGCTTCATAGGCGTTGCCGTCCGGGTAGACCATAGAAAACGCCAGATAGATGGTGTAAAGCCCGGAAGTGCCTACCTGCGCCGTTCCGGTTTTGCCGAATACGCGGGCGTTTCCTGAAAGGGCCAACCCGTAGGATTTTGCCGTTTCCGAAAAGACGTCCTGTAAGGTCGTCAGGGTCTCGGGACGGAGGTTCAAGCTGCGGTGCTCGACCTCGTATGCTTCCGGCAGAGGGGTCTCCTCCGTGCTTCCATCGGGCAGGGTGTGCTCAAAATGGTCTGCAATGCGGAGGGTCGTCAATTCGCCCGTGGCCACTGCACCTAGCCATGCCATGGATGTCAGCGGTGAGACCGAGAGCCCGCCCTGCCCGATGGCTTGGAGCCGTGCTTCACTGCGGGCAGAGTCGGCGGTCAGGGTGCTCTCTGCCGGGAGAACGGAAGTGCCGAGACGAAGAAAGTTCTGGTTGATGCCAAAGGCTTCCTGTGCGCGGATCAAATCGCTAAGGCTCATTCTGTCCGCGAGTACCGCAAAATACGGATTGTTACTCGTTCTGGCTGCCTTGTACAAATCTAAAGCACCGCCCGGCGCACGGGAGGCAGTGCGGATCCCTTTGTACTCCCCTGTGCTGTCCTCATACGTCAGATTCACGCCGGCTTCCACAGCGGCGGCACTTGTCAAGATCTTTGCCACGGAGCCCGGCGGGTTCACATCCAGCCATGGGGGGAGAAGATAGCCTTCTGTCTCTGTATATAACGAAAAGTTCTGCGAAAAATGATTTGCGTCAAATTCCACGTCCCCGTGGCAGGACGCCAATGCATAGACTTCGCCGGTCCGGGCATTCGCTACGCAGCACACGCCTCTTCCCTGCCCCTTTACCAGATCGTATGCGATCTGCTGGAGCTCTGCGCAAATGCTCATGACCAGACGGTCTGCGGTGCCGCCCCCCTCTTCCCGTGCGTAATAGAGTGTATCACCAAATTCACGGCGCAGACCGGAAGAGGAAGTGGAAGTCCTGTAGCCAACAAGAGAACTGTAGCAAAGTGCGGTCACCAGTGCGGGCTTTCCGGGCTCCGAAGCGCTTGTAAAAGGGATGCCATCGCGGGAGACGATCGCGCCCTCGATGGTGTTTGCTTTCCGGGCGGCTTTCTCAAATTCGGCGCGCTGCGCTTCGATCTGGGGCCGCTGGGCACTGTCCAGAAGCCCCAGACGCTCGAGCAGCAGCAAAACGGACCCGGACATCCCAACTGCCGCCGAGAGGGCCAAAAGCAGCCTGAGAAATAGACGGCGGTTCATCATCATGATACCTCCTCTGTGATTTGTGATGCAGCGAGCAGCTCCCGGCTGCCCTGCCGTGTAGGAATGGTGCTGCACAGCAACAGGGTGATTGCGGCCCAAGAGCAGATGAAGCTGCTGCCCCCTGCGCCCAGAAAGGGAAATTGCACGCCGATGAGGAGCAGGCTGGCTGTAGAGAATAAATTGACAAGCCCGGCTAACCCGACAGAACAGCCTGCGCCGGTGCCTACACAGCTCAGCCAGCCGCCGCAGCGCATGCTCAGTAACAGGCTTGCTATAATAAGCAGAAACGTTCCGAAAAGAGCCAGCAGCAGACAGATCCAGCCGCCTCGGTTCGCCAGTGTTGCCAAAATCAAATCGGAATCTGCTACCGGTGTGCTGACCCGGTAGGGCGAGGCCCCCATGGGACGAGCCAGAAGCAACGAGCGCCATGTGGTATACGCTTGGTACGCGGAGCTGCTGACCTCTTTTGATGAGAGCGTGGAAAAATCGCTGATTCCAAAATAGTGCAGCCGGACGGCTAGTTTGCGGTATACCAGCTGGCCAAGCCGAAAAGGCCCTGCCGGGTTTTGCATCCCGCTGCACAGCTTTAAAAACGCATACCCTACCCCACCCGTCAGGGCACCAAACGCAACGAGGGAAAGCGTGTGCTTTATCGAACAATAAAGCAGCGCCATGACCCCGCAATCCAGAAGACAGACAAGCAGCGTGCCTAGCTCGTTTAGTACAAAAAATCCTCCGGCGTATACGGCGAGCAGCAGCAGCGCAGCGCGGAAGCGGACCCCTTCGTTCCAAGCATCATTGGTGACGGCGGCAGAAAAGCCGATGACAAGGATCAGCTTGAGCGCCTCTGTCAATTGGAAACTGTGTCCAGCAACAGACACCCACGCGTATGTGCTGTTTAGGGGCTTACAAAAGACCCGTAAAAACAGGAAGGACACAGCACTTCCTATAACACACAAATTATAGATAAGCGTCTGCGGCAGTACGCGCAGCAGTGCAAAAACAATGACGGTGCAGATGCAGCCCACAAAGGCCAGCAGACAGAAGAGTTTGAGTTCCGTTGCATTTGCAGGATGCAAGCTTACCTGCAAGGCCATGCCCACAGCACTGAAAATGGCGGACACCCACAGCGGCAAGGCGGCACCGGCCCAGTGAACCAGCAAGGCACCACCACAGGAACAGAAAAAAGCGAGCGTTGGCCATACGGTGCGGAAAGCCGCAGCGGCTTCTGCGCCGTCCGTGCGGGCAACATAGCCTTGCAGCGCCACACAGAGAACGACAAAGGCCACCGTGTCGCGCAGGGCTTTGAATGCAGGGTGCTTATGCTTATGACGGAACATGCGGCCTTCCTCCTCTCGGCGGCGGGATCAATTTTTGAATGTCGGACGGGACTGCTTTTTCGGTGCTGCATCGGCCTGATGGAACAGGTCTTGGATTTTGTCCCCCATGGAGCGTTTGGGGGGCTCGGTTTCAATGTTGTTGAGGTCTGCCTTCTGCGGCTCTGTCTCCGGTTCATCGCCGGGCAGCAGCACGAAGGCCAGCGGGCTGCCACAGAGCTCAAAGAGCTTGGCGTGACTGGGGTCCTTGGTGAGCACTTGATCCAGTGCGATCTCATCCTCGATGACCTTCCCCTGAAAATGGCTGCCGTTTTGGTTGTTTGCATTCAGCTTCAAGTAATAGTGATCGTCTTTTTGGCTGCGATAAATTAAAAGGGGTGCGTCATGGGAGATAAACTTGGCGTTATAACCGTTCTCCCGCAAAGTCAGATAATTACTACAGCAGCCTTCGCTGGGCAGTCCGCCGAAGGGAATGATCGAGATGAAGTCGCCGCCCTCAGATGGAAGCCCGATGACCTGTGGAGGCAGGAACTTTTCGGGGTTTTTGCCACTTTTTTGATAAACCAGCAGCTTGTCCTGTTTGTCAAGAATGAATGTATCATCGCCCAAATGCACGGCATATTGAAGTCGGTTTTCGACATCCTTTTTGAACTGTGCGCTTTTGCGCTGGACCTCAGTGCGACCGTTGCTGTGATACAGCATCACGAGCAAAACAAAGACGATAAGCAGGGCAGCAACGATACATACAACGAGCAACATTAGTTTCACTTTTGACCACTCCTTTTCCTTTTTTTGAATGGGATATACGGCTGTCAGGCAGCGCTTTCAGCCTTGGCGGAAGAAGCGCTGCTCTGGGCGATCTGTCGGCGGATTTCAAGGGCGGATTGGACACAGTAGACAGAAATTCCATCCAACAGAAAAGCGAGCCCACAGCCGGCAAAGGAGGTGAGGTCGTGGTTATACCACAGCATTGTGATTGCCTTCTGCACGAGGGTGCGGTCGCCTTCCAGTATCTGTCTGGTAAGCTCATCGATCGTCTCCATGTGCTTCGTCCGGGTGGACAGCACCGACCCGGCCAGCGCCGTGCGGAGAGTGCTGAGTTCGTGGCTCCACAGCTCCTTCACCTGCTGCCATGCAGCATCGGCATCTGGGTCGCCAGCGGCCTGCTCGACGCTCTCCAGCAATGCCGCTTCCGCAGAGACGCGTTCGGAGACCGTTCGGTTGAGCTCTGCAAGCTGAAGATAGCGTTCAAGGTGGTCCCGCAATGGGAGCGGGTCGGTTTTGAGCCCGGCGTTCAGAGCGGCGGTAATGAGCTTGTTGATTTGCTCGGACAATGCCGATGTATCAACACTGGCCTGTGCAAGGAGTAATTGGATGGCGTGAGCCGTCTCTTCTGCGGTGGTGGCGGCATCTGCGTTGAGAGCCTGCAACCGGATGCGGAGGGAGCGGACGTCGGCCTTCAGTTTCTTCAAAGTGGCGCCACTTCCCGCTTCTGCTTCAATGGCATCCATCAGGGCATAGGCTCGCTCAAGGTCGTTATTTTGGAGCAATCCAATTAGTTGGTCGAGTTCAAAGTATTCGGTCTGCTTCTTCTGGGCATCGTTATAGCGGCTGCGGATGAGGTCGTAATCCCCTTCGGTCAGCATGTTGTTGGCAGTGTTCTGTTCCTGCATGACCTGTGCTTCGGTGCGCAGGGCTGTCAGTTCACCGGAAATCGTGCTGTATAGGCTGCCCATGTCGGAAGAAATAGCGGACTGCACATCGGGCAACAGCTGAGTGGAGTAGGCGCTGTTTAATGTGGTCATGGCGTGGCGCATGTATACAGAGGTCGGTGTGCCGATGTTGATAAAGCTCATAGCACTGAATGCCACAGAGAGCAAGAACGCGGCGCAGCCGGCGAGATGGAAGCGCTCCGCACAGACCAGCTCGATACCCTGCACGAGCAGGCTGGCCAGCACCGCCACCATCGCCGAGCTTGGAAAAAACACGGTATGAAAACCCGCCATCGTGCTGAACAGGCTGATGCCCGCAGCAACCAGAAGGATGCCCTGCAAGACCCAGAGCTTGGCCTGCTGCCGCCAGCTGATTTTTTCTTTGTCCGTCATGATCTCCTCATGCTCCTTTCTGGATGCGGGTGGGTGGTTCGTCCACGTCCTGCGGCTGCGCGGAAGGGGCGGCCTTAAACAGGTCGTCCAGTAGACCATTCAGGTCGGAAGGAATGGCATCCTTTTCTTCCGGCGGGGCAGCAGGTTTGGGCTTCGGCTTGCCTTTGTCTGGCTCCGGGAACTGCTCGTTTTTATCGATCGAATGGATATCAAGGAACCGCAGAATGGCGATAAGGCCGTCCAGCAGCCTGTCCAGACAGTGGCTTTTCCAGAGCCGGCAGAAGAGCTTTCCGGCCACGCCACAGCCTGCAAGAGCCGCCGTCAGGGTCAGGGCTCCGATCCCGGCATCCCGGAGCAGCGGCAGCATGGCGGGGAACGCTGCCAGTGCTTGTAGCAGTTGCAAAAAAACTTCCCCAACTGAAGGAAAAAGGGCGGCGAGACACAAAACGCAAAACAGAAGAAGGCAGGTCAGCCAGCGCAGCAGAACCCCCGCTGCTGTATGGCCCAGCGCGATGCGGAGCCGGTTCTGTTCCTGTGGTGCAGTGCCCTGCGCATCATCGTTGATGTTGTTCAAATCGACGGCCTCGCGGGGCGTTTGTCTGCGGTCATGCTTCATGTCGGTTCGCCTCCTTGGTTCTCCGGGGTGGTTCGTTCACCCTCATAAACGAAATCCGACACAGAAGGATGACTTCTTACAAAAAACTTCACAGAAAGTTCATATTTCGCGCTGCCCGGCCAGCGTATCCAGAATCTGCTGTGCATCACGGAGAAGGTTCTGATCGGCATTCGATGCCCGCCCAAGCAGGATGCTGTAACCGGTCTCAGCGGAGGGCAGCTTGCAGTGCAGATACAGGCAGTGCATCTCCTCGCCGTTTTCTGTACGGCAGATGCCGGTGTCCACAGCCGCCAGCTGTGCGCCCTCGGGTGCACGCAGACCCAAACTCTCGGCCCGGTGCCGGAACACTTCGGCCAGCTGTGCCTGCTTTTCTTCCGGCAGCCCGACCTGCCGAGTGCTGTTGGCCGGGGTCGTGCCATGCTCTGTGCGCCGAAAATCGTTCGGCGCAAGGCATTCGAACTGAAAACGCAGGCAGCCATCCGCAACGCTTTCGATCCACAGCAGGGGCAGCAGCAGGCTGCACAGCACGGCACCATTCGCGATGCGGGAATAAGCGGCACGGAAAGCTTCCTGCGTGGCAAGATCTTCGTCGTTGAACAAAAAGCCGCCGTCTGTCTGCAAAAGTGCGCCGTTGGGCAGCGGGCACAGCAGTCCTTCCGGGGCAAGATAGCGCCGCAGCACATCGCAGTAGCAGCTGCTGTCCAGAGCTTCTGCCGCCAGTGCAGCTTTTTCCTCTGCGGAAGCATCCGGTGCAAAGGGGATATCATACTCCAGCAGTGCGGCAGTGGTGACGATCTCCAAAGCCCCGGACGCATTGCACAGGACGTTTGCACCCGAGGAATAGCTGACTGCGGGGCAGTAATAAAACAACAGGTCGTTGACGCTTTGCGAAAGAGAATTTTCTGCCCAAGCCTTCGTTTCGCCGGATTGGCGCACGATGGTAAAACAGCGGCCGACGCCGAATGAGGAGTCTTTTTGGGGCAGCTGATAATACACCAGATCCTGCAGCGGTTGGGACAGGCTCAGGCAGACCGGCTGGCCGTAGCCGTTTGTGCCCAGCTGCGGATCATACAGGGTGTCGTACAGGATGTGGCGCAGGCCGAAACCGTTGTCGGGATCGCCAAAATTGCGGCCCAGAAACCAGTCAAACGCCGGGTCCAGCGTCTGATTGTCGAATCCCGGAGAGGAAGTTTCGCCATCGGTAAGCGGATAGCCTTCGCAGCTGTAAATGATGCCTTCCCGTGTTCTGCGGAAGGACAGTTCACGGTTCAGCACCCAGTATTCAAAGGTGTGGCTGGCTTCTGCAAACGTCCGATGCAGCCCACAGGCCGTGGCGGCAACGGTACCGGCAGCCAGAGCGGCCAGAAAATCACGACGGCTGATCTTATGCTTCGTCATAGCGGATCTCCTCCTCCATTTCAATTTGCTCCGGCAGCAAAAGCGGCGGCGCAGCGGTCTGCGGGGGTGCGATCAACAATCCGGTAAGGAACATGCAGCCGCAGCGGGCAAGCAGTCCGTTGATCGAGTATTCGTCCAGCCAGGGCAGGTTCAGGCCAAGAAAGCTGGGCAGCACGCCTGTGCAGGCCAGGGTGTGCAGCAGCATCTGGGCGGCAAAAAAGCTCACAATGAGCACCGCCATGGTGCTGCGGCGGGGATCGCCGCGGTTTGCTGCCATACCGCCCAACAGCAGCAGGGCCAGCAGTGCGGCAAACAGCACCGCAGCAGCGGGGCCCAGACGATTTGCCGCGATCAGGATCTGCCCAAAGAAAGCCAGAGTGGTTTTGTTTGTGCCGGCGCTGCCGGAGCTGACGACCAGAAGCCAGTGCTGACTGGCGGCGATTTCCGACCATGTAGGCCCGCGGGGACCGACTGCAAACTGCCCGCCGCACCAGTCACAGAACGCGTTCCACAAGGCTGCGGTGTAGGGCAGAAGAAAGCCTGCTGCCCCGCCCAGCGCCAGAAGCAGGCCCGGATGCCGGACAGCGGGGCGCTTCCGGCGCTGCGGATGGGACTGCGGCGCAGTGACCAGAAGAACCAGTACACAGAGCGCTGCGGTCAGGAGCAGATCTCCGCCGGAGCAGCCTCCGCAGTAAAGCAGGATGCAGTGGAACAATGCCGCAAAACAGGCTTCCAGCCGACGATGCCGGAAGGGCTGCAAAAAAGCAAGGGTGCAGAACTCCAGTACGATCAGAGGAAAAATCATGCTTGTGAGGAACAGGTTGATGCGCAGACCGGAAAGGGCAAGCATGCCATTCTGCCCCAGCAGCAGGAAAAGCAGATAGACGGCAACTTCTGCCAGCCGCAGCCGGCGCAACATACAAAACAGCGCGGCGTCATCTTCCATTTTTTTCAGAAAGGCAGGCCCCGCCGCTGCGCCCAAAAACAGGGCGGCAGCGCCAAAAACCGCAGTCAACGGCACATATACGGCGTATGAGGCAAAACTGACGAGCAGCGCACAGCCTACTGCAAGGATGGAGAGCGCGCTCCAGATGATCACCAGATCAAAAAGGTTGAAGATGAAAAAGGAAGAGACAAAAAGGCACAGGCAGGTACACACGATCCACCCGACAGGGACAATGAGACCTTCGGCGCACAGGCTGTCAAAGGCGGCAGAAAAAACTGCGATGCCGGAGATGCTCAGAAAGAAAGCGACCATGCACAGCAGGGTGAACTCCAGCTGAAAGGAAGCAAGCCGGTCAAGGTGATGCTTTTGCTTGAACTGCTCCATCCGTTCAAACGGCGTATGCAAGGGGGTCTTGCTGCGCACAACAGCCAGCGTCAGCAGGCCTGCCAGAATGCCGACAGCTGCTGGGGACAGATGCTCCGCAGCGAAAAAGACCAGCAGGTCGCCCAGTGCCGCGCCGAAAAACGCCGCCGCTGCCAGCACAGGCAGCCAGAGCAGAACGCGAAAAACCACGAAAACTGCGCCGGCAAGGGTTTCTTTGTTGAACTTCATGATGATTCCTCCTTTACGGCAAAGGGGTCATGCGTCATCGGCCTCAAAGCCGAAGCGCTCCACCTTGATGTCCTCTTCTTTCAACTGATGATAGATCTTTTCCGCGTCGGCTTTGTCGTCAAACGGAAGTGCGTACGGCAGGGTCTCTACGGCGTTTTTGAGGTCAGAGAGAGAGGAGCTGTGATAGTGATCCTTCAGGATCTTTAATCCGCGCATAAAGCGACCGTTCCAGCTTTGGATCACGACCTGATATTTCTTGCTGGGGTCAAGGTCGAACGGATGCTTCGGGTGGGAGTCCTGCAGGAAGCTGGTGGTGAAAGAACAGAGATCGTCAGCCGTGCTTTCGTACTCCTCGATAAGGTCCAGCAATGAGTCCTCTTTTCTGTCCACATAATGGACAAGATCAAACAGCTTCGGCTTCTGGTGCGGCGGCAGATCCTGCCGGGGCTGGGGCTCTTGCCAGCCGCTGGGGTCAAAGGCCATGGTGCAGGGAGGCAGTTCGGTCACGAACTTAATGCTTCCGTGCAGAATGACCAGTGCCTGCCCCGTTTTCAGGGAGGCCAGCTGTGCCGGCGTGATGAGCGAACAGGAATCGTGCTCCACGCGGTCGTCCGACACACGGTCGCCGCAGAGCTTGCTCATTTTTTCCAGAGTATAGAGGTCGTTGGTGCGGTACATCACCGTGAGGTCGGCATTGGAGCGGATGGTCTCCGCTTCGGACTCGCCGTAAATGGTCTCCAGCTGCTTGAGGCTTTGCAGCACGATGAAAGTGCGGATATTCCGGGAGCGCCCGGCCGCCATCATGCGGCTCAGCGATGAGATCCGGCCGATGTTGCCGGCTTCTTCCAGCAGAAAATTCATCCGCCGGGGCAGGCGGCCATTATATTTCTCCTGCGCAAGGCTGACGAAATGCCGCATGATCTGGTCGATGATGACTGCGGCCAGTGGAGAATACATCGGGTTTTCGTCAGGCAGGATCAGCCAGATGGCCAAAGGCTTCTGCCCGTCCAGCTCGTTGATGTGCAGATCATCGTTGGCAATAAAGCCGCGCAGCACATTGCTGCGCAGAAAACGGGACAGACCCTCCAGCATTGTGGAGCGGATGCCGCCGCGCGTATCCGAGGCAGTGCTGATATAGCTGTAAAGCTCACTGCTCACGATGGAATCTTCCGGCAGATGATGCATCAGGTGCTCCAGATAGGTGTCCCGGCCGAAAACGGTGCTGCCGTGGCCGGAATAGTGCCGGTCGCCCTGCATGATCAGGTTCTGGACACTGGCGATGTTGATCTCTTCCGGTTGGGCGCACTCCATCAGTGCATAGGCTGCGGCAATGAATACCGAGCGTGCACTGTTGATCCAGAAGGGATCGCTCTTGCTTTCTGCATACAGCGTGTATGCCAGATCTTCCAGCATTTCGCCGCCCTGCTTCATGCGCATGGGGTCGCCGGATAAGTACAGCTCCGCAGGGGCGCTCAGCACATTGACGCACTCGGATGCCAGCATATTGCGGAAATCGATGACATGTACGGTATAGTCTTTGCTCATCCGGCAGGCGTTGCGGCGGTAAAGCTCACCTTTGGGGTCAACAGCCAAAAAGGACTCCTGCGCCTCGATCAGGCTGCGCACCAGATTCTGGGTGCCGCAAAAGGACTTTCCGGCACCGGTCACACCCAGAAAAATGCCGTTGCTCTCCCCGGCGTGCACCCAGCAGCGGTTGTTTTCGCAGTACAGCACCGGGCCGCCGCCCGCCTGTCCCGCCAGGGACAGCGCTGCTTTGATATTCTCCGGTTTTGTCCAGCTTTCTCCACGGATCATATTATCGAACCTCCTTTTTCAGAGAAGAATACAGGGTTTTCAGCTTCAGCAGCGGAATAAACTCGGAAAAATCAGCCTGCTGGGCCAGCGTGCAGGCCAGCCGCACCGCCTGACGCGCGTTCCGGGTGCCGGTCTGGTGCACCAGTTTTTGCAGGATCGCATCCGTTTCGGGAAGATCTTCCAAACGGATGTTCAGCTGATCGATGAGCGTCTGGCGGGTGATGCCGGCCAGCGTCTGCTCGGAATAGGGCGGGATCCGGACCCAGTGCATCTGATTCGGGTCCAGCAGGGCGCTGATCTTTTCCATCAGGAGCAATTGGCTGCGGTTCGGTGCCGACGGCAGGAAAAAGAGCAGGGTGGCATGCGCTGCCATACTGGGCAGCTCGCGGAAAAACAGCCTGGTCTGCTCTTCGCCGAAATGTGCGGCCAGAACGGTGATGTCCCAGGCAATGACACCCTCGTACTCGTTGGTGTACACGGCGCTGGCGCGGATGCTGCGCAGCGTCTGGCAGAGCTGATCCATGCTGCCGTCCAGCTGATATTCCAGCATCAGATCCAGTCCGCCAAAGCTGCGTACACCGGCCTGCGCAAAGGCACGGCTCAGGTAGTTGGCTGCGGTGGTGCGGCCGTTGCCTTCATCCAGTGTCAGGATGAAATGCCCGGGCTGGATGCCGAGACGATGATACTGCTGGGCGCGGAAGCAGCACTGCTGCACTGCGTCCACCAGAGGCTCCATGCCGATGGGTGCGGGAATTTGATTCATATTGCTGCCTCCTGTTCTTCCTTGCAGGGAAACCCGATGTGGTCGATCAGACCGTAACGCAAAGCCTCGCTGCTGTCCATCCAGCTGTCACGCTCACAATCCTGCTGGATGTCCTGAACCGTGTGGCCGGAATGGACAGCGAGGCGCTCGGCCAGCTTGTACTTGGTGCGCTGGATATTTTCTGCGGCGATCTGAATGTCGGAGGCCTGCCCCTGCGCCATGCCCAGCGGCTGATGGATCATGACGCGGCTGTTGGGCGAGGCATAGCGGCGGCCCTTCGTGCCGGCTGCCAGCACCAGTGCCGCCATGGAGGCCGCCAGCCCGACGGCGGCCGTAGTCACCGGGCAGGACAGCGCCTGCATGACATCGTAGATGGCCAGCCCGGCCGAGACCGAGCCGCCGGGGCTGTTGATCACAAGGGTGATAGGCTCCTGAGAATTGTCCTCCAGATAATGCAGCTGGGTGATGATGCTCAGGGCGGCTTCGTCGTTGATCTCGCCGTTCAGATAAATGGTGCGCTTGGACATCAGATCGCGGCTCAGAACGCTCATGATCTGCTCCTTGCCGTTTACGCTGACGCTTACTTCCGGGATGTGGTACATAAAAAATCGACCTCCTTTTTTTTGCAGGGGTCCGGCCCGGCGGACTTCTGCCCGCCGGGGGAGTCTGTTCTCTGCCTTTCGCTCTCTATAACGCACAGCGACCCGGTTTTATCATCTGAACAGCAAAAAAGATCCCGCTTCCGGTCGGAAGTGGGATCTTTTGCAAGAAACGGCTCAGATCAGCTGAGCAGATAATTCAGTTCTTCGCAGTCAGAGGGAACGTTGATCTTCGACTTTACGACAAGCCGGATGGCCCGCTGCTTTAAGGTGCTGCGGTAGGTGGAGTTCAGGCCCTGACGCAGGGCGGTTTCAAAGTCGGTATAGATATCCAGCACAGCAGCTTCGGGGTAGCCGTTGGCCTCTTCGTCCAGCAGCAGAATGGCAAACTTGGCAAGGCCGCACAGGTAGCACAGAAATGCCTCGTTGACGCCCATCTGGGTCTGCACAGAGTCCCTCAATGCGCGTTGGGCGTAGCGCAGTGCCTCCTGATATTCACCGCGATCAAAAAGCATCACGGCCAGCTGCATAGCGCATTTGGGCGCGATCTTCAGCGCTTCCAGTGCTTCCCGCAGGACGGCTTCTTCCCGTTGGCGGTCGTTGAGCTCCCGGCAGACATCGGCCTCGCAGTCGTAACTGCCCTCGTTATCCGGGAACTGCTGGCGGTACAGCTTCAGCAGCTGATCGATCTCGGCTTTGTATTTTTCCAGCTCCTTTTCGGTTCCGGAAAGGAGCAGCTGCTCTTTATAGTAAAAAATGAGAAAGTGATGGCCGCGCCAGGTCCAGAGAGCCTTGGGTACCTTGTTAAGTGTTTTGCAAACGGCTTTGCAGTATTCTCCCTGACCGCACTCCATGCCGTATTGCAGATAGTCGGCCAGCAGATCGACGTTTTTGGGATAAAAGTCCAGACCGCGCTGCAGCACAAGACAGGCGAGATCATAGGCATCGATCCGCGCCAGATTGACGGCTAGGTTATGCCATGCATCCGCACTGCCGCTGATTTGGGGCTGACGCAGAAGCTGCTCCAAAAAAGTCGTGAGGTCTTTCAGGATCTGCTGCTTTTCCTCGGGCTCTGCCGTGGAAAAGTCCCGCAGATAACGGCTCTCCACGATATCGGTCGCAAGGCCGAGGGTCAGGCAGGCCGAAGAATCCTCCTGAGGATCAAAGTCGGTGTATTCTGTCTCGTATGCCATGGTTTAGCCCTCGCTTTCATTGTCAGATGAGACAACATTAACGTTCTTTTTCGATGCAGGATCTGCACCAAGATTCATGAGTGTGGCGTTAAGGTTTGTGATTGCGGATAGAATCGCCTCTTGGAAATTCTTTTTATCTGCTTCGTCCTTATTTATCATATCTCCGCTGGCTGTGAACGATGCCTGCTCGAAATTGTTAGCTTCTTCCTTCTCTTTCTTCTCCTGCTCTTTCTTTTCCCTCTCCTTCTTTTCTTTCTCTTCTTTTTCTTTTTTCTCTTTCTCGATTTCGCCAAAGTCCAGCAAAACGCGAGGAGTTCTCGTCGGCGTTTTAATGGGAATTACCGTGTAACCAGAAGAGTAGCCCGAGATATCAAGCAGCGTAACGATGGCAGGCTTGTAGCGGGCAGAGAGAAGAAGCGCCTGATTTTTTTCTTTATCCAGCTGCTGAAGATCGTAGACAGACAGGTTGGGGGTGTGGTCTTTCTTTTCGCCGCAGAGCGCGGAAATATCCTTCAGCAGTTCCAATTCGCGCGAGAACAGGTAGATCCAGTTTGTGCAGTTGGCGGTAATGGTCTGCGCATTTTCCTTATAAGCATGCACCAGCTGATTTTTGCTCTGGAGACAAAGGATAAAACGCAGGTTGCGGGATCTGCCCGCAGCAAGATACTGAACAAAATCGCATCCGCCGATAACTGGCAAGGAGCTGAATTCGTCCAGAATGTAGTCGACCCGCCCGGGCAGTTTTCCGCCGCTGCGGTCCGCAAGCTGTACAAGCTGCTGGTACGACTGCGAAATATAAAGAGCAACAAGACGATGGTAGGTTGTTTTTTCGTCAGGCGTAAGGAGAAAGACGGCGGTCTTTTCCTGCGCAATACGGTCGAAAGAAAAGGTGGAGTGACTCAGCATTTCTACCAGAGAGGGTGAAATAACAAAGCTTTTGAGGGCTTGATCCAGAGTGCTTAAAATGCCCTTTTGGGTATCAGAAGCCGTTTCCACCGTGCCGGTCATGCTGGCGGCGATGAGTTCATCTTCCTTTGCCCATGTCCAGATCGGATTGGGTTCAAAGAAAAAGTCGCGTCTTGGGGCGAACATTTTCTGGCGGAGCGTAAGAAGGTTACCAATGTTCACGGCCTCATCGGGCTCGTTGTATTTTTTACAATAGCGGAACAGGCACAGGATCAGTCCGTACAGGCAGGATGCTGCGGCATTGCTCCAGAAGGGTTCTTTGTTCTCGGTGTCCATTGTGATGGTTTTGGCTACGTCCTCGATGAACTCACAGGCTTTGTCGATGTTCCCTTCTTTATAAAAGCGATACGGAACTTCCAGAAAATTCCAGCAGTCGCCCACAGAGGCATCTCGGAAGTTTACCGTGATGATGTTGTAATCCTGATCTTCCAAAAAACGAGCCATGGTACGATATAATTCGCCCTTTGGGTCGTTGATGATCATACTTTCCCCTGCAAAGCCCAGCATTCGGATGGTGGGCATAATGACGCATCTCGTTTTTTTGCTTCCTGATGCCCCGTAAACTAGAGTGTGATCGTCGCTGCTGTCCACACCAACGGCACCGCGCTCCCGGTCATAGGCCAGCGGCGGGCCGCCGACGAAGCCGTCGTAGCTTTTGGGGCCGGTAAAGCGATTCTGCTCCACAAGGAACCGTGAATTTTCACGCAGGATCGCAGACGGTTTTTCAAAATTGGGATTATCGAGATTCAGCATAAGAACTCCTTACTATAAAGTTCGCTTGGGGGAGGAATTGTTGATCTGACTGATCTGACTGATGAGCTGATCGTTATTTTCGCCCGAAATTTTTTTGTCGTTGCGGTGGAATTCCAGGCTTTTGAAAATTAACTCTCTTTCTTCTTCGGTGAAGGAAACAAAAAATCTGACATACTGTTTCCTTTTTTCTTCGTCTGACATTCCCTCGCAGGCTTTCTTGAATTTTTCGGCTTCCAGTTCCGGCGAGAAGAAATCTTCCGTTAGGGAAAAGCTTCCATGCGGAAGTTTTTCCCGGATACAGCGATCCAGCGCTTTCTGGTAGCGCTTCTTTTTCTGTGAGAACTTACTGGAATGCGCCGGGATCGCTCGGTCAAAAAAGAGCAGAACCAGTGCCGCAATATAGGCATAAACGACCTTTTTGCCGCCGTCCGTTTCCTTCTTGTCGCCGTTCTGTGCCGCATGGATGAGATCGGTATCACATTCCAGACTGTGCAATTTCTCGCCGCATTTTTCGGCTACATAGGGTGCAAGCCGGTTCAGTATATTTTGGTATCGTGCATTGATCAGCACCTGTGAATATTCGCGAATGTCTGCCATGCTTTGCGGGACCTTATTATAATCGTTTGCGTAAGAGGTCGCGCGGGAAGAATTGATCAGGTTCTTCCCAATAAATCCCACCAGTTTATCGGATTCCGCCAGTTTATCGGATTCCGCCCGTTTATCGGATCCCGCCAGTTCATCCCAAACCGCACACATCCGTTTGTAGTCAAGCTCTTCCTGATCCTTTTCTTCCGGACTCAGACACTTGGAGAGAATGCAGTTCGAAACCCGGTCATCGGCTGTGTTGCTGCAAAAAAGACCTGCAAGGAGCTTGTCTGGAATAACTGTTTTACGCTCCATCCCCAGGAAACAGTCGCCTGTGAAGAACAGCACCCGCTTGACAAGCTGTTCAGTGCCGGTTTCGTCCTGAGGAAAAAAGGAGTCATCCCCAGCTGTGACGAAGTGGAAGTCATCGGTGACCCGTGCATAGAGCTCTTCCAATTTTATATCGGCCAAGGTGTAAGTCTTTGGCACGATGGTGCAATGGCAAAGGAGATACCTGTGGTTTGTAAGCGCAGATGAAGGAATGCAGTCCTTCCCTTTTTTGGGCCAGAGAGCGTCAAAAACGCCTCGAATAATGCTGACTTGAACGGCGACATTTCCGGTTTCGTTGCAATCTCGCCAGAGGGTTTTAAAGAGATCATCTGATGAAACACCGTTGCCTGAAGTGCCGTCCGCACTTTTTATAGAGCTTTCTGCAATGCAACGCAGAACTGCCAGAGGCTTTGGACTCAAACTGGTTACTTTTTGACCATTGCAGTCGTAAGCATCACCGCACTGTAGGTCGATGAAAGCGTTGTTTTCAAGGGTGATACGGACGATCTCTGCCGCCATAGCGGTTTTCCTCCTTTCATTACTATTTCACACGGATTATTAAATTTCCATTAATTTTCTCATAAAAAACGAGGCAATTTTTGCGTCGTTGAAATTAGTGTCGAATTAACGATATTTTTTGCTTTAACTAAAGAGCAAAAATGGTATTCTGTGGCCATGGTCGAACACACATTGAGTGCTAAGGAGGAACACCATGGCTACATATCATAACGAAAAAACTTTGTCCGAGATCGCCCTCGTCAACTGTTTTAACAAGATCACAGCAAACGGTATCCGCACGGCAGAACAGCTGCGCCAGACGGAATACTATCAGGAGGCCATCGAAGCGATCTATAATTTTGTGCGCGATGCTGCGCTCAAAACGAAGAAGTCCAAAGACATGCTCAAGGCATCGGGGCTGGAGGCTGACGATGTGGCGGTGGGCTTTGTCCTTGAGTGCATGGAGAAGGATGGCAAGATCGATGGCCTTTTGAAATGCCGTGACGCGGGGCATTCCAAATGGCTGGGGCGCTGCCTGGCAAACTACCTCTTTGATCTGATTAGGCATGGAAGGCGCAAAACGACGAAAGACGGTGATGCAGAAAAGATCGTGACGGCAATTGACGATCAGACGCTGGAGCTGGTTTCTGCCGAAATGGAAGCGGACCCTGTTGGCTGCGAGATGATCGAATTTGTGCTGCAGAACGTGAATTTTAGCCCGGCAGAAAAGCTTTGCGGACTGTTGTTTTTGGACAACAGCTTTGGTGAATTAATGGCTATGTACAACAGCGCACAGAGTGTGGAAGCTTTTGTAGAGGAGCTTGTTTCTGAGGCGAAAACGATTTATGGAATTAACGTGAGTGATGCAGAGGAGCGCGACGCGGTCCGTATGCTGAAAAACGCGGCGGATCCGGGGAAGGCGATCCTCTTGGCACGTCACAGGGCACGGAAGAAGGTCTTGAGCGTTTTCGAGAAACGCTGCCGCAGCCTGAAACTGAAAAAAGTGTCCTGACTTATATAGTAAAACAGGCGCGCCATTTTTTCAAGCGCGTTTGATGAATTGTTCTATCCATAGCTGCTTTTTGTCAATAAGGAACAAACCCACATGCCCGCCCACCGTGGTTTTCCACAGGTGGGCGGGCATTCTTTTGTGCCTTTTTGGCATAAAAATACCCCCGGAGGATGCAGCGTTTTTTACGCTGTCTACTCTGGGGGCGGCATATCGGGCACTGCGCGGCAGCTCCCGGAAGCGGACACTGTATTGCTGAAAAAAGCGCTTGCTTAGTGCCGCTCCTCCGGCGGGCAGCAGCTCTCCCGGGGGATGAGCTTATGCGGCACGATGATCTTTGTTGCCAGAAGGTTCGGGTTCTCAATGTGGTTGATGGTCTGGCTGGCGGCCTCCATGCCCAGCTGGTAGGGGTTGACGTCCACGGTGGTCAGCTGGGGGCTGGTGATGCGGGAGAACAGCGAGTTGTTGAAGGACACGATGGACAGGTCCTTCGGGACGCACAGTCCCAGCTTGCCGCAGAACTGTTCCAGCACCACAGCAAGGATGTCGTCACTGACCAGCATGGCGGTGGGGTGGTCCGGGGCAGTGAGCAGGGCTTTCAACGCCTCCTCGTAGGCATCGTTCAGGGTGTTGACCTCCACACAGTCCTCTTCCCGCGGGGTGATGCCGTGCTTGAGCAGGGACATCTGATAGCCCCGCTTGCGTTCGGCGGAAAACAGCATGGCGTTGCTGACCCCGAAATACGCAATGCGGCGGTGTCCCATCTCATAAAGGTAATCGGCGGCTTCCTCCCCGGCAAGGGCGTTGTCGTTGTCGATGTAGATGGTCTGGTTGGCAGACTGCGCCGCCTTGCCCACAATGACATGGAGCAGCCCTTCATTGCGCAGATACGCCGCCACCGGGCAGTCCTTTTTGGAGTAGAGCAGGATAAACCCATCTGCCTGCGCGTTGGCCACCATGCTCTGGATGGCGTCCAGCACCTCGGCGTCGTCCTGCCCGGTGATGACCGTGTTCACATACCGCCGCTGGTTGCAGAACTGCCCGATGCCGCGGATGATCTCCAGATGAAAGGCATTTTCGTAGACGTCCCGCTGGGAGGAGGGCAGGAGATCGCCGTCAACGGCTACTTCACCTCCGTGCTGGGCGCACCGGCGCTGAACATGGGCGTGTTCGTGGGCATCATCGCCGGTTTTGTGGGCGATGTGGCTTACAACAAGTACTACAACTTCCGCAAGCTGCCGGATGCGCTGGCTTTCTTCAACGGCAAGCGCTTCGTGCCCATGGTGGTCATTGCCTACTCGGTGGTCATTTCCATCGTGCTGTCGCTGTTCTGGCCTGTGGTGCAGACCGGCATCAATAACTTTGACATCTGGATCGCCAACTCTTCCGAGACCTCTCCCATTCTGGCTCCGTTCATCTATGGTACGCTGGAGCGTCTGCTGCTGCCCTTCGGTCTGCACCACATGCTGACCATCCCCATGAACTACACCTCCTTCGGCGGCACCTACACCATCGCCACCGGCGTCAACGCAGGCAGTCAGGTGTTTGGTCAGGACCCGCTGTGGCTGGCATGGGCAAACGACCTCATCAACTTCAAAAAGGCCGGCGACATGGCCGCTTACAACAATCTGCTGGCTACCGTCACCCCCGCCCGCTTCAAGGTGGGTCAGATGATCGGCGCCACCGGTCTGCTGCTGGGCATTGCACTGGCGATGTTCCGTCGGGTGGATGCCGACAAGCGCGCAAACTATAAGTCCATGTTCATCTCCACCGCGCTGGCAGTGTTTCTGACCGGCGTCACCGAGCCGCTGGAATTCATGTTCATGTTCTGCGCCATGCCGCTGTACATCGTGTACGCACTGCTGCAGGGCTGCGCTTTCGCCATGGCGGGCATCATCCATCTGCGTCTGCACTCCTTCGGCAATCTGGAGTTCATCACCCGCATCCCCATGTCCCTGCAGGCGGGTCTGGGCGGCGATATCATCAACTTTGTGATCTGTGTCGTGGCGTTCTTCGTTATCGGCTACTTCGTGGCCTACTTCATGATCGGCAAGCTTCAGCTGGCAACGCCGGGTCGTCTGGGCAACTACACCGATGACAACGCAGACGATTCTGCCGCCGCCGCAAAGACCGAGAAGAAGGCCGACAAAAAGGCTGATAACGGTCAGGCCGAGCGCATTATCGCCCTGCTGGGCGGCCGGGAGAACATCGTGCTGGTGGACGCCTGCATGACCCGTCTGCGCGTTACCGTGAAGGACCCTGCCAAGGTTGCCGACCTTGCCGCATGGAAGGCCGAGGGCGCACTGAGCCTGCTGGTGAAGGGCGACGGCATTCAGGCTGTGTACGGCCCCAAGGCGGACGTTCTGAAATCTGACATCAACGATATTCTGTAAAAACTATGAAACTGCTGACATTGAATACCCACAGCCTTATCATCCCGGAGCATGAGGCAAAGCGGGAGATATTTGTAGACTTCATCGCAAAGGAGCAGCCGGAGGTGTTCGCCCTGCAGGAGGTGAACCAGACCGCCGCTGCGCCGTTGCTGGCAGAGGCTCCGGCGGGGTACTACCCCTGCCCCGGCAATATGGTGCTGCTGAAAGCGGACAACCACGCCGCAGCCGTGGCAAAAATGCTGGAAGCGCGGGGCGTGCACTACGATTGGAGCTGGCTCCCGGCAAAGGTGGGCTACGACATTTACGATGAAGGCGCGGCGGTGTTCAGCCGTGCACCCATCACCGACGCCGAAAACCTGCTGCTGAGCCAGATCAATGATTACAACAACTGGAAGACCCGCCGCACGCTGGGCGTCTGTGCAGGAGACGTCTGGTACTATACGGTGCATCTGGGCTGGTGGAAGGACGAGGTAGAGCCTTTCGCTCCCCAGTGGGAAAAGCTTTCAAAGGCAGCGGGCGCAAAAAAGACCGCCTTTCTGCTGGGCGACTTCAACAGTGAAGCCGACGTGCGGGGCGAGGGCTACGACCTTGTGCTGGGCAGCGGCTGGCAGGATACCTACCGCTTGGCGCAGCAGCGGGACGCGGGCTACACGGTGGTGGAAGCCATTGACGGCTGGCGGGATGCCCCGGATGCAGCGGCCAAAAAGCGCATCGACCAGATCTGGTGCTCCAAGGCGGTGGCTGTCAAGAGCAGCCGGGTGGTGTTTAACGGCTTGCAGGAGCCGCAGGTGTCTGACCATGCCGGTGTTATGATCGAGTTATAAAGGAAGGTAAATCGACCACTTCCGCGGCTTTGATGAGTATTTCTCCATCCCCTACGGCAGCGAGACTGCCGTGGATGGGCACTGGGAAAAAGGCCCCGGCATCGAGCTGTTCCGCGCGGTGGAGCAGGCACTGGGCAAACGGGAGATCATTGCCGAGGATCTTGGCTACATGAGCAACACCGTGCGGCAGCTGGTGCGGGACAGCGGCTTCCCCGGCATGAAGGTGCTGGAATTTGCCTTTGACTCCCGCGATACCGGCAGCGCCAGCGACTACCTGCCCCACAACTACCCGGTGAACAGCGTGGCGTATACCGGCACCCACGACAACGAGACGCTGGTATCCTGGTACCAGACCATCTCGGACGCCGAGCGCGCCATGGTGCGGGATTACCTGTACGACTACGCCACCCCGGACGAACAGCTTTATAAAAGCATGATCGCACTGATTTTGCGCAGTGCAGCGGCAAGGTGCATCATCCCCATGCAGGACTGGCTGGGGCTGGATAACGCCGCCCGCATCAATAAGCCCTCCACCGTAGGCCAGAACTGGCGCTGGCGGCTGAAAAAGACCCAGCTGACCAAGAAGCTCCAAAAAGAGATCTGCCAGCTGACCACCCGCTACGGCCGGAAGAACTGGGCGTAACCGCAAGAAACTTCAATACAAAGGGCAGGACGGCCTGTGGGCTGCCCTGCCCTTTGTGCGGATGCCCCTTGGCAAACCGGACGGGATTGCGCTATAATAGAGCCGTAACAGTTCCACAAAGGTGTGGTAAGGGAGGTGCGGTCATGATCCGGGTGGCGATCGTAGAGGATGACGCGGAGGTACAGGGGGTATTGCAGGAGTATGTCCGGCGGTATACCCGGCAGTACGGGACAGAATTTGAAGTGTCGGTCTTTGCGGACGGGGTGGACCTTCTGGAGGATTACCGCGCGGTCTACGATATTATTTTTCTGGATGTGGAGATGAAGCATCTGGACGGCATGGCCACGGCAGAGCGCATCCGGCAGATGGATGCAGACGTCATCCTGATCTTTATCACCAACATGGCGCAGTACGCCATCCGGGGCTACTCGGTGGGGGCGCTGGACTATGTGCTGAAGCCGGTGCCCTACTTTGCCTTTTCGCAGCAGCTGCTCAAGGCCGTTACCCGGCTGGAAAAGCGGGCAAAGCGCTACCTCACTGTGCCGGTGGAGGGCGGGCTGCGCCGACTGAACACCGCAAGCATCTATTACTTGGAAAGTGAGGGGCACCGGGTACACTTTTACACCGACGAGGGCGATTTTTCTGCCCCCGGCGCCCTCAAGACCTTTGAGGAAAAGCTGGCAGACTGCCCCTTTGCCCGGTGCAACAGCGGCTACCTGGTAAATCTGGCGCAGGTGCAGGCGGTGCAGCAGAACACGGTGCAGGTGGGACCCTATGAGCTGCAGATCAGCCGCCCCAAGCGCAAGGCCTTTCTTGCCGCCCTGACCGATTACATCGGAGGTGAAGGCTCATGACCGCGCTGCCGGATATCCCCCGGCTGTACACCGCCCTTGCCGAGTGTCTGTCGGTACTGCTGGTCACACCGGCGCTTGCACCCCGCTTTTCCAAGGCAGTTACCGTGGGGGTCACCCTGCTGTGGGCGGTGGTGCTGTCCGCCTTTCTGGGGCTGACCGGCAACGTGCCCGGCAGGTTCTGGATCCCCTGCATGGTGACGGCCATCGGGCTTTCCTACTTATATTTATGGGGTGTGTGGAGCATCACCCTGCTGGAGGCCGGGTATCACTGCGCCCGGGCGTTTATTCTGGCAGAGCTTGCCGCCAGCGTGGAGTGGCAGCTGCACTGCGCCCTCTGGCCCGCCCGCAGCCCGTGGGAGCTCCTTTCTTTGCTGCTGCTGGCGCTGGTGTACGGGGCGCTGTTCGGGGGGATGAGCTATCTGCTGCACATCAGACCCCAGCCTGCCGGGCATCTGCAGATCAGCGGCAGCGCCGCCCTGACGGCGGTCATGCTGGCGCTGACCGCCTTTGCGGTGAGCAATCTGGGCTTTTTGCCGGGCAGCGAGATCAATATGAGCATCTTTTCCATCCGCACCCTGGTGGATTTTTCCGGCGTGCTGATCCTGACCGTGCAGCACGAGCAGCTGCGGGAGAACGCTTTGCACGGCGAGCTTGCCGCCATGGACGAGGTGCTGCACCGCCAGTACGAGCAGTACAAGCGCAGCAAGGAGGGCATCAACCTCATCAACCGGCGGTACCATGAACTGAAAGTCCAGCTTGCCCGCATCCGGGAGGAGCAGGACCAGACCAAGCAGAACGCCGCCATTGCCGCCATGGAGCAGAACATCCGCCAGTACGAGGCCGAGAACAAGACCGGCAACCCGGTGCTGGATACCATCCTTACCGCCAAGACCATGGAATGCCAGCAGGAGAACATTACCATCACCAGCGTAGCGGACGGCAGGATGCTGGGCTTTCTCACCATCCGGGAGCTGTGCACCATCGTGGGTGTGGCGCTGGACAACGCCATTGCCGCCGTCCGCGCCGAGCCGGACCCCGAAAAACGGCTCATCAAGGTGGCGGTGTACAGTCAGGGCGGCTTTGCCATGCTGCGGTTCGAGCACTATACAGAGGCTGCCCCCGCGCTGGATGCGGACGGCCTGCCGCAGCAGGGGTCGGACCTGAAAAGCGTCCGCACCACCGTCGGGCAGCACGGCGGCAGCATGACGCTGCACTGGGAAAACAACTGGTGCACCCTGCGGATCTTATTTCCGCTGCCCCAAAAGCAATAATATTTTTACGGCAGGTATCCCCTGCCGTTTTTTTGTTGTCTGGCAGGGTGCACAAATATAATGCGGCAATATTTGTATATTAGCACAATAGAATTTGAAACATTATTGTAACTTTTGCAAACTGTGTATCCAAAACGACAGTTTGTGAACAAATTGAAAATTCTGCGGCGATTTCTGGTATTATAAAGCCAAGCTGGCAGGGGCGTCCCCTGCCGTTGTCCGATTCGACAAAACAAGGAGGAGAAAACTATGTTGTCCATCAATATGGATGACGTCATCAAGGTTCTCAACTCGATCAAATCGCAGTTGATCGGCTTTGGTGTCGTAGCAGTTCTGCTGATCGCAGTCATGATCGCCTGCCGTAAGCAGAGCAAGTCCAAAAAGTATCTGATCCGCTGGCAGGCGGGTCTGGGCATGGTGCTGGCGCTGGCTATCACCGTGAACCTGATCCTGACCGGCCCCATGTACTCCATGGTCACCCTTGCCACCGGCGGCGGCAAGGTCAGCGAGGAGAACGTGGCATCCGCTACCCAGCTGTGCGAGAACATTGCCGATGAGGGCATCGTCCTGCTGGATAACGACGGCACCCTGCCCATGGCAAAGAACAGCAAGCTGAACGTCTTTGGCTGGGCTTCCACCAACCCCTGCTACGGCGGCACCGGTTCCGGTGCACTGTCCGATGCTTATCCCACCGTCACCCTGCTGGAGGGCCTGAAGAATGCTGGCTTTGAACTGAACACCGAGCTGAGCGACTTCTACACCTCCTACCGTGCAGACCGTCCGGAGGTGGGTATGTTCTCTCAGGACTGGACCCTGCCGGAGCCGGAGGCTGCACAGTACACCGACGAGATGATGAACAACGCCAAGGCTTTCTCTGATACCGCCATGGTAGTCATCACCCGCGTGGGCGGTGAGGGTGCTGACCTGCCCACCGATGTGTCTCAGGTCACCTACGACGCAGGCCACAGCTACAACGACTTTGAGCCCGGCGACCACTACCTGCAGCTGTCCAAGACCGAGAAGGACATGATCGATCTGGTCTGCAAGAACTTTGATAAGGTCGTTGTGGTCTACAACGGCGCCAACGCCATGGAACTGGGCTGGGTCAAGGATTACAGCCAGATCAAGAGCGTTGTCTGGTGCGCAGGCACCGGTCAGAGCGGCTTCAACGCACTGGGCTCCATCCTCTGCGGTGATGTGAACCCCTCCGGCCGTACCATCGATACCTTTGTGTACGACCTGACCCAGACCCCCACTGCGAACAACTTTGGCAACTTCACCTACACCAACATGGACGAGTTCAAGGCCAGTTCCTTTGGTGCTGATACCATCCCCGCCTTTGTCAACTATGTTGAGGGCATCTATGTCGGCTACAAGTTCTACGAGACTGCTGCCGCAGAGGGCCTCATTGACTACGACAAGACTGTGGTGTACCCCTTCGGCCGCGGCCTGAGCTACACCACCTTCACCCAGACCCTGAACAGCGTTACCGAGGCTGACGGCACCATCACCGTGGATGTCACCGTCACCAACACCGGTTCTGCCTCCGGCAAGGAAGTCGTGGAGGTCTACTATAATCCTCCGTACACCAACGGCGGCATTGAGAAGGCTTCTGCAAACCTGATCGGCTTTGCAAAGACTTCCGAGCTGGCTCCCGGCGCTTCCGAGAACGTCACCGTTACCTTTAAGGCCGAGGATATGGCCTCCTACGACACCTACGGCAAGGGCTGCTATGTGCTGGAAAAGGGCGATTACGTCATCAGCATTAACGCCGATTCCCACACCGTTCTGGATTCCAAGGTCTACAATGTGGCTTCCGACATCGTCTACGACGCTTCCAACAAGCGTGAGAGCGATGTGGAGGTCGCCGACAACAAGTTCGACTTTGCCGAGGGCAACGTGACCTACCTGTCCCGCGCCGACGGCTTTGCCAACTACGCCGAGGCTACCGCTGCTCCCGCAGACTTTGAACTGCCGGCACAGGCCAAGGCTACCTTCTACAACAACTCCAACTGGAACCCCGAGGACTTCAACAACGCCGACGATGTGGCTCCCACCACCGGTGCCAAGAACGGCCTGAAGCTGAAGGACATGGTGGGCGTGGATTACAACGATGCCCAGTGGGATACCTTCCTCGATCAGCTGACCGTTGCTGATATGGACAGCCTGATCGCTCTGGGCGGCTATCAGTCCGTGGCAGTGGATTCCATCGGCAAGGTGCAGGCTGTTGATTGCGACGGCCCCGCCTCCATCAACAACAACTTCACCAAGCAGGGCTCCATCGGCTTCCCCTCCGCTGTGATGATCGCAGCGACCTGGAACACCGATCTGGCACACGACTTCGGCACCTCCATCGGTAAGATGGCTGACGACATGGACGTTTCCGGCTGGTACGCACCGGCTATGAACATCCACCGCTCCGCTTTCGCAGGCCGTAACTTCGAGTACTACTCCGAGGACGGCGTGCTGTCCGGCGCAATGGCTGCCAATGCCATCATGGGCTCTCAGGAGCAGGGCGTCTACGCCTTCATGAAGCACTTCGCCCTGAACGATCAGGAGACCAACCGCTGCGGTATGCTCTGCACCTGGTCCAACGAGCAGGCCATCCGCGAGATCTACCTCAAGCCCTTCGAGCAGTGCATCAAGGCAGCTGACTGCCACGCCGTCATGTCCTCCTTCAACTACATCGGCAACACCTACGCCGGCAACTGCTCTGCCCTGCTGAACGATGTTCTGCGCGGCGAGTGGGGCTTCGTGGGCATGGTGCTGACCGACTACTACGGCGTGTACGGCTATCAGGATTCTGACCGCCTGATCCGCAACGGCGGCGACTTCTGCCTGGTCAACTACGACACCGAGACCAACCACCTGACCGATACCACCAGCGCTACCGCTCTGGTGTCCGCACGTCAGGCCTGCAAGAACATCCTGTACACTGTGGCAAATTCCCGTGCTTACTACCCTGAGAACCTGAACCCCGGTATGCCCGGTTGGGAAAAGGTGATGATCGGTGTGGATGTTGTGCTGGCAGCCGCTCTGATTGCACTGGAAGTTCTGGTGGTCAAAAAGGGCTATGCAAAGCGCAAGGAAGAGGAAGTCAACGCCTGATCTAGGGCAAGACATTCTGAACGAATGCAGCACCTGAACTGAAACCAGACCAAAGGCCCGCTGCGTAAAAAACAGCGGGCCTTTTCTGGATTGAAAAGGCAAAGAGGAAAATGCCATGAAACACACAGATATCATCAACAGCCTGGATCTGGAACAAAAATGCGCCCTGCTGAGCGGCGGCACGGTGTTCACCACCCGGGCGCTGCCGGGCAAGGGCATCCCGGCCATTACCCTGTCGGACGGCCCCAACGGCGTGCGTAAGCAGGCGGGCGCAGCCGACCATCTGGGGCTGAACCCCAGTGTGCCCGCCACCTGCTTCCCCACCTCGGCTACCGTGGCCAACAGCTGGGACCCGGCACTGGGCGAGGCTGTGGGCGCAGCCATGGGCGAAGAAGCAGCGGCACAGGGCGTGTCGGTGCTGCTGGGCCCCGGCCTGAACATCAAGCGCAGCCCGCTGTGCGGCCGCAACTTCGAGTATTTCTCGGAGGACCCCTACCTTGCCGGTAAGATGGCGGCGGCCTACGTCCGCGGCATCCAGAAAAACGGCATTGCCGCCTGTCCCAAACACTTTGCCGTGAACAGTCAGGAGCTGCGCCGTATGGCCTCGGATTCCATCGTGGACGAGCGTACCCTGCGGGAAATTTACCTGACCGGCTTCGAGATGGTGGTCAAAGAGGCGCAGCCCAAGACCATCATGTCCGCCTATAACCTTGTCAACGGCACCTACGCCAACGAGAACGCCCACCTGCTCATGGAGATCCTGCGCAGGGACTGGGGCTTTGACGGCGCAGTGGTCACCGACTGGGGCGGCAGCAACGACCACGCCTTGGGCGTAAAGAACGGCTCTACGCTGGAAATGCCCGCCCCCGGCGGGGACGCCATCCGGGAGCTGATGAAGGCGGTGCAGACCGGCAAGATCACCGAAGCGGACGTGGACGCCCGGCTGGAGGAACTGCTGGAACTGGTGTTCACCACCAAGGCGGCGGTGGACGCCGCACCCGGCAAGTTCGATGCCGATGCCCACCACGCGCTGGCACGCCGGGCTGCTGCCCAGAGCATCGTGCTGCTGAAGAACGAAAACAGCCTGCTGCCCCTTGCAAAGGGGGAGAAGGTGGCGGTCATCGGCGACTTTGCCCAGACGCCCCGCTATCAGGGTGCAGGCTCCAGCGCCGTCAACTCCATCAAGGTGGATTCCTTTCTGGACTGCCTTGCCGAGAGCGGCCTGAACAGCGTCGGCTACGCCAAGGGCTTTGACCGGCAGGGCAAGCCCGATGAAGCACTGAAAGCCGAGGCGGTGCTGTTGGCAAAGAACGCCGACGTGGTGCTGCTGTGCATGGGTCTGGACGAGATCAAGGAGAGCGAGGGCATCGACCGCGCCGACATGAAGCTGGCAGAGAACCAGCTGGAACTGCTGGCGGCTGTGGCGGCGGCAAACCCCAACGTGGTGGTGCTGCTGAGTGCAGGCTCCTCGCTGGAAAGCGCATGGGTCAAGGACTGCAAGGCGCTGGTCTACGGCTGCTTGGGCGGTCAGGCCGGTGCAGGCGCACTGGTCGAGGTGCTCACCGGCGCGCAGAACCCCTGCGGTAAGCTGGCGGAGACTTGGGCACGCAGCTACGCCGACACCCCCGCAAAGGAGCATTTCGGCGGCGACGGCCCCACTGTGGAGTACCGCGAGGGACTGTATGTGGGCTACCGCTACTATGACACCGCCGGTGTGCCCACCGCCTTCCCCTTCGGCTACGGCCTGAGCTACACCAGCTTTGCGTACAGTGACCTGAAGGCAGACGAAACCGGCGTGACCCTGACTGTCACCAACACCGGCAGCTGTGCAGGTGCCGAGGTGGTGCAGCTGTATGTGGCAAAGCCGGATGCAAAAGTTTTCCGCCCCGTCAAGGAGCTGAAGGGCTTTGCCAAGGTGCAGCTGGAAGCCGGAGAGAGCAAGACCGTCACCATCCCGCTGGACGATAAGGCGTTCCGCTACTGGAACGTCAAGACCGACCGCTGGGAGGTGGAGGGCGGCAGCTATCAGCTGCTGGTGGGCGCTTCCAGCGTCGATATCCGCTTGACTGCCGCCGTCACGGTGGCGGGCACCGGCGCACCCGACCCCTACGCAGGCAAAAATCTGGAGCATTACCGCACCGCACAGGTGCAGAACGTGCCGGACGCGGAGTTTGAGGCGCTGCTGGGCCATGCCATCCCGGAGAACAAAGTGCGCATCGACCGCAACATGACGCTGGGCGAGATGGGACACGGACGCAGCCCCATCGGCTGGCTGGCAGCGGCGGTACTGGGTGCCCTGCTGCGCCGCAGCATCAAAAAGGGCAAGCCCGACCTGAACATCCTGTTCCAGTACAATATGCCTCTGCGTGCGCTGGCCAAAATGACCAACGGCGCCATCAGCATGGGCATGGTGGACGGCATCGTGATGGAGCTGCAGGGCTTCTGGATCATCGGTCTTGTGCGGGTGATCGTGGAGGCTGTGAAGAACCTCGTGCTGAACAGCCGCATGGAAGAGCGTCTGAAAAACAGCTGAAAGGAAGCAGGCTATGAATTTCTGGAATAACTTTGCGGCAAAGCACCCCGCCGCTGCCAAGTGGGTGCGCGAGGGCGGCCTGTTCGTCATCGTGTCCAACCTCATCACGGTGTTCAAGTACCTGCTGCTGCAATTTCTGCCCAAGGCCTTTGCAAGCCTGCCGGTGGTGGATTTCGGCTGGCCGGGCATTGATATCACCCTGTTCGGCGAGACCTTCAAATGGAACATCCTCGGCTACGATGCCGCCCACGGCGGTCTGCCCTACTTCTGCGCCTACATGATCGCCATGGTCATCGGCGAGTGCATCAACTTCCCCATCCAGCGCAATTTTGTGTTCCGCAGCAAGGGCAATCTGGCAAAACAGATCGGCTGGTATGTGCTGGCCTTCTGCATCATCACCTGCATCGTCAACTCCATCAACTGCATCTGGGTGGCGGTGGCAGGCCTGCTGGTACCGGACTTCATCTACAACATCGGCACCACCGTCCTCAACGGCGGTATCTCCATGGTCATCTTCTTCTTTGTGAATAAGATCATCTTCCCGGAGGGCGAAAAAGCCGCCAAATAATAAGACATCTCCTTCATTTTCTTCTTCTCATCATAAGCCAGAAGGGCTGCTCCGTTACCCGGGGCAGCCCTTTTGGTTTGGGGAGAGTTGGCTTGACTCCCTCAGTCAAAACCTGACGGTTTTGCCAGCTCCCTCGGGGAGGGAGCCTTTG
>ERZ824480.855-NODE-855-length-31954-cov-3.913634_pt1 | contig 31954 bp, 34 predicted proteins | sample MGYA00519861_ERZ824480 | MGnify/ENA primary metagenome ERZ824480 (study PRJEB31778, sample SAMEA3449152) | human gut metagenome | biome: human gut; feature: human-associated habitat; material: faeces | place: United Kingdom | collected 2010/2012 ... | reverse complement strand
CCTCGGCAAGATTTCCCACCATCAGCGAATGATGGTATGTTCCGGGCGCCTCGAACATCAGCCTTTTTAAAAGCGGCTTTTCCGGGTTGCCCAGGTCGTTTAGCTTAAACGGCGTCGCGATATTGAATATGTTTTCAAATACCGGCGTCGTGCCGATTATGATGACCGATGTCAAAAGCCCGTTCGCCGCGCCGTATAAAAGATATCGAACCGCCTCTTCAATGCTCTTTCCGGCAAAGAGCGCCGCCATCATCGCCGCGACCGCTCCCGTTATCACCATAGCCAGCATCGCCTTGGCATAGCCCGAAAGGCCGGCGACCTTTTTAAATATAACAGCGCCGACGAATGAATAGAGCATCATCGCGATCAGAAATTCCTCGCCCCGGCCGAGCATGACCGCCGCCGCGGAGCAGATACAGATGTTCGTAACGAGCGAAAGCTCCATATCTATAAAGGTCGCGACCAGCACCGCGCCGACCGGTATCGGAATGAGATATGCATATATTCCCGAAACGTGGGACGAGAGCATCAGTATTACGAGCATCAAAAGAGGGAGCAGTAAAAGCAGCAAGAGCTTCCCCGTCCGCATTTCGGACTTTCTCCTTCTTATGTAATATGCCCCGATAAGATAGATGAATCCTAAAAACAAAAATGTCGCGAGCGCATATTTTTTGCTGATGCTCCTCTCGCCTTTTAAAAGCCCGATGTCGGACAAAAGCGCGATCTGATCGTCGGTTATGACCTCGCCGCGGCGCAGAATTATCTGGTTTTTCTTATAGACCGCCGGCTCGACCATGCTCATCGCCTTTTCCTTTTCGGCCTGTGTGAGCTCCTCGTCATAGACCTGGTTGATCCTGACAAAGTTATTTAAGATCGCCTCGGCCGCAGTCTTCGTCTCGCCCGTAACGCCCTTTGATTCAAGCTGTGCGCTCATTTCCTCCATCGCCGCCGAGGTGTCGGAAACGCCCTTGTCCATCACATAGGCAAAGACGGCGCGGACGGTGGACGAGAAGGAGGAAAGCTCCTCAGGCTTCATACAAAGAAGAAGCGAGAGCGTGTCCGAGTCAAGGCTCACCTTAAGGTCGCCCGCCATAAACTGAATTTTGCCCTCCAAGGTGATGTTCATCGCCCTCACCTGGCTGACCGATGCGAAAAGCTGCTGAATTTTCTCCTCGGCGTCGCCCGTTAAGTCATAGTCGATCTTATACTGCGGCGCGACCTGTGCGGCCGCGGCCTCGCGCCTTCTGTTCGTCGTCGCCGAATCCTCGATCTCGCGCGGTGCGTAAATGTCCGCCTCGCAGATGTCGCCCGTCCTATAGTCATAGCTCTCGGGCACTGAAACGCCCAGGATTATGGAAAAAGACAAAACGAACGATGAAACAACGATGATCCACCTGATCAAAGAAGAATTTTTCTTTTTCATCTTTTCCTTTCCGCCGCTCGCGCGGCTCTTTCTCTTTCGTATTTTTCATAGCTTTTGATGATCTTCTGAACGAGCGGATGCCTTACGACGTCGCGCTCCGAAAGCGTGACGAAAGCGATTCCCTCGATGTTTTTCAAAACCTTCATCGCCTCTTTAAGCCCGGAGGTCTTGCCGTCCGGAAGGTCGATCTGCGTGATGTCCCCTGTCACGATAACGCGCGAGCCGAAGCCGATTCTCGTCAAAAACATTTTCATCTGCTCAGGCGTGGTGTTCTGTGCCTCGTCCAAAATGATGAACGCGTCGTCTAAGGTTCTTCCGCGCATATATGCAAGCGGAGCGACCTCGATCTGGCCGCGCTCGAAATATTTCTGATAGCTCTCCGTGCCCATCATCTCATACATCGCGTCGTAAAGCGGCCTTAAATACGGGTCGACCTTCATCTGAAGGTCGCCGGGCAGAAAGCCGAGCTTTTCTCCGGCCTCGACAGCCGGGCGCGTCATGATTATTCTCGAGACCTCTTTTTTCCTGAACGCCTCGACAGCCATGGCGACGGCAAGAAACGTCTTTCCCGTGCCGGCCGGGCCGATGCCGAAGCAAATCGGGTTTTCGCCGATCGCTTTTATATATTCCTTCTGGCCGAGAGTTTTCGCCTTTATCGGCTTGCTCTTAGAGGTGATGCACACAAAATCGCCCGAGAGTGTGGAAACGGACGATGCCGTTCCGGCCTCCGCCATCGAAATGCAATATCTTATGCCCTGCTCGGTCAATTGTTCGCCGTTTTTTAATATGCTCATCATTGCCGAGAGCGCGTCGTGCGCGCTGATGACGTTTTCCTCCGCTCCCGTGATCTTAACAGAGCTTCCGCGGCTTACGATCTGCACGGAAAGCTCGTGCTCCAGAAGCTTTATGTTAAAGTCAAAGCTCCCGAAAAGCTCCGGAATTTTTGTCATATCGTCAATTTCAAAAATTTTCTCTGTCACCTTTATTCCTCCGTTATTCTTGTGTATATGAAAGCTTTTTTAACGCGATGTCGCTTTCGCACTCAAATTTCAATGTTACAAAAGCGCCCTCCCCGTCGGGCGTGACCTCTTCGGTGATGTTTATGACATTCGCGTCCGGCCTCTTTTCCGAAAAGCTTTTTTTAAGCCTCTCTTTTTCCTCTTCGATCGCCTTTTCGAGCGGAATAACGCTTTCATCAGTATATGTTTCCTTAAATTTCACTTTTTTAACCGTCACCGGAAGCAAAACGTCGCCTAATATCTTTAAATTTCTTTCCTCTTCGGTTTTTTCGCACTCTTTATAAGGGTCTTTATTCGTGAAGGAAAAATTCATTCCGAAGCCCAGAATGTTAATACCGTAACGGCTTTTTTCCCGGCCCGTCGGGCGGACGGTTTTTTTAACCGGCTCTGCCCTGCCTTTTTCCTCTTCCCAGTATGAGGCGATGACCACCCCGTCCGCATGCAGCCGTCCGCCGCCCGTGATCAGAACCTCGCCGGCCGTCACGGTGTCGCCCTCGGCTTTTACTCCCGCTCCGCGCTTGACCGTGATGCTTTTTATGACGCCGCTTCGTGAGGCGATAACGTCGCACGGCTCTTTCACGTCGACCGGAGGAGCCGATATGGTCTTCTCTCTCACATGTATGTATAAGACGGTGCCCCGTATCTCGGGATATATCCAGGAAAGGCGCGGCTCAAAGCGCAGTGCCTCGTCCTCGAATTTCTTCACGTTCACCTTGTATTTTACCACACCTTGCTTCAAACCGCAATACTCTGCGACAAATTTTATCTCCTCGTCCGTCATATTTTCGTTACCGTCGACCCGGACCGTCCAGATAAAAAGGTTCGAGATCAGTATCAGCGCCGAAAAGAGCGCAAGTCCCAAAATGAGCGCGTTCCGCGATCTGTAGCGCGCAAGGTAAAACCCAAGGCCGGACTTTTTTATTATTCTTATCCTGCAGCCGGACTTTTTCGCCGGCCCTCTCATACGCCGAAAGGCCTTGACGGTGCACCTTAAGGTGACTTTTCCGTCCTCTTTTTCCGCGCCCCAAAGGTGAATGCCCGAAAGCGCGGCAAGGTTTATAAACCGCTCGGGAAACGCCCCATCGACCGAGATGACGAGGTATCCGCGGATAAAATTTAAAAATTGCAATAACACGAAACCCTTCTCCTTTATATAAATTCCACGCCCGAAACATCGCCCAGAATGCTTAAAATTTCATCCGTAATGTGCGAAAGCGTCAGGTTTTCTCCGCTGATCTTCACGATCTTTCCACGCGTGTTGACTTTCACGCTGTTTGGGTCATAGGAAATTATTCCGCGGTAGTTTTCAATCGTCACTTCGCGCTCGCCGGCGATCGTTATGCAGACCGAATCGTGCATCACGGCTTCGGAAAGCTCTGCCGGCACATCGGGATTTTTCGCTTTTTTCATCAAGGCCACCCCCTTTTACTAAATTTATGCCGATAAGGCTGTCTTATTACCATTCGGCGCGGCATAGAATATTTATGAGGTGATATTGGCGTGAAAAAATTTGCCGACCGGCTCTATATTTTTCTGATACTGTTTCTGACACTGATGCTCCCCGTAAAAAGCGCTGTGTCCTCCGAGGCCGTAAAAAGCGGGATTGAGATATGTTTTTCGGTGCTCATTCCCTCGCTTTTTCCGTTCATTTTCTTCTCGTCGCTTTTATCTTGCTATGCCGGGAGCGTCATCTCCGCTCTTTTTTCGGGGCTAATCTCGCCGGTCTTTAACATAAGCCCGGCCGCCGCCTCTTCGGTCGTGCTCGGCACGCTCGGCGGATTCCCGACCGGCGCGGCGGTCGCGTCGGAGCTTTATTCGGAAAAAAAGATAACCAAAAGCGAGGCGGAGCTTTTGCCCGTCTTTTCAAACAACGCCGGAATAATGTTCGTCCTCTTCGCCGTCGGAGAGGGGGTCTTTAAAAGCGTGCGGACAGGCGCCGCGCTCTACACCGTCCACCTTTTGTCCTCGCTCATAACGGGAATTTTAATGCGCCCGGGCGGAAAATGCACGCAAAAAAAAGAGCCCGTCAAAAAGGCTCTTTCCTCTTTCTCTCCCGGGCCGATATACAGGGCGTTTTCAAAATGCATTTTCTCGTCCGTCCGCTCCATGGCGGCGATATGCGCAAACTTTTTAGTCTGGCGCACGGTGAGCTTCATTCTCTTTTCAAACGCAGAGGGAACGCTTTTTGCCGTCGGCAAAGGACTTTTGGAGATGACGGGCGGCCTCTTCTCACTCGGAAGCGCGCCGTCGTTCCCGGCCGCCGCGCTCATTTTGGGCTTTAACGGGCTTTGCATCCATATGCAGACAGCGTCCGTCTTCTTCTCCTCGGGGCTCTCGCCGGCAAAATGCATTTTGGGGAAGTGCATCTCGGCCGCCGTTTCTTTCGCGCTCGCGCTCGCCGTGTGCGACATATCGACATATTTTCCCGTTCTTTTTCTGCTCGCGGCCGTGCTTACCGGCGCGGTGTTATTAAAAAAAGGCTTCGGGTCAGCGACCCAAAGCCCTTTTCCAGTAAAATAAATATTGCTGTGCAAAGCCCGAATATTCGCCGAAAAGCTCCTCGCCGCTCCTGCCGCCGAGGTCCTCCTCGACGACGCGGCCTATCCACACGTCCTTAGGGAAGGAGTCGAACCTCGCGAGCGAGAAAAGAAGCACGCAGTCGGCGACCTTATTGCCCACGCCGTAAATGCTCAAAAGCGCTTTCTTTGCCTGGGCGGTCGTCATGTGGGAAATTTTATCGGCATCTATCTCGCCCGAAAGCACGCCCTTCACGGCGCGCTCTATGTATTTTGCGCGGTAGCCGACGCCGAAGGCCTCATAATCCTTCTCCGTCGCATTTTTAAGTGCCTCGGGGCCCGGGAACGAATAATACGTTTTGCCCGAAAGGCAGATCGGCTCGCCGTACGCCCTGCACAACATCTCGACGCTCCGCTTGATCTTCGGTATGGAGCTTTGCTGTGAGATGATAAACGAAATAAGCGTCTCGAAAAATTCCTGTTTCAATATTCTGATCCCGCCGCCGTATGCGACGGCCTTTTCGACTGCCGGGACGACCGAGATCTTTTTCTTTATCTCAGAATAGCTCCTCTTCGTGTCAAGATATTCCTCCCAGAGCGCACGGTCGGCCTCGCTCGCTCCCGCGATCACGATGTCGCCCGACTCATATTTTAAGTTGACCGCGCGCCCCATCGCGACGCCCGTATAGCTCCCGTCGTCCTCGCGGTTCCAGCGGAAACACTGGCCGCAGTCAAATGTGTGCTCCGGCAAAAAGTCGTTTTCAAGCCTGATCCTTATCTCCATCGTCTTTTTCTCCCCTTTTTGAAGATTTTTTGATGGGTCTGTCAAATTCGTCCGCCGCGTCCCACGGCCTTTCCGTGTTTGCTATCACGCTGTTGAGCCTTTTCGATGGCGCGGCAAGCCCCAAATCGAAAAGCCAGAGCGAAACGGCATAGAGTGCCTCCATCATTGCCTTTTTGTGCGGAACGAAACAGAAAGAGCGGAGCGCGGCAAAAGGAACATAGATGTTGGTTTCATCCGACCCCAAGTGCATTACCACCGGTTCGCCTCCGCGCGCGAGAAACAAAAGTATTGCGTTATTCGTGTATTCGTCCGTAATGAAAACGTCCGCCGAGTCCGTCCAGTCCGTTCTCACGATCGAATCATAAGCGATCTCGGTGTATTTTCCGCGGCTGATGGCGCTTTTCACCGTTCTGCACATCTCGCGGTAGTCCGGGCTTTTGAGCGCCGGGTCACCGTCCACCGCCGCGAAGACCGTGCGGCGCTTTGAATCGATAAATTTACAGCGCTTGACCAAAAGGTCAGAAAACATCTCCTTGTATGTGCCGGAGGAATCGCCCTTCATCGGCGAAATTATATGTACGGGTCTTCCGCCCTCTTTATAAATGATATATTCTTTATATGAGACGCCCAGAATGTCCGCCGCGCAGACGGTCTCCCAGATCTTGCCGCCGGAGTCTATGATCAAAATATCCTTCGCCCCGTCGCCCATCTCCGAAAGCTTTTTGCCCCAGAGCGAGGTCTGCGTGCGCCGCGCCGCAACGCGGATAAGCTCCTCCAAATATTTTCTTATTCTGTCGTTATATGCCGATATGAAAAGATCCGTTTTCACCGCCGCCTTTTCGTCAGGAGACCGCCTTTTTGATCTGCCCGACAATGTAATACACCGGGAGCCCGAGCGCGAACCACAAAAGCGTGTATGGCAGGCAGACCTGCCCCATAAGGTTAAACGCCATGCCCGAGTAATCCCAGACGTTCAAATTAAGATAAATGTTAAAGATCACGCCAAAAATGAATTCCGTCAGCGTGATCAGAACCGCCGAAGCGAATAAAAAGAAAATTAAGCTTCCCTTTTCCCGGACGGACCAGAGCAACAAAAGCACCGTTCCGCCGGCCAGCGCCATGCTCCAGTGCGTTCTGCCGCGCCATATGAGCTCCAGAAAACAGTAAGCATATCCGCCGAACATAAAAAGCCAGATTTTTTTCACGGCCGCATCACCCCTTAAAAAAGTGTGCCCCGATCCATTTAAAATACACGGATTTTATAAAAAGCGGGTGCACTTAAAGCACACCCGCTTTTTTAATTAAAATGAGTTTTTGCGTCTCTCCTCGGGATTTACGACTCTCACGATGATCGCCGAAACCTCAGCTCTCGTGATGTTGCTGGAGGGAGCAAACGTTCCTTTTTCATCATTACCCGAAACAATGCCCGCATTGTATAAAAGCATGATCTCGTCATAGAATCTCAAGGAAGCCTTAACGTCCGGAACGGATGTGATGTTATTGATCTTTTTGTATTCCGAACTGGGAAGCACGTGTGCGAAAATATATGCCATTTCCGCTCTGGTCGCCGCCTTGTTATAGTTTAAGAAGTCGCCCTTGTTGATTATCTTTTTTCTGATAGCATAGTTAACATAATCGTCATACCAGTTTGTGCCGGTGGTGGAGAACTTCGTGTTCTCGGCGTAGTAGATGTCCGCCACGCGCGCCGCGATGGTGATCGCCTCGGCAACGGTGATGTTTCCGGTCGGGTCAAACTTCTTGTCGCCCTTACCCTGAACAAGGCCGTAACGGTATGCATTCTTGATAGCGCCGGTCTGCTTTTCGCCGTACCAGGCGTTCTCGTCAATATCAGTGAAGAGGGTCGACTTATAGCTCGTAACGAACGAGAAATTCTTCATTCCCGTGTTCGTTGTGGGAGTCGACGGTGTATCATCCTTGTCTTTATCGTCTTTGGAATTGTCGTCCTTGCTGTCGTCCGCCGCGGTAACGGTGATCACAACGTCGCCCGTGTAAACCTCGGAATCCTCCGAGCGGCCGGTATAGCTGATAGTGATCTTACCGGTCTTCTTGGGAACAAAGTAAACGTCCGAAACGGTGATTTCCTCATCCTTATAATAGCACTTGTAGGAGGATTCAACCTCCTCATTCTTGCCGCAGTAAAGCGTGCCGTAGGAGGAAGACGGAATCTTGAACTTAACATAATCAAGCTTTGAGGAGAAAAGGTTCTTGCACGCCGTGTTAAAGTCACTCGACTCAAAATAGATTTTCTCGCCGACCGTACCGGAATACTTTATATCCTTTGCAACCTCATCGTCGTCTCCCGAAGAACCCGAGGAGCCGGAAGATGAGGATGTGGACTTGACAGTGATCTTTATCTGGCCGGTGTAGCTTGTCCCCTCAACCGAATAGCCGGTGTATTTTATCGTTGCCGTGCCCGAATATGTCGATTTCGGAACATATGAAACATATTTGATATATTCGTCGCCGGACTCATAGTAGTATCTGCCTGATGAAACCTTTGAATCATATGAGCTTCCGTTTCTGTCGCTGTACTTATAGTAAAGATTTCCCGAAGAAACCGTTCCGAAACGGATATAGTCAAGTCTCTCGCCGGTTGCGTTTCTGCACTCGGAATTAAAGTCGGAGGGCGTGTCGAACGTTAAGTAGCTGTTGTTCTTAACGGTGTAGTTGATGTCGTCCGCCGTCTCGATATTTTTGGTGTCCACCTTGATGGTGATGCTTCCGTTGCAGGAGTCGCCGTCCAAGTTAAACGCCTGATAGTCAACTATAACAGTGCCCGAATAGCTCGTCGGCGGAACATAGCCGATAAGGTAAAGATAGGGCGACTTGCTGTAGTAATACTTTGTGCTCGTTCTTACTGTTGCTCTCGAATCCTCTTCGTTGTCATAGTCATAGTAAAGCGTTCCCTTTGAGGGGTATGAGAATTTAACATAAGAAACCTTGGAACCTGTCATATCCGTGCAGGCCTTGTTAATGTCCGAAGCGTTAAAGAACACAACCTCTCCGTTAGTCTCGTATGTTGCGGAGGCTGCAGAGGAATCAAATCTTATTCTGATCGTTCCTTCATATTCCTCATCCGCCGTATCGTAAGCATAATATGTAAGCTCGACAGTGCCGGACGCGTTCTTGTTCGTTACGAACGTTACCTCGTCGATCAGGTAATTTCCGGAGTCGGACGAGCTTTTATAATATCTTGTCGACTCGCTGACCTCGGTATTATATCTGTCGGACGCCCTGTAATCATAGTAATATGTTCCGATTCCCGACGACGGGAGCGAAAACTTCACATAAGAAAGGTTGAAGCCTGCGTTTCTGCACACTCTGTTGATATCGGACGAATCGATGGAGAGCTTCTGTCCGGGCTCAATGTCATAGGTAATCTTATCAAGATCGCCTCTGTTAACACTTGCGGTAACCGTAATCTCAACAATGCCGGAAAACATTGATCTGTCGTTTGAATAACCCTTGAAGGTTACCTCGGTCTTTCCGGAGAAGGACGCCTTCGGGACGAAATAAACGTCGTTAATGAGCTTATAGCTCGATGTCGACGAATTTCTGTAGTATTTCGTCGTTGCGGTGACCTTTGTCTCTTTGTCTCCGTTAAAGTCATACCAGAGCGAGCCCTGGGACGACGCCGGAAGTTCAAACGTTACATAAGAAAGATTGTCGCCGGTCTGATCGAGGCAGTATTTTTCAAAGTCCGTCACTCTGAAAGCGACTGCATCGTCGTTCTCCGTCGAATATCTGATGGGCGATGCCTCCTCGGCCGAAGCCGTCACATTCGCATCATCCGCATTTGCTGCATATGCCGGCACCGCCGAAAGCAAAAGTGCCGCGGCAATCATAAATGCCTGAAGCTTTTTAAACATATTTATGTACTCCTTTCCCTCTTTTGCGAATAAATATATTTGATTAAATTATACCATTTCGGCGCGCGAATGTCAATATCCGCGCGCCTTTTATAATTATTAACTTTTTATTGACGGCGGCCGAGCTCAAGCGTCTTTTTATACGCGTTTATGACGGCCTCCATCACATTCCCCGAAAATGCTGCGTCCTCAAGGGTTCTGACTCCCTCGATCGTGCTTCCGCCGGGCGAGCATACCTCGTCCGTCAGCACACCGGGATGCTTTTTTGTTTCAAGCGCAAGAGCACAAGAGCCCTTTATCATCGTGAGCGCATAGTAAAGCGCCTTTTCCTTTTTAAGCCCGCAGTAGACAGCTCCTTCTGACAGCGCGTCTGCAAACATATATAAAAATGCCGGTCCGCAGCCGGACACGGCGCTTGCCGCGTCGATCAGATTTTCCGAGATCTCGTCGATAACTCCGGAAAAGCCCAGAAGCTCGGAAAATTCCTTCTTTTCCTCCTGTGTCACCGCCGCCGATGTGCAAAAGAGCGTAAGCCCTTCGCCGACGAGCGCCGGAGTGTTGGGCATTATCCTTATAATCTTCGCTTTTCTTCCGAAAACGTCGCCAAGAGTCTTTAATCCGACCCCGGCGAGCATCGAAACGACGATGAATTCGTCCGTTCTCTCTTTAAGAACCGGGCTCACCTTTTCCGACACCTCGTAAAGGTTCCCCGGCTTAACGCCGATGAAGACAAAGCGTGCGTCCCTTGCCGCCTCTTCTGCCTGGCCGTATGCCGCGCCGAGCTTTTCCGCCTTCTCTTTTGCGTGTTCGGCCGTTTTGCACGATAAAATTATTTTTTTGCCCGTGACCTTCCTCGCCGCGGCAGACGCGAGCGCAAATCCCATATTTCCGCAACCGACAAAGCCGGCTTCAAATTTACACATAACGATCCTCCTACCTTATCTGGCCTGTTCCTTCTATTATATATTTATATGTTGTAAGCTCGTTTAAGCCCATCGGCCCTCTCGCGTGGAGCTTCTGGGTCGAGATGCCCATTTCGCACCCCATGCCGAACTCGCCGCCGTCCGTGAATCTGGTGGACGCGTTGATATAGACCGCCGCGGAATCGGTGTTGTCGGCAAAATATTTTGCCGCCTCATCATCGCGCGTTATGATGGCCTCGCTGTGCCCGGTCGAGTGGCGCATAACGTGAGACGCCGCCTCCGAAACCGAGCCGACTGTTTTGACCGCTAAGATGTAGTCTAAAAATTCGGTGTCAAAATCGTTCTCGCCGGCCGCCTTGCCGTCAATTATCGCGCGGCTCTTTTCGCAGAGCCTGAGCTCGACAGGCACTTTGCCGGAGGCGATCCTGTCGTCGACCAGCCTCTTTTTAAGCATCGGCAAAAATTCCTTCGCCACGGCCTCATGCACGAGGCAGACCTCCTCCGCGTTGCAGACCGAGGGGCGCGAGGTCTTAGCGTTCTCGATAATATCGGCCGCCATCAAAAGATCCGCCGATTCGTCGACAAAAACGTGGCAAATGCCCGTTCCCGTCTGAATACAGGGCACGGTCGCGTTATTCACGCAGGCCGAGATGAGCCCCTTGCCGCCGCGCGGGATCAGAAGGTCGACCTTGCCGACCGCCGTCATAAGGTAGTTTGCACTATCGCGGCTCGTGTCGTCAACAAGGTTCACGATGTCGGGGTTCATGCCCGATCTTTTAATTCCCTCTTTAAGCGCCGAAACGATTGCCTTCGCGCTCCTGTGCGCCTCTTTTCCGCACCTTAAAACGCAGGCGTTTCCGCTTTTTAACGCGAGTGCAGCTGCGTCGCTCGTCACATTCGGGCGGCTTTCATAGATTATCGCGACAAGCCCTAAGGGCACTCTTTTTTTATGAATGACAAGGCCGTTCGGGCGGCGTGTGACAGATATGTCCGTGTTCACCTCGTCCGAAAGCTCGGAGATAGCGCATATCCCGTCCGCCATCGCGCTTATGCGCTCATTTGTCAGGCGCAGTCTGTCGGTCATAACATCCGATATAACGCCTGTTGCCGCCTTGATGTCCTTTTCGTTTTCAGAAAGTATCTCATCAGCGATCTCTTTTAAGCATTCGGCCATATTTTTAAGCATTTTGTTCTTTTCGTCAGCCGGGGAGTTTTTAATGTCCGCCTCCGCGGATTTCGTGATGTTTAAAATTTCTTCGGTCGTCACGCTTTCACCTTCTTTTTGAAAAATGTCCCGATCTTTTTGCCCTCCACAATGTCATACAAGGCTTCGGGGTTTTTGCCGTTCGCGATCACCATGTCGCATCCGGCCTCGGTCGCAAGGCAGGCCGCAGAAAGCTTTGTGATCATTCCGCCCGTGCCGAGATTGCTCTCCGACGGACGCGCAAGAGCCTTGATCTCGTCCGTGATCTCGTCGACCTCTTTAATTAAAACGGCTGTGGGGTCGTCCTTCGGGTTTTTGTCGTAAAGCCCGTTAATATCTGTCAGAAGTACCAAAAGGTCAGCCCCAATGCTGGCGGAAACGACAGCGGAAAGCGTGTCGTTATCGCCGATCTTGATTTCCTCCGTCGCGACGGTGTCGTTCTCGTTGATGACAGGGAGCACGGAAAGCTCCAAAAGGCGCTCGATCGTGTTGTGGAAATTTTCCTTCCTTGTCTCGTCCTTAATGTCCGACGCGGTGATGAGTAACTGTGCGACCGTGTGATTATATTCGGAAAACAGCTTGTCATATGTATACATCAGCTCGCACTGGCCGACAGCGGCGGCCGCCTGCTTGCCCGGAATGTCGTGCGGGCGCTCCGGAAGACCGATCTTGCCGACGCCCATTCCGATAGCGCCGGAGGACACCAAAATAATCTCGTGCCCGGCATTTTTAAGGTCTGATAAAACCTTGCAAAGGCTCTCTATCCTTCTTATATTAAGTCTTCCGGTCGCGTGCGCCAGCGTTGACGTGCCGACCTTGACAACTATCTTCATATTAACACATCCTTCTTTTTAGATATTTTACCATTATTCAGGACTTTTTTCAATAGGCAATTTCACTTGACCGGAAACCTCTTTTTCGCTATAATGTTGTGTGAGGTGTTAAGTATGTATGCAAATTACATTCCCGGACTTTACAAAAGCCTGCCGTTCATTCCGCTCACCATGGGCGCCTGGGAGGAACAGGAGGCTGTCGACCGCCGCAAAAAAGGCCTTGGCTCGCACCAGTTCATCTGGGTCACGAAAGGCTCGGGGCTCTTCACGGTCGGCTCGGAAAAAAAGATACTGTCGGCCGGAGACGGGCTTTTCACAAAAGCGAGCACTCCGCACTCCTATAAGGCGGCAGAAAAAACTTTTTCCACCATGTGGGTCACCTTTACAAACGGGGAGAGCCTTTTGGATTACTACGGCATCGGCGACTTTATGTTTTTCAAAGTGCCGGACTCGCTTTCCGACGATACGGATCTTTTGATCAGCGCCTGCCGCGCGACAGAGTCTGTCCCGATGTGCTCCACGCTCTGTATGGACTGGACGGTGCGTCTTTTGGACTCCGTGTTCAAAAAAAGAACAAGCAAGATCGCTCTCATAAATAACTTTATCGAAAAAAACATTCAAAACCAGCTCACCATAACGGATATTTCAAAAGGCACCGGCGTAACGGAGTTTTACCTGACCAGAAAATACCCTCTCGCCACGGGTATGACCGTGATGCAGACCTTAAAGGAATACCGCATCAACCGCGCGAAAACACTTCTTGAATTCAGCTCGACCTCAATCAAAATGATCGCATCGCTTTGCGGCTTTGCCGACCTCAGCTATTTTATCAAGACCTTTCGCACGGCAACGGGCAAAACGCCGTTATCCTACCGCAAAACGGAAAAATAAATCTTGCCGAAAGGGGCTTTTAGGGTACCGATAAGCCAATTTTTGTTTAGCCCCTGAGTAAGCACGACACGGTTTTTAACTACCCCTCAGTCTCGGCTTCGCCGAGCCGGCTCCCCTGACAAGGGGCGCCAAAAGCCGTCTTCTTTTTAATCTCTCCAATTAATTACACAAAAAACCCCGCCGTTAGGCGGGATTTATTTATTTCAGCGTCTTTATCCTGTTGATATAGTCTTTCGTTTCCTTTGCCACAACGGGGCTCAATGCAAAGAGCGCGATAAGGTTCGGGAACGCCATGAGTCCGTTAACGATGTCGGCAAGCGTCCACACAAACGAAACCTTAAGATACGGGCCGCAGAAAACGGCGAGTATGTATAACACCCTGAAAGTCATAAGTGCCTTTTTCCTGTTGCCCACAAGGTACTGAAGGCACTTTTCCGAATAGTAGTCCCAGCCGAGGATGGTCGTGAACGCGAAGAACACCAGGCATATCATCAAAAGGAATGCGCAGACGTTACCGGAGAAGGGAAGGCCTTCCGTGAACGCACGGGTCGTGATCGCAACGCCCTCCAGCGTTTTGTCCATCGCCGGAATGTAAGAGCCCGTCAAAACAATTGAAAGTCCTGTTATCGTGCAGATTATTATGGTATCCAAAAATGTTCCCGTCATGCATACAAGACCCTGGCGCACCGGCTCTTTTGTCTTCGCCGCGGCCGCCGCAATCGGAGCCGATCCGATACCGGACTCATTGGAAAATATTCCGCGTGCGATACCGTTTCTCATTGCGCTCTGAATCGTGATACCGATTGCACCGCCGAGCGCCGCCTTAGGTGAAAACGCACTCTGAACAATCAAAACTACTGCCGAGGGAACCCTCGTGATGTTGCAGATTATCAAAATAAGACCGCACACAAAATAAACAACCGCCATAAAGGGCACGATAATCTCGGAAACCTTCGCGATTCTCTTGATTCCGCCGATTATAACGAGCGCCGCGAAAAGCGTTACCAAAACGCCGGAGATGACAGTCGGCCAAGCATAGCTGTGCTCTCCTAAGCTGAACGCAGTCATCGCCCTGTCCGGGTCAAAGAAGTTCTGAACCGCCGCAGTGATACCGTTTATCTGCGTCATCGTTCCGATTCCCAGAATGCCGACAAGCATTCCGAAAATTGCAAAGAGAACCGCAAGCCACTTCCAATTCTTGCCCATTCCCTTTTCGATGTAGTAAAACGGCCCGCCCAGAATCTTGCCGTCCGAATCGATCTCTCTGTACTTGACCGCCAAAAGACCTTCTGAATATTTTGTTGCCATTCCCAAAAAGGCCGCAACCTCCATCCAGAAAAGAGCACCGGGTCCTCCGGCCGCGATAGCCGTCGCAACGCCGACGATATTACCCGTTCCGATCGTTGCCGAAAGCGCCGTGCAAAGTGCGCCGAAGCTTGTAACGTCACCCTCGCCGCTCTCTTCGTTCTTAAGCATATAACGAAGAGCCTTGGGAAGATGTCTCACCTGGATGAGCCCCGTCCTTATCGTGAGCAAAAGTCCGACCGCCAGAATCAGCACGATGAGGGGAATGCCCCAAACATAGCCGTCGATCTTCTCCAGCACCGCGTCGATTTTGTCCATCAAATCCAAATTTCCTGCCTGTGTATTCATTTCCACGCCTCCAATAAAAAAAGTTGCCGACCCATGGCGGCAACTTCAAAAAAGGCGATAAAAAATTAACGCGCTTCGTCCTTTTGCCTGAGAGTTTCAGCGCGAAAAACGCGCCTTGCCCCTTCGGCACTCAATTTAATGAGGTTCTCCGAAGTTCCCTTCACTTCCGGTTTTACCCGGAAACTTCCACGGGTCACTATTTAACTTTTTTAAGGATAGCACACTTTTCCCCGTTTGTCAACATTATTTTTAAAAATGTGTCCGGAGCCGCGTTTTTTCGCAAAAGGGGGCCCACCCTTTATACGCACGGCTCCGGACAGAAGGAACAATTTATAATAAGGCGTGTGCCTTATTAACTTATTTATGACATAATGTTAATTATGTCATAAATATCCTTACGGCGTCTTAAAATCAAACGCGAAAAAGGAAAAATACGGCACGCAAAAAAGACCGGCTAAAAAATTAAAGTCCGCCGGTCTTAAAAATGTGTCCGGAATAATTATATTGACAGAAAAAGGAACGTGTGTTATACTTAATTTATGTAAAACTTAATAATTAAGGCGACATAATTAACATTATGCCGTCTTTTTTCAGCATAAAAGAAGCCCAAGATTGCCAAGCTGTTTTAAATGCACTTCGCCTGTTTCGGCCGTGTATATCCTCGTCGTGTTGATGCTTGCGTGGCCTAAAATGTCGGCCAGCCTCACGATGTCTTTTCTCGCCGCGTAAAACGTTCTTGCAAAAAGGTGGCGAAGATTGTGGGGGAAGACCTTTTCCTTTGCCACACCTGCCGCCATGCACAAATTTTTGAGCATTCTCCAGATGTTTCTGCGCTCGAGCGGCAGGCCGTTTCTCGTAACGAAAACGGAGCCTTTTTTTATTCCGCGCTTTTTAGCATATGCCTTTATCAAGCGGCACAGCGCGTCCGGAAGGAAGACCGTGCGCACGCGCCCTTTAAGCGATACGGTCGCCTTTCCCTTTGCCGCCGCCTCGCATGTGATGAACCGAAGCTCGGAAACTCTGATCCCCGTGCCGGCCATCGTCTGCATTAAAAGGCAGAGCCGCTCGTCCTTTTTCTCTTTCGCTGCCAGCAAAAGCCGCTCATATTCGCTTTTTTTAAGCTCTCTTTCGCTGTCGGTGAATATCCGGCGGCTGATTTTTAAGGTCTTCACCTTAAGATCAATCCTCCCGGCAAAGTCGAAAAACGCGTTGAGGGACGAGAGCATCGAGTTCACGCTCGCCGGTGCATAGTCTTCGCAAAGCTCTTTTTTATAGGCAAGCACCTTTTCCCTTGTCACTTCGCCTTTTAAGAAGGCGGCAAAGTGCCTAAGATCGCGAATGTATTTCTCCACCGTGTTCTCGCTTTTTTCCGCGCTGATAAGATAATTTTTAAATCCGACCGTCAGTGATTCTGTCACACAAAACATAAGATCATCTTCCTTTCGGATATATATTTTATCACGCGGGATAAAATTATACAAAAAGGGCGATCAAAAATTGACCGCCCTTTTCGGGGAGAAGTATTATTCAATTGCCAGACGGCGCTTGCCTTCGATGGTCTCCGTCTTTTTCGGCATATCCAGCGTTAAAACGCCGTTTTCGTATTTTGCCTTGATATCCTCTGTCTTGACTCCGCTTACGTCAAAGCTCCTCTGATATGAGCCGTACGACCTTTCGCAGCGGATGTATTTGCCCTTCTTGTCCTTATCCTCATGCTCGGAGTGGCGCTCCGCGCTGACTGTCAGAACATCTGAATCAACATCAAGCTTGATGTCGTCTTTCGAGAAGCCCGGCATATCGGCGATGAGAACATACTTGTCGCCCTCGTCCTTGATGTCGGTCTTGAATTCGTCAAGTCCGCCCGTCTTAAAGAAGTCAAACGGCTCGCCGAAGAACCTTTTTTCCATTTCAGCCATTTCATTAAAGGGATTATAATTTGTGAGAGAATTCTTTCTTAACATATAGATTACCTCCGAATATTTTGAATTTTGATTGATGTTTTATTTATTGATCTGTTCCATTGGGATTACCTCTTTTTTATTACGGAAGGCTTTTCTTTTTTGCCCTCCTCCTTATTACAGTTATCATTATACTCCGAAACCGGTACAAAATTATTTAACTTTTGTGAACAAACCGTTAATTTTAGCACTCTGTGTTAGAGAGTGCTAAAATTATGCTTTTCTGTTGACACGGACTCTTTTCCGGTGATATAATCAAAAACAAGGAGGATGAAAAATTATGTTGTATTTAAGATACCCCGGCTTTTTAAAAAAAGCCTTTACCATGAGCTATGACGACGGAGTCGACGCCGACAAAAGACTTGTGAAATTAATGGCCGACCGCAGGATAAAGGGCACGTTTAACCTGAATTCGGGTTGGCTCGGCCACCCCGGAAAATTATCGAACGAAGAGGTTACGTCAATTTACCTTGACTCGGGCATGGAGGTTGCAGCTCACGGGCTTTACCACCTTCACATCGCAGACTTAAATGACACCGAAATAATAAAAGAGGTGTCGGACGACCGCAGGAACTTGGAGCGAATCACCGGCCGAATTGTGCGCGGCATGGCTTACGCCTACGGCGAATATAACGAGAGCGTGATCTCGGGCGCCTCCTCGTGCGGAATAGTTTATTCAAGAACAGTACGTTCGACCCACAGCTTCGGCCTTCCCCCGCGATGGATGGAGCTAAACCCCACCTGTCATCACAACGACAAGGCGCTTTCTGATCTTTGGGAGCGTTTCACGGCACAGAATGCGGACTATTCCCCCGCGCTTTTCTACCTCTGGGGGCATTCTTACGAGTTTGACAACGACAATAACTGGGATATGATCGAGAGCTTTTTGGACAAGGCGGCAAACCGTGACGATATATGGTATGCAACGAATATCGAGATATATGACTATGTGACCGCGTGGAAAAACGTTGTCACCTCGTTTAACGAAAAAGCGGTCTATAACCCCACGGCATATAAGCTCTGCTTCGTTGATTCGTCGACGGGCAAGGAGCACGAGCTCGCCCCGGGCGAAGCAATAAACCTGTAAAAAAATCGGACTCATCTGAGTCCGATTTTTTCTATTACATCGCCGATCTTTTCCGCCATGCGGTAAAAGCCCAGGTCGTTGGGGTGGCAGCCGTCAACCGTCGCGTCGCCGGTCACGCCAAGGTCCGCCCCGTCAATAAAGTAAACGTTCTTATCGCCCGAAGCAAGCGCGTTTTCATATGTCGCCTTAATAATATCGCGCCGCTTTTCGTCCTCCTCGCCGATCGGGTCGGGCTTTGAGACCATAATGACCGGAATGTCCGGATTCTCTGCGCGGATCATCTTAAAAAACGGCTCGTGCGTTTTTAAAAGGTGTTCTTTATCGGGCGCGTTATGGTCATAGTCGTAGCAGAAAATATCCGCTCCCGTTTCCTTAATTAATCTGTTTATGTAGTGCGCCATGTACTCCTCGCCCCTCGCGCTTCCCGAAAAACCCAGATTGATATAGTCCTTGCCGAGGCGGCGTGATATAAGCTCCTGATAAGTCAGCCCCGGGCGCGAGGCACAGCCCCCTTGAGTTATCGACGAGCCGTAATAGATCACCGGCGCGCTGTCGCGAAACGGCACCGGGCTTTTAAGCTGTGCTCCCTCGCCGACGCCGATCATGAGCGAGCGCACACCGCCGTAGCACGGCATAACGACCATGTACGAGTGCATCTTCCCGTCCGTCGGCACGAGCGCCGTATACATTCCCAGCGAATAATCAAGCGGCGGCTGAACCGTCTTAAAATACTCATTGTCACGGTAAATGTCAAACCCGGCATTGATTAAAAAAGTCGTATGACTTGCCGGGAACAGCGAGTTCATGTCAGCTATAAAAGCGAGAAAGCTCGAGTCCGTCGAAAATCTCACCCTTCCGCCGGCCGTGCAGGCGTGAAGCTCACGCACACCCGGGTTCACCTTTTTTGCATCCTCTTCCGGCATTCTCACAAAGTGCCCGCCCGAGAAGAACACTCCGTTGATTTCAAACGGATCGTTCCTCACATCGAAAACCCTTGCATTTTCCGGAATGCTTCTCTCTGTGAGAAAATTTTTATCAATCTTTTCTATCTCCATCGTTTACCCTCCCGCTCCGCTTTTTCGGCGGCTTATTTTTGCTTATAAAATCTTTAAATTTGTCGTAGAGGCGCCGTTCCTTCTCACTCATGAGAAAGCATGTCATTCCCTTATATGCCAAAAACCGCTCCTCGCGCGCATAGAGCTCCTCCATACGCTCCGCCCTCCGGCGCGCTAATTTTCTCGTAACTCCGCACAGCTTTTCGATTTCATTCGTTCTTCTTATTTTAAGCGCCCAGAGCACGCAGGCCGGAGCGAGAACGGACGCCGCAAAATCGTCCGCCGCCTCTTCGATAATGTTCGGAGGGCGGACGCTGTGACGGTTCCACGTCGTCGCCTCCCCGTCAAAAACCGCACTCTCGGTCGACGTGTGGCCGCACACGATATGCGCGATCTCGTGCATCACCGCACAGCGCATCTCATCCACCTCGAGATCTCCGCGATAGAAAATTATGTATCTTCCCTGAATTTTCGAGGTGAACGCGTCGTTCTCCGTATAGTCAAAAAGCTCTTTTTCCTTTATAAGGGCGCTCGCCGCGGCGTATGTAACGGCGACGATGCCACACGCGCGGCAGATGTTGCCGATGTGCACCGGCAGCTCCGTCGTGTCCGAATATAATAAAAGATCCCATTCCTTACCGTGCAAAATTGTTACCCCCGACCTTAAAAAAACTTGAAAAAAGCATTATCTTGTGTTAAAATATTACTCGATAAAGCTTTTAACGATCCGCTCCAAAAGCACAAGGTCGTTTGCCGCCACTTTCGTGCCGATGATCTCGCAGATCGAGGCGCGCAGTGCCGACTCGCGGCTTTTGGTGATCCTTTTGTGGAGCGAATGATTAAGATCCCTGGGCGGATTCTCCGTGAAATATTCGGGCGGAACATCTAAAAACGCACAAAGGCGGTTTAAATTCACCGCACGCGGCTTCGATCTGCCCTTGAGCCATGAATCCACATTGCCCTGCGAGATCCCCGTCGCCTTCTGAATCGAATAGGTCGTCAGGCCTTTTTCCTTCATTATTTTTTTGAGTTTTTGCGAAAACATCATTTTCATTCCCCCTCGCGGTATATATTATTATAGCACTTCATCTAAAAAAGTCAACAAAAACATCTAATTTTTATCCTGGAGGTCTGCCACTTGTTAAAGATCCTGGTTCCGGACGCGGTGTTCGACTCGATCGATTCGATAACGCCCGAATTTTTCACCGAACGCGGCATCAAGGCCGTGTTTTTAGACATTGACAATACGCTCGTTATGCCGCACACGCCCGTCCCAGATGAGGCTGCGGAGCGGTTCATAAACTCTCTTTTGGCCGCCGGGCTTTCTGTCTGCCTTGTTTCCAACAACAAAAAAGAGAGGGTAGACCGCTTCAACACGCTGGCGCTTCCGAGCGTTTACCGCGCGGCAAAGCCGCTGACTGTCGGCTATAACAGAATGCTTAAAAAGCTCGGCATTAAAAAAAGCGAGGCCGCGGCTGTGGGCGATCAGTTTTTTTCCGATATTTCGGGCGCAAAGGCGGCCGGAATACTGGCGGTCTATGTCAGGCCGATCAGCATCGGAGGCGAGGGCGCGTTCGTTCACCTAAAGCGCAAGCTGGAAAAGCCTCTCATAAAAAAGCTCGGTATATAAAAATTGTATAATATTATGTGAAAAAAGCACGATATGTTAATGAAAAAACACAATTGAAACAACCGCGATTATATTGTATAATTATTATAATTATTATGCGCGGGAGAGGGTTTCGAAATGTATTCAAAAGAGGTTGTTATTAAAAATCAGGTTGGGCTCCATGCAAGACCGGCAACATATTTTATACAGAAAGCCAACGAGTTCAAGGACGAGATCAAGGTCACCAAGGATGAACGCGAAGTCAATGCCAAGAGCCTTCTCGGCGTGCTGTCTTTGGGCATCACAAGAGGATCGTCGATCAAGCTCACGGCTTACGGCGAGACGGAGAAGGACGCGGTCGAGGCGCTTGTCGCTCTTATCGAGTCGAACTTCGAAGAGTGATATCTGATTTTTAAAGGCAACCTGAGGGTTGCCTTTATTGTTTTTAAGGAGCAAAAATGACTATTAAAGAAAAACTTGCCGCACTGCCGGACAGGCCCGGCGTCTATATTATGAAAAATTCCGCCGGCAAGATAATCTATGTCGGCAAGGCGAAGGTATTAAAAAACCGCGTGCGCCAATATTTCCACGCCTCGGCGAATCACACGCCCAAGGTGCGCGCCATGGTTGCCAACATCGCGGATTTTGAGTTCATCATCACCGCGACCGAGCGCGAGGCGTTCGTGCTCGAGTGCAATCTCATTAAGGAATACAAGCCGCACTACAACATATTGTTAAAGGATTCAAAGACCTATCCGTTCATCAAAATTTCCGCCGGGCGATACCCGAAGATCAGCTTCACGCGCCGCACGGAGAAGGACGGGGCGGACTATTTCGGCCCGTACACGAGCGCGTATTTCTGCCGCGAAATGATCGAGATGACCGAAAAGATCTTCCGTCTGCCGACCTGTAACCGCCGATTTCCCGAGGATTTCGGCAAAAAGCGCCCGTGCCTTTACTATTCGATGGGGCGCTGTATGGGCGTGTGCACCGGCCAGGTGAGCGAAGAGGAATATAAAAAAGCCATCTCCGACGCGGCGGATTTCATCAAAGGCCACCACGGCGCTTTGATCGGGCGACTGGAGGGCGAGATGACCGAGGCCGCCCAAAAGCTCCAGTTTGAGCGCGCGGCCGATCTTCGCGATAAGATAAATTCGATCAGATACATTTCCGAAAAGCAGAACGTCACCATCCTCACCGGGAAGGACGCGGACGTTTTCGCCTTCGCCGCGGAGGATAACGACCTTTCATTCGAGGTTCTCCACATCAGGAACGGAAAAATGACCGGGCGCGAAAGCTTCCCGACGGAGGGCGCCGCCGGGATCGACGACGGCATAATTATGGAAAACTTTCTTTCGCAGTATTATGAGGACGCACCGGTAGTTCCCCCGGCGCTCATCATCACCGCGACCGAGCCCGAAGACTCCGCAATGCTTTCGGATTTTCTTTCCGCCAAGCGCACCTCGTCGGTCGAGATTCGCTTCGCACAGCGTGGAAAATACAAGGAGCTTGCCGATATGGCAGTGAAAAACGCAGAGAAAACGCTTCACGACATACGCGAGTCAAAAATGAAAAAAAGCCTCAAAAAAAGCGCCGCGGCAGCTCTCGGAAAACTCATCGGGCTTAACGATCCCCCGTCGCGCATCGAGGCATACGACATTTCGCACATATCGGGGGACGCCGCAGTCGGCGCCATGATCGTCTTTGCCGACGGGCGGTATTCTAAAAAGGACACCCGGTTTTTCAAAATAAGCGATGAGAACGCCGGCGACGATTACGCAAGTATGAACGAGGTTCTGACCCGCCGGTTTCGCCGCTGTTTATCCGAATATGAAAAGCTTTCGGACGGAACACTTGACCCGGACGAAGCAAAGTTCTCGCTCTTGCCCGACCTTATATTGATGGATGGCGGAGCCGGCCAGGTGAACATCGCACTCTCGGTTTTATCCTCGCTCGGCCTCTCGCTCCCTGTCTACGGCATGGTGAAGGACGAGCGGCACAGAACGCGCGCTCTCCTCGCGCCGGAGGGTGAGATCGCGATAAATCCGACATCGCCCGAGTTTCGGCTGATGACGGCCATTCAGGACGAGGTGCACCGCGCGGCGATCGGCTATCACCACCGTCTGCGCGAAAAGGCGATGGCAAAAAGCCCGCTCCTTTCGCTTAAGGGGGTCGGAGAGAAGACCTATGAAAAGCTGATGCGCCGGTTCAAGACCGTTTCAAACATCAAAAAGGCGACGCTTCAAGAACTTCGCGATGCCGTCGGCAAGACCGCGGCAGAAGCAATATATGATTATTACAGACAAAAAAAGTAGCTGTTAAAACAGCTACTTTTTTTAATCGTCGAATTATTCAGCTCTACGATTTGCGAAGCACTCACTGCAATAAACGGGCTTGTCGTTCTTGGGAACAAAGGGAACCTTTGCTTCCTTGCCGCAAGCTGCGCAAACAGCTGTGTACATTTCTCTGTTTTCTCTCATGGAAGCCTTCTTTGCAGCTCTGCAGTCCTTGCAGCGCTGGGGCTCATTCTGAAAACCTTTTTCAGCATAAAATTCCTGTTCGCCGGCTGTGAAAACGAATTCTTTTCCACAATCCTTGCATACCAATGTCTTGTCCTGGTACATGTTCGATCTCCTCGCTTTGTGATAATAATAGTATTTGACCCTGACCGGATTTGCACCGATCTCCTGCTTTTACAGCCGGGCATATGACAATATTAAACGCCGGTCATAACGTCCGTTCGTCAACAATGCCTTCAAGCTTGCGCTTCACGCGCTGGAGCGCATTGTCGACCGCCTTCTGAGGCTTATCAAGTTCTAACGCAATGTCGTGGTAGGTTCTTCCCTGCAGATAGTAGGCAAGCACCTGCTTTTCGAATTTACTTAAAAGACTTTGAATTTTTTCTCCCATAATGCGATAGCGTTCTTTATTGATAATGATTTCCTCAGGGTTGGGGAGTGTATCTCTGCAAATAACGTCCATCAGGGCGACAGCCTCTTCATCGTCGTCAAACAAAGGCTGGCTTAAGGAAATAGAATTATTCAAAGGACCGTGTTTCAACCGAGTGGCAGCCTTGATAGCGGTCGCTATCTGGGGCATGATGCAAGTCTCCGCAAAGCTCTTAAAGGGAACAGAATGCGAAGCATCATAGTCCCTCGTCGCTTTGAATAGACCGATGAGTCCCTCCTGAACGAGATCCTCCTTGTCCGCGCCGACCAAAAAGTAACGGAATGCCTTCTGCCTGACCAGTCCAACATATCTGGCGATCAGAAAATCCAGCGCTCCGTCCTCTCCGTTTCTGGAAAGGCTGATGAGTTCTTCATCGGAACAGCCGGCATAATCGGAAATATTCAAGGCGATACCCCCGTTCTTTGCCACATTAATCACAGTATACTAAAAATCGCTTTTTTTGTCAAGAGAATTCGTGAAAATAATGCGCCGAAAATTAATTTTCGGCGCATTATTAGTTAAAATCCCGCTTTTTTCGCCAATATGGGTGCCATATCGGTGTTTTCCCAGGGGAGCCCCTCTTTTCCGAAGTGGCCGTAGTTCGTCGTCTTCGCATAGATCGGCGCTCTTAAGCCAAGCTTTTCGATAATGCCGTGCGGCCTTAAATCGAAGGTGTCCTCAACTATTTTTTCGATCTCGCCGTCGGAAATTTTGCCCGTTCCGAACGTGTCAACTCTCACGGAAACAGGCCTTGCAACGCCGATCGCATATGCGATCTGGATCTCGCACTTTGAGCAGATGCCCGCTTTTACGAGGTTCTTTGCAACATAGCGCGCCATATAGGCCGCGCTCCTGTCCACCTTGGACGGGTCCTTTCCCGAAAATGCGCCGCCGCCGTGGCGCGCATATCCGCCGTATGTATCAACGATGATCTTTCTTCCGGTGAGTCCCGAATCGCCGTAAGGTCCGCCGATAACGAATCTTCCGGTCGGGTTTATAAATATCTTCGTGTTCTCATCCATCATATTTTTGTCGATGACATGATCGATCACGTTCTTCTTGATGTCGCGCCTGATCTCCTCCTGCGAAACGTCCTCGGAGTGCTGGGAGGAAACGACCACCGCGTCGATCCGTTTGGGCTCTCCGTCCTCGGAGTATTCAACCGTCACCTGAGTCTTGCCGTCCGGGCGGAGATAGCTCATGATCCCCGACTTTCTCACATATGTGAGGCGTTCGGACAATTTGTGCGCAAGATAAATGGGAAGCGGCATGAGCACGTCCGTCTCGGAGCACGCATAGCCGAAGATGAGACCCTGGTCGCCTGCGCCGGAATCCGGATCGTCCCCGTCGCCGACACCCATTGCAATGTCCGGCGACTGGCCGTGAACGCTGTTCATAACACAGCATGTGTCCGCGTCAAACCCCATCGAGGAATCGGTATAGCCGATCTCGCGCACGGTATCGCGCACGATCGACTGAACGTCCGCCGTGGTGCGGCTCGTGATCTCGCCCATCACGTTGATAAGGCCCGTGCACGCCGTCACCTCGCACGCAACTCTCGAATACGGATCTTCTTTAAGATACGCGTCAAGAATTCTGTCCGCCACAAGGTCGCACAGCTTGTCCGGATGTCCCTCGGTCACGGACTCGGAAGTAAAAAGTCTTTTCAAAGTTAATCCCTCCTTCTAATAGGAAAATGCGTAAAACCCCTGCACAACAAAAAAATCTACTTAGCGTAGATTTTTGTTTACAAATCGTACAGTGGGAAACTGTCCTTAAGTTTTTGTATTTATAAAATTTACGCCATTGCGTTGAAACGCTTAACAAGAGCAGATTTTCTTCTTGCAACGGTGTTCTTGTGGAACACACCCTTTGCAGCCGCCTGATCAAGCTTCTTGATCACGTAAGTAACCGCCTTCTTAGCCTCGTCCTTATCGTTTGCCGCAACTGCAGCGTCAGCCTTTCTTAAAGCCGTGTGGATCGCGGATTTAATCATCTGATTTCTGAGTGTTTTCTTCTTTGTGATAAGAACTCTCTTCTTAGCTGATTTAATATTGGGCATGTAATTCACCTCCAAAAATTTTTTAATACATTTGGGTTACGGCAAGCGGCGCGGCGAACGGTGCCGCACTTTTTGCCCTTAGTATTTTTCAGCAAAATATATTGTAGCACACTTTTTCACAAAATGCAATAGTTTTTTTATTTTTTTATTAATATTGCAAAATTTATCGGTTTATAGTATAATCTTGCCGGGAGATGATTGAATTGAATTGGATCGCATTAACGCTCTTTTATGGGGTCGCCTCGGGAGTCAGAAACGCTCTTCGGAAAAAGGCGCTCACAAAAAGCCCTTTGGTCGAGGTCTTGTTTTTATACACGCTTTTAAGCTTTCTTTTAATAGCGCCCGTGTCGCTCACCTCTTCGCCTGGCGAGCTCATTTTTGCCGACAGGTCGCTCTACCTTATTATACTTTTAAAATCGCTCGCCGTTTTCGTCGCGTGGATATTTTCGTTTAAGTCCATCGGCAAAATGCCGGTCAGCTTTTTCGGGGTCGTGGAAATGTCGGGCATATTATTTTCCACTCTGTTCGGAATGATCTTCTTTAACGAAAAGATGGGCATATATCAGTGGCTTGGCCTCCTTCTGGTGGTTCTGGGCGTTTCGGCGGTCAATTTAAAGCGCGACGGAGAAAAGGGCAAAGCCGCGCTTGTGCCGGTCTTAATGCTTTTGACCTCGTGCCTTTTTAACTCAATTTCCGGCACGATGGATAAAGGCATTATGGCGCGGGGCGACATCACGCCCGGCGCGCTCCAGTTCTGGTTCATGCTGTGTATGACGCTTTTATACCTTGTATATGTCATAATCACAAAGACTCACATAAGCTTAAAGACCTACATAAAAAATCCGCTCATCATAATAATGAGCGTCATCTTCGTTCTGGGCGACCGCGCACTTTTCACGGCCAACGCCTCGCCGGACAGCCGCGTGACGGTAATGATACTCTTAAAGCAGTCGTCCGTCGTCGCCTCCATTTTGATGGGCAAGCTTTTTTTCGGCGAAAAGCACATTTTATACAGGCTTTTATGTGCCGCGCTGATAACCGTCGGGATCCTCACTGCGGCGATGTAATAATTTTTATCTTACGGGGCAGACTCATAAAAAAGGAGTGTGCCTTTATTATGGCAATTTTAAACATCGCCGCGGTGTCGCTTTTTTCGCTCATCGCCATGTTTATATCGGTCAAGATCATCGGAAACCGCCAGATGTCCGAGCTAAATATGTTCGACTATATCAACGGCATCACGATAGGGTCGATCGCCGCCGAGATGGCAACCTCGCTCGAGGGCGACTTTCTAAAGCCGCTGACCGCGATGGCCGTCTACACTGCGGCCGGATATTTCATCACGGTGCTGACCTCAAAATCGATACGCGTGCGCCGATTTGTCAGCGGAAGGAGTCTCGCCTTGATATACAACGGAAAATTTTTGCCCGAAAATTTCAAAAAAAGCAAAGTGGACTTAAGCGAGTTCTTAAATCAGTGCCGCGTTCAGGGCTATTTCAACGTCGGGGACATCGGTTATGCCTTTTTGGAGGAGAACGGCAAGATCTCCGTGCTCCCCAAATCGACGGCACGCCCGGCGACGCCCGGCGACATCGGCAATATAATGCACCAAAATGCCGTCGCCGAAGAAAGCCCGTTCGTGACATTGATCGCCGACGGCCATATATTATATGAAAATCTGCGCCTTTCCGGGCGCGACGAAAAATGGCTCGAAAGAAAGCTTTCCGAGCAGGGAATAGGCAGCGTTAATGATGTTTTCTTTGCCGCGGCGGACACATCGGGCACATTTTTGGCGTTCCGCCGTGAGAAAAAGAAAGGTGAGGGGAACGACATTTTTCAGTGACCTATTCCCGGCACCTTACGATGCCGGGCCGCAAAGGGCGGCATCGACAGCGTTCCTTTTTGCAAAGAGGAGGAACAGTGGAGCTTGCGGAAGATTTTTTGTAAGAAAAATCGGAACAAGTGTAACTTGTTCCGACGATATTTCGTCATCCCTTTATGATTGGCGAGAGCTTTTTATAAATAAGAAGCGTTATCACCGAAAGGACGATTCCTTTAACAATGTTAAACGGCGTTACTGTCGAAAGAATCATCGCCCAGATGACATTTTTAGGTGCATCTGGCATATAGAGCGGAAACATCAGAAAATAGTTTGCCGCCATCGCCGCAAGGGTATAGACTATGGTTGCCGCCGCGAAGCCGGCAATCGCCGTCTTTTTCGTTTTATGCGCCTTATAGATGAGGCCGAGCACCAAAACGAATGTGCCGTTCACGACGAAATTTGCCAGCTCGCCGACAAACCCCGTCGTCGTGAATGCGCAGTGCACCACATTTTTGATCAGTTCGATCAAAACGCCGCAAAGCGGCCCGAGCGCGAGCGTTCCGATTATCGCCGGAAGGTCGGAAAACTCAATGTCCAAAAATCCGCCGACCTTCGGGATAACCGCCGCCATAAGCTGCAAAACGACCGCCATTGCCGAAAGCATCGCGCACACTGCCATAAATCTTGTTCTTTTCATAAATATCCTTCTTTCTTTTAAGCGGGGACAAAAAAAGCGCCCTTAAAAAGGCGCCTCTCAGAAAGTGAGTTCTTCATCCGGACTCTACCGTCGGTTCGGGAATCTGACCCAAATCAGCTTTCGCTCTCGGACTCGTAGCATAAACGCTCATTACCGCCGGTGAGGAATTTCACCTCGCCCTACTCTTTTTTTAATATTATACACCTAAGAAAAAATTTTGTCAACAAAAAGCTTGACAAAGTGATAAATAAGTGTTATAATAGCAGAGCAAAACAAGCAGAGGCATTGCCGCTTCTCACCGGCCGACGTACGAGCGGTTCGGTAAATACGAAAAAACAAGCGTTTTTTTGTTGCGGCAGTTTCCTGCCGCAATTTTTAATTTCGGGGGTGTTTTCAATAGCTATCAAGGAATTGATGATCAATGAGGAAATAACGGCGAAAAGCGTGCGGCTCATAGGGAGCGACGGCGAACAGCTCGGCATTATGGATACCGATAAGGCGCAGTCCCTTGCCGATGAGGCGGAGCTTGACCTGGTTTTGATGTCGCCGAATGCGGATCCGCCCGTGTGCAAGATAATGGACTACGGGAAGTACCGTTTCGAACTTCTTAAGAAAGAGAAGGAAAACAGAAAGAACCAGCGCATTGTCGACACTAAGGAGATCAAGATGACTCCTTCGATCGACACACACGATTTCGAGACCAAAATGAACCACGGAAAGAAATTTCTGACCGCGGGCGACAAGCTTAAAGTCACCATCAGGTTCAGAGGGCGTGAGATCAACCATTCTTCATTGGGTGTTCAGCTTCTTGACCGCGTTGCCGAAGCGTTGGCCGAATGCGGAAACGTTGAGAAAAAGCCCAAGCTCGAAGGCAGAACCCTTTTTATGATCGTTGCGCCCATCGAGAAAAAATAAGTCACAAAGCAGAAATGCTTTAGAATAAATTTAACCGAGAGGAGTTTAATAGTTATGCCCAAAATTAAGACGCACAGAGGCGCCGCAAAGCGTTTAAGACTCACCAAAAGCGGTCAGATCAAACGCGGAAAGGCTTTCAAGAGTCATATATTAAACAAGAAGAGCACCAAGAGAAAAAGAAGACTCAGAAAGGGCGGTTACGTAAGCGTTTCGAACGCAAAGGTAATGAAGACCCTTATTCCCTACAAATAATACCAGGAGGAAAAGAGAGAAATGGCTAGAATTAAAGGCGCAATGAGCGCAAAAAAAAGACACAAAAAAGTACTTAAGCTGGCTAAAGGCTATGTTGGTGCCCGCTCTAAAGTTTATAAGGTAGCAAAGCAGTCCGTTATGAAGGCTCTCGACTATGCTTACATCGGAAGAAAGCAGAAGAAGAGAGATTTCAGAAGACTCTGGATCACCAGAATCAGCGCTGCATGCAAGATGAACGGAATAAACTATTCTCAGTTCATGAACGGACTTAAGAAGGCAAACATCACTCTTAACAGAAAGATGCTTTCCGAGATAGCAATCAACGATTCCGCGGCTTTCGCCGAGCTCGTTGCAAAGGCTAAGAGCGCATTGGCGTAAAAAAACGAGGAGCGGTTGATACCGTTCCTTTTATTTTTGGAGGATATATGCTCACACTATCCGCTTCAAACGATAAAATCAAGCGCATTAAAAAGCTCTCGAAAAAAAGGGAGCGCGAAAAGTCCGGCGAGTTCATCATCGAAGGCAAACGAAGCGTGACGGACGCGGTCGCAAACGGCGCTAAGATCTCCTACATAATATTCTGTAACGGCGGCGAGCCGCTTTTCGACCATTCGATTCCCCAGTTTTCGACCGATGAGAAGACTTTTGCCGAGATAACGGACACCTCATCGCCGCAGGACATGCTCGCTGTCGCAAAGATCGTCCCCTCTTCCGTGGAGGAGATCCTGAGCGGATCATTTGACCTTTTGGTTCTCTGCGACAGGGTGCAGGACCCCGGCAACGTCGGCACCATCATCCGCACTGCGGACGCGGCGGGCTCATCCGCAGTCATCTTATCGCCCGGCTGTGCCGACCTTTATAATCCCAAGGTCATCCGCTCGACGATGAGTTCGGTATTTAACCTTCCGATCGTCTTGGGCGGGGACTTGCCGTCCATAATTCCGCTCCTTAAAAAGAGGGGCTACAGGGTCTTTTGCGGAGCACTGCGCGAGGATTCTGTCTCGCTTTTTGAGGCGGACTTTCGCGGTAAATGCGCCGTTGTAATCGGGAACGAGGGCTCCGGCGCGTCAGACGAGGTCATCTCTCTTTGCGAAGCGGTCAAGATTCCGATGCGCGGTAAGGCGGAATCGTTAAACGCTTCGGTCAGCGCCGGAATTTTAATGTATGAGGTTCTGCGCCATAATTCAAAATAAACGAAAGAAGGTTTTATTATGTGGCTTGTCTGCGCAATTCTTTCATCGGTTTTCGCGGCACTCACGTCAATTTTGGCGAAGGTCGGCATAAACGGCGTCAACTCGAACCTTGCGACCGCGCTCCGCACGGCCGTCGTCCTCATCATGGCGTGGGGAATGGTGTTTTTGACAAACGCCCAGTCCGGAATTGCGGATATTGACAAAAAAAGCTGGATATTCTTAATTCTTTCCGGCCTCGCAACAGGCGCGTCGTGGCTGTTTTACTATAAGGCGCTTCAGCTCGGCGAGGTTTCGCGCGTCGCCCCGATCGATAAAATGAGTATCGTTTTAACGCTCATTATGGCGTTTTTATTCCTGCACGAAAAATTCACCGTCAAGTCGGCAATCGGTTCTGTGCTGATCGCCGCCGGAATACTCGTAATGGTTTTATAAAAAATAAACTATGTGTAAAGTGAACCGACCCCCGAAAGTTAGACCAAAAATCTAACGATTGGGAGGTCGGTTCAACATTTCGGGTTTTTTCTTTTATAATTTAGTTGCAAATCGGCCGTCAAGGCCGCATTTTCACAGCTTTTATTATGATTTTGATACGGCGACGGGGATTTTTCGGTCGCCGCAAAGAAAAAACAGAGCGGAAATTCCGCTCTGTTTTATCGGCATTATTTAATTATTTAGCTTCGTAGCCATCAACATACTTTGTGTTGAACTCTTCAGCCTTAGCCTTAAGGCTCTCTGTGTTCTCAGCGATGTGAGTTGCAACAGCCTTGCCCTCATTCATATCTTTTAAGAACTGGTTACCCATGTCGAAGATACCCTTATAGAATATTCTGGGAAGATAGTATGCGTTATCGAGCGTCTCCTCCCAAAGTGCGAAGTCTTCCTCGCTCATGTTGGGCTTATAAGTCTCCTCCGTTACCATGTTGGACTTAGAGTCAACCATGTAGCAAGCGAGCATGAATGCGCAGGGAAGCTTATCCTCCGAAACGCCCTGGGGGAAGAGGAAGTGCGAGTCTGTAAGATACGAGCTTATCGAACCGTCCTTATTGGGATAGTTGATGTATCTGATCGTATCGGTCGTCTCTTCGTTGATCTCATCCTTGATAAGGTTGGGCATAACTTCGTCACGCATGATGGAGTTTCTCAAAGAAACCTTGCCGCCGCTTCTGATGTTGTACTGAGGATTGGTCAAAAGCTCACCCCAGTAGCTGAGCCACTCAAC
>ERZ824480.852-NODE-852-length-31982-cov-3.134776_pt1 | contig 31982 bp, 32 predicted proteins | sample MGYA00519861_ERZ824480 | MGnify/ENA primary metagenome ERZ824480 (study PRJEB31778, sample SAMEA3449152) | human gut metagenome | biome: human gut; feature: human-associated habitat; material: faeces | place: United Kingdom | collected 2010/2012 ... | reverse complement strand
TTGCCGAACGCCTGCCCTCCGGAAATATTCCGAATGCTTTGCCGTCACGCAGGAGCTTCAGCGACTGCCGAATGGATTTCATATCCGCCGTTTTTCGATTTACCGGAAAAACGAAGAGTGACTTAAAAAAAACTCGCCCCACAGGGTTGTCGAAAAGCTCTTTTTTTGCCATAAATGTGAGCTTTCGCTTAAGAGATATTGCTATGAATACCGGGTCAAGAAGGCTTGAGTGGTTGGCACACACGATGAGTCCGCCGTTCTCCGGAACCGATTTATTATCAGGTCTTCTCAATCTGTACGGTATGAACATAACGGCACGGACCAATCCGCGTGCGAAATTATAAAAACCGTTCATTTTATCCTGTCTCCAATACACTTTATTACCGCGTCGACCGACTCGTCAAGCGACAAGTCAGATGTGTCAATAAGAATAGCGTCGTCCGCCTTTTTAAGGGGCATAAATTCGCGCGTGCTGTCATTTTTATCGCGAAGTACCATGCCCGATAAAACATCCTCGAATTTAACTTGCTCGCCTTTTTCGGCAAGCTCGCGGTATCTTCGTTCGGCACGCACGCGAACGTCTGCCGTGAGAAATATTTTAACATCCGCATCCGGAAGGACAAAGGTGCCGATGTCGCGCCCGTCCATAATGCAATTGTTGTTTTTTGCCAAATTGCGCTGTAAATGAGTCATCTTCTCGCGGATTTCCAGAACCGTGCCCGAATCTGACGCGGCCATTGAAATTTCGGGAGTTCTTATAAGCGAGGAAACATCCTCCCCGTTTAAGAAAATGTGCTGTTCGCCGTTTTCATATTTTATATCTATATTTATCCCGGAAAGGCTATTTATAACCTTTTCTTTTTCAGCCTTTATGTTGATTCCGAGACGGTTAAGATAAAGCCCGACCGTGCGGTACATCGCCCCGGTATCGATATAAATATAGCCGAGTTTTGCGGCCGCTTTTTTTGCTATCGTGCTTTTCCCTGCGCCGGAGGGACCGTCTATCGCAATATTGATCATAAAATCACTCCTAAATAACTCTGTGCCCGAGCCCGATTGCAATTTCGTTAAGATGCAAAAGCCCGATCCCGCAGAATATGCACACGGCAATATGTTCTTTATAGCGTGCGATGCCAATCTTTCCGCCGACATTCAAGCCTATCGCTTTTGTCATAATAGCGCTCATCGCCTCGCGCGCCGCGCCGGCAACCGCACCTTCCTCCATATGTGACGCAGTGATGAGCTTTTCCCGCTTCGCGCTGACGACCGTGCGTTCTACAATTTTGTTAACGGAGCTTATGAAGTCGCCGCCGAAATCGACCGCACAGCAAAGCATATTTTCTTTTGACATCTGAGCCTTGAATGATGCCTCATCGTCTCTCGATGCGGCGAGCGCCATTTTGACGGCCGCCGAAGCAACCTCTTTACTGCCGAATTCAGCCAACGCAATGCCCCCTTAAAACAAAACATATTATATTTTATCACAAATAAAGAAAATAATCAACTTATTTTTACGATTTTCCGGCAATGTATCCTGTCGAAAATGCGATCTGAAGGTTAAAACCTCCCGTATAAGCGTCCATATCGATGATCTCACCGGCAAAATAAACACCCTTTACAAGCTTTGACTCCATGGTCGAGGGGTTGATCTCATTAACGCTGACGCCGCCCGATGTGATAATTGCCTCCGCAATCGGCCTGAATCTTTTTATGTGGATCTCAAAATGCTTTAAGAGCTCCACAATGCGCCGTCTTTCTTCTTTTGTTATTTCGGAGACGGTCTTATGTGGCGGAATTTCGGAAAGTCTCACTATGACGGGAATCATCTTTTGCGGCAAAAGATCCGAAAGTGCATTTATGAAATCCTTTTTCGCATATTTTTCAAAATCCCTTATTATTCTTTTGTCCAATACCTCTTCCGTCAGCGCCGGCTTTAGATCAAGTACTATTTTATAGTTTTCGGGGCTCTTTTTCATATGTGCGCTTGCCGAGAGCACCGTCGGCCCGGAGAGGCCGAAGTGCGTGAATAAAAGCTCGCCGAAATCCTCATACACTGTTTTTTGTCCGTCCATCAGACGAAGCACCGTGTTTTTAAGTGAAAGGCCCATCATCTCACTGCAAAATGATTCTTTGGTCTCAAGCGGAACTAAAGACGGGCGGATCGGTTTTATGCTGTGCCCGAGCGAGCGCGCAAAGTCATACCCGTCCCCTGTCGAGCCCGTGCCAGGATAGCTTGCGCCCCCGGTCGCTATAATGACCCTGTCGCCCTCTATTTTTGTTTTATCCGAGAGCAAAACATAAGAAAACGCGCCGTTTTCGCAAACGACCTTTTCCGCCTTTGCGCGAACATTAGTCACATTATGCTTTTTCATCTCTCTGACCAGAGCGTCGACAATGTCCGCCGCCTTGTCCGACTGCGGAAAAACGCGGTTTCCGCGCTCGGTCTTAAGGCTCACACCGGCATTTTCGAAAAACTCCATTGTCGAATTTGAATCAAACCTTGAAAATGCGCCGTACAAAAACCTGCCGTTGACGGGGATGTTTTTAATAAGCTCATCCCGTGAGCAGTGATTTGTCACATTACAGCGCCCTTTTCCGGTGATAGAAAGCTTTTTTCCGTATCTGTCGTTCTTTTCGATAAGGATGACCTCGTCCCCCGACTCGCCGGCAGAGCATGCCGCCATCAGTCCGGCCGCCCCGGCTCCTATTATGATCGTTTTCATTTTTCTTCTCTCTTTCTGGCCGTAACGAAAATGCGCTGTTCGTCCTCTGCCGGCGCCGATAACTTTCTGTCCGCGAAAAATTCAATGTCGGAAAGGCCGGCCTTTTTCATAAGAGCTGAAAGCTCGTCAAGGCCCCATGCGCGTTCGGTCTGATATTCGTCAAACCGGAAATATCTTCCGTCGTTCTCCTCTATAAAGAATTTCAGTTCAAAATCGCAAAGGCGGCTTTCATTGTCATAAAAGCTCTCCCATGTGTAAAAGATTCCGCCTTCGTCATATGTGTAGCAGTTTCCGCCGAGGATATTTTTAAGCTTGAACTCCGAATTGATGTCGAAAATAAAAACTCCGTCATAATCAAGATAGTTTTTCACAAGCTTAAAGACCGTCAAAAGATCGTCCTCGTCAGTAATATAGTTTATACAGTCGAGGCTTGAAACTATCGCGCCCATCGTTCCGTAGAGCTCAAAATCTGTCATACTCTGATTTAAATAAAGCGTTTTTCCGTCGTTTTTCTCCGCCGCTTTGCCAAGCATTGCACAAGAGGAATCGACCCCTGTCATATCATATCCGCGGCGCGACATAATGTTAGTCAGCGTTCCCGTTCCGCACCCTAAATCCAGAACGAGCCCGGGCGAAACGCCGTATTTTTCAAATATTTTCTCGTAAAAATCAGCCCAGGACTCATAGTCTAAGTCCTTCATCAGTGTATCGTAAATGTCAGCAAACTGGGTATACATCAAAATCACTCCGATATTTTTTCAAGCTTGGCATAGACCGCCATAAGGTTTTTCTCCCCCGACTCATCAAAAATGATCTTAAGGCGCATATCGTTGCCGACGGCCTGCGCCTCCGCGACCGTTCCGTCACCGAATTTTTTATGGCGGACGCGGTCTCCCTCGGCAAAGTCAAACTTCCTGTCGGCCGATGCGCTCTTAAATGACGCAAAATTGACCTTTTCAAATCCGCCCGCATTCTTTCGGGCGGCAGGCGACGAATAATAAAAATCGTCATATGTCGGCTTGGGAGTGATGTCCTCACAGCAGTAATCCGGTATCTCGTCAATAAACATTGACTCCTTGTGGTATTCTGTCTTTCCAAATACCTTGCGCTGGTTTGCCCAGGTCATGAAAAGCTCCTGCCTAGCTCTAGTTATCGCAACATAGGCAAGCCTTCTCTCCTCCTCGATCCCGTCCGGCTCAAACTTTGATCTTTCACTCGGAAAAAGCCCATCCTCGCAACCGGCTATGAATACGACCGGAAACTCCAGCCCCTTTGCCATATGTATGGTCATCATCGAAACGGAGTCCTCGTCCTCGTCGTAATCGTCAATATCCGAAACGAGCGATATACTGTCAACATAATCGGATATTGACGCGCCCTCCGACACAGCCTCAAAGCTTTTCGCACCGCTTATAAGCTCGCCGAGATTTTCAAGTCTTGAGCGCGACTCCACATCGTCCGTCAAAGTCAAAAAGTTATAATATCCGCTTTTTTTGATGACGCGTTCCACGAAATCGCCGATCGGCATAGTGTCCATCTCGGAACGGAGCTCTTCAATAAGAGCCGCGAACTCCTGCATTTTAGGGCCGCTTCTGCCAAGCTCATGATAATAGTTGACGATCGTGTCGTAAATGCTTATGCGCTTTTCTGCGGCAATTTTGACCGCATTGTCAAGCGAAGTCTTCCCGATTCCGCGTTTCGGCTCGTTAATGCATCTGAATAGCGCAATATCGTCATCCGGATTTATAATAAGCTTTAAGTAAGCCATAATGTCTTTAACTTCCTTGCGGTCGTAAAAGCGTAGTCCGGAAAGGAGCTTGTGCGGAATGCCGGCCATTCTGAACCGTTCCTCAAGCGCTCTTGACTGATTATTCGTCCTGAAGAGCACCGCAATATCGGAAAGAGAGTATTTTTCTTTGAGCTCATCGATCTTCCCGGCGATAAAATCCGCCTCCGAATATTCGTTGTCGGCCTTATATATCCTGATCGGTTCGCCCTTGTCCTCCGCCGTCCAGAGCTTTTTGCCCTTGCGCCCGATATTGTTGCCGATGACTCCGTTTGCCGCGTCCAAAATATTCTGCGTCGAACGGTAGTTGCGCTCGAGCCTTATGACTTTAGCGTCCGGAAATTCCTTTTCAAATTCCAATATGTTTCTTATATCCGCGCCGCGGAACTTGTATATGCTCTGATCGTCGTCTCCGACAACCGAAATATTTCGGTTGTCGCGGCACAAAAGGCTTATAAGGCTGTACTGCGCATGGTTAGTATCCTGATACTCGTCAACCAGAATGTATCTGAATTTATTCTGATAGAACCTTAATATTTCCTCGTTCTCGTTAAAGAGCTTCACCGTGAGCATTATAAGATCGTCAAAATCCATGGCGTTGTTGGCGCGTAGCGCCTCGGTATACGCCGCGTAGACACGGGCGTAAATGCTCTTTAAATAGTCGTTTCCATAGGCGGACAGGAAATTTTCCGGATAGATCATTTTATTTTTCGCGTCCGAAATAATGGAAAGACAGCTCTTTGCCGGAATCTTTTCCGAGTCGATGTTAAGATTCTTCATACAATCTTTGATAAGCGTCTTTCTGTCCGTATCGTCATATATGTTAAAGCCCGGCTTGAAGCCGATGTATTCCGGGTTTCTCCTTAAAATCGCAAGGCACGCGCTGTGAAACGTCTTGATCCACATAATATCCGCGTCACTCCTGCAAAGCTTGGAGAGCCTTTCGCGCATCTCCGCCGCGGCCTTGTTGGTGAATGTTATCGCAAGTATATTATAAGGCGACACGCCCCTTTCCGACAGCATATATGCAATTTTATGCGTCAGAACCTTGGTCTTCCCGCTTCCTGCTCCGGCTAAGATTAAAAGCGGACCGTCGGGCGCCGTGACTGCCTCAAGCTGTTCGGTATTAAGCCCGTCAAGCAGCTCGTTCATAAAAATTTCTCCTTTATAAAATCAGGCTGTGCGGCGCACAGCCTGATTTTTTATTTAAGCTTTATTGCTTCCTTTGCAGATGATGCAATGTCATCGGGTGTCATATGATAGTATTTAAAGAGATCGGCAGGCTTTCCGCTTCTTCCGAAAACATCACGCACGCCGATGCGCCTTAAAATGCACGGTGCCTTCTCGGCGATGACTTCGGACACTGCCGTGCCGAGGCCGCCGATTATGCTGTGATCCTCGACCGTCACGATCGCGCCGGTCTCCTTCGCGCATTTTATGATAAGCTCTTCGTCGATCGGCTTGATGGACGCCATATTAACGACTCTCGCTTTTATTCCTTCTTTTTTAAGCGCGTCAGCCGCTTCGATCGCGGCCGTTGCCATGATACCGGTCGAAATGATCGTTACGTCGCTTCCCTCTATTAATATCTGCCCCTTGCCGAGCGCGAACTTATAGGACGAATCGAATATTTCCTCCGTCGCAAGACGGCTGAATCTTAAATAAACCGGTCCGTCAAAGTTGAGTGCGAATTCGACAGCGGCATAAGTTTCCACCGCGTCCGCCGGGTTAATAACGGTCATTCCCGGGATCCCGCGCATGAGAGCGAGGTCTTCAATGCACTGATGGGTCGCCCCGTCCTCGCCGACCGTGATTCCTGCGTGAGTCGCGCCGATCTTGACATTAAGGTGCGGATATGCGATCGAGTTTCTGATCTGTTCATAGCTTCTGCCTGCGGCAAACATCGCAAAGGAGCTTGCAAAAACAGGCTTTCCCGTCGTTGCAATACCTGCAGCAACACTCATCATATTGCCCTCAGCGATTCCGGTATCGAAAAATCTTTCCGGATATGCTTTTTTGAAAATTTCCGTCTTCGTTGCAGCCGCAAGGTCCGCGTCAAGAACAAGGAAATCATATTTTTCGGCAAGAGAGCAAAGCGCTTCTCCGTATGCCTGTCTGGTTGCTTTTTTCGCCATAATTATGCCTCCTCTTTCATTAACGCTTCAATATGTGCGTCGAGTTCGGAAATAGCCTTCTCATACTCTTCCTCATTGGGAGCGACACCGTGCCATTTAACGGAGTTTTCCATATATGAAACGCCCTTGCCCTTAACTGTCTTCATTATGACCGCGGTGGGCTTGTCTTTGGTCCCGCGTGCATCTCTGAGTGCCTTTTTGATCTCATCGTAATTATGACCGTCGATCGTTAAAGTGTTCCAGCCGAATGCTTCAAACTTTTTGTCAAGAGGCGATGAATTCATAACCTCGGCCGTCGATCCGTCGATCTGGAGGCCGTTAAGGTCAACGAATATACAAAGATTGTCAAGCTTATAGTGAGACGCATACATGGCCGCTTCCCAAACCTGGCCTTCCTCGATCTCACCGTCGCCCAAAAGAGCATATACTCTGTAATCTTTTTTATAAGCCTTTGCAGAAAGTGCCATACCGCAAGCCGCGGAAATTCCGAGTCCGAGTGAGCCGGTCGACATATCAACGCCGGGAATGTGCTTCATATCGGGGTGCCCCTGAAGCCTCGAATCGATATGGCGGAAGGTCTTAAGCTCCTCCTTATCGAAAAATCCCGCTTCCGCAAGCGTTCCGTAAAGCGCCGGGCTGCAATGCCCCTTTGAAAGAACGAACCTGTCCCTGTCCTCCATCTTCGGGTTCTTCGGATCGACATTCATCTCGTCAAAATACAAAACCGCCATCAGATCAGCAGATGAAAGCGAGCCGCCGGGATGACCGGAAGATGCGCTATATACTGCCGTGACGGCGTTTTTGCGAATATTGTAGGCCTTGATCTCAAGTTCTTTGTTATTCATTAGCCTTTCTCCTTTACAGCTTTTAATCTTTATGCATAAATCTATTATAGCACATAACTTCTTCCAATTCAAGAGATTTTGACCCGATTAAAAAAATTTATATTTATTATAGATTTTTATCTGATTTTGTGCTATTATATTGTTTAAGGAAGGTGTTATATTATGGAAAAATACACTTTAATAATCGGAGACGACGAGCTCGGGATCAGTCTGGCAAAGGCTATCTCTTCTATGGATCACCGTGTCGTCTTGTTAAACATCGGCCCGGAAAAAGGGTATGAATTTGACTTTGAATACATTTGCGGCTCGCTTAAAGATGAAAAGCTGATAGCTTCGCTCGACATTGACCGCACAACTATCTGCATTTGCGCTTTGAAGGACGATTTTTTCTCGTCGCTCGAATGCGTGCGCATATTAAAGTCGCACGGTGCCGGCTACATCGTTGCCGAAGCCGAGGACGAGGTGTTAAAATATTACTTAAAGCTCGGCGGAGTTAAAAAAATAATCCGCCCGTTCAGCGATTATGCGCTTGTTACCGCGGCAAAGCTTTTGGGAAAAGATGAGCTTGAGCTTACCTATCTTTCAGATGTTCAGGCGCTTTTTCAAAGGAAAATTCCCGATTCATGGGCCGGAAAGACTCTAAGCGAACTCGACATCAGAAGAAAGTATGACGCTAACGTTCTCGGCGTTCGCAGAAACGGAGAGTTTTTAGCCGCGACCGCATCCGATTTTGCGCTTGAAAATGGCGACGAGCTTTATGCGCTGGGTGATCTAAGAAAGGTCTTTGACATGGAGGAGTCATAAAAAATATACTTAAAACGGCAATTATTTATTGACAAATCGAAAAATTGCGGTATAATAGATAGTGCGTGCAGGCATAGTTCATTGGTAGAACATCAGCTTCCCAAGCTGAGGAGGCGGGTTCGATTCCCGTTGCCTGCTCCACATTCGGAACGGACTTTGATTCGTTCCGATTTTTCTTTAAACAAAAGCCCTGCGTACTTTCATACGCAGGGCTTTTTGTCAGAAGAGCGCTTTATCTGCCGCCGCTTCTTTATGTTCTTTAATATATTTTGTCCACTTAATATAGCCGTAGGTCGTATTTGTGAGGTATCCGACCTTCAGGACAAGCAGAACGTACTGGCCGGACAAAATGTTTATCACCGACTCCAATATTGCGCTTATGTACCATGCGATCCACTGCTCGCGGTATCTTAAGAGTATGAATACGCCGTTAGCGATGCCGACAGCAGAAGTGCACGCGTCCAGATAGCATACGATGTTTTCCAAAAGCTCGTTTCCGCCGAAAAGATCTGTTCCGATCTCAAGAGTAGTAAGGAAATAACCTACCCCGAGCGTCCATACAACGATACCGGCAATGATCAGCACTTCGGCAAGACCGCTTAATTTTCTTACCTTTGTAATCTCGTCATCAGCCTTATCAGGATGTTTATTCCAGTTAATGAAACTTATTATGTCAATCGGAATCCAGAAAAAGAGCGTGGACGCCATCGTCGCAAATCTGTATGACAAAACGATGCAAATCGCGATTTCGGTTATCTCGACCAAAAGAGAAACGATGAAATTCCATTTGCTCTGCTTTGAGATCAAAAGCTCGCAAAGTATGTTAAGAAACGTGTCTGCAAGATAAAGTCCCATTATGAGCGAGCCGTTAATTCCGTTAACGTCCTCCTCCGGGAACAAAAATGCGAATATAACAGCTAAAATAAGTATGCTGAAAAACCATATTTTCTCATATGTCGTGAAATAATTCCACAGTTCCTTTGTTTTTTTCACAATTTTATTTTCCATCGGAATTTTTCTCCTTTATGTCATTTAATTTAATTGCAAGATCGGAAAATTCATGCATTGAGAGCGTCTCTCCGCGGACATTGGAGTCATAGCCCATATCCTCCAAGATTCCCCTTATTTTTTCTTTTTCCCCGTAAAGCCCCGAGTTTGCAAGTGCGTTCAAAAGCGTTTTTCTCCTTTGGGAAAATGACGCTTTGACGAGACGGAAATAGTCCCTTTCCGGAGCATCTACAGGCGGCGAAGGCAACAGCGTCAATTTAACCACTGCCGAATCAACCTTCGGCGCGGGAATGAATTTTGCCGCGGGCACAAGAGCGGTTATTTCTGCATCGGCATAATAAGATGCCGCCAGCGTCAGCGCGCCGTAATCCTTCTTTCCGGGCTTTGCGACAATTCTTTCCGCAACCTCTTTCTGAACCATTATAATAATGCTTGAAAACGACAGCTTTTCTTCCAAAAGCTTCATCAGAATCGGGGTCGTGACATAGTACGGCAGATTTGCCGCCACGCTTACCTGCATGCCCGAGAACTCCTCGTTTATGAGCTTTTTAATGTCGGTCTTCATAATATCGCCATAGTGCACGGAAACATTAGAAAAACCGGCAAGTGTTTCTTTGAGCACCGGTCGAAGAGTTTCGTCAAGCTCAACGGAAACTACTTTTTTAGCCACCGTTGCAAGTGCCGCTGTCAAAGTGCCGAATCCCGGACCGATTTCCAGAACGCCGTCTGTTCCGGCTGATTTAGCGATGCCGAAAAGCACCTCGCCATCTGTCAGAAAATTCTGTCCGTAGCTTTTCTTAAATGAAAATCCGAAACTGTCACAAAGATTTTTTATGACGGACGGTGACGTAAGATCATACATAAGTCTTAAACCGGATAGGTGTTGTTCTTCGTGTCGGCAAGCGACGAATCAACCTTATATTTCTTCGCCTGTCTTTCCTTGAAGAACTTTACCGCAACCTGTCCGAAAAGCGCATAGGACAAAACGTCCTCCTCCTGCTCTAAATACTGCTTCATTTCTTCTCTGTATTTGTCGAGCTCTTTCGGGATATTATCGGCCGGCCTGCATGTTATGGGCTTCTCGTCGCCGATGATCATCTTTCTAATTTCATCGCTTATGGGAGCCGGAGTCTTTCCGTACTCACCGCGGACGATGCCTTTCGTTTCGTTAGAGATCATCTTATATCTTTCGCCGCAGATAACGTTAAGAACTGCCTGAGTTCCGACGATCTGGCTTGTAGGCGTTACGAGCGGAGGATAGCCCAGATCCTCACGCACCCTCGGCACTTCCTTCAATACGGCATCAAGCTGATCCTCTTTTCCCTGCTGTTTGAGCTGCGAAACGAGGTTTGAGAGCATTCCGCCGGGGACCTGATACCTGAGCGTGTTGATGTCAACCCCCAGAACCTTGGTATTCAAAAGGCCTTCCTCAAGATATTTCTCTCTTAATCCCTTGAAGTATTCAGAGATCTCCGAAAGCGCGTCAAGGTTAAGTCCTGTGTCATACTTTGTGCCGGCAAGCGTCGCAACAAGCGGCTCTGTCGGGGGCTGTGATGTGCCCAAGGCAAGCGGAGACAATGCGGTGTCGACAATGTCGCACCCTGCCTCGATCGCCTTAAGATATGTCATTGAAGCAACACCGCTCGTGTAGTGAGTGTGAAGCTCGATCGGAATCTTAACGCTCTCTTTTAACGCCTTGACGAGGTCATATGCCGTATAAGGCACCAAAAGTCCCGCCATATCCTTTATGCAGATGCTGTCCGCACCCATATTTTCAAGCTCTTTCGCCATTTTAACAAAGCTTTCGGTCGTATGTACGGGGCTTATGGTGTACGAAATCGCCGCCTGAACATGGCCGCCCTCTTTCTTTGTCGCGTTAATAGCCGTCTTTAAGTTTCTGGTATCGTTAAGTGCGTCGAATATTCTTATGATGTCAATTCCGTTTGCTATCGACTTCTGAACGAAATATTCAACAACGTCGTCTCCGTAATGCTTATATCCGAGTATATTCTGACCTCTGAAAAGCATCTGGAGCTTCGTGTTTTTAACTTTAGCTCTGATCTTTCTGAGTCTTTCCCACGGGTCTTCGTTTAAGAAACGCAGGCATGCGTCGAACGTCGCTCCGCCCCATGCCTCCAAAGCGTTATATCCGATCTTATCTAATGCTTCGAGGACCGGCAACATTTCCTCAGTTGTCATTCTTGTCGCAATCAGTGACTGATGTGCGTCACGGAGGATCGTTTCAGTGATTTTAACACCCATAATATATCTCCTATTCTGAATTAATTATTTAAACATCGCAAGGAACACGCCTGCCGCAACGGCTGATCCGATAACCCCGGCAACGTTGGGTCCCATCGCGTGCATGAGAAGGAAGTTTCCGGGGTTCTCCTCCTGTCCGACCTTCTGCGAAACTCTCGCAGCCATGGGAACTGCGGAAACACCTGCAGAACCGATGAGCGGATTGATCTTGCCGCCGGATACTTTATACATTAGCTTGCCGAACAAAAGTCCTCCTGCGGTTGAGATCGAGAACGCAACAAGGCCGAGTATAACTATCTTTATCGTGCTCCAGTTAAGGAAGTTTTCTGCTGTTGCCGTTGCGCCGACAGTCACGCCCAAGAATATTGTTATAATATTCATAAGCTCGTTTTGCGCTGTCTTTGAAAGTCTCTCAACAACTCCGGTCTCCTTAAACAGATTTCCGAGCATGAGCATTCCGACAAGCGGAACGGCATCCGGAACTATAAGCCCGACAACGATGGCAACAAGGATCGGGAAAATGATCTTTTCTTTTTTAGATACCGGTCTTAACTGCTCCATAACGACAGAGCGCTCTTTTTTCGTCGTCATCAGCTTCATAATGGGCGGCTGTATCATCGGGATAAGTGCCATATAAGAATATGCCGCGATGGCAATCGCCGGAAGAAGATTCGGCGCAAGTGCCTTGGTGACATATATCGCCGTCGGTCCGTCAGCTCCGCCGATAATACCGATAGCACAGCTCTCTTTAATCGTAAATCCTAAAATATTTGCACCTAAAAACGTTACGAAAACGCCAATCTGAGCCGCCGCGCCCAAAAGAATGCTCTTGGGGTTTGCGATAAGCGGACCGAAATCCGTCATCGCTCCGATTCCCAGGAATATGAGCGGCGGATAAATTCCGAGCTTAACGCCCAGATACAAGAGATCCAAAAGACCACCCTCGTGCAATACCAATCCGTAATCAATCGTTTCCTGCGTAAAATAATCCGCATGGAAAACTCCCGAGCCCGGAAGATTCGCAAGAGCCATACCGAATGCTATCGGCAAAAGAAGCATCGGTTCAAAGCCTTTCACTATCGCAAGGTACATAAGCACGCAGGCAATGGCAATCATAACGAGGTTTAATAGATTTCCGTTATCTAAAGCGGCATCGATAAGCTTTGCCACACCGGTTTCGGCAGCAAAGTTCGTTATGCCGTCTCTGAAATAATCAATAAAACTCAATGCTATCCCCTCCGTTAATTAAGGGTTACGATCACATCACCCGTGTTTACAGACTGACCCTGGGAGACAGCAACGCTTGCTACGACCGCATCCTCGGGAGCCATAATTTCATTTTCCATTTTCATTGCTTCAAGAACAGCTACGACCTGGCCTTTTTTGATGGACTCGCCGGCCGTTACTTTAACAGCATTGATTGTTCCGGGCATAGGCGCTTTTATGGACGAAGAACCGGCATTTACGGGTGCGGGTGTCGGAGCAGGAGCGCTCTTTGTCTCATTAACGGGCGCTGAAACAGCCGGTGCCGCCGGAGCTGTGAACGAAGGAGCCGAAGAGCCGACCTCCTCAACCTCAACCTCATAAGCTTTTCCGTTTACTTTTATATTGAACTTTTTCATTATAATCTTCCTTTCTTGTGAAGGCTTGTTTTAAGAGAGCCTTTTATAAGATCTTATCTTAAATCCGGATACCGGAGTGTTGATCGACGCCGCAACGGCTGCCGCCAGAACGGCGATAAGCTCGTCCTCATCTTCGGCCTCGGTCTTACTTTCGGTAACCAAAGCCGGTGCAGATGCGGGAGATTCTTCTTTAACCTCCGCTTCATTCGACGGAGCAAAAAGCTTCATCAGATTTAATATAAACATCAAAATAATGAGTACGGTAAAAACGATCAAAACGCCAAAAACGGTTACCGCAAGAACCTGTGTTATATTTCCCATAGCCACATCTCCTTACAGCGCAAGGCCGGAATGCTTTTTTTGCACATTTCTGTTTTTCGTATAGAGCATTTCGAATGCCGCAGCAAGGCGCGGTCTTGTCGTCTCGGGCTCGATTACATCGTCGATAAATCCGGTCGATGCCGCATTTAATGCATTTGCCTCGTTATTTATGTAGTCTGCCTTTATCGTGTCCTTATCCGTTACGCCGTTCTTGCCGTATAAAAGAACCGTCGCCATATCGGGCGAGATCGTCCCGATAACGGCCTCGGGCCAAGCAATGACAAAGTCAGCTCCTACAGCTCTTGAACCCATTATGATTCCGGCACTCGTGCATGCGCTCTTAGTGATGAGTGTTACCTTTGGAACTGTCGCAAAGCTGTACGCATAAGAAAGCGCAGCCGCGCTCTTTAATATCTTACCGTGTTCTTCCGCTATCGAGGCCTTGAAGCCTTCTGCCTCACACAGTGTGAGAACAGGAATATTGAACGCGTCGGCAAATTTGACCATCTTGACCGCCTTTTCAAACGCAGACGAATCAAGCTCGTTTCCGCCGGCAACAACGGCGATCGTACGGCCGTTGATCTTAATAAATCCTGTTTCGATGCTCGTTGCATACTCTTCGGCAACCGGAAGATAAATTCCGTTGTCCGATATTGCCCTGATCGTGTCGCCCAACGAAGCGCCGTTTCCGAACACATTCGAAATTCTGTTAAGGTCGTCCGTGCACTCGTCCTCCGGCGCATGCTCTGCGGAGCATCCGGGCAAAAGCGCGATAAGTTCTTTAACCTTTGCGATCGCCGCAGCAGAGTCAGCCACAACAAAATCGGCATTGCCGTTTATTTTCGAATTAACAAGAGGGCTGGACACATCGCCTTTATCTCTGCCGGACTCGCTTGAAAGTGCCTCTCCGGTCAGCATAAGGCGGCTCTTCTCGGTCATGATAACAAAATCCGAAAGCGCGGGAACTATTGCGCATCCGCCTGCGCATGTTCCGAAAACTACCGAAACCGTCAAAACCGTGCCGGAAAGCGCGGCATACTCGGAATAAAGCATTCCGAGCGAATTTAACGCCTCTGCCTTGTCGTCAAGCTTCACGGTGCAGTCATCCAAAAGTGCAACGACCGGAGCGCCTGTCAGCCTTGCTGTTTTTAAGGTTTTTAATATTTTCTTTGCCTGTTCTTTTCCGAACGCGCCCTCAGGCGAACCGTCATTTGCATAAACAAAGACAGACCTTGAGTCCACCGTTCCGTAACCTGTGATTACTCCTTCGTTTACAGCGCCGCCCGCTTTTCCCGAAAACATATCGGTCTCAATAAAGCTTCCCTCGTCAAAAAGAAGATTTATTCTTTCGCGCGCAGACGATCCGTTTTTTCCGGAGCCTGACTGCATAACTGCGTTTCTGCGGTCAATAAGCTCTTTTCTTTTATCCAAACGTATCCCTCCTGTAGTATTATTTTAAGTAAATTTAAAATCAACTCCAATTTAAAAAAATTCGGCATCCCCTCCTCTTTTACCTCTCTGTTTTTTATACAAAAACCGATTCAGGGTTTGACGAATTTTTGTGCATATTAATCTTTGCAATGCCTTCCCGGAATGAAAAATCCTTCGAGCGAGACGGTCATATCTTTTTCAAAATGCATCCGCTCGCAAAGATCGGCAAGATCGCTGTTGATACAGCGCGCCATTTTCATTTTATGCCTTTCGGCATAGTTTAACATCGCGAGAAACATCAAAAGTCTCGCGTCCTCATACGGCGCATCGACACGCTTTATTATAACAGTTTCGCCCTCGTTTTCACAGATCGCCGTGCCCTTGAAAACGCCCTCTTCGTTGAGCGCGAAAAGCATTTCGTTTTCACCGAGCGAAGGATAAATACTTTCAGCGATTTCTCGGTTATCTATGTAGTGGATCTTAAACATAATTACTCCTCGTTTTTATATGTTTTGATAAGTGCCGTTTCCGCCTTTGTAAACTCCCTGTACGTCCCCGGCGCAATATTGCCGAGTGTAAATTTGCCGACGGCGGTTCTTTTAAGCGCCGTCACGAAACAGCCGACCGAGGTGAACATTTTTTTGACCTGCCTGTTTCTGCCTTCGTGAATTACGATTCTTACATCCGTGAAATTCTCACCGGCTTTTAATATCTTCACTTTTGCCGGAGCGGTCTTTTTCCCGTCGATAACGACCCCGGCACGCAGTTTTTCGGCCTTTTCCTCATTAAATTCACCTTTGACCCGCGCAAGATACACCTTTTCAATACTTTTCTTCGGATGCGCGATAGCATTTGCAAAATCGCCGTCGTTAGTCATAAGGAGAAGCCCTTCGGTGTCATAGTCAAGCCTTCCGACGGGGTATATCCTCTCTTTTATGTCGGAGACAAGCTCCATAACGGTCTTCCTGTCGAAATTATCTTTAGCGGTCGTGATATAGCCCTTCGGTTTATTTAATATGATATAGCGCTTTGTGCTTTCAATTTTTACATTTTTTCCGTCAAGCGTCACACGGTCGGACTCCTCGTCGACCGTATTGCCCATTTCGGTTATGAGCACTCCGTTTACATTAACTCTTCCTTCTTTTATCAGCTCCTCTGCCCTTCTTCGCGACGCAACGCCGGAAAGCGCAAGGAACTTTTGCAATCTCATCATCGGTTTACCTCATCTGCTCTAAAAGTATTTTGATCAAAAAAATATATCTTTCTTTATATTCATAAGAAAGATCGTTTTTCTCGGCATTCTGCGACGCCGTAAGATTGACTGTCGTTATATACAGGCCGTTATTATATACATCGGCACTGCCGATTATGTCGTTTTTTGATACCGGCGCGCCGAGTTCCTCTTTTATGTTGTATCTCACAGAAATACCAAGAGGGTCGCGGCACTCCTTTAAGTAAAGGTCTCTGTCCGCTGAATACGGGAGTTTTTCCCTGCTTCCCGCAACCTCAATAGTGCCAAGTGTCTCGCCTTTTTCGAATACGCATTTTGTGCTTTTATATTCGGAAAATGCGAAATCCAATAGCTTTTTATGATCCTCCCAGTCGTTGGGATCAGAAAGCGTTACGACGATCGCTCCGAAGCCGTCCTTCTCTGCCGATGAAACGAGGCACCGGCCGGACTTTTTGGTATATCCGGTTTTAATACCGTTTGCACCCGGATAAGAAGCCAGGAGCTTGTTATGATTTTTGAGTGATCTGTCCCATCCTTTGCCTTTCCATGGAATCCTGTAACTCTGTGTGGAAACGATTTTCTTAAAATCATCGTTTTGCATCGCATATCTTGCGATCAGCGCAAGGTCGCGCGCGGTGGTATAATGGTTTTCATCATCAAGTCCGCTGGCAGTCACGCAGTTTGTGCTGTTTGCGCCGGCCATTTTACACGTTTCGTTCATTAAAGCGGCAAATGCGCCCTCACTTCCCGAAATATGCTCCGCGATCGCGACTGCCGCGTCGTTCCCAGATTCTAACATCAGCGCATACAATAAGTCGCCCAGCTTAAGCTTTTCGCCTTCGGCGAGCCAGACGCTCGACCCCTCTGTCGCCGCCGCGTTGGCAGAAACGGTGACTGTGTCGTCGACACTACAGTTTTCAAGCGCCGTTATCGCGGTGATTATTTTCGTCGTGCTCGCCATCGGGAGCTTTTCGTCTGCGTTTTTTTCAAAAATAATCCCGAAGGTTTCAGCATCAACACAGATCGCTGAGCGCGCCGAAACCTCCGGCTCATTTGCAAGGACTTTTAATTGCATCGTCAAAAGTGCCAACAAGCATAAAGTCAGTTTATTAAAAATACCAATCACCTGCCATAACTAATGTATATGCACAAGATCCGGTATTTTTACTTTAATTATTCGTCGTCTTCCTTATTTTCCTTGATGATGGAATTGATCTTATCGATCATCTTCGGAACGAACTCAAAGAGCTTGTCCACCGACGTGGAGGAAGTCGTCTCGATCGGGAGCATCTTGATCTGATCCTGGCCGACGACCAAAAATCCGACGGGCTTTATCGAAACTCCTGCGCCGCTTCCGCCGCCGAAAGGCGAATCCTCAGCCGTTGCCGAAACGCCCTTTATCGGAATATTGGAACCGCCCGCGCCAAAGCCGAATGCAACCTTCGAAACCGGAATGATCGTCGTTCCGTCCGGTGTCTGAACCGGGTCTCCGATAATGGTGTTAACGTCAACCATTTCCTTGATGTTCTTCATTGATGATTCCATAAGTCCTTCAATGGGATGTGCCATAAAAAATCAATCCTTTCTTTTGTTATATGATTTGTATTTTTTATAAAATTTAACCGCGGTATACAGTGCCTTTGCCGCATTGGTTTTGACCCTTAATTCAAACTCTAAATTAAACTTAGGTTCGTCCTCATAACACGGGCTTATCGTTATGACGGGCGGATTTACGGTAAAAATGCAGGAGACAAGGCCGATGAATTTATAAATTTCGGCATAAGCTATTCCGAGCAGAAACCCGGTTGCCGCCGCATCTCCGCTTCCGTAAAGTGCCGAAAGCTCCAGCTTTTCGACTTTCACGGTGCGCCTTATTGCTCTTGACGATTCATAAAGCGCGCTAAGCAAATTGATGCCGTCGTCAAATGACAGTTTCTTTTCGTGTCCGGCTTTTTTTTCACCCTCGGCCGGCGCTTTTTTCTTTACTTTATCCGCCTTTTTCATTTTGATGCGAATAGGCCCGGCCGCAAGGTCGATATTAATTTTTTTTGCCTTATACGATACATCGGCCTTAAGCGGAATAAAAAGGATGAGCGCCAAAGCAAGTATTATTGCCGCTATGATAATGATCATCGCTTAAACACACCCTTTAAAATCACACTTCCGCCGAATCGTCATCGATCTTAAGCTGGTCACTCTCCTCGGTCTCAAGCTCCTTATAAAGCTCGCCGATGTCGGGCAGTTCGCCGAGGTTTTGAAGGCCGAAGACCCTCAAAAATTCTTTGGTGGTCGAATAAAGCGACGGGCGGCCCGGCGCGTCCGACGTGCCGGTCTGCTCTATAAGTCCGCACATCACAAGGCGGCTCACGGAGCTTGAACTGTCAACCCCTCTTATATAGTCGATCTGGCTCCTTGTGACCGGCTGTTTATACGCAACGATGGAAAGAACCTCAAGCGCCGCATGCGAAAGCGGAGCGTTCCTTTTAGGCTCTGTCACACGCCTTACATATTCATAGTATTCTTTTTTTGTCTTAAGCTGAAGATCGTCATCGATCCTGATGATCGTGATTCCGCCTTCTTTGTATTTTTCCTCGAGCATCGAGGCTGTTTTTATAACATCGTCGCTGTCAGTCTCAAGCGCCGCGGCAATATCCCCGATCGCAACACTCTCGCCGGAGGCAAATAAAATCGCCTCTAAGGCAGACATTTTTTCACTGTCCGTCATCATTTCGCCTCCCCGTCCGTTATGGTTATTCCGTCATCCTCCTCATAAAACTTAACTTTGCTCAGCTTTATGAGCTCCAAAAGCGCGAGGAAGGACGCGACGCGTTCGCTCCTCGTTCCTTTGAATAAGTCCTTATATTTCATTTTGGTTCTTCGCTTTATACTTTTTAATATATCCTTAACTTTGGAAAAAATACTAACCGGTTTTCTTATGACCGCCTCTTTGATATTTTCCTTTGACGGCGGCCGCAGGAGCGCCTTTCTTTCGGACAGCGCAAAAAGAGATTTCAAGAGCCTGTCCTTATCCATCGGCGCAAGCGGCTTTGACGGGAATTTGATCTGCTCGGCGATCTTGAAAAATGTGTATTTTGACTCAAACTGCCTGTCGGCAATCTTGTCCGCCGTGAGCTTGATAAGCTTATATTCCTTAAGCCTGTCAATAAGGCTGACCGCAGTGCCGTCATCCTCCGCCATCTCCTCCTCGTGCCTTGGCAAAAGGAACTTTGACTTGATATAAAGAAGCTCCGAGGCAATGACCAAAAACTCGCTCGAAAAATCGATATTTTCTTTTTTCCAGCGCTCGATATAGTAAAAATATTGATCGGTAATTTCGGCAAGCGACACATCAACAATAGAGAGCTTGTTTTTGCTTATAAGGTGAAGCAAAAGGTCAAGCGGTCCTTCGAAATCCTCCGATTTAAATATTACCGGTTCCAATCATTCATCCCCTCAAACGTCATATCTTAAAATATCTTCATACGTTTCGCGGCGCACACAGATTCGAGATTCTCCGCCGCGAACAAACACGATCGGCGGTCGCGGCACTCTGTTATAATTGCTTGCCATTGAATAGTTATATGCACCGGTCGCCAAAACGGCTAAAATGTCGCCGCTCTTAACATTGCCGATCGGAACGTTTTCACCCAGCATATCGCCGGATTCGCAGCACTTTCCGCACACGGTGACCTCTTTATCCTTCGGCTGATCGCATCTGTCGGCAATTAAAAAAGAGTATTTTGCGCCGTATAAAATATATCTGGGGTTATCTCCCATTCCCCCGTCGACAGACACATATGTCCTAACTCCGGGAATCTCCTTTACCCCGCCGACCTTATAGAGCGTCACTCCGGCAGGGCCGACTATAGCCCTTCCGGGCTCAAACCCGAGGCGAATTAACGGGCGCTTTTCTTTTTTCCGGCGCTCTTTGACATATGTCAGCACCGGCTTTAATATTTCGTCATAAGAAAGCGGATTATCCTCATCTGTATACTTGATTCCGAACCCTCCGCCGAGCACAAGCTCCAAAAATTCAGTACCGTGCTTTTTTTCCATGTCACCGGTAAAGTCCAGCATCACCTTCGCCGCTTCGACGAAAGGCTCTTTTTCAAATATCTGCGATCCGATATGACAATGAAACCCGCAAAGATTAATATTTTCAAGCTCTAACGCTTTTTTTGTTATCTCGTCAGCAGCACCGGTCTTGATCGCGCATCCGAATTTTGAATCGATCTGCCCTGTCTTGATAAAATCGTGGGTATGCGCTTCAACCCCGGGTGTGATTCTTAAAAGAATATCCTGGATGATATCAGCTTCCTTTGCATATTCGTTAAGCTTTATAAGCTCATCTGTATTGTCGACAATAAATTTGCCGACACGGTAAGATATGCCGAGCTTTATTTCCTCATCAGTCTTATTATTTCCGTGATAATGAATCTTTTCCATCGGAAAGCCTGAGGCGTATGCCGTGTATAGCTCGCCTCCGGACACGCAGTCAAGTCCGAGCCCCTCTTCATTTGCTATTTTGCACATTTCCTTTATACAAAGCGCCTTCGAGGCATATGTAATCATACCCTCGGAATCATAGTATTTGTCGATCGCGCTTTTAAGGGCGCGCATATTGTCCCTCACCGCGTCCTCATCCATAATATAAAGGGGCGTGCCGTATTTTTCGGCCAGAGAAGAAGCGGTCAAAGAACCGATATAAAGTTGTCCGTTTTTAATGTCGATTGCCATAATTCATCATCCTTAAAACAAAGCCTTAATTAAAATAATTTTACCACACAAAGAGCATTTTGTCAAATAATAAACCTTAAATAAAAAGTTCACATTTTATTTTTATTTTAGATATAGTTAATTCACAATCATATTATATAATAAAATTGTAAAGCAGAGAAAACGCTTTACAAAGTTTTTCATTTTCCTCTCCTATATCTCATTTGGATGCAGGCGCACAGTTTTCCCCAACTGTGCGTTTTGCTTTTTAAATTCTTTTTGTTGCTTTTTTTACTATTGTATGCTAAAATGAGGAAAGTGTTATTGATACGGAGAACAATTATGAGAATATTTACGTTAAACGCCGATGACGCAGGTCAGAGGCTTGACAAATATATAATGAAAATAACCGATATGCCGCGTTCGCTTGTTTATAAATACATAAGAACCGGCCATATAAAAGTGAATAAAAAGAAGAAGGACGGCAGCTTTTTTCTTTCCGCGGGAGACACGGTTGCGCTTTTTATAGGCGATGAGTTCTTCAAATCGCCAAAAAGCTCATTTCCTCAAAAAAAGCTTGACATAATTTTCGAGACCGAGGATCTTCTGGCCGTAAATAAACCCTCCGGAATGAAGAGCCAGCCGGACGGACCTTGTGATAACGCGCTTTCGGAGTATATCAAAGGCTATCTTTATGATAAGGGCGAATATGACCCGGAGGACGGGCATTCGTTTGCTCCGGCAATATGCAACAGGCTTGACGTTAACACTTCTGGAATTGTGCTCGCGGCGAAAAACGCCGAAACGCTTCGGTTCTTAAATGAAAAGGTTAAGAATAAAGAGATCGAAAAATACTATCGCTGCATCGTATGCGGCACTCCCCCTAAAGAGAGCGATATTCTTACCGGATATATCTTAAAGGACCGCAAAAAAAACAGATCGGTGATAAAAAAAGAAGAAGGCCCGGGCTCAAAATTTGTCAAGACCGGATATAAAGTGCTCCGTTCGCATATGGGACGCTCGCTTCTTGATATCACGTTATATACCGGCAGATCGCACCAGATACGCGCGCACATGGCGTCTGTCGGATGCCCGATAGAGGGCGACTTTAAATACGGCGGCGGCCTCGGCACGCAAAAGCTTTGTGCATATAAGCTTGTATTTAATTTTTCGGACGAAGGCAAGCTCTCATATCTTAACGGCAAAACGCTTGAAATTATTCCTTACTTTGATGAAGAGGTGCAATAAAATGAATTTGGCTAACAAATGGAAGGATTATGAGATATTAGATCTTTATAACGGAGAAAAGGTTGAGCGCTGGGGAGAGATAATACTTATACGGCCCGACCCTCAGGTCATATGGCCGAAAACGGATGCGGCAGAGTGGGGAAAAAAGGCATATGCAAGATATATAAGATCGTCATCCGGCGGCGGAAGCTGGGAATATTATAAAAAGCTCCCCGAAAAGTGGCAGATAAATTACAAAAATCTTTCTTTTTACATTAAGCCGATGGGCTTTAAGCATACAGGGCTCTTCCCCGAGCAGGCTGTAAACTGGGACTATATGATAACAAAAATCAAAAATGCGAATCGCCCGATAAGGGTGTTAAACCTCTTCGCTTATACCGGCGGAGCAACGGTCGCCTGCGTTTCTGCCGGCGCTTTTGTATGCCATGTTGACAGTTCGAAGGGTATGACGGCATGGGCAAAGGAAAACATCGCCTTATCAGGGCTTTCGGATAAGCCGATGCGCTTTATTGTTGACGACGTGAGGAAATTTGTCGAGCGCGAAATAAGACGCGGCAACACTTATGACGCAATAGTAATGGATCCCCCGTCTTACGGGCGCGGTGCCGGAAAAGAAGTCTGGAGTCTTGAGACCGACCTTTATGATCTTGTTTTGCTCTGTTCGAACGTTCTTTCCGACAACCCCTTGTTTTTCCTTATTAATTCATACACGACCGGACTCTCACCTACTGTGCTTGAAAACATACTCGCAATAAATCTTTCGCGCTTCAAAGGAAAGATAAGCTCCGGCGAGGTTGGCCTTCCGGTCACAAATTCAAACCTTATTCTCCCGTGCGGAATTTTCGGACGGTGGGAGGAATAAAAAATATCGGGTGTAAAATTTACACCCGATATTTTTTATTTAACGAGTATCCATTCGGTATACTCATCGTCAGAATGCTTTTTTGCCGACGAAGCATAATCTGTAAGCTTCAATGAATCGGAATCAAACTCAATGTTGTATTCCGTTTTATCGTTTCTGACAAACTTGCCGCTGCAATCTTTTGCGGAATATATATCATCATTCAAATTCGAATCCGGAACCATAACGATCGGCCCGAACGAAAAACCGGCATATGTTTTTTCGCCGATAATGACAGTTTCCTTTACAAGCCGAATGCCGAGATCCAGCAATATTTCATCACCGTCACTGATTTCAATGGTCGCATATCCGTCAACCAAAGGAGCCGAGCTCTTTTTTCCGTTCACGGCAATATAATACTCTTCACACCATGACGGAATACGAAGCTTTAGTTTTTTCCCGCAGTCACCCACAACCGAAAAAAAGATCTTCCCGTCAAACGGATATCCGGTAGTTTCTTCAATTCTGATCTTCCCGTTATCGTATACTGCCGAAGCGTATACGGCCGGAATTAAAGCCTTGTCATCTTCTGTGAACAAAAGCTCGTTAAGACGGCTGATAAAATTATATCCGCGGTATCTGCAGCACTTATAAGGATCGCTTCCGGTTGTCCTGGTGACCCTTTTCCCGAAATTCGGCTGATAATATGCAAAGTCGGCACTCTCATCGTCAAATGAACCCAATATGTGATTAAAAAGCGCTCTTTCTGCCGCGTCAATATATTTCGTCTCCCCGGTCGCCTTGTAAAGAAGAAGCGAAAACTCCGCCCAACCGACGGAAACACAAGTTTCGTTCGGGTGAATATCGAGCGGCAAAAAGCAAGGCTTATTCCCCTCGGGAATCCATTTTTCCGCATTTGTCCCGTTTCCGGGGCGGCGAATCTGCGTGCTATTGAGCTCTTCCCAATATTTTTTTGCACCGTACAAACACTCATAATCATTTGAATCGCAATAGTAGAACAGCATGCCGATTAAAATGATGAAATTTTCGATTCCTTTTTTGCTTCTCAAATCAAAAATGCTTTCAAAATCAAAAAAGTTGTTACCCGAATTTTTCAGTCTTTTTATAATATAGCGGATAAATTCGGCATAGACCACATCATCGGTTATGTCATAAAGCTCCGGAAGCGTTAAAAGAAACGAAGCGTTTTGCGTCCCGTCGTTAATTGCATCCATAATATCATCTTTTTCTGCCATATAATTAAAAGCAATGTTTTTTGAGCACTTTTCAGCCGCGGCAAGCGCCCTTTTCCTCTTCGTCGCTTTGTAGTATGACATTAATCCGCAAACCGTGAAGGTCTGGTTCCAGACGGAAAATTTTTGCCATTCATCCTCCTTCGGGTATCCTCCGAGATAGCCGTCATCATGCTGATTTTTTATTATACACTCCACCAGCTCCTCTGCCTTGCCCAAAAGGCTCGGATCGCCCGTCGCATTGTAAAAATTAATGCAGGTATCGAGGTATTTTCCGGCGAACTCGCTTTCCGCAAAGTAATGATATTCCCTGTGGTCACCAATGTACGCCTTCTTGTGTGCTTCAAGGTCAATTGTATTTTTAATGCTGTCGAGACATTTATCATATGCTCTTTTTAAAAAACCGGATTTTAATTCTGTCATGTAATCACCTCTTTTTCATTATACAAAAAAATATGATATAACACAATATCATATTTTATATTTTTTTATCGATCATGATATATTATTGACATTTTGTATCACAAATGCTACTATAATTTTATGAGGTGATCAAAATGCAGAAAAATGCACTCTATATTGCAAGGCTTTACATGCTTAAAGAAAATAAAAAATCCAAATTTTCGCTTTTGGCTGATTATTGTCTGTCAAACATCGACTCGCTCGATAAGCTGACTATCACGGAACTTTCCGAAAGGACCCAAACGAGCTATGCTACCGTCTGCCGCTTTGTGAAGGAGATCGGGGTTTCGGGCTTTAGGGAATTTAAGAAAATGATCAGAAGCGAGGTTGACAATCAAAAAAGGCTCGAAATCAAGATCGACAATTTTGCGCCCGAAGAAAGCGACGGTCTTTCGTTCGAACTTCTGAGCAAAAAGGTGTGCGGCTTTTCGTCGAGTGTGGTCGAAAACTGTTATTCCACGCTGAAAGAAGAGACACTTATAAGGTTTATAAAACACTTTATGAAAGCAAAATGCGTCTATTTCATTGGGATGGGCACATCTGCCGTGACAGCGCTTTATGCCTATACAAAACTTTTTCGTATCAAACGCAGCTGTTCGTTTGATTCAGACGCAATAATTGCAAAAATGAAGGCGTCCGTCATGGAGAAGGACGATATGCTCTTTGTTATTTCATCCTCCGGCAGGACTAAAGCAATGGTCGAGGCGGCACAAAACGCAAAGAAAAACGGTGCGCTGATAGTCAGTCTTTGCGACTTTCTTGTCTCACCTCTTTCCGACGTTTCGGATATTAACATATGTACGACAATCAGAAACTCAAACAAATATTTAGACACCGACTTTCCGCTGATACAGGGGCAGATTACAATCATCGATATTTTATACACCTGTCTATGCAGCTCAGTAAAGGCTTCCTCCGGCATGAATTTCAAAAAGACGGTCGCGGCAGTAAAAGACGATAAAACAAATTAATGCTTAAGATCTGATCGAGCCAGACATTCTCTGCAACAAGGCTCACTTTCCGTTTGAAGTTCATGAAGATGACAATTTTTTCGTTTCTGACAGGGGAAATTTAATTAAAATAGACTCGCGAATTATTTAATTTTTTCAAAAAAATCGTACACAAATCCTGCCAACGAAAAAGAAAGCGCCTAAAATAGGCGCTTTCGGGCTATATGGTGGAGATATGGGGATTCGAACCCCAGACCTGTTACATGCGAAGCAACCGCTCTCCCAACTGAGCTATACCCCCAAAGGTTGGTGCCCGAGACCGGAATCGAACCGGTACGACTTTTAACGGTCGCAGGATTTTAAGTCCTGTGCGTCTGCCAGTTCCGCCACTCGGGCTAACAACAAAATATAGAATATCACATTTTCCCCGATTTGTCAAGTGCTATATGCGAAAAACTGTCCCGTTTTTTAATATGCGCACCAAAAATAAGATATTTTCGGAGCGCATATTAAAGCGGCTCTCTCCACACCTTTTTGGCAGCGTGGGTAAAACGATTTTCACTTTTTAAACGCCGAGAAAAGGCCTTTCTTTTCATACGGCTCTTCGCTTATGTCTCCGAGCGTGTAGCCCGTACCTTTTATGACTTCTCTGATCTTTTCCTTGTCGAGCTCATTTTCGGAGATTATCTCCGTCTCGCCTTTAGAGTGTGAAGAGGTGACCTTTTTAACATCAAACGCCGCCCTTATCGCGTCATTCACGTGCGCCTCGCACATCTGACACATCATACCGTCAATTTTTAGTGTTGTTTTGATCATAATAATTACTCCTTTATCTTTGTTACTTTATATCCCGCTGCCTCAACGGCAGTTTTCAATGCTTCCTTATCGGTCTTTTCGTCACACGAGACCTCCGCTTTGCCGGACTTTGCACTGACAAAAGCCTCCGTCACTCCCGGGACGCTCAAAAGCGCCTCCCTCACCCTGTTTTCGCAGTGAGAGCACGTCATATTTTTAACTGTCAAAACAGTCTTTCCGTCGCTGTCTTTATCCGGATATACCTTAAAGAAATTAAGCCTTAACGCGTTCGACACGACCGAAACGCTCGAAAGACTCATCGCCGCCGCGCCGAACATCGGATTTAATGTCAGTCCCAGCGCCGAAAAACAGCCTGCCGCAAGCGGAATACCGATGACATTATATATAAACGCCCAGAAAAGATTCTCGTGAATGTTTCTGATCGTTGCACGCGAAAGCCTTATCGCCGTCGGAACGTCCGTCAGCCGGCTTTTCATCAGAACAACATCTGCCGCGTCGATCGCGACATCGGTTCCCGCGCCGATCGCGATGCCGACGACGGCCACCGCCGCGATCAGCGCCGGTATTCTGCCGATTTTCGGCTGCTGTTCCGCCTCGTCCTGCGATTGATCCGACACCATTGCCTCTCTCACGTTGTGTGTACCTCGTCTCCAGTCCGTCTCGTCATACGTGTTACCGCATCACCATCGTTCCACCGACGGCGGATTTATTCGCCAACATCCCCCACCAGAACATGAATTCCAATGTCAGTCACACAACTTGCGTCTGCATAGTGAACGGCCGATCAGGCTCGTCGTCCTCGGCAACAAGGCCGGCCACATCCGCCAAACACCATAAGGCGTACAGCGGCAGATTCATCGGCGGCAAATATATTGGAATATATAGCATTCAAGACACAAGATGCACAAAATAGACAATTTCAAAGGCTTGTTTTTGCACAAAACAGACGATTTCTGCCACAGCCAAAAGCAAGGAACCGGACCTCCACCATACCTTTCACCACCCACTGCCAGTACCGCCGTGGTGCCCGGCGAGGCATTCGGCGAGGAAGGGCAGGGATTCGTGCGATTGTCGTACGCCGGCGATGCGGATGAGTTGCGTAAGGGACTGCGTCGTATGTGCGATTTTGCGGAGAGGAATCGCTGACGCCGTCAGGTGCATGCCCGTCCTTCGTCGCGTTCACCCACTTTATTGTGTATGTTTACGATTTGTATAATCGTAAACATACACAACAAAATCATACGATGAAACGGCGGCACGTTGGACGGGGGATGGACTCCTAGCTATTCGAATGACTAGCCGTGCACAATAGCGCGTGAAGTCGGAGCCCATGACAACATCTACACTGTCATGAGCGCATAGGCAATCCGCCGTTCGACGTACTGACGAAATAGTTGGGATACTTGTCTGAATCGTAGGTTGCACATATGTGCAACTCCTAGACTGTTCGCGCTAGATACAGGCATACAGTATTCGTATCATACGCAACCAAGGTGGTGACATATGCTCAGCGAACCGGTGAAAGCATTATTTGAGTCCAACACCAACGCCCGTCATGCCGGCGACGCAGACAGACTCGCCAAAGAGCATAAGCCGAACGGAGTGCATGTACTGACGGATCTCCCATATGGCATTCCGGACCAACTGCGCAAATTGGACCTGTATCGTCCGGAAACACAACATGAACCTCTTCCGGTCATCATCGACTTCCATGGCGGGGGTCTCTACCATGGCGACAAACAAAATACCATGTGTCGCGATATGTATTTAGCGAAGTATGGGTTCGCCGTGGTCAATGCCAACTATCGGCTGGTCCCGCAAATTGGATTCCAAGGCCAACTACACGATGCGCTTGACGCAATTATCTGGACGAATGAGCACGCGCATGACTATGGCATGGATACGAATGCTCTGTTTCTGATTGGAGATTCCGCGGCCACCCTGCTTATCTTGTACCTCACCGCCGTACTCCATTCACCGGTCGTCGCGTCACAGCTTGGCATGAAGGAAGCCTGCGAACCGCCCGCATCCTCGCCATTGCAGGATGCAGCGGCATGTATCGCTTCGAGGGAGGCGTGCATGGAACTGCAATGGGATACTATGCGGAAGGCTACTTTCCAACGCTGAAGGAACGAATTCGCATCTCCCCCTATCTTGATGTCGATCGCCTTGTAGTTGATGGCAATCTTCCGCCCTTCTATCTGCAGACCAGCACCGAGGATTATCTCGCGGACAACACTCTGGAATTCGCAAGAATCCTGCAATACCGCCATCATGATTATGAACTGCGATTACTCCCGAAAGGTCTTGACCACGCTCTCGTACACGACTTCGCAGTCAAGGAGGTCGGCCTGGAGCATAATGAGGAATCACAGCAAATCGTAAAAGAGGCGGCGACGTTCTTCAAACGGTACCGCCCAACGACCAGCTAGGAAAGGACGCTATGGAAGAACGGATTCGCTCCACCCGCTCCTCACTGGCAGTATTCGTAGGCTGCTGCGCCATGTCCTTCATCGGCTTCGCTCTCATCACCAACACTTCAGGGCTGTATTTCGACGCCATCAGCCGTGATTTACATGTGGGTCGAGCCAAGGTCAGCCTAACCGTATCGATTCGATTGATTTGCAGTGCCATCTCCATGGCCGCGTTCAGTCGCTTTTCACATCGCATTCGCTTGCGCCCCACACTTATCGGCTGCATTGGTATCTGCGCCGTGGGATTCCTGCTTTGCAGTCGGGCGTATGCCCTCTGGCAGTTCTATCTCGCATTCGCTGTGATGGGACTCGCCTATGTTATTCCGATAACGCTGATGCCACCCATTCTGCTTGCGGCATGGTTTCCCACTCATTTCGGCACGGTCCTTGGCATAACCGGCTGTTTGTCAGGATTGGGAGGAGCCATATTCAATCCTCTGATTTCGCACGTCATCGCGTCATATGGATGGCGATCGGCATATCTACTGACCGGTGCGATGCTGATGGTGCTGCTACTCCCCTGCTCCTACCTGCTTAAACCATATCCACATGGCAAGCTCGACACTGCGTCTGCCCCAAACGCCAAACCTGCGCATGATACACGGACGAAAAGCGGGCATCTCATCGGCATGCTTCGTTCACCGGCGTTTCTGCTGCTGTCAGCCGCCATGATTTTGTTGCAAATCGTATCCGGCATCAATCAGCATATTCCCGCGTACGGGATTTCCATCGGACTCACGCTTACACAGGCCGCTTGGGTGGTCACGGCCCGCATGATTGGAGCCAGCGTCGGCAAACTTGCCATAGGTTCGACGCTGGACCGTGTCAGACCGCAATTCGCAATCACGCTGTTTGCCGCCATCGGAACCACAGGATGGTTCAGTCTGCTTTTCGGAGCCAATATGGAAGTTGCGATCACTGCAAGTTTTCTGGCGGGAATCGGCCAATGCCTGCTCATGATTGCACTTCCCTGGAGCATACGCCGCGTATTCCCGGGAGATGATTATGCCCGCGCGCTGTCCGTCATCAACGCCACCGGCCAGCTGACCGTAGCCATCGCTACCACAGTTCATGGATTGATTTTCGACATGACCGGCGGATATGGAGCGTCATTGACGCTCAACGTGCTGTTGTACGTGCTGGCAGCAATTGCAATCATCACGGTGGCGCACGGGCATACCCAATCCTTCCAGCATCCTAACGGTGATTAGTCCATATCCAATAACAACTCAGCCATTCCCTGATTGGTAGCGAGTGCCGACATCAGTCCACCGACCAAGCATGCGTGCAGTGCCCGCGCACGCCACGTCTCCCAAGCGACTCCAATGACCAATGGAATGTCACGAAACCGTTCGAAATCGATGCTGATGGTGCGCTCACACAGACTGGTTCGCACATGATTGCCATGCATATCGATATGATGTCCGCAAATATGCCCGACCACTCCCTTTTCCTGCAACTCCCGTGCTACTGCAGCGTCTTCGAACGAATGGAAAATCCTCCCAGAAAGCCCCTGCCGAATCGCTCCTACACCGACAATGGCGATATCGGCTCGGTTACCCAAAGCCAAAGTCATGGCAATCAGTTTCTCCGAACGCACAGCCTGCGCAACTTCCGCGGATCCCATAATCAACGGTGCAGGAAGCAACGAGTAAGCGCATCCCAGACGTTCTGCCATCATTCGGCAGATTTCCGGAGAATCAGTCAACGAGTTGGCGGAAGACAACGAACCCAGCATCTGAGTCACATGCGCACGAGGGTAGTCAAGGGGAGGCAAAGCTCTGATTGTCGCCGCCATCGGCGTCCCGGTCGATGTAACGATCAACGAATCCGGTTTGAGGTTTTCCACCAGCAGCTGCGCCGCACATTGAGGCACTAGCGTCGATGCGATGCTGTCATCGTATGAATATGCGACGCGTACCGTTTTCAACCCGTATTTGTTCCGAAGATTCTCCTCAAGGGATTGCAATCGTTGCAATGGGTGCCCGATGGTAATCTGTACGATTCCGGTTTCCCGTGCTTCGGTGAGCATGCGTGACACCGATGACCGCGAATAGCCGACCTCTCCGGCAATCTGCGATTGATTGAGTCCCTCGTCATAATACATCTGTGATACACGAATCAGCTTTTCGATATGCTGTCTGGTCTGCATCGACGAAAGCGCGGAATCTTTGAACATATGTGCATGTTATCTCCAGTGTCCATACGAACACGCGCGATAAGCATACGTTTTAAGCCCATCATCAACCGATACTCCGGTAAACCAGCAGTGTGGCGAACTGCACATATTCTCATTCACATCCCAATGTCATTTCATCCTCAAATTAGTCTATAACCGGCTCCAGGAAGAACCGGGCCCCGCGTTACCGAAGGATGATCTTCGGGTGACGCGGAAGGAACAGAGGGAGAAAAATACCATGTCGAAAGTATGGCAATACTTGAAGCAGCATGCGTATGGCGCACTCACCATCGTTACGGTGTTGTTGTGCATTCTGGGCAGCTGCATCGCGAATCTGGCACAGACGGATTTCGGCAACGTCACCAAAGAGAATCTGACCATCGAAACATCATCCGGACATAGGCTCGGCATCAACATGCTCAAGCCCAAGACCGCCACCAACGACAAGCCGGCACCCACCATCGTGTTCGCACATGGCGGCAACGGTCTCAAGGAAAAGTGGGATCTATACCAGATCGAATGGGCACGTCGAGGCTTCGTCGTGTTCTCCTTCGATCTTTACGGACACGGCGACTCCGAGATTCTGAACAACACCGAATGGCTGGTCAACGGCCGTGGCCTGTATGACACGGTAAAGTACGCGACCACACTTCCATTCGTGGACAAGGACCAGATCGCCGTATCCGGCCAGTCCCGCGGAGGCAACACCATTCACGAGACGATCCTTCTTGACAACAAGGCCAAGAAGCAGCTGATCAAGGCCGTGCTGTACGTCAGCCGCGACGCCGTCTACAAAGACAACGAAACTCAGTCGTTCGGCTATGTGCCAGGCAAGACCACTTCAGCCCAGGCCGCCTCCAAGAATAACGGCGAGT